>Ga0208826_1000979_pt1 | contig 26272 bp, 20 predicted proteins | sample AD_UKC115_MetaG_FD_184451 | JGI IMG/M metagenome (GOLD analysis project Ga0208826, IMG submission 184451) | Active sludge microbial communities of municipal wastewater-treating anaerobic digesters from Hong Kong - AD_UKC115_MetaG (SPAdes)... | ecosystem: Engineered > Bioreactor > Anaerobic >...
TTGAAATTGGTTTTTAGTCAATTCCTATTTTACCACAGAAAGGACGATTCTTGTATTATTTTGTAGATCAAAATATTGTTTTTCAAGGTTCAGTTCACTTTCTGAAGTGGGAAACTTGAGTTAATAATATTAAGCTTTTAAATTTAGCTCAGTCAAGTGAAGAACATGAGGATATTATTTTAGGGCTAAAAAGTGCCTGGCTACAGCAGGGTGAAGCTCGTATTCTTTCTCAGTACGGACTTTCATCAGATGGTGTGGATTTGCAGATCGTTTTTGATACCGCACCCCAATCCTATTTAGCTGCTGTTTACTATTATCAGGACGGTTCGGGTAAAGCTTACAATCAACAGTTGCATATTGATGTTGGTGATTTCATACCTGCAGTTTTGCCAAATGGTGGTAGCCCTCCCTTTTACAACGACCGTATTATTGCCCATGAGTTGGTTCATGCTGTTATGGGACGGACTATGAACTTTGGTTCTCTACCAAGCTGGTTCAAGGAAGGTACGGCAGAATTCATTCATGGTGCAGACGAAAGGTTATATGCCGATTCTGCAGGAGGAACTAATTTTGCGTCGGTGGTTAACGAATTTGCCAGTTGGGAAAACACATCCATTGATTATTCTGCCGGATATGGAGCTGTGCGTTACATGCACCAGCAAATAAAGTCTAAGGGTGGAAACGGTATAAGGGATATCATGGCATATCTAAGCGGTAATCCAACAAGTACTCTTGATGAGGCTCTCACAAATGCATCATCAGGTGCTTTTTCCGGCCTGGCAGATTTTACAGCAGCTTATACAACTAACGGAGTTGCTTTTTTAAGCAGTTTAAATCTTACTAATGCGGATACTGGTGCTATTGGTGGTGCAGATGCTGATGGTTTAGCTCCTTTAAATGCTCAAAGCGTAATACCGGATGCTGTCAGTTTATCAGATGATCCACTATCTGGCTTCAATGTAGTTTGGCCTGATTTAATTGACAGTAGTTTATCAAGTTTAAACATCCAATTAGGAGCTAATGCTGGTGATTCACTAAGTATAATATTAGCTGATATACGCAGTGGAAACTTGGGATTATCAACTGTTGATATTGTAAATCAGGCTAATACAGCTATTGAAAGTTTTGATTCCGGTATAAATATTGTTTCTCAAATACGAGCAAATTTCGGTGCTTTGCAGAACCGCCTTGAACATGCCCTTGCAATAACAGACAATACTGCAGAAAACTTGGCCTCGAGCGAATCGTGTATTCGTGATACAGATATGGCCAAAGAGATGATGAATTTTACTAAAAATAATATCTTATCTCAAGCGTCTAGTGCAATGATAGCACAAGCCAACCAGCAGCCACAAGCTATTCTGATGTTGCTTAAAGCAGGATAGTTTAAGAATTTGTGAATTTAATTTATTCAATTAAACTTAATAAAGGTTCCCTTAAAAACAATACCAAAACACATAAAAAAAGAATAGCATAGAGACGCTTTTTCATTTGTGTATCTGCGATATCACTATCGAAACCTAAAATACCGGAAGCGCAAAAGCCAGGGACTATTCCTGCTATTGGAATTAAAGCACTTCTGTTACCGGTATATAGATTAAAACATATTATAAATGCAAGATAAATAAAAAGAACGGGCTTTATGTATTTTGCCTTACCAAAGGTCTCTGGAATTCTACATCTCATATAAAATAAAGCTCCAATGAGAGGAATAATAAAGGAATATAATATGAAATGACTGAGGAAGATGGTGCTAAACATTCCTCCAACCAGCATTATTGCCGTTACTTTTCTGCTCCCGTAATTGTGTTCTAGAAGAATTCCTATGGTTAACAGAAAAATCGAATTAACTATTAAAAAAAGCAGGTTGTTGTCAAAAAAGTTTATATAACCACCAGTAAAAATGTTAATAAGACTTATTGACATAAAAATCATAATATAAAAATATACTATATTGAAAAAGAAAGTATCAAGTGTATTTATTCCTTCATTTTCAACCACAATCTGTGGTTTGTTCCTAGCCTCATTTTCTTCTAATATCTTTATTATGTCAAATTCTGATTTCTTATCTTCCCTATCAAAGGAATTTGAAAAAGTATCATATATCATATGATTTGGATATATTAAGCCTTTGGAAAAGAATATGTTTCTCTTTTTCCGACATAAGGCCATACATGCGAAATTGTTTGCTTTTCTAGTTCTCTCATTATATACATTTTTAAAAACACTTATTATTGTATCAGGTGGCATTTCAGAAAAGATGAATACTTTTATATAGAATACATCAATATATTTAGTCTTTGATTCATCGATTTTGTATGGATCAGAGAACAACATTGATTTTAATTCTTCATGAGATAGTGAATCATTGTTATAAATCTCAAGGAGCTTTATTTTATTACCTGTAACCTTCTTCAGAAGGCTATACTTTTCGTCAATTATAAATCCACCTTTATCGGCATCCTTTATTGGAATAAAATCGTTTTCCAAAATTAACATTTCTATTGCGTTGTAAAGGTAACCCGACATTATTCAAAACTCCTTTTTTTATATTCATATCCCAAAGGATACTGCAATCAAAGTAGTAAGTTTCGCTAAAATAAATATATGAACTTTTTTTACCAAAAGTGCTTCATAACGGTTACGCTATAAGACTTTCGAAATAAAAGTTGGCTTAAAATCATACTTTTTTATGAAGAATAGTGTAATATGTAGATTGTAAATTTCAAATATATAATACCAGAATTTTCTTAAAGCAACAATATTTATTTTTATGTTTTATAGGTGTGTATATTCAAATATTGGAGGAACCAGCATGAATAATATTACTATTGTTACTGGATTTAAGAATATGGATTTTGTTAAAGTCACTGAAATGCTGTCAAAAGCTTATTGGAGTCTAGGTATTGGGATGGAAGAAGTTAAACGAGGAGCTGAAAATTCGGCTCTGGTAATAGGTGCATTTACTGAAAACCAGATACAAGTAGGATACTCGAGAGTTATTTCAGATAAGACCAGATTTGCTTATATTCTTGATGTAATTGTTGATGAGAATTATCGGAAAAAAGGTATTGGGCAGAAAATGATAAAAGCAATCATGGAAGATTGTGAATTGAAAGACGTTTATCAATGGCTGCTAATAACGAAGGATGCTCACGGAGTATATAATAAAGTTGGGTTTAAACCGGTTTCACGCCCTCTTGATTGGATGGAAATCAGATATGACAGATCAAAAGTCAGGTAATTTACCCCAACAACTTGAAACATATCTTAAATAGGTGTAGAGTTTAGGTATAAGATTAAAATTTATCAAATTACAACATGGATTGGGGGATTCTAAGTGGTCTTTTCAAGTCTTTTGTTTTTGTGCGTCTTTTTACCTGTAAACCTTATTTTGTATTATTCAATCAACAACGATACTTGCAGAAATTGGGTACTTATCATTACTTCTCTTATTTTCTATGCATGGGGAGAGCCGATATGGATTAGTGTTTTGATTTTTACTGCATTATTTGATTACACTAACGGCCTTATTGTCCAAAAGTTCAGAGGATGTTGGAAGGGTAAGGCAATAGTCGCTTTATCCGTTACGGGTAACATCCTCATTCTTGGATTCTTTAAGTATTTTGGTTTTATAGCGGATAATCTGAACAGTTTTTTAAACTTAGATATACCGGTTGTAAGTTTTAGTCTTCCGGTTGGAATTTCGTTTTACACATTCCAGTCTATTTCCTATGTAGTTGATGTATACAGAGGAGAAGTAACGGCGCAAAAATCTCCGTTTAAATTTCTGCTGTTTGTATCTTTGTTTCACCATCTTGTAGCAGGACCTATTGTGAGGTATAAAGATATTGTACAGAATATTGAAAAGAGAATGCTTACGGCAGATGCGTTCAACAATGGTGTGAGCCGCTTTATTGTAGGTCTGGGAAAAAAGGTTATAATTGCAAACCAAGCCGGTGAATTTGCTAAAGCCTTTCTGGATACTGATTATACACGACTACCTGTATTGGGAGCGTGGTTGGGAATTTTATTGTTTGCTATACAAATCTATTTTGATTTTTCAGGCTATTCGGATATGGCCATCGGTTTGGGCAAAATGTATGGTTTTAATTATAAGGAGAACTTTGATTACCCGTACGTGGCCAAATCGGCCACTGAGTTCTGGCGCAGATGGCATATGTCATTAACCTCGTTTTTCAGGGATTATGTTTACATTCCCCTTGGAGGAAACAGAAAAAATCATTTAAGGAATATGTTGGTTGTATGGTTTCTGACAGGTTACTGGCATGGTGCAAGCTGGAATTTTATTGTATGGGGAATGTATTTCTTTGTTCTCATAGCTGTGGAAAAGTATGTGCTGCTTAAATTTGAAAAAAGAATTCCTCAAATTTTATGGAGAGCCTATTTTTTAGTTGTAATACTTGTAGGTTGGGTATTCTTTTACCATACTAATTTAGGTCAGGCCTTACGGTTTATTGGTATAATGTTTGGAATAAATGCTCCTTCATGGTCAAGCCCTGAGGTTGCAATTTGTTTGGGTAATAATATAATCTTTATTTTAATCGCTCTTATCGGTTGTACACCTATTGTAAAAAAACTTTTTGAACGATTTAAAAGCATTCTGAGCGAAAAGCAAATAGGGTTTTACTCTGCTGAACAGTTAATAAAATCAACTGTTAATATTGCAATATTTATAGGGTCAATTATTCTGCTTGTAGGACAGTCCTACAACCCGTTCCTCTATTATAAGTTCTAATGTAAATTATTTTTTATGAAGTTCTGTTAGATATACCTATCGGAGGTGTTTGGTTATGAAGAAGTTACAGTTAGATGCAATAGCATTCCTTACCATAATTCTGATGTTAGGAATTGCAAATTTTGTTAATGGTAACAAACCTGAGGTTTCAGAACTTGAAAACAGGGCGTTGAAGCAAAAACCCAAGTTCACACTATCAGCCGTAGCAAGCGGCAGTTACTTCAGTGACTACAATGATTATTATAACGATACTTTTATTTGGAGGGACAAGCTGCTAAAAATAAGTTCAGGAATCAAACAGGCAATGTTTTTTAATACATCCGATGCAAAAATAATTGTTGCAGATAAATCCAAGGAATATAATGCATCTGGTGGAAAAAAAGATAATTCCGGTGAAAAAGATAAATCTAGTGAAAAAGATAATACAGTCAATGAAACCAATCCAACAAATCAACCTCTTAGCACATCAGATGCGCCTTCTCCAACTCCTGATAAGAAGTATAATGAGAGTGAAGGTGTTGGCTATTGGCTTGTTATAGATGGAAAGGCAGTAGAGCTCTTCAAGTTTAACAAGGAGAGTTTTGAGTATTATGCTGAGGTGTTGAATAAGTATAATGAACGGCTGAACAATAAAATACCAATATATTCTTTGATTGCACCTACAAATAGCGAATTTGTACAGCTTAAAAAATATAAAGGAATATCTGATTCCCAGAATAATGCGATAAAGTTTCTGGATACGAAATTTAGCAGCGGGATTACTTCTGTAAATTCATATGATATTCTAAACAGTCATAAGGATGAATACATTTATTTCAGAAGTGATCACCATTGGACGGCTTTAGGGGCATACTACGGCTATTCGGCCTTTATGGAAACAAAAAATGAAAAAACTGTGCCTCTTGAAAATTACCAAACCGTGCAAATTGATAATTTTTTGGGAAGCTCTTATTCCAAAACGATGGATAAAAGCATTGAAAATAATCCTGACACCATATATGCGTATATCCCGTATGTCAACTATAAGTATGAAATGCATCATTGGAATAAAAGCAGTGAAGCAAAGGTCATAGATATGAAGTATGCAGAAACAAAGAGGGATAAGTATCTGGTATTTTTGAGTGGTGGAGATTCTACCTGGGCTGTTATTAAAACTGAAAATAAAAATGGCAAGAAGCTTTTAGTTATAAAAGACTCTTACGGGAATACTTTTGTGCCTTTCCTTCTGCCGCATTACGAAGAAATATATGTAGTTGATCCGAGGTTTTACGATATTACCATTCATGGAAATCTTATTGATTTTATCGGCTCAAAAGGCATAAACGAAATTCTGTTTGTAAATTATATGGAGAATGTTAATTCAAGAGATTTTATGGAAAGTGTTGAAAACCTGATGTACGATAAATAATTATATTGGCACCAATTTATTTGATACAAAATTAAATCGGGTGGTATATTTTTAGTATTAGCTGTCAATAATTTAAATGACCTCACAAAATACATTTTAACCCCCTAATGAACACCCCGGATAAAACGCCGGGGTGTTTTACTAAAAAAATCTCATAATCAAATTTGAAACAATAATGACAATTACTATAACCGCTATACCTAAAACAATACATAAAAACGATAATATTCCCATGAGGGTTTTGAATTTGCCTAAATAGCTGTTTGATTTTTCAAGCATAAAATTCCTGATTCTATTTATTTTTGACAAGACCTCCACGGCATTTTCATTGGAGTTCTCATCAAGAGAATCGAACTGAATTTCTTTTGAAGGCTTGCTTTCATCATTCTTTCGCAAACGATTGCATAACTTCTGCACTGCTTTTGAAATAGAGAAAATAATAAGCTTACTGAAAAATATTCCACTTACTAAATCTGTAATTAAAGGCAGTATCAAATCAGAGAATACCACCTGAACGACAAATAACAGGGAAGGCATGTTTTTGTTACCATTTTTTATTTGTTCTCCGTAATATAAAGAAACCAGTTCCAAAATATAATCAAGTATATTTGTTGTGCCGGTAACAAGATTTGATACTGCTTTCTGAAATCCCAATAAGCCTATGCCGATTATAACCGGAATGCTTGTTATAAAAAAAGTAACAGCAATTTTTGCGGAATCAGATACAAAGTATATTATTACTGCTGAAAGAGCAAAAATCAGTGAGGAAATTATTATATATCTAAAAATCAACGAGTAAAAAGTTTTGATTTTATTTATGCTGTCTTTTAATTTTTCGATAGCATTTTTCTCAGTAAATTTTTTGTACTCATTTATAAATGATTTAACCGTTGATTCCATTGATATCTTTTTGTCCGAACTCATTTAATCACCTTCTTGTAATAGATTTTAAAGATATATTTATATTTAATTATAAATATATTAAGGATGATGGTGCAACATTTTATTTTTACCTAAAAAATATTTTTGTTGGTATATTTAATCCCAAAACGGTTAATAATTTAATTGACCTCACAAAATACATTTTAACCCCCTAATAAATGCCCCGGCTATATGCCGGGGTGTTTGTTTACAAAAGCTTTAGTTAAAAAACAAAAAAGGCTCAAGAACCAATTGAGCCGAAAATAGTTTTATTAAAATCAAAATAACTAATTATGAAAACAATATTTATGTTTTAATATTCCAATGGGCCAGGAAAACTTTAAATAGATTCTTTTTTTATAAATTATTTCTGTTAATCTTTAACAGTATATGATATACCATTAGCGTCTAACAAACGTAAAAATGAAATGATTCCAAAAACACCGCAATCATTTATGTATTCTTCATAATAGTCTATAAAGCCTTCAAAATCATCTGATGCAAATGGCAAAGTTTCAAGGCTGCCAAACACTTCATTTACACTATCTGTAATAAACTTATAATTTTTCAGTCTGTTAAGTACGATTTTTGGTTGATTTAATTTACCGTACTGAACAGTAAGAAGTTCTTCATCAAACAATTCAGCTACTTCATCAAATATTAGTAAAGATTTTACCATAAACTTAATTCCACGATCATCATTTTGGTTACCTGTAAAATCATTGTTGATTTTTGATTTTAGTTTGTTAGATAAGGTAATTGGTATTACAACTCCATCATATCCCTCATCTATTACAGCCCAAAGACACAGCTGTGCTTTTGGAGTATAATCGAGGTAAGTATTCAGGATATCCTTTAATTTTTCTTCACCTTTTTTTGATTTCCATGTACCATTTAAAAGATGTGAAATACTTTTCGCTGTTTGAGAAATATTCTCTTTAGTACAATTGGATAGTTCTATAGCGATATCTTCATTGTTTTTACTGTCCATTGAATCTAGGATAAAACTTTGCATAGGATTTATTTCTTTTGGTGTATCTGTTGGTGTGATTTTTGGTGTGACTGTTGGAGTGACTGTTGGTGTGATTTTTGGTGTGATTTTTGGTGTGACTTTTGGTGTAACTATTGGTGTGACTGTTGATGTGACTGTTGGAGTAACTTTTGGAGTGACTTTTGGTTTATCTTTTGGTGTGTCTTTTGGAGTAACTTTTGGTTTATCTTTTGGCGCATCTTTTGGAGTAACTTTTGATGTGACTGTTGGTGTGACTTTTGGTGTGACTTTTAGCACATCTTTTGGTATGTTTGCTTTTATGCTTATAAAGGGGATTCCAAATATTAAGGAGCTATTACTACCTGCAAATACTACATTTGATGATATAGAAACAAGGTAAAAACACAATACAAAACATGCTAATCTTCTAATAATATTATTCTTACTCATAATGACCTCCCAAAGTCGGATTTATTAACCTGCTTTTTTGACTTTTCCTGACCCTATTAGGAATTTTGACAAAAATGGTTGTTAAACATATTTTAACATAAATGGAAAAATAAATACAATAGTTTGATGGAATATTTTGAAAGAATTGTGATTTGCACTACAAATTTTAGCATATAAAGTAAAAAGAATGCAATACAATTTGAAATATTTTTACAGATATTTTTATAATTTTTGTTTGAACTTCTAAATTAAGATAAAATACAATTAAAAAGAAATATATATAAATTTCTAAAGTTTTGTTGTATAGTGTCCATATGTAGTATTTTGAGGTGGCAAGTGTGGTATGGTGAATTGTAAGAATATATAGATAAGGGGATAGAAAATTGGATTTTTCAAGTATAAGCTTTGATAATTTATTTTATTTGGCAGCAGTTTTGATTGGGGTAATAAATATTATAGGGTTTGTTATAATTGGGGCTGATAAAAACAAAGCAAAAAAGAAGCGTTGGAGAGTTCCGGAAAAAGCATTTTTTTTGATAGCTGTTTTAGGTGGTGGAGCCGGTGTGTATATTGGGATGCTGTTTTTCAGGCACAAAACCAGACACTGGTATTTTATGGTTGGAATTCCCGCGATATTTTTAGTTGAGGCTGCAATCACACTTTTTTTACTCGGATATTAATTTCGCTGCTACTAATCATCTTAAATAATGTGAAATTGGAGATTATAAATTTTCATTAATATTCCCATAATGGTATAATATACTTAAGAAATCTTATGGAGGGATATACCATTATTTTTGATGATTTAGCCAGGAAGATAATTGAAATGCCTTCACAAAACTCAAAATATATACTAAAAGGTCCGACTGGAAGCGGAAAATCGACAATCCTTCTTGAAAGATACAGATATATGGTAGACAGGCTGCATGTACCTAGTGAGAAGATACTGATACTGCTTTTAAACAGGACACAGTCACTGGAATGGAGGACAAAAACTGTTCTTGAGGGTTCGGGTGCGGTTTTGAGAACTTCATATTATGGCTTTATTCAAAGTGAAATCAAAACCTATTATCCTATTATTTCTAAAAAATGCAGTGAAATTATAAATAAGGATATAAAACCTGTTTTTCTTACCTTCGAGGCTGCTCAGTTTCTGGTTGCTACTGTTATTGATTGGAGGAGGCAGAAACAAGGTGCATTTGCAGGTGTTACTTCATATACCGACAGGCTTGCAATAGATATCACCGGTAACCTTGTAAAGGCTGCCATATCGGACATACCCTATAATCAGATAGGGGACAGGCTATATAATGCTCTCGAAAAGAAAGATGATTTGAGAAAGCAGATTTTCAGGGAAGCTGACGATATTGTATGTGCCTACAGGAAAAAATGTTTGGAACTTGGCATATTTGATTTTGGAATGGCAGTTGACCTTTATAATAACTGTCTTTTAACAGATGAGTTATATAGGGAAAAATTAAGCGGAAGAATTGAACATTTGATTGTAGACAACATTGAGGAATGTGTACCTACGGAAGCTGATTTTATTGATTTACTTCTTCCAAACTTAAAGACCTGTCTTTTGGCATATAACCACGAAGGCGGATATGGTGAAGCCTTTGGAAGCAACCATAATTACGTTAAGTCGGTATTAATCGATAAAATTGATAAAATTGAGATGAATAAATCCTACACATGTCAGGAGTTTATGTTTGAGTTTTCCGATATGTTGTTTGATAATATTGAAAATCTTAAAGGGAATAAGTGTAATACCGGACCTTATATAGAAAGGGTTGCGCCGTTTGAACTGAGAAGTGAGATGCTTGAAAATGTTGGAACAAGAATAGTTGACCTGATAAGCAAGGAGGGCTATAAACCTTCGGATATAGTTGTGATATCAAGTTTTGCCGATCCCGTTACTGAATTTGTAATAGCAAGAATACTGGAGAGGTATGGATATGAAGTCAAGAATCTTGCCCGAAAAAACAGATTGATTGACAATCCCTTTTCTCAAGCACTTATAACTTTAGCTCAGCTGTGTCATCCTGCGTATGGGTCTATGCCCAACAGGGATGATGTCAAGGCACTGCTCAGGATGGTACTTAAAATTGATCCGGTCAGAAGCTCAATTCTAGCGGGTGAGATTGTAAACCAGAGACCCTTTGCAAGATTCCCGGATATTGAATTCCCCGGGTTGGTTGAAAGAGTAGGATACTATAATATTGAAAAGTATGAATACATAAGAAACTGGATAAGTGACTATATATCAATGCAAAAACCCCTTAAAATAAATGAATTTTTCCAGAAGGTTTTTTTAGAGATACTTATATCAAAGGAAGTATCCGAGAAGGACATTCTTGAGGCTAAAAATCTTATTGACAGCGCACAGACTTTTGTTGAGGTGGTATCGAGGTTTAACAGGAATGCCAGCAGAGATTTTCTGGAAGTTGTAAGGCGGGGCATAAAATCTGCGGAAAGTATTTTTGAACTTGAGGAGAAACTTAGCGGGGATTTTGTGTTAATGTCCACTCCGGTAGCGTACCTTGCAAGCTCTTTAAAGAGCAAGGTGACTATAATTACAAGTCTTAGCAGCAATAACTGGACGCCTAGAAGCATCAAGGAGATATCAAATCTCCATGTACTTACAAAGACCTGGGATGAAAACAGTATTTACACTGAAGAACTGGAAGAGAGAAACCAGAAACATTATTTGGCTACCCTTATGAGAGCTATTTTTAAGCGATGCGGAGAAAAACTCATAACCTATGAGTCCATGCTTTCTGCCAATGGCTACGAGAACGACGGTTTACTGTCAGACTATTTTGACGAAATTTTGTTATAAAAATACTGTAAGAATTTACAGGGCGGATTTTTTTTAGTACAGAGGGAATGAGTGTTCCCGTATTTTTTTGGAGGCTTAAATGGGTCTTAGAAAAGGTCAGAGAGAACTGGTAGAACAATATAGAGGAGGATACTGTGCTATTCCTGCAATTCCGGGAGGAGGCAAAACTCATTGCCTGTCGCTGTGGGCAGCAGAGATGATTGCCAACGGACTGCATAAACCCGGTAAGATACTTATCGTTACCTATATGAACAGTGCGGTTAACAATTTTAAGCAGCGCATAGCCTCAGAGCTTAAAAACAGGGGAATTATAAGCGGCAAGGATTACTTTGTCTCTACCATACACGGGCTATGCCTTCAGATAATTAAGGAAAAACCCGACCTTGTGATAACTAATGAAGAGTTTGAAATAATTGACGGCACATCGAAAATTCACTTGATTTCGAGCAGCATTGATGAGTGGAAAAGGCACAACGAGCAGAAATTCAGACTCTATATTGACGAAGCAAACTTAAATGCCAACAGAATCAGTGATACATATAAAAACTGGCAGGACAGGCTCTGTAATATAATGCTTTCAGCTATCGGGGATTTCAAATGCAGAGGTATTAATTCAAGAGAGGCAATGGAAATGTGCAAAAGCCTTAGAGATGATTCAATACTGGCATGGGCGGGTGAGATATACGACATTTATGACAGGAAGCTTAAAATAGGAGGCTTTCTGGATTTTGACGATATGCTGTATAATGCTAAAAAGATGCTCAAGGAAGATCGGCTATTGCTGGAGAAGTACCAGAATAAATATTCCTATGTATGCGAGGACGAAGCGCAGGATTCAAATCTCATACAGAGTGAAATTCTTGACCTCATATCAAACGGTAATCTCTTAAGGGTAGGGGATAGTAACCAGGCAATATGCGGCAGCTTTAGCAATAGTGATTTCACCCTGTTTAAGAGTTTTTGCGACAATCCTTTAACAACTGTTTATAAAATAACGCAGTCCAGCAGGAACACTGTTGACATAATAAATCTTGCCAACTATTTTGTAAGGTATGTGAGGGAAGAACATCCCGTACCGGAATGCAGGGATAGTCTTTTACCTCAGTTTATTGAGCCTGTTGGAGAGGATGACGAAAGGCCGAATCCCAGGATAGATAAATATGGTATAAAAGCAGGAGTGTTCGGATCCTGGGAGGATGAAGCGAGGTCAGTTGTAATTAAGGCTCAGGAAATGATAAAAAAGCATCCCGGAAAGACTATTGCGATACTTGTTCCTACTGCGTGGAGAATGAATGTGGTATTGAACTTTTTGGAAGCTAGAAATATTCCCTATGAGTTGCTTGACAACAGTTCCGGTGAAAAGAATAAAACAGTCAGGAAGCTGGGAAGGATTATAGATTTTATCGCACAGCCGGAGAATGGCCAAAAGTTTTTTGATATGATGAATGAGTGCTTACTTTTGGATTCATATGATAGTGAAGCTTCCGGCGAAGAACCGGATGAAGAGAAGAAAACAGTGGGGCAAAGAGTGATCTTGGGTGAGTTCTTAAAAATGTATCCTGTTGAGAAGCTCCTTTATCCCATTGGTGGAGAGATTGAACGGGCTGATATACCTAAGAACCTGCTTGCAAGTGATATATGGAGCGATTTTACAGGAAAACTGGAACTTGTCAGGGAACTTCTGGAGTTTCCCAATACTATTGTTGAAAAGCTTATACTATATATTTCCGAAAAATTGGGTTTTGATAGGGAAGAAAGGGCTATTGCGCAAAAAGTGGCAGGCGATGTAAGATACCTGATGAGTCAGGATCCTCACTGGAAGATTGCTGATTTGGCTCTGGAGCTATTAAGCCCCAAAAATATATTTAATTTTTTTGCGGGTATTGTATGGGATTTGAAAGGATACGAACCAAAGCCCGGGGTAGTCACATTAGCTACATATCACAAGTCAAAGGGTCTTGAATGGGACATAGTCTTTTTAACCAGTCTGACTAATGCTGATTTCCCGGTAAGTCTTGAGGATAAGTTTGTTGGAGAGTACTGGTTTTTAAAAGAAGAGTATAAAAATCCTCAGGCGATAATTAAGGCTGATTTGGAAAGGCTGTTGGAAAATAAAGTGAGCAAAGACTTGGTAGTCCGATCGAAGGTTGAGACAATATCCGAACGAGCCAGGCTTCTATATGTGGGTATAACGAGAGCGAAAGAGTATTTGTTTTTGACTTCTTTTGAAAGCAACAGGGGCAAAAGAAATGAAACTTTGCCTTCAAGGTATATTTTAGATTTAAGGAAATATATCGAGGATTTACAAAGTACATAAATTTATACTTGTAGCCTGCAAAGCATGGATCCTATAGAATGTAGATCACAAACAGAGAAAGTAAGTGCATTTTTCATTTTCATAGACTGGAGATATATTGTGTAAAAAGAACTGGGAGGGGGGACTTTGAAATGAGCGATTTAAGATTTGCGGAATATTTCCTGTTTACTCAGCAGTCATTGGCGACGTTTGACAGGTGCCCTTTGAAGTTTAAAAAAAGATATCTGGAAAATCTTAAATGGGATAATTTTCCTGATGAAGAAATTAGGAAGAGACTGGAGATGGGAAATAATTTTCACCTTCTGGCATACAGACATTTTTTAGGGATTGAAACGGGGCTATGTGAGAAGACAGAGGGATTTGAGGAATTAAGCAGTTGGATGAAAAGCCTTGAGAGCAAGTTTCCGATATCGGAAAAAAGAAAATATCTTCCTGAATACAAGCTCCGGATGGCTAAAGGGGTTTTAAGGCTTGAAGCAAATTTCGACCTTCTGATTTTTGATGGGGAAAGACTTGAAGTGTGGGACTGGAAAACGCATGGGAAGGAAAACAAAACAGACAGGAAAAGCAACATGGGAAACAAGTATAGAAAAAGCCTTCAGTCTATAGTATATTTGTATGTGCTTAAGGAACAATGTGAAAAAGTAACCGGGAAACAGATTAAATGTGAAAATATAAGTATGTATTATTGGCAGCCTGATCCTCCGGAAGTGCTCACAGATATCAGGTACAGTGATGAGATGCACAAAACCTATGGGGAAATTTTAACGAACAAGATAAACGGAATACTTCAATACGACTTTGCTGAATTTGATAAAGCCTTATACGATAAAAATTGTAAGTACTGCGAATTTAATTGGTTTTGTAATAATCAAAGGGTCGATTTCAACGTAATTGAGGAAGACGAAGATTTTTTAGACGAGCTTGAATGGGAAAGCATTGAGGAGTTGACATAGATGAAGGTCAGGATAAATGTTTTAAACAGGGATGTTGAGATTCCCAGAGATATTGTAGAAGCGGCAGATAATGATGAACTGATTGCAAGAATTTTTTATAACAGGGGTTATAAGGATGCGTTTACTATTCGTCAGATGCTAAAGGATGAATACTACAAGCCTACGGATGTAAATGAGTTTCCTGGCATGAAAAAAGCTGTGGAGCGTATATTGTTAGCTGCTGACAGGAGCGAGAAAATATGCGTCTACGGTGATTATGATGTTGATGGTGTAACCAGTACAGTTACGCTTGTGGAGTGCCTGAAGCTGTTTATTGATAAAGTGGTGTACCATGTTCCTGATCGTTTTACTGAAGGTTATGGTATGAATATTGAGGTCATTGAGAGGCTTGCTGAAGATAGCGTATCACTGATTGTTACCTGCGACTGTGGAATATCAAATATTAATGAGATAAAGCGGGCAAAAGAATTGGGTATGGATGTGATTCTGACAGATCATCACAATATACCTTCCGAACTTCCTTGCGCAGATGTTATATTAAACCCAAAGCTCCTTGAAGAGGGGCATAAGGCACGGAATATGTCCGGGTGTGCTATGGCATTTTTTCTATGTCTGGCTATATTAAAACGTAAGGCTATGGAAGAGAAGGCAGAAGATTATTATGATATGCTTGCTTTGTCACTTATTGCTGACGTTGTCAGCCTGAATGGAGAAAACCGTTATCTACTGAAAAAAGCAATTCCTAAATTGTTTAATACGAAAAGAGAGGGACTTATTAAGCTTCTGGATATAGCAAGCAAGACCAGTGAACTCAATACAGAAGAGGATATAGCCTTTCAGTTGGCACCGAGGATTAATGCTGCAGGCAGGATGGAGACGGCAAGACTTCCAGTGGAATTGTTATTGTGTAAAGATCCTTATATTGCCGGTGAAATGGCGCAAAAGATAGATTTTCTCAATGCTGAAAGGAAACGTGTTCAACAGGAAATAATTGATCAGGCTATAGAACAGGTGGAGACAAAAAAGAAAAATAAAACGGTGCTGGTACTATATAGTGATTTCTGGCACCATGGGATAATAGGAATTGCGGCAGGACGTATATGCGAACTATACAGGAAACCTGCAATACTCCTTTCCTTGAAAGAGGACGGAAAAACTGTTGTAGGTTCGGCAAGATCAGTGGAGGAAGTAAATATATATGAGTTAATTAAGGAGTGCAGCGGAAAACTTCTGAAATTTGGGGGCCATTCTCAAGCGGCCGGGCTTTCATTGCTTAAAGAAGATCTTCAGGATTTTATAGGTGAAATCGAACATTCGGCTGAGAAGAAGCACTATATCAGTGAGACCATCAGTGTTGATATTGACATGGAGCTTGAGGTTGATAGTGTAACCGAAGAACTCTATGAAAGGCTGCTCTTAGCAGGACCATATGGTGAAGGTTTTGAAGCTCCTATGTTTGCATCGTATAATGTAAAAGTTTTGAGTGACAGAAAAACCGAAAAGAACCATCATATAATGGTTCTGGAAGGGAAAAACAATACCAGGATATCCGCCGTCAAATGGTTTGGTGAAGATAAATCTCTTCAAGGCAAGGTCTTTGATATTACATACAAAATCAGTAAAAATACTTATAAGGGAAACTCAAACATTCAACTTACTTTAGGTCACACCATTGAAAATGACGGTGAGGTAAAGGCGGTCTTCAATGGCAGAATAATTGATGAAAGAAAGTGTGATGTTAACCTTCTGGCAAATAAATATGCAAAATCATTGTTTTTCTATGAAGGTCTGAATTCTGCATGTACTATTGATGAAGTTGCAGACCGTTTTGGTATAAAACCGGCCGTAAATCTGATTTTTTTATCTCCTCCTGCCAACACGTCAATTTTCAGGGAGGTTATTGCACTAAGTAATCCGGAGAATATTATTATCAACTTCGGCATTCTACCGGATTATTCATTTAAGGGCTTTGTAATGAACCTATTGGGGATAATTAAACATATTGTGAATCATGATAAGGGGATGGCAAATATTGAAGCGGTTTCAATCAAGCTTGGTGTTGAAGAGAGTATTGTTAAATCAGGGCTGCGATTCCTGAAAGCTTCCGGGAAGATTAACTATCTTCTGAGTGAAGACGATAGAAGAGTATTTATTTTGAAGGGTGACGGCTCACAAACAAGGGAAATTGTTGTGGCTGAAAAGAGACTGAAAAATGCGCTTATGGAAAAGATGGCTTATCAGCAGTTTGTTTTAAAGATGGATGTGGATATGTTCAGGGAATACCTCAAGTAATTTGGGATTTGTATTGGGCATTAGGTATTAGGTATAAAGGGAGTGCCTGTTGTTTTAGTGTCAAATGCCTCCATTACATGACCTTCGCATAGAAGCTGTATACCTTAGCTTGATAATTTTCGCACGCGTCTATGGGACCTCCTGTCCCAAGACGCTAAAAATGCCCTCCGTGGCATTTTTGCTTCAAATTATCAAGCTTTCGGAAACAGCTTCTTATGCTTAGGTCAAGTAATTGCGTCATTTGTCACTAAAACGGGTGAATACCTTAATTAGGTTGTTTTTTTCGTTAATTATAATAGGGTGGATATTTTTCTTTTCTTTACTACTTGCACCTATCATAGTAATATATCTTGAATTTTAATTATTAGTGCGGTTATGTTGTCTGTTCCGTTGTTTTTTATAGCCAGATCAATAAGATTTTTGCAGGTTGAATAGCTGTTGTTCAGATCTGAAAAGCAATTCTTAAGCTCTTCATCTTTGACAGGGTTTGTAAGGCCGTCACTGCAAATTAGATAAAGATCACCTTTTTGTACATTGATTTCATCGGAATAATCAGCTTCCATTTTTCCGCATTGAGGACTTACACCAAGGTGTCTTGTGAGCATATTATTACTATTGTGAAGGCAGGCGGCATCTCTTTCTATAATTCCAAGTCGTATAAGCCTTTCTGCCTCTGTATGGTCGATTGTAAGTTGTATAAAATCAGAATTTCTATAAAGATAAACTCTGCTGTCACCAATGTTAAGAGCCATGGCTCTGGCTCCAAAGAATATAACAGACGCAAGGGTTGTACCCATGCGTTTGCTTATAGCTTGAGAATGCTTAAATATTAGTGAGTTGGACACATCCACATAACTATCCATGAAATTTTTTAACTGGGCTATGCTGTTGAATTCTTTTGATTCTCGAGCAACATACATATCCTCCAGAGATTGAACTGCTGTAAAGGAGGCTTCTTCGCCAGCTTCTTCGCCACCCATTCCATCGCAAACAGCAAAAATGAACCGATCTCCGGTAGTACTTAGAGAATGGCTATATAAATTACTATTGTCGGTTTTTTCCATTATAAGCCCGTTAAAGTAAAAATTGTCTTCATTTTCGGAGCGGATATTTCCTTTTGTTGTTATAACAGAAGCGTCAATTTTTAGTTTGGTACTCACATAAATCACCTCTAAATAATCTGAACGTTAAATATATATCCATTCATCATAGGTTTTACATAGCGTTTCGCCAGATGTATTTATAATGGTTTGTTCAAAGCCATCAGGACGAATTTTACAGGTTCTGTTTCCGGTGCTTTTATTGCAGTAATATATAAAGCCGCCAACTATACTGATGTAATCGGTATAGTCATCATTGAGTTTCGATTTTTCCTCTCCGTTGGGACGGATTCTGTAAAGTTTGCCCGCATCACTTTTATTGCAGTAATAAATCCATCCATCAGAGATATTCAGATTGCTGGAGATATCATTGCTGAGTTTTTCAGTTTTCATACTTTGTAAATCTATTTTGTAAAGCTTCATCCCGTCACTCTTGTTTGAGAAATAAATTATATTATCGCAAATGCAAAAATAGCTGGCTTCATCATTGGATAGTCTTGTTTTTTCTCCTCCGTCGGTATTTATCCTGTATATCTTTCCGCCGTCACTTTTATTGCAGTAATAAATCCAATTTTCATATAAGCTGATATTAATTGATTCATTATCATTTAGCTTCATTTTGTCACTTCCATCAGTTCTGATTTTATAGAGCTTGTAATTGTCGGTTTCATTGCTATAATAAATCCAGTTTTCAGAGACATTTAGATACCAGCAGCTGTCACTGGTGATTCTTTCTTTTTTAGTTCCTTCGATACCTATACGGTATATCTGTTCCCCATAACTGGAATTGCTGTAATATATCCAGTTTCCAGAGATGTTGATAAACCAGGATTCATCGCTGTTTAGTCTGGTAATCTGATGTTTAGCGGTATCAAGCTTATAAATATTATAGTTATTGTCCGGTAAGGACAGAAAAATCAACTCATCCTGCATACAAGCCAACCCGCCGTTTACTATATTGGCAGCAGTATTTCCATATTTAGGCGTGCTGTTTATGATATTAACAGTTTTGTTAATTGAATCGGGAACAGGACGGAAGTATTGGTCATGATCTCCAGGCAAATTACTATTGCTTAAAAGAACCGTATCAGGAACGGCAATAATGGAATTAAACGAGGCCTTTTCGTTCACTGCTTTTTTATTGAATAAAACAATTTTATTCTTTTCTTCAGTAGTCATTTCGCGAAATGCTTTAACTAAGGCTTCCTTTGCTGCTGAGGGAGAAGAAAACCTGTTTTCCGGTTTGAATTGACACATTTTCAGAATGATTTCACCAAGCTTGTGGGTCGCATTGCAGGGTTGGGGTATTGGTTTGCCCAATAAGCGGTTTTCGACCGAAGCCTCACTGTCTTTAATTTTGAGTTCCATAGGGTATGGAGGCATAAACGGAAATCTTCCGTTATTTAATAGCTTATACAATAAAATACCCAGTGAATAGAGATCTGCCCTGATGTCGTAAGCCTCACCTTTATAGACTTCCGGTGCCATATAAAGAGGAGTACCTCTGATGGAGGCAGAAAGACCTCTTGAAAGTTCGCGGGCTATACCGAAGTCGCCTAATTTATAACAATTGTCCTTTGAAACAAATATATTCTCATCTTTTATATCCCTGTGAACTATGCCCTTTTTTGAGCAGATTTCAAGAGCGGTACAGATATCTGATCCAATACTTGCAACATCATCTATGGTAGTGTTTTTTTCCTCAAGATACTTATTCAGAGGTGTAAGGTACTCCATTCTGATTAAAATATCCCAGGCAGCTTTATTATCATGTTTTTCTACCATATGGTCTTCATAGCTTACAATATTACTGTTGCCACGAAGTTTGTACAGCATTACGATTTCATTTATTATATTTTTTACAGCATCTTCAAAATATAGATTCAGAAGTTTTTCATCATTTCCTAGAGCAGATATAGCTTCATGATATTGATCATTTGAGGGAATGCTCATGACTTTCAGTGCGGATTCGTATTTATATCCCCACTCTTCCTTGGATATTTTGTATACTTTTCCAAAACTGCCTTGACCTATGAACTTTTCAATGAGCCAGCTTCCCCAAAGGGGTTCATATTTTTTTGGATAATCTTCATTTTGATAGTTCATGGTAAAAATATACCTCCCGGAGTACGTATAGGCAAGCTATGAGATTGAAAGATAAACATCATCTTATGCATAGGGATTATGAAATGTTGGAATGTACATCCTATAATTTTTGCTAATCAGTACTAGAGATAATTTCTGTAAGGAGCACCAGGAATTAAATTCAGAAAATCGTAAGTGTATTTTTAGCGTGTAACTGACTTGAAATTATATAAATGCACTAAAAAAATGCACCGATTAGTATGCAAATTTTACATACTACATATATATTTTAACATATTAGCTATATTTACGTCAATTTAGGATGAAAAACTCTCCTTTTTTTTCGGTTATATTTAAAACAATGCTTTTGTTTTCTTATTTTTTTTTGTATAATAACATGTGTACATGATTTGTCTTTAAAGTATTACAACTAAAAAGTGCGTTGTAATTAATGAATTTGATTTAAAGGAGAAATATTAATGGACAGAATAACATTGTTCGACTGTTTTGAAGGTGAGCCTAAGAGAGGCTTGAAAGAGTGCTTGCAATTTTACTGGGGCTACAGACTGCTTGAGCTTGCTCAAACGCATAATTTACAAGTAGAAGAAGGAACTCCGGATGCTGAGATTATAGACAAATTGATGCCTCAGATGCTGAAAAACTTCGCAAACGACCTTGCTTATTTGAATGAAGACGAATTATTATTTTTGAATAAAGTAAAAGAAAACCAGAACAAAGAAATGGATGATGTAGAAAACAAGCAGTATGCTGCCTTGAAATGGCTGGGCTATGTATATTTGTTCAATTATGACGGACATATATACCCTGTGATCCCAAATGAACTGTTGCCTTTGATTCCCGATCTGAAGGATGAGGAGTTTAAGCATAAGGTTGAACGTAATCAAAAGCTGCTTTCTTATATATTGGCTTTGACAAATTTATATGGAGTATACCGTATTGAGCAGCTTGTGGATGTATGGAATATGTTCAACAAGGAAAAAATGAGTTTCGATGAGGTTCGAGAATATGTAGATGTTATGTCTTCACGCCAGGCTGATTTTTGGTGTGACAGAGGACATATTGTTTCGACATTGTTAGGAGACTCGAATGAATACTATGGCTTGATGAAGAAAGCTTCACTCAATCCTTATTTTGTACCGATAAAGAGTGATATTGCTTTTTATTCCGATAACAAGAATGTATATTCATCCACTTACTGTAATAAAGTAAAGGACTATTTAAAAAACAAGAATATTCTTGATGATAGCCAATTGGATGACTTGATTGTGGAAATTGCAGATGCCTGCAAAATGGACAAGAACCCGGATGAAATTATTGCTATGGTAAATGAAAGCGGTATTGAGCTTGATGAAGAAGAAACGACCGAATTTTTGAGATTGTTAATGACTTTGTCAAATAGTACTAGAAAGTGGGTATTACGTGGACACATGCCTTCAGAGTTGGTAAAGAAACCCGGAAGGCCACCGGTAAGGCCATTGCCGACAAAGCCTGTGCAGGGTATACAGAAAAAAGTTGGGCGAAATGATCCCTGTGTTTGCGGAAGTGGAAAGAAATACAAGCACTGTTGCGGTAAGTAGGACTTTTCTTTAAAACTTTATATCTTAGTATAAAAGTTAAACGGCTTTGTGGGTTTAGTGCACAAAGTCGTTTGAATTTTCCTCTTCCTTAAGCTTATCTTCATATTTTTTAATAATGTTGTCATACAAGGCTTTGCTAACTGTCCCAGTCACCTTGAAGTTATTGGCTTTCTGATACCTGATTACACTTCGCTTCAGATTATCTCCAAATTTGCCACTAGTCCAGTCATGGAAGTAACCAAGCTCCTTTAGAACTTTTTGCACTGTCAATACATCAGAACCTATGTCGCCGCTCTTTAAGGTTCTGAAGGGTTTATTTTTTTGAACAATTGTGACAGGGGTTCCGTGTGGCACTATCCCAAAGAGTTCTTTGGCATCCTTGTTTTTCATTCTGATGCATCCGTGAGATGCGTTTGATTTGCCGACATACCAGGGTGACTTTGTGCCGTGTATGCCATAATTACCCCAGGGTACGTTGAGACCCATCCATGAGCCCCCGAAACCTTCCCCCCAGGAAGATTTGCTGATTATTTTCCAGGTGCCGGTCGGCGATGGTGTTTCCGCTTTTCCACCCGAAACCGGGTAGGTCCCTATAAGAGAACCATCTTTGTATAACTTAAGAAGAAGAGAATCAAGATTTATGTATATAGAGTATCCTTTAATGCTTTCGGTAACATCTTGATTCTCATCAGAACTAAATACCAGCGAATTGTATGAAGGGTGAAAGTCATCGAGGATAAGAATATTATCATAAATGCTAAATATAACCAACAAAAATAGAAAAATATTTACCACTGTAAGGATTCTGTTTTTCAAGTTTGTATCACCTTGCTACAAAATGAAGTTAACTGTATAAAGTATATGAAAATAAACACTTGGACTATTAACTTTTTTACATGCAAAAGTTTTATATTTTCTCAAAATGAAGGTTTACCTGGTATGTTATTGTATGTTAAAATTTAGCTTGAGAAATATACCTATAGAGAAAAATGCATATTAAGGGGGGCGTTAGTATGACAGGTTTAATCAGAGAGAATATCATCAAAGTTGCAAAGCTTATGTATGATAAGGGATTCGTAAACCCGTATGAAGGAAATATATCCGTTCTATATGACGAACAGGTGTATATTACTCCGGGAGGGGTTTGCAAAGGATATCTGACTGAAGATATGATAGTTGTTACCGATCTAAAAGGAAATGTATTGGAAGGTATGTATAAACCATCTTCAGAGATCAAACTTCACCTTGCGGCATACAGACTAAGAAGTGATATAAAAGCTGTTGTGCATGCCCATTCTCCGTATGCGACTGCGTATGCTATCGCAAACAAGCCTATCGAGACAAAAGCGTACACCGAAATGATCGCATTCTTTGATAAAATTCCTTTAGCTAATTACGGTACTCCTTCAACAGATCAATTAGGTGAGGGAATTGAAGAATATATAGATAATTATGACATTATTCTTCTTGCCAACCATGGTATAGTTTCTGTGGGCATTGATCTTTTTAATGCATTCTTTAAGCTTGAAGCGGCAGAGAGTATGGCAAAAACCCTTCTTTTTACAAAGTTGTTAGGAGGAGAGAAAGAACTGCCGGAGTCTGAGTTGGAAAAATTGTATGAAATGAATAGAAAAAAGAGAATAGTTGAAGTGTAGAAATAATATGAGGTTAAAATCTTTATGGATTTTTAATGCAATTGCATATTATATATTTTTTTTTGAGGTGGAATATGATATTCTATAAATAGAATCGGAATATAATTTCAATGTCCTTTTTATTTACTCACCAATCAAGTTTAAAATTAACAACAATAAAAATAAAAACTGGGAGTGGTATTTTATGCATTTAGCATTAGGTATTATTGAGGGAGCAGATGCGTTTTGGGGTGTGGTAGTAAGTTCCCTTTTAGCAATTCTTATTGTTTCTGTTTTAGCAGTTCTGACGATACTTTTAAAGAAAAGTCCTGCGCAGAAGGGCACAGAGAATGACTACGCTATGATGAATAAATTGTTGAAAGATACCTTCAATGAATTTGGTATTAAGATAGAAAACAGTGTGAAGGAAACTGTGGATGCCTTTGGCAGCAAAATGACAAACGTTGTTATGGAAGTAAACTTATCTTCTAAGATTCTTGATGATACTGTTGAAAGATTTGAACAGACCATTAAAAGTTTTGCTGAAAATGTGAAGGGTATTGCAGATTTTAACGCAAGTTTTAGTGGTAATATTAATAAGATGGAGGATAGCTTTGGTAATCTGGCAGAGACGCTAAATGTCGCATCAAAATCCGTTGTTAATAATTTCGACTCAATGGAGGATCTGTCAAAGAATATTAAAAATGCAGCAGATGAGATGACTTCATACAGCAAACAGGTTGTAGAGGATTTGGGAAGTATAGTGTCCGAAGTCAAAGGTTCTGTTTCATCAATGAAAGAATTGGGCGAAGTGCTAAAGAATGATTTAAGTGCACGTTGCAATGAGGCAAAGGAGTATCAGGATAATATAAATCAGCTTATTGAAAAGGTAAGCGGGGATATATCAATTCTTGGGTATAATACTGTTACTGCTTTTTCCAAGACTATGGAAGAAAGTGTTCAGACTATTTCACAGAAGGTTGTACAGGATTTTGCTAAAATCGAAGGTGAAGTAGAAGGGGCAGTTTCATCAATGAAGAACTTGGGAGAAGTATTAAGTAATGATTTGAGTGCGCGCAGCATTGAGTCAAAAGAATATCATGAAAGTATAAATAAGCTGATGGAAAAGTTGAATGCCGAAATATCCGATTTGGGACAAAAGACTGCCGCCACTTTTTCACAGAGTTTGGAAGAAGGTATGCAGGAAGCTTCACAAAAAGTTGCACAGGATTTCAGTCAAATAGCTGCTGAGGTTGAAGCATCTGTAATATCAATTAAAGAATTGAGTGAGGTATTAAAGACTGATTTAGGCGTACGTGCCCAGGAGGCAAGGCAGTATCATGAAAATATAACTAATCTTATGCTGAAGTTAAGTGCTGAAATGTCAGTTATAGAACAGAATACTACCAATGCTTTTTCACAGAGCTTAGAGGAGAGTGGGCAGGCAATTTCCCAGAAGGTCGCTCAAAGCATGGACGAAATATTTAAAGGTGTATTTTCATTGCTTGACGAGCTCAAGGAAAATGAAAAACTTCTAGCCAAGACAATAGTTATGCTGCCTAATCAGGTTATAACATACAATGAAACGGCTGCAAATAAGGTTGGAATGCAGCTCGATGAAATTAAGCGGCTTTTCAGAAATAATAATGGATATTGATTTATATTGAACGCGATAAAGAATTTACATCGCGCTTCAATTTCCTTAATACAATATCACGAAAATTAAATTTTCCTATGTATAATCATTTTCGTGATTTATTTAGCTATTTATAATTGCCGATAGGGTGAAATTGATGAAAAAAGATTTGGAAAGTATAAATATTTATGTTACCAAATATCAAAACTATGTTAAAAAGAATCCTAAGAAATGGTATGGGTATTACTGTCTTGCCTTGCTAAACATGAGTTTGGGTAACTACAAAGATGCTCAGGATAATTTTGAAAAAACTCTTTCAATAAACTCCAATCATACTCTGTCGAAAGTTGGGTTGATTGTCGTAAACGTGTTCAGAAGGAAGTTTATTCAAGCTGTAAATCTGTACAGACAGTACCGTAATGATATAAACAGGAAGAATATTTATAAGATAAGGCTGATTCGTGGAGTGAGTGAATTTTATTCAAAGGACAGCTTTTTCAGCCGGAGGAGCAAGGAAGTTTCTAATCCGCTGTTTCACAAGCTTACAATTCAGCCTATGTTAACTATGCTTTCGGAAGAATCTGATAATGCGGTACTTATTTTATTGCTTGCAATGTATTATATGAGCATGGAAGAGCGAAGCCTTGATATTATGTATTTTTTGAAAGTTTGCGTATATCTTGAATCGGTAGATGATAATATGAGATGGGCTTTGCTTAGGGCAATTGCCGACTGTGGTGAAAAGCTTTATTATGATCTGGACATAGCATCAAAATTTACGAGTATACCTGAGCCTGATTGTCCTGAGGAATACGTAAAAACAATATATGATACAGCTCTTTTGGGCAGAAATAAGACTAAGGTAAAAAGCGTAATTAATTCCATAAATAAAACCGGAAGAAAAATGACCTTGAATATGGCATGGAAATATGTTGATTGGTCGTGGAACGTTGAATTATGTGATTTGTCAGTGTACGAATGCTGTAACAGGCTTCTTATGTCTGGGTGGGTTGACATTGTAGTGCTTGAGATGATTACAAAGTTGGAAAAGCAGAATATAATTACGTTAACTGATGAGGAATTACAGTTGTTGAAAATATATGGTTATTGTGCGTAATTTACTGAATTGCAGTTTCAAATCAAGATTTTTTGTTGTCACGGCTAACGCATGTATGTAATTATATGGAATGCAAGTTCGTAAAACAGTTAAAAAGCTTAAAATAAAAGCGTTTTAACTGTTTTTTTATTTTTAAATATATGTTATAATTTATATAAATAATATA
>Ga0208826_1000981_pt1 | contig 26219 bp, 21 predicted proteins | sample AD_UKC115_MetaG_FD_184451 | JGI IMG/M metagenome (GOLD analysis project Ga0208826, IMG submission 184451) | Active sludge microbial communities of municipal wastewater-treating anaerobic digesters from Hong Kong - AD_UKC115_MetaG (SPAdes)... | ecosystem: Engineered > Bioreactor > Anaerobic >...
AATAAAAAACGGAAAGAAATTCCTATTCTTCATAGGAAAAACGGGAATTGTTTTTCCGGATTTTCAATTGCTTTTCAATCGAAGTGCCAACGAAAACTTGGAATTTGGACTTCGATCCACCGGTTGGAAAGATAAAAGGGCTATTGCAGAGCAGATTCATCATGTGTTGAAACAGGTTGGTATGGAAACGAAAGGTTATAAAATGCCCCATCAACTTTCCGGTGGAGAACAGCAACATGTTGTTACTACACGTTCGTTACTCAATTCATCGGAAATAATTCTTGCCGATGAACCAACCGGCAATCTTGATTTGGGAAGGATATTTTGGAATCGCTTTATGCCGTTTGGAAATCGGGAACTACGGTGATTGTTGCTACCCCTAATTTAAGTTTGATTGACATGTTTCCTGGGCGTGTTTGGGTATGTGAAGATGAAAAATTGACTGAAATAGATAATGAAGTCAAAATCATTGAAATACAAGAATGAGATAAGTCCAAACCATTTGTGAATAAAAAATATATTACCGGTTTTGTACTAACCGGAGGCAAAAGTTCCCGTTTGGGTGTCGAAAAGGGGTTGATGCTATTTGACAGGAAGCCACTTGTACAACATGTATTGGAAACGTTGAGCGTTGTTGTTGGAGAGGTTTTCATTAGTGCAAACAATCCGGATTACAAACAATTTTCAAAACCCATTATCCCTGATATTGTTCAAGGAATCGGTCCGATGGGTGGAGTTTATTCATGCCTCATGCAGTCGGCAACCGACTACAACATTTTTCTATCGTGCGATACGCCTTTTGTTCCGTCTGACTTGTTTCTGTATTTGATTAAGGAAATCGACGGTCATTCCTGTGTAGTTCCGGTGCACGACGATGAAAAAACAGAACCGCTTTGTGGCATTTACAGCAAGCAATGCGCAGATACGTTTATGGAATTTATTAGCAAAGGCAATTACAAAATGATGGACGTGTTGAAAGCTGTGGATTATCATCCCGTAAGAGTGGACGAATCATTGCCATTTTACAACAATCATCTTTTTTTCAACATCAACACACCGGCTGATTGCAAGTTGGCGATGCAATACTTGCAGAATAATTCTTTGAAATAATTTGTAAAGTTAACTGATTATCAATGTTAACGATTCCCAATCTTTTTCTTGTCGGCGGCAATTCTCGCCATTCTGGCAAAACGACTTTAGCGTGTGAGATTATTCGTCGATTGGCGAAGGAGCAGGAGGTTACCGCTATCAAATTCATACGATTTGATCCTGATGAAAAAGAGATGCATGGCAGCCATTTGGGAGAAAGTGAATTTTCGGGTTATTCCATCATGCGAGAAACCAACAATCATTCATCGAAGGACACTTCTCAAATGTTGCAAGCAGGAGCGAAAGAAGTGTTTTACATTCGCTCGGGAGAAGAATTTATGGAGCAGGCCTCGATTGATTTTTTAACGAGATATAATCACGGTCAACCTTTGGTGTGTGAGAGCAGCGCTTTGCGCCATTTTGTCGAACCGGCCGTTTTTGTCATGATGATGCGAATTCCGCCCATCGGGAATCCTAAATCTGTAGAAAGTTATTTACCACTAGCCGATCGAATTTTGTATTTCGACAAAAGTTATGACGAAAGATTGCGAATGCTTGAGGAATTACAATTTGATAGCGGAAAGTTTTATCTTCCTTCTTTCAAGTAGGCTGTAATTTCTTGAATCAGTATTTCTGGGTTACATTCTGCCACATTGTAAATTGCTGCCGGATGAAGACTCCATTTTTCGATGACGTCTTCCACAAATTCCTGTCGTATTGATAGCAATATATACAATTGTTTCTCGAGAGGCAACAAATTCAATTCGTTGTGCCATCCGCCGCCGCTCATTTCCAATTTGCCGATTTCGTCAATCATCAATACCCTCGAATCAAACGATTTCACTATATTTTTTTTGCCAAATTCGAGTCCCTCAGCATCAATTGAAAAAGCTCCAATACGCAATTCCGACTCCAATTCATTTTTCTGCAAGAGAGGATATTCTTCGCCGGTTGCAACGTTTACAATCAGATAAGCTGTAATTTCATCGTTTTCCCTGATTTTTTTTGTATAAACACCTCCTACGTCAATTCCATTTTCTCTAAGCGTTGTTGCTGTCTCTGTCAAAAATTTGGTTTTGCCACTGCTTTTTTCGCCGGTAATTATTGCTATTGCTGCTTTATGTTGTTTTCGCGATTCTATTTCATGCATCCGGTATTCGGCATACGACAACAATTGTTTTACGATTTCGAGTGGATGTTTGAAGATCTCTTTCAGATTGGGAACAAGCGCAATCATATTCGGAAGGCTCTCGGCCGAAAGGTCAAGAGCCATATATAGCGAGATCAAGGCTTTTTTTTGAAAGAGATTTTTAATTTTAGGACTGTAAAGTTCTGTCCCTATTACCGCAAAACCGATCACCATAACTATGGCACGAACATTCATTTCCAATCCAATGAGTGTTCCTTGCCACAACGAAATACCCGACTGAAATTGTGAAAAAGCAATGGCGGCAATCACGGTGATGATAAAAAACGAAATCCACAATTTAGGTTGGCCCAAACGTCGCAGGGCAACTTTATAATGGAAAATCCAACAAACTACGACAAGAATGCTGATTCCAAACCAAAGAATGACATTAATTCTTTTGGCAAGTACCAGCACTAAAATGATTGATAGAACATCGGCAATAAGCCATGCTGTTGAAAAAGGGAAACGAGTATATTTTGAAGTTGGCAAAAGCGATGCTTTGTTTTTCGCTTTGAATATTTCAGCATTCAAATCGGTTGATCCAAGTTTTTTCCCAATGAAAATGCCTGCAATAGCTGTTCCAATACCTAAAAGAATATAAATGGTCAACAACAAAATTATCGGAGCCCAAACCATATCTATATTGGTATTCAGCTGTTTTTGAACATATTGCATGATGCTTTCATACAATTTTACCAAATTGTATCCGTAAGCAATTACTTTGCTGATAATAAACTGAACCAGATTCCACGACATGGCTAAAATAGCTCCTACGGTAAATCCGATTCTGTTTTTTCCTAATAAGCTCACTGCCGCTTCAAGCAAAATTGCTTCACTGAGAATGGCAATCATCGGCCCTAGTATAATAGCACTTGGCGACATCGTTTTCAGCAAAGCACAGATGACGCCTGCCCGCCAAAACAAACCCTTTTCTCTCCAGCGATAACTTACAGAAATAAGGATAATCAACCCAATGGCTGTGAGAATATGCCCGCTGAATGGAACTCTCAGATTATGCAGAAAACTGCCCCATACAATTTCCACCGAAGCCCACATCGAGCCAAGTATGGATGCTTTAATCCATTTTTCGTTCAGGGTTGTCTGCGATTGTTTCACAAGATTGAATTTTGAAAACGGTTTTTTAATTTAGATGAAATAGAAGTTTGGTAAAGTAAATTCTTCCAATTTCCTGATAACCTTAGGCGTAAGCGTAATTCGCATCGAAAAGGTTTTTAATGTCAGCAAAAAGTGTGAACTGTTTCCTCGAAGCCGAACCTTGTAAGTTGAACAGATGAAACTCATTGGCAACAATGCCACAGGAAGGATTTGAATTTTTTTTTTGAATGATAAAGGAATATGATGCCGTCAAATCGAGATTATACAGCAATGCAAAATGCAAGCTGAGGTCTGCACCATTAAAACGCGATTTCCCTGCGTTTTGAAGCTGGATGAGGTTTCCCTGAACGCCACACTCCGATTTAATGACATCATTCAGCCGAATATGGTGTATTGAACCATCGATGGGAAGATTCCTTAAAAGATTGTATTGAAACGAAATGTAGGAATGAGCGGCTTTTACAGACTGAAAATTCAGATTGAAAAGTTCTTGTCCCATTTTGTACAAATATCTTTCCTTTAGGGTTGTAAAACGTGTTTTTTGAGCAACAAATTCCGAAACGGATAATTTGTGATTCGGCATCGAACTCATAGCTATCTGTGCATTTGCAGCATGATGATTATTTTTCGGGAAATTAGTCGTATCGGTAGCTGTAACCTGATCATCAGCTTCGAGGCTTTTTAGATAGTTGTAGGGCAATCCGGCAGTGAAGTCGATTTTATCGTTGAGTCGGCATTTATCGTCCACTCCTGTGCTGAAAGTAAAATCGCTGTTCATAATCTTCGCATTTTCCACTTTGTGCAATTTGTGCTCGTTTCGGTTCATTTGAATCGAATAATTTAGCTGATTGTTCGTTATCGAAGTATTTATTTCCTCCAAAATTCCGATGGTTGTTCATGCTTGTAAACGCATATTTTTTGGTTTGACTTGTATGGGTTTAATCATCAAAGCTTTTCATTACGTTGTATAATTTGTCGGCGTAAAGACTTTTGATGCTGTTTTCATTGTTGATTTTATTGTTTGCAATAAAATATAAACGCTGATGTTCCGATACCGGCTATTGCCAGAATCGTGTTGATTGGGTTTTATTGCTTCCACTGTTAGGTTGATTTCCCTTTGCATTGTACTGATTTTGATAATTGTGCGTAAATTATTGATCGGGAGCAGCAATATATCCGATTTTGAAGTTTCCCTTTCTGAAAATCGTTGTTGATAATAACTCGATTGAAAGAAAAACATTTTCCATCGGCTTCCTACGTTCACTCCATATTCGTAGGTGTTTCCGCTTGCCAATCCAGCAATTACCTGTAAATTTAGCTTATCAGTTGGCTGAAAACTTATCAAATTGATGCTTCCGTCGGTAGCATTCATACCCGACGACATGGGGGTGGAACCCTTGGTTAATGAAACAAGCGAATAATCGAACGTAGCGAGTTGTCCCATATCGGTGTCCCCGTTGTAAAACTTTTGTAGTGAAAGCCCGTCAACAAAAACCCAAATGCCGCGAATATCGAATCCGCTAACTACTACCGTAGGTTCAAAACGTCCGCCCATATTGGCAAAAATGACGGATGAAACAGTACACAATGCTTCGCTTATGTTCGTGGTGTTCATTTGCAAATGAATTGTTTGCTCTACCTTTTCTCTCATTTTTGGGGCTGATAAAACGAATTCGCCCAATTGGAAGGTTTTTGATATTTTGGTAGCGTCGGTTTCTGCCGCTTTTATGGTGGTGATGAATATCGTGAGAGCAATCAATGTTAAGAGATGCTGTTTCATAAGATGTTCTGTATTGTCGTTATTCCTAAAATGAATAACGGGATGTAAAAAATTTAGTGTACAGCTTCAAATTTGCAATTTTGAATAAAGTCGGTCAATTGTTTTTCTATTATCTCGTATTCTTTCATGAGTTTTTTTCCATAAGTTGTTATTTCTGACACTCCCCCATTCTTTCCACCTCTTTTCAACTCCACAACAGGTTGTTTGGCGGCTTTATTCATCGAATAAATTCGATAATAAGCCTTCCGATACGAGATGCGCAACTCTTCGGCTGCCTGTCGTAGCGATCCGCGCTGGTCAATCTTACGAAGCAAATCCATTTTGCCTTTCCCGAGCAAAGGTTTTCCGTCGAATGAAACCCAAAATCTGAATTCTATCTGAAAATTCGAGTTCAACTTTTCAAAATTATTTTGTTTAGGGAAATAAAAAGGTAAACACAAGACTTTTCTTTACCTTGTGTTTACCTTTTTCAGCAAAATGATCTTATTTGATATAATCCAATCCCGTTCGGGTGGTTTTTTTCTTACTTGGAGGAATGAAATAAACGCTCGGTTTTGTTCCCAATTCGGGATGAAGTGTTTCAACCGGATTTTCGCGAATGAGTTTCGAGACATCACTATCCTCATCGTTTAAATCGCCAAAATAACGAGCACGTTCAGGACAAACATCAGTGCAGAAAGGATTCAAACCCTGATCGATACGTTCCACACAAAATGTACATTTTTCCACTACGCCCTGATATCTCGGCGTAACCTCATCCGAACCGAGTTGCACATCGTAGTGCTCATATTGCGGCTCATTATGGTTTGGCAGGCGTACTCCATATGGACATGCTTCCACACAGGCACGGCATCCGATACATTTGTCGTAATCCACCAGAACCAAATTGTCCTCTTCTCTTTGGTAGGATGCTCCGGTCGGACAAACATCCACACAAATCGGATTTTCGCAATTCTGACAATTCAACGGAATGGAATAACGCATCGGATGATTGTAGGTTCCTCCGGCAGTATCCACATGATCGCCTCCTACGGTGATAACTCTGTTCCACCACATGCCATCAGCCAAATTATTTTTTATCTTGCATCCGACTGCGCATGTTTGACAACCCACACAGCGGGTCAGGTCAATCACCATTCCCCAATGTTTTTTCTTGTTTTTATTTGCCATAATTATTTCCCTTCCCATTTTGTTACTTCTACCAAGGCATCGAAAAACGACATGCCGTAGTGAACTGTATTGATATGATTTTTAGTTAATTCCTGATATCCACCTTCTTTGAATTGATGACGCTGCCAACCTTTGGGAATTGCAGCACCTCCATCGTTGATGGAATCGTCCACCACGAGTCGTACAACGCAATGACCACGGTCGTTAAATACTTTAACGTAATCGCCATCTTTAAGGCCTCTTTTACTCGATTCCTTTTTATTGAGATAGACCACCGGTTCGGGATCCATTTCCCGTAACGCCGGAACCTCATGAAAAGTAGTATGCACACGCCATTTTGTATGTAGCGTAGCTAAGGCGAGCGGATATTTTTTTATCAGCGGATTATCAATCCATGCTTCTGCCGGTGGCACAAAATGAGGCAATGGATTATGCCCTTCGTTGACAGGCAGCTGCAATGCTGGCATACTTTTGGGGAATACAGTTGCCACACCTTCCGAATAAAATTCGGCCCTGCCTGTTCGCGTATAGTAAGCGCCATCGGCGAATGGAAGTGCATTCGGATCGGAGAGCCGCGCTATTCCATTTTCCTTAAACTCTTTCAATATCTTATCTTTATGATCTCCAAAAAGATTGCCCAATACATCGAGGATTCCGTCGATTTGATCTTTTGCGTCTCCCTTAAAATATTCTCCCCAACCCATTTTTTGAGCTAACAGCTTGAAGATATCCCAATCGCCTTTACTTTCGCCCATTGGTTCAATGGCTTTCTCCATCCGCATAACATAAGGATGAAGTCCTCCTACAATATCGTCGTTTTCGAACCAGCTGGTACAAGGCAGGAACAAATCGGCCTGTCGAGCCGTATCGGTCATGAACATATCAATGCAGCAAATAAAATCGAGTTTATCTTCGCTGAACATTTCATCGATGGTAACTTTCTGCTCGGCATGATTGCTCACCAGATTGCCGGTAGTCAAAATCAAACCTTTGATTGGCCAATCTTTCGAAACGGGTTCTCTGCCTGTAGGCCCTGCAAGAGGATTGGCAGGATCTTTGGGCTCCCACATATCCACCTTCCCTGTAAGAATAGCTTGTTGCAGCAATACGAAGTTCAACAAATTGGCCATTGTTCCTGTTGGAGCAGTCCATGGTCCCATCACAGCATCGGAAATAGTATATTGAATGGCACTTTGACCCATTGCCCCGAGAGGAGAAGCTCCTTTTTTGGCAATTTGGCCAGTGATAACTCCTAATGTTGCAATGCCTCTACCCACCTGATCGGCATTATCCCAACGATCAACTCCAAATCCGGTATAGATGGTTGAAGGCGTATTGGTTGCATAAATTCGAGCAATTTCTACAATCTTATCAGCAGGGACAAGTGTCAACCTTTCGGCTTCAGCCGGTTTGTATTTGTCCGCTTCATCCTTCAACATTTGCAAGGCTGTTTTTACCTGCAATTTTGATCCGTTGTGTAGCGTAACGTCGAAAGTCCCCAATAAGGCAGGATTTGTAACCGTTTCCAATGCTTTAAGTTCATTCGAATCGGCATCCATTGTCAGGTATCCGGCATTATCGCTGCCGTCGATATCGTTTTGACGCAGGAAAAGTCCATTATCCTGACGAACAAGGAATGGGGCAACGGTGTGTTGAATGCAATAATCTCGGTCGATGAGGTTTTCTTCGATGATTACCTGAATCATGGATAAAGCTAAAATGGAATCCGATCCTGGACGAATGCGAACCCATTCGTGCGATTTGGCTGCCGTTTCGCTGTAACGGGGATCAATGCAAATCAGTTTTGCACCGTTCTCCAATGCATCGAGCACGAAATGCCAGTTATGCACTTGCGAGTCGGTAATGTTTGTTCCCCAAAAGATGATGGTTTTGGCATAGCTCAAATCTTTGGGTTCAGGTCCTAAAAAGAGCGAAGCCATTCCACCGGCCATGTTGGCAACTACTTGCGACATGCCGGTTGGCATTCCGAAATCGACACCATCTATTACAACCGTACCTTCAAAAATGTTGGCAAAGCGTTTAATGGCGCCTGGCATACCTCCATTGATAGAAGCATAACTACCGGACCAGGGAATAAACGCAACTGCTTTTGAACCATACTTTTCTTTGATTTTATATAAATTGTCAGCCAAAATATCGATGGCTTCGTCCCACGTGATTTTTTCGAATTTGTTTTCGCCACGTTTCCCTACACGTTTCATCGGGTGAAGGATACGGTCTTTGCTGTTGACCCGTTGTGGGTGCGATAATCCTCGCAGGCAAATACGATTGTAGGAAGGATCGGGAAAAGGAGCAGCCGATGTCTGAACCAGTTTTCCGTCTCGAACGTGAGCATATAATCGGCAGTTCATCCAACAGTTGGGAACGCATGCCGAGAATTTTTTTATTTCTGTACTCATTCCAGCTATTTTTTCCAATTATTAAATTAAAGGTGAAACGCGATAACCGGCAATCAATTGACTGTAGCGGAATATGAAACTTCCAATAATAGTGCAGATGCCGCTCCAAAGGAGTACTGTAAAATCATCACTCCTTGTGGCTAATAACAGAATGGGAACAACAATTCCTAGTATTTGCGAAAGCCAAAACCATCCGGAGGCTTTACCTTTCAACAAACAATGAATGGATTCATCAATGCATGGATTCCCGACACTTTTGCGTTCTAGAATATAAAGAACAGTTGTTAACAACGTTAACACAAGAGTTGTAGTAAATAAAATGTAGAAAATATCGGGAAGCATATCTCCATTCAAAGCTCCCATCAATCCCAGCAATCCAAAGCTGCTCGTAAGAGCATATTCTAAAAATAAAATTGGCGTCAAAATGCTATTCCAGAAGGGAATGTTTTTAGAATAATAAAGCACAAATCCGGGATAAATCATAATAATGAAAGCAAAGAAAATGGCCAGAACGATGAGAATCCGACCGAAAGCATCGGCTTCTGAGAATACTGCATCCGACCAAGGTAGCGAAGAAGTTAGTCCTGGAAGGACGTAAAGAACACCAATTCCAAGAAAAATAAAGTCCGAAATCGCTCCTCGCGAAATCCATGCATTTTTAGGTTTTAGTAATGAATTTAAAAATCGAAAAGGCTTACCTAAATCAAGGATCAGAATAATTCCACCAATAGCCACTAAAACCAATCCGATGACATCAATGGCATTCATCCCCCAAAATAGTCCTCCTCCGCTGAACCCTAAAAACTGCCTTAAACAAAAAATGCCACTTCCGATGCCCATTGCCCAAAACCAAATGGCATGCCAAATGCGCCAATGGGTTTGAGGAACATAGTGAAGCGCAAATCGGTCAGCAGGTTGTTCGTTTTCAATGATACTGGGTGTTTGTGTCCACATAGTTAGAATTTATTTTGTTGTTAATTGATATCTGATTGAAATTAAAACTGACACTCCTTTTATATCTGAATTAATTCATCAAATGTATAAATATATTTATGAATAATCATAAATTTGATAAGGAAAATTCTTAATATCATGTAAATTTAAATTAGAAAAAACCTGCAAAGAAAGTCGGTTTTTTTTTATATTTTTGTAAGATTTTATTGTTGAGAAGCCCGGTTTCGGACTTAGTAGCTGAAGCCGGGTTTTACCAGTATTCCTAAGGTAGGTGCAAGATTCAGTGTAAGAGATCTATGATGCATAGGATTATTTGCATCACCAGCAGGGGAGGTGAAGTTAAACTTAAAAGTAAAAACCGTGAAAAGCACCAAGGTACTGTTTATCTCGCAGGAAATCATGCCCTACCTGCCTGAAACCCAGATATCCAAAATAGGTCGCTATTTGCCTCAGGGTATTCAGGAGCGGGGAAAGGAGATACGAACCTTTATGCCAAGGTTTGGGCTGGTAAACGAACGACGGAACCAGCTGCACGAGGTTATCCGGCTTTCCGGGATGAACCTAGTAATTGAGGATACCGATCATCCCCTGATAATCAAGGTTGCCTCTATTCAGAGCGCACGCATGCAGGTTTACTTCATTGACAATGACGACTACTTTCAGCGAAAATATACCACCTTCGACTGTGATGGTAAGGAGTTTCCTGACAACGACGAAAGGGCAATTTTCTTCTGTAAGGGTGTACTCGAAACGGTTAAAAAGTTGCGCTGGACTCCCGATTTGGTTCATTGCCATGGCTGGATAACTGCATTTGCACCCATTCTCATAAAAAAAACCTATGCCGAAGACCCCCTGTTTGCCAAGGCAAAAGTCATTTATTCAGTTTACAACGACGAGTTTGGCACGCCGCTTGATTTGAATGTGCGTAAGAAAATTTTGATGGAGGGCATTACCAAAAAGGATGTGGAAATTTTAAAAGAGCCATCCTATGTTAACCTGAGTAAGCTGGCAATTACCCATGCGGATGCCGTTATTGTCGGCGATAGGCAAATTAACCCCGAGTTACAGGAATTTATAAATACTGTTAAAAAGCCCATCCTGCCTTACCAAAATGAGGAAAATTATATTGATGTTTACAGCGAATTTTATGATACCATCCTTAATAGCAAAACAAATGTTAAGAAGAAATAGACCTAGTTTAATATTGCAACATATCCATAAGCCAAACCCCGGCAAAGCGCTTATCATTTTACCCTTGCTTTTAATATCCATTCAATCGTGCTACAACGATCCCAATTTTCTGGGCAACAACCTTGTACCCGAAGAGGATATTTACGCTGTAAAAACCGATACGCTATTTGAAGTTTCTGCCTACTCAATAAAGACAGACACCATTCTTGCCACAAGCGGTTATTTAGGCTACTACAATAGCGAAATTTTTGGCTCCACCAAGGGGAGCTTTGTGGGTAGATACCTGCCAACAACCTCCACCGAGGGTTTTGGAGGGCCAACCGCCAAGCCAGATTCCCTTTTCTTCTACCTGAAGACCTCATCGTACTATGGTGACACTCTCATTAGTCTGGCAATCAGGTTACACGAAATTACCGATACGGCGGTTGTTTGGAACCCCACCAGCAGCCTGGTGGACCTTGAGGGAAAGTATAACCCGAACCCCTTGGCAAGCAGCTCATACAGGGGAAGTCAAGTTTTAAAAATTGCAATTGATACCACTTTCGCGCGCAGCCTGATGGACTCATCGGCACTGGCTAACCCAAAGGAATTTTATACCAAATTCAAGGGTCTTTATCTAACCTGCGACGATCTTGATGGTTTTGGAGGCGTTGCCTACTACCTTTCAACATCCGAAACCTATTTCAGGCTTTACTATCATTACACAAAGGTTATAGATGGTAAGGATTCTACCATTAGCACCAACAAGGCCTTTACATTCAACTCATACCGTTTTTTCCAGTACCTTCACGATCCCTCAAAAGCAACCCCATCGTTAGCCGTTCAGCATTTAAACGACACGCTTTACCAGGACACCGTGTTCTATGTTCAGGGTATGGGCGGGGTGTATGGAAAAATTAGCCTTGACGATATTGCACAATGGAAGGATTCAGTACCCGTTGCTATAAATAGGGCTGAGCTGGTTATTGGGCGGGTAATTCCTCAAACGGTTACATCGGACTCATCGTTAAGCCAACTCCTCCTTTACTATAAGGATAATGGGGTATGGGCAGGTGTAATCCCCGACCAGATTAGCCAAACTACTGGCGGGGTAAACAGCAATGGGAAGCTGAGGCTTTACAACAACGACTACAGCATTGTAATTACCTCCCATCTTCAGAGAATCCTTAACGGGGAAATCTCCGATAAAAATCTGTACGTATTCCCCAACAAGACCAGCACTTTTGCCTACTCTGTGCTCCAAACAGGGAACAGCAGCCGAAAAATCAAGTTGAAGTTAACCTATACAAAAATAAGGTAATGTGTGGTATAATTGGCTATATTGGGTTTAGGGAGGCCTATCCCGTTATACTTAACGGACTTAAGCGTTTGGAGTATCGGGGCTACGATTCGGCCGGTATATGTGTGGTTGATGGTGAACCGTTCACTATAAAGTGCAAGGGAAAGGTTTCCGACTTGGAAAACCTCATTGGGAAGAATTCTGTTGCTGGAAAAGTTGGAATAGGGCACACCCGGTGGGCAACCCATGGTGAGCCAAACGATATTAACGCTCACCCACATGAGTCGATGAACGGAAAGTTCATCCTTATCCATAACGGGATAATAGAGAACTACAGCATACTTAAGAGCAAGCTGGAAAAGCGGGGCTACACTTTTAAATCGGAAACCGACACTGAGGTGCTGGTCAACCTTATTGAGTACATCTACCAGAAGGGTAATGTAACCCCTGAAATTGCTATTCGCTTGGCATTAACAAAGGTTGTAGGTGCTTATGGAATAGCGGTAATTTGCTGCGATGAACCCGAAACTCTCATTGCTGCACGTAAGGGAAGTCCTCTTGTTGTTGGCGTTGGCGAGGGTGAGTACTTTGTTGCTTCCGATGCCACACCAATTGTGGAGTACACCAACAGCGTAATTTTTCTCAACGACGGGGATGTGGCTATTTTACAACGAGACCAGATGGTGCTAAAAACCATATTTAACGAATCGCTGGAGCCCAACATTCAAACCCTTGACCTCGATATTGAGGCCATAGAAAAAAATGGCTTCGAGCATTTCATGCTAAAGGAGATATACGAGCAACCGCGTAGCATTCATGATACCTTTAGAGGGAGAATCTCTCTGGACCCTATTGATATTCACCTTGGAGGATTGTACAACGTAATGCCCAACCTGGTTAATGCTAAGCGCATTCTGATGATAGGCTGCGGGACATCGTGGCACGCCGCACTGGTAGGCGAATACGTTATTGAAGATTTAGCTAGAATTCCCGTTGAGGTGGAGTATGCCTCGGAGTTTAGATACCGAAACCCCATCATCAGCAAGGACGATGTGGTGATTGCCATCAGCCAGAGCGGCGAAACTGCCGATACCCTAGCTGCCATTAAACTTGCTAAGGAAGCAGGAGCCTTGGTGCTGGGTATTTGCAACGTGGTGGGTTCCAGCATACCCCGCGAAACCCATGCCGGCGTTTACACCCATGCCGGCCCCGAAATAGGGGTTGCCTCTACTAAAGCTTTCACCGCTCAGGTTACCGTTCTAATTATGATGGCCATTTTGCTGGGACGCAAAAGGGGAACACTTACCGAGGAGCACTACCAGACATTAATTCAGGAAATGGAGAAGGTCCCCGAAAAAATTGAGCAGATACTTAACTCCGATTCAATTGTTAAAAGCATTTCCGAGAGATTTAAGACAACCAATAACTTCCTGTATCTTGGCAGAGGCTACTACTTCCCCGTGGCCCTTGAGGGAGCGCTTAAGCTGAAGGAGATATCCTACATTCATGCTGAGGGGTATCCAGCTGCAGAGATGAAGCATGGGCCAATAGCGCTAATTGACGATACGATGCCCGTTGTGGTTATTGCCACTAAGGACAACAGCTATGAAAAGATTGTGAGCAACATCCAGGAGGTTAAAGCACGAAAGGGCGTAATCATCGCAATAGTTACCGAAGGAGACACGGTAATCAGGGAAATGGCCGATTACGTGATCGAAATTCCCGAAGCCGTTGAGGCAATTGGCGCCCTGTTGGCTGTTATTCCATTGCAGCTGCTAGCCTACCACATTGCCCTGCTTAGGGGTTGCAATGTTGACCAGCCACGCAACCTGGCCAAATCGGTTACGGTGGAGTAGAATTTTCAGAAAAATACTCCAGAAATTGTTTCAGGCACATTTTAAAATTAAAAAGGAGATGGCTTTCTATCTCCTTTTTTATGTTTGTATGTTTAGTCAAGCACTAAAGGGCTACCTGTTGGCATACTGTTTCTCGTAATAGGTTAAGTACTGGCCTGTAACAACTTCCTCTAGCCAGGCGTTGTTTTCCAGATACCAATCCACGGTTCGCTCAAGCCCCTCCTCAAAGCTAACGGATGGTCGCCATCCAAGCTCGCTACGGATCTTGCTGGAGTCTATTGCATACCTCAAGTCGTGTCCAGCCCTATCCCTGACAAAGGTAATCAGCTTTTCAGACTCTCCTTTTTGCCTGTCCAGCTTATCATCCAAAATCCGGCAAAGCAATCGGATGAGATCAATATTCTTCCACTCGTTGTTTCCTCCAATATTATACGTTTTACCGTGTTCGCCCCTATGAAAAACGAGGTCAATGGCAGCGGCATGGTCTTCAACGTAAAGCCAGTCGCGAATATTTTCACCTTTCCCGTAAACCGGAATGGGTTTTTTGTTTTTAATGTTGTTTATTGTGAGCGGAATCAACTTCTCCGGGAACTGGTTGGGACCGTAGTTATTGGAGCAGTTTGAAATAACGGTTGGCAACCCGTAGGTATGGTGGTAGGCTCGTACCAGGTGGTCGGAAGAGGCCTTCGAGGCGGAGTAAGGGCTACGTGGATCGTATGATGTTTGCTCGGTAAAGAATCCTTCGCTGCCTAAGCTGCCGTAAACCTCATCGGTTGAAATGTGGTAGAACAGCTTATTTTGTAGGTTGTGTCCCCAGCTCTTCAGGGCAGCATTCAAAAGGGTTGTAGTTCCAACAATGTTGGTTTTAATGAACGACATGGGGTCTGCTATGGAGCGGTCAACATGCGACTCGGCTGCCAGGTGTATTACGCCATCAATCTCGTAGCTACAAAAAACTTCCTCAACCTCGTGCTCATCGGCTATATCACCCTTCACAAAACGGTAGTTAGGCTCGTTTTCAACATCGGCGAGGTTCATCAGGTTACCGGCATAGGTTAGCTTATCCATGTTCACAATCAGGCAGTCGGGATACTTCTTTACAAAACGCCTAACTACATGTGAACCTATGAAACCTGCGCCTCCGGTAATCAGAATATTTCTCTTCATTACGTTAAAATTTCAGGTAAAGTAAGCAATAATAATTTTCAATTTTTTGGATAAGGTGAAAAATACCTATAAATTTGCCACCACAAAAATCGGTTCGTAGCTCAGCTGGTAGAGCACGTGACTCTTAATCATGGGGTCGAGGGTTCGAGCCCCTCCGAACCGACAGCGCCACCTTAAGGTGGCTTTTTGTTTTAAACCATTTCCACCAACCAATTGCAGGGAGCTCCATTCGCTACAGTTTGCAAATTTTATTAATTTTGGTAAAAATTATGCTGTATGGGTACCTGCATCGAAGCTTCAACCTTAAACTTCTTGGCTGATTTACAAGGAAATAACAATCGTGAGTGGTTTCAGCAAAATCGAAACCGTTACGAATTGGCCTTCAGTAATTTTTACCAGCTGGTGCTGTCGTTGATTGCCGGTATTGGCTCTTTTGATAAAAACTTGGGATCGCCCGATCCTAAGGATTGCATTTTCAGAATATACCGCGACGTACGTTTTTCACCTAACAAGATGCCCTACAAGCAAAATTTTGGGGCATATATTGCCAAAGGAGGGAAAAAGAGTAACCTGGCCGGCTACTATATTCATATTGAGCCACACGAATCATTTGCCGCCGGTGGAATATACATGGCGCCTTCCGACATCATGCGGAGAGTTAGGGAGGATATTTATGATTACCCGGAAGATTTTTTGTCAATTGTAAATTCAAAGGAGTTTAGAGGGAAATTTTCCTTTGAGGATGCGGAAAGCCTTGGAAAAGTTCCCAGAGGTTTTGAAGCCGGAACAGCAGTTGACGAGTACTTAAAGCTTAAAAACCTTATACCCTCCATTTCATTCAGCGATAGCAGCATACAGAAGGAGACTTTTGTGGACGAGGTGCTGCAGGTATATAAAGCGCTGCAGCCACTTGTGGGTTTCATAAATCAAGCCATAAACCAGTAAAGTATAAAATATGAGTATGAGGGGAATGCTTGCTTTTCTTTTTACCTCACTTTTAATAGTAAGGGTTGGATATGCCCAGGTTGGCTTCACCCAGGAGGGAGTTGCATCTTTTTACGGTGATGAGTTTGAAGGCAGGGTAACCGCTTCGGGCGAAAGGTACAGCCACAATAAGGCTACCTGTGCGCACCTGTCCATTCCGTTTGGCTCGCTGGTGAAAATTACCAATTTGGATAATGGACAAACAGCAATTGTTAGGGTTAACGACAGGGGGCCTTTTGTGCCCGACAGGGTGGTTGACGTTAGCCGTTCGGTTGCCGAAAGGCTGGGTATGATTCCAACCGGTGTAGCCCGGGTTAAAGTTGAAGTGGTTGATGCAAATGCGCCCCTGCCAGCCAACCAGAATGCGATTGAGGAAGTACCCGCAAAACCTAAGGTTGGTACTGTTAAGGTGGCAGGCTCATCCAGCACGTCCAAAACTTCCACGGCTCAAGGCGAGGGGGAGTTTTACCAACTTAAGGTTACACCAGTGAAGCCTGCCCGATATGGCATTCAAATTGGCAGCTACAAGGAGCCGGTTAACGTTTTTAAGATTGCAAGCGATTTACAGAAATTGTTGAAGCAGAGCATGATGATTAATGTGGTTAATGTTAATGGCGAAAAGGTTTACCGCCTGCTAGTAGGTGGATTCGAAACCCGGAAGGAGGCCGAGGATGTAAAGAATAAAATTCAAAACGATTACCCGGGCTGCTTTGTGGTTGGGTTTTAGCATTAAAAAATGCGGTGGGTAGTAAGTAATTAGGGTATTAGGCATTTTAAGAGTTAATTTCCTACCTCAGGAGTAGGTTGGGTTATTGCAAAGCTTAAGGGAATGAAAATAGGTACGTTGGTAAACGATTTTATAAACCTGTTTTACCCGAATATCTGCGCCGTGTGCCATGACGGGTTGGCAAGGGGTGAGGAAGTTATCTGCACTCAATGTTTATACCATATTCCCAGAACAAGATACTGGCTGGAAACCGATAATCCTGTGGCGCGGCTATTCTGGGGGAGGGTAAATATTGAAAATGCCTGTTCGCTATTCCTATTCGCAAAGGGGAGTAAGTACCGAAAGCTTATTCATCAGCTAAAATACAACGGGAGGGAAGACATCGGTGTTTTTCTGGGCAGGGAGTTTGGAAAGGAGCTCTGCAGGGCAGAGCTTTATAAATCGGTAAATTTCATAATACCCGTACCGCTTCATCCCAGGAGGCAGAAGGAAAGGGGCTATAACCAGGCAGAGGTGATTGCCAACGGGCTTTCAAAGTCAATGGGAATACCGGTTATTCCGGATGTGCTGGTGCGAAGGGTTTACACCCAAACCCAGACCAAAAAGTCGAGAACCGAAAGAGTTCAGAACGTTTCGGGAGCTTTTGACCTTCAGAATCCTGAAAAGATTTCGAAGCATCACGTTTTGCTGGTTGACGATGTAATTACAACAGGGTCAACGCTGGAGGTGTGCGCTCAGACACTTCTACGAGTTCCTGAAATCAAGGTGAGCGTTGGAACACTAGCCTACGCTTCGTCATGGTAAACTAAATATAGGGTAATTTGAAAAATGCAGGGGTAAAAATCGCCCTGCATACTTCATACAGCCAATTCAACCGGCAACAGTAACTTTTGCGGCTCAACTGGCCGCTTGGAGGTTGAAATTCTACCTAAGTGGATTTTCCACCTTGCCCATAAAGAGAATGGCACCGGAATCCTTATGGCGAAGGATGTAAATAAAAGGCCTGTTAGCAACAAAGGTGTTGGCCGGTAGCATCGATTTAACGGCTACTACAACAGCAGTGGCAGCAGCAGCAGTTGTACCCTCCTCTGAAACCTCGATGTAAGCCTTGTGAAACGCATCGGAAATCTTCAGGTCATCCTTGCCTGAAATTCCCGAAAAGTTGGCAGCATTGCTAAAGGCTATGGGCATACCCATGTCGCTAAGCGTTTGCTTTAGGCTGAGGGAGGTTTCAATGGTGAACTTAGGCAGGAGCACGGTAACTTTTTCAGGGTTCAGCCCCTTTGTAGCCTGTTGGTAGAGTTGTAGTGAAAGATTTCTCTCAAAATCGGCCATGGGTGTATCCTCGTTGGGCAGAAGGATTAGCAGCGAAAGTTTGTTCCCGCGGTAGTTTAGCTCCAGTGCCTGGTAGTTGGTTCCCACGTAGTATCCAAACTTGTCATCGGCAAGCATGGTAGGACATTTCACCGTTTCACCCGATGAAAGGTTGAAGTTTCTTGCCGAAGTTCGTTTGGGATCGAACGGTACTTCCCATTTACCCTTGAAGTAGATAGCATTGGTTAGCACCAGGCGGGTCATCTCGTCGAGGCTACCTTCCGGGAGAAGATTTTTAATGTAGCTCCTTGTGTCGGCTTCAACAGTTTTGTTGATCAGCAACCGTGAGGCTTCAAAATTTCCAACAAAATCGGCAGTGGCAATTTTAGCGCTGTATGAGCGTCGTAGCGCCTTGCTGTACTTGCCAAGCACCCTGTATGATTTTTCGAGCCAGGCGCGGTTGGCCATGCAAATTTCCACCGAGTCGCCGGCCGATTTTAAAACCTTTTGCTGGAGTTTACCCAACTCGGAATGAAAGTTGGTTGTTGGCTGGAAGTGGAAAACCTCATCCAGCTGTTTTTGGGTTTCGCCCCTTGCGCCTAGCGCAACCATTCCAAAAGCAGGAGTAATGCTTAGGGGAGAAAAAACAAAGTTGCTGCTGTTCCCGGCAGCTGTTTTTGCATAAAGGTCGAAGGCAAACATTGAGACAGCCTCAGTAACCTGCTGGGCATTACCGGGTATCACCGGGGCCAGCAACATCAAAGTAATGGATATCCGCTTCATGGTAGTAATTTTTTACCAAGTTACAACAAAAGTTATGCAAGTCATAAGCCTGCCTTGCAGGAATTGTTTTTTCTCTGTGCTTCCCGCATGTTCGCCGTAAAAGTGCCAAAGTTAATGAATTTGCTGTATGCTTTTACTCGAAAAAGTAATCCTCAATAGTCCACATGCAGGCTGTAACCAGCTCGTTATCGTTAAATGCTTTTTGGTTGAACTCCCGTATTTTTTGCATCACCATTTTTGCCTTTTCATCCTCTGCAATCTGGATAAAAACTGTAGAGTTATAGCCAGGCCAAACGGGGTTGTTGAACCGGTGGTTACCCTTTTTGTTTTTTGCCGTAACCTGTTCCACCACCTGGAAGTCGCGCACGTTGTTTTCGTCCAGCATGGTTAGTAGCGATTCCAAAACGGCAACGTTACAGGTGCAGTAAATCATTTTCATGTGTTGCAGCTATTAGTGAAATTAACATGAAGCTATAAACTATCTGGAATAGTCAATTTTTTTAGCTACTCCATTTGATTTTCTTTCTGAATTGTGGAAAATTCCATAGATAGCCGGAACAAGGAACAGGGTAATCAGCGTTGAAATCAGCAGACCGCCAATCATGGTAACGCCAAGGGGTGAGTAAGCCTCGCGCCCCATACCCTTGCTCAAGGCCATGGGCACCATTCCAAGGATTGTGGTTAAGGTAGTCATCAGCACGGGTCGCAACCTGCTACGGCCGGCTTCCTGTATGGCCTCGTAGAGGCTATAGCCACGCTTACGCAGGAGGTTTGTGTAGTCAACCAGCACAATACCATTCTTAACCACAATCCCTACCAGCATAATCATGCCAACAAAAGTAACAATACTAAGGGTTAAGCCTGTAAGCTTGAAAGCCCACACAACACCAACAAAGGTAACAGGAATGGCGAACATAATGATGAATGGATCCTTGAAGCTTTCAAATTGGGCGGCCATTACCATGAAAACCAGCAGGATGCCAAGGATGAGTATCAGGTAAAGGTCGGCAAACGACTCGCCCTGGTCGGAGGTTTGTCCGGCTATCTTTACATCCACATCATTCGGGAATGAGGTTGATGAAACAATACGCTGTGCCTCCATCTGCCCATCTCCAAGCGAAACCCCATTTAGCTCGGCCATCACCTTAACCAGCCGCTGCTGCTCCTTACGGTTAATCTGCAGCGGACTTGTTCCGGTTTCAATCTGGGCAACAGCATAAAGCGGAATGTCCTGATTAAGCAGGTTTTTCAGCTGGATATTCCTGATTTGGTTGATGTCGTTCCGGTAGCTGGGCGAGTAGCGAAGCGTAATGTCGAACTTATCGCCATCCTCCTTATATTCACCTGCTTCGGTTCCGTAAATGCTTTGACGTACCTGAAGCCCAATCATAGCTGCGTTAAGCCCCATGGCCGAGGCCTTCTGTTTGTCTATTTTAACTTGAACTTCGAGTTTCCCCTTATCCACATCGTTGTCCACATTGGTAAAGTAGTCCGATTGCTTCAGCTTGGCTGTTAACGCCTCGGCAGTTTGGTTGATGGTTGAAAAGTTGTTACCCGAGATTTCGATTTCGATGGGCTTTTTGTTGCCTGTCAAGGCTGTGGTTAGCACACTTCCGCCCAGGAGGGTAAAATTCTCAATTTCAGGAATTTCCGAAATTCTTGGACGCAGACGGTTGGCAATTTCGCGAGCTGATGCGCTCCTTTCGTTCGGTTTACGCAGGTGACACATGATAGTGGCTACGTTTTTCCCCTCGCTAAAACCTACTGACGAGAGAATTCCATCCTCGGTTTGGCCGGCAATAGAAAAAATTGAGCCTGGAGCCATCTCGGGAATTTCCTCCTCAAAGATTTTTAAAACCACGTTGGCTACACTATCCGTTTTTGCTGCAGCGGTTCCTACCTCAGTTTCAACCACGGCCACTACGTCGCCGGCATCAAATTCGGGAATATAGTCGGTTCCCATATTTCTGCCCATCCAAACGGAAAGACCAAGAATGATGGTAACAATGATAACGGTAATGGCCTTGTGATAAACTACCCACGCTAAAGCCTTTTTGTACCAGCCTTCCAGCCCGGTTAGAAGTTTCTCGCTGGCAGTAAAGAACCTGTTGTGCTTATGTACCTCTCCCGGTTTAATGCCTTTTACCAAGAGCGATGAGGCCATAGGGGTGAGCGTAAGAGCCGTGAAGAGGGAAGCCAAAAGGGTTACCGAGGTGAGAATGGCCAGCTGCTTGAACATGATTCCTACAATTCCTCCCATGAAAACCATCGGCAGAAAAACAACAATGGTGGTAAAAGTTGAGGCTGATATGGCCAAACCCATTTCGCTGGTACCAAATATGGCCGCCTGTTTAGGCTTTTCGCCGTTTTCAACATGTCTGGTAATGTTTTCAAGCACTACAATGGCATCGTCAACCACCATTCCTGAAACAACTATAAGCGACATCAGGCTAAAAATGTTGATTGTCCATCCCGCGGCAAACATTACGATGAAGGCTACAATTAGCGAAAAGGGAATGGTAATAAAAATGATGAAGCTCTGGTTCCAGTTTCGAAGGAACGCCAGCACAACCAAAATGACGAAGAAAAGGGCGTACCAAAGCGTTTCGGATAGGTTGCTAATAGACTCCGAGACCAGCTCATCGCTCTTCATCACCTCGCTCATGGTAACATCTGCAGGCAGTGTCTTTTTTAGCTCATCTACCTTAAGCCTGATAGCGTTGGCCACATTAAGCGTATTTTCGCCACTCTGCTTTTGAATCATCATAATAAGCCCTTTACCGCTGGAGGTTCGAGGGTACTCGTCCTTCTCCTTAAACTCATCGTGGATGTCTGCCACGTCGCTTAGCTTGATAACCTTACCGTTGAAGCTGGTCAGGGGCATTTCCGCCAACTCGTCAATGCTGGCAACATCGCCCGGAATCTGAACGGCATAATCGCTGCTGCCAATCTTGATGTTTCCTCCGGGTATTGAGAGATTGGAAGCCTGAAGGATGTTGGCGATTTGCGACATGGAGAGGTTATAGGCGTTGAGTTTAAGGGGGTTTACGTTGATCTTGATTTCGCGTTCAGGTTCCCCAATGATAATTACTGATCCTACACCCGAAACTTTGCGCAGCTTGCTGGCTATTTCGTCGTTTACCAACTTGTTGAGTGCACCATAGCTTTCCTTTGCCCCAATGCTGTAAGCCAATACAGGCATTAGCGAGCTGTTTACCTTGAAAATAGTTGGATTCTGGGCTTCGCGGGGCAACTTGTTTTTAACCAGCTCTATCAGGTCGCGAACATTATTGGCTGCCGAGGTAATATCTGCACCCCAGTCGAATTGGAGCTGGACAAACGAAACGTTCTCCTTGCTTTGCGAGGAGATGTTTTTCAGGTTCTCTGTGCCCGAAAGTATCATCTCCAGCTCTTTGGTAATCTGCTGCTCAACTTCGCTAGCGCTAGCGCCCGGGTAAACTGTGATTACTGTTAGGGTGGGAAGTTCCATATCGGGCATGATGTCGAGCGGTAGCCGGGTGAGGGATACCACTCCAAACAGCAAAACAGCTATAAAAAGCATTGTAATGGCTACTGGCCTTTTGACCGCTACTTCTGGCAATTTCATCCGTGCAAAATTTTAATATTGTGAGTTGGCAATAAACTACAATTTGGCATTTTATACTCGTTAACGTTCGTGTAGAACATCCATTGCTTTGAAATCCTTTGTGCTACATGGGTGTTTCCTGTTTTCATCAAAGTACTTCTTTTTTCAGCACGCATCTAAAACCCTAAACGAGCCTATTTTCCGCTGACCCGTACACGTTGTCCCTGACTTACCCTGGTTTTCCCATCAAGAACCACTTCAACGCCGGGTTCAATCCCTTTCACCGCAACATATTCGCCTATTGATTCAAGCCTGGATATCGGTATTCGGTTAATGGTGTCGTTGGTTACCGAGAAAAGGTAATCATCCGAAGTGCCGGGTAGGCGGTAAATGCTTTTTAATGGCACTACAGAAGCCTTAATTTCGGGCAACTTCACGGTGATGTAGGCAAACATTCCGGGTTTAATCTCCAGCTGCGGGTTACTAATGGTAACCTCCACTGCAGCTGAGTGGGTGGTGGTTGACAGAATTTGTTTTATGGTTCCCACCTTTCCTTGGTAGGTTTTGCCTGCAACGCCGTCGAAGGTAACCTCAACCTCAAGCCCTTTTCTGATTACGCCTAGGTCCTTTTCGTTGACATCGAACCTAACTTTAACGGGGTTAAGCTGCATGAGCCTAACAATTCCCGAGCGCATGGAGTAGCCCGGCTCTAGCCCAGGGTTTAGGAAGTAAACCTCACCCTCCTCCATCATGCGCTCAACAACCATACCGCTGAAGGGGGCATAAACCCTTGTGTTTTTTTTGACCATTTGTACTTTGGCCTGTGAGGCATCATACTGAGCCTTAACGTGGTCATACTCCATTTCGCTGATGCTTCCTTTTTCCCTGAGGCGCGAAACTCGATCGAAATCCTTTTTTATGGTTTCGTTTTCAATGATTGTCTGGGTGAGCAGTTCGTCTGATAGCTCAACTATCAGGTCGCCTTCGTGCACGTTTTGCCCTTCGTCGAAGTAAATTTTTTCAACCTTTCCGGGAAGAGTTGCCCCCAGGTTGGCCTCTCGATTGGCAAAAGCTGTTCCGGTAAAGGAAAGGGTGGGGCTATAAATTCGCTCCTCAACCACAACAGTCGAAACCAACGGAACGTTTTCCTCCGTTGCGGGAACTTCTGTTTTACTGGTCTTGCACCCTGTTAGCACTAGTGCAATAGCAAGTGGGGTTAGCCCTAGGATAGTCGGTTTCATATTTGCCATTATTAAAATATTGTTATTCTGTTAATTCCTTTTGTTTGCAGCTAAAGGGTACCGGTAACCTTTTTAAGGTTGGTAATGTTAAGCCGGTACTCCATTCGGGCATCTATAAGATCGGAGTAGGCATTTTGCCAAAGGGTTTGTGCCTCAAGAACATCGGAGGTTTTAAGTTTGCCTTCATCAAAAGCATTACGGGTAACCTTTAGGTTTTCCTCCGCCTGTTTTAGGTTTTCCTCGGCCATTTGAACCTTTTTCACCGATTCGTTAAGCTGGTAAACTGCCTGCTGTACCTGGAGAGAAATGAGCTCTTTTGCCTCATCCATTTTGAGTTCGGCAACGCGTTGCTCGCTATGAGCCGCTTTAAGCGTGTGCCCCCTGTCGTTCCAGTGAAAAATTGGTATATTCAGCACTACACCTACGTTCCAGTCGCCACCAAAATTTTCGGAAAATCCATTATAGGGGTTTGGGTTGAAAAGCATGTAGTTTGCCGAAAGCCCAATGTTGGGCATGAAGCGCGAACGCATCAGGTTGACACCCGATTTGGCAATGTTGATGGTTTGGTTTAGCATTTCTATTTCTGGTCGTTTCGCCAGAGCCGTATCGGTAAAGCTTTGCATGATAACGGCTGTATCCATGGAGGCTACCAACGAGTCGGCCAAAAGGATTTCCTGGTTCAGGGGAAGGCCTACCTGCTGGCAAAGGGCCATTTTAGAAAGGGCAAGGCCGTTCTGCACCTTTACCAGGTTTAGCTGAGCTTCATTTAGCTTCACCTTTACCTTGAGCAGGTCGTTTTGAATAACCATTCCCTCCTCGTAAAAGTTTTCAATATCAACGCTAAGCTTCTCTAGAAGCTGAATGGAGGCATTTACCAGCTTTACCTTCTCCCCAACTGCTACCACCCGCCAGTAGGCCTCTTCAGTTTTGTAGATGATATCGGAGCGCTCGGCTGCCTCGTTGGCACGTGCCAGATTTTCTCCGTACTTGGCAATCCGGTATGTTTCCCTAATTTTTCCACCGGTAAATATGGGTTGAGTCAAACTTACTCCGGCGGTGTAAACATTCTTATAGCCTACTTCGGCCTGATCTTTTGGAAGCCATGTGTAGTTTTGAAAAATCGGATTGCCATTGGCATCGGTTACCGGCTGAAGCGTTGAGGGGTTTATTACAAAAGTATTCGCCGGATCGAGATTTGGGTTAAAGCTGCCCGTACTCGGGTCGATTGCGCTGTAGGGGATTACCGGAAGGAACAAGTCATTTTCAAACAAGCTGAACTTTTTGTTGGTGCGCATGTACAAACCATTTGCACTTACACTCGGAAAGAACTGGGTTTTGGCCGAACTTTTCAGCGAGGTTGCTGCCTGTACATGCTCACCAGCAATGAGCATCCGCTGGTTATGCTCCAATGCCATTTGGCGGCATTGCTCAACCGTTAGCAGCTGCTGGGCGTTGGACACTCCGTCCGCTAACACCAGCAACACAAAAATATACAGAAGCCGTTTCATCCATTCAGGTATTTATAGTATTAATAAACAGTTCGTTGTAATATTGCACATTTATAGCTGAAGTCGTTCACACAAAAAGAGATCAACCATTTCGGGTCTGCTGTTCATTCCTTTTTGTTTGTTATTGCTACGAACGTCACAACAGTTTACATTTTCCAACCACACATGAATACGTCACGTTAAATGCCATCAACACACCCGGTTAACGTTTAACGATGCCGAAGAAAAGAATATCCAGGAGGTCGTCAATAACCGGGTTCATGGCATTCTCATCGTTTGTAGAGTTAACGAGGGGTAGCTCCAAACCTTTCATAGCCGTTACAATAGCCAGTGCTGACATGTAGAAATCTTTTACCTTAAAAGCCCCGCTACGGCTACCCTCCTCAAGAATTTGGGTGATGATGGAAATTTCCTCATCATCGTATTTTTTCCGAAATTTCTCGGTAAGCTGCAGGCTTTTTAGGTCGTCGTTCAGCCTCTGTTCCACGAAACTCGACAGGTGCCGTATAAACTCCATACGTAGCTTAACGTACGAGCGCATTTTTGATACTGCATCATCGGGGCTTTCGAGTATTTTCTTTACATTTTCTCTTTGTTGGCTTGCTTCGCGTGTAACAACCGCCCTGAAAATCTCCTCCTTTCCCTTAAAGTAGTAGTAGATTGAACTTTTGCCCATTCTCAAGCTACGGGCAATATCGTCCATGGAGGTTCTTCTAAATCCAAAGCGGCTGAACGCCTTTGTGGCGGCATTGATAATGCTATTCCGCATTTCATCATGCGGGCTGCCAATCACTTCCTGATGCATGGTTAAATATTCGACTGTTTTGTTAAAACGTTCCAAAATTACTACGTAATTATTTTTTGT
>Ga0208826_1000982_pt1 | contig 26213 bp, 38 predicted proteins | sample AD_UKC115_MetaG_FD_184451 | JGI IMG/M metagenome (GOLD analysis project Ga0208826, IMG submission 184451) | Active sludge microbial communities of municipal wastewater-treating anaerobic digesters from Hong Kong - AD_UKC115_MetaG (SPAdes)... | ecosystem: Engineered > Bioreactor > Anaerobic >...
CAACCCGAATGTCTACAATAAGATCTTCCCCATGAACCCGGAAGATGCGCCCGAGCTTCCGAGGATCCCACATACGTTCGGCGGGTGTGTCCTCATCAATGACCGGCCTGCACCCGAAGGCACCCAGGTCTGTGTTGTCGGTGATGGTGTCCGGCCGGACTGCATCACGACGGATGCAAACGGGTGTTTCGGGCAGGGGACGTTCGACCTGAAACTCATGGCCACAGGATACCCGGTACCGGGTAAAGGGATGATCAATGTCAAGGAAGGCACACAGTTATATTTCTTCGTGAACGGTGAACGGGCCAGGATCTGTATGGATGGCACTTGTTACAGCACAATCCAGTACCACAGTGGCCACCACACTGTGTTTACCCTTTCAATCTCTGTTCCGGAATCGTCCTGTTGCGGGAACTAAAAATTTTTTTTTAGGGGATTATTCCCCTATAAGAATTAGTATTTACAATTTTAAGGACTTGAACCTATTTGTCTTTATTCCCCCTGGCGGCTTAAATCCATCCAGGTTCAAGTCTCTATGATATATATATGTATTACGGCAATAGGTATTGTTTTTTCACTTTCCCCCTTATCGACCATATTAAATCATTTTTTTTTAATAATATAAAATTCCTTACGAATCAATCTGGAACGAAATAGATAGATATATATGTATACAACGATATCGTAACATTATGCAAACAAAAATGGAGTATGGTGTGATTTCAGCACGTGTTGAACGTGTGCTGATCTCACGTTTGGATCAGTTGTCTGAACGCAGAGGAATTTCCAGATCAGATCTTATTCGAGAGATTATCTTGAAAGGAGTATCTGGATTTCCAGACGAACAAACACAAGTAACACCTGTTGGAGAAGTCCAGTCATGATTTCCAGTCCTGGTATCGTGTTCCAGTGGGAGACAATCCGGGCGTATTGCCACAGGATTGGTCTTCCCGGCCTTGAAGAAGTTTTTGCCGACGAGCTTGCCGCTCGTGGGTATAAGGTGGTCCGAGGTAATGAGAATGACATGCAAAAACTGTGATGGCGGTTGCACAGGTGTCCCTGTCCAGGCGGCCACGAGGCAACCACCAGTACAAGGATTCCGGATGTGTGAATATATAGATTCGCACCACCGGTGTTCCTGTAACGAATGTGATATACGGTTTGTCCCGAGAGAGAGGGGACAGATTCTCTGTTGTAACTTCTATCTCTTCACATACGATGAGATAGTTTTTGCAAAACGGGGGAATGCGTGATGGATGGTGCCGGAACTATGGTGATCCAGGTATCCCCACAACAGCAACACCAGGCTGTGATCGAGTTTGATGCCGATAAGATCAAACTCGTCCGTGATACTGTTGCACAGGGATGCACTGAGACAGAGTTCCAGTTGCTCCTCTACCAGGCACGGACATACCAGCTCGACCCGTTACGCCGTGAGATATGGGCAATAAAATATGACCCTGCACGTCCCGCGTCCATATTCACCGGTAGAGATGGGTTTCTCAAGATCGCGCATGCATCAGGACAGTTTGATGGAATGGAGTCAGGAGTCCGGGAACATGATACCGGGCTCGTCGGGTGGGCAAAGGTCTACAGGAAAGACATGTCCCATCCGTTCTCTGTCGAGGTTTATGAGAAAGAGTATAATACCGGTCGCGGACAGTGGCAGAAGATGCCACGGACAATGATCCAGAAAGTGGCCGAATCCCAGGCGTTGCGGAAAGCGTTTGCAATAAATGGGATATACTCCCAGGAGGAGGACCGGAACGCCGGGCCAGACACTGACATGACAAAACGGGCTGGTGCCGTTCCCGTTTCACCTGTCATAGATGCCGAATCTCCCCCTTCTCCTGCTCCGGTATCCGCACAGAACCAGAAGAAATGGACGAAGGTCCCGCCGAAAATCTTCGACCCGTGAGGTGCGAGATGTCACACAATTGGTATGCTGATTACAACCAGCCTGTCACCGTCACACATATTCACCGGCAGGAAGGCCCGATGTTCCAGGACAGTATTGAGATCGGGACACCTGGAAAGGGTGGGTCACTCAAGATCTATTTCAACGCCGCGGATGTCGAAGATGCAAAGACACGGGTCAGGAATGCGTTCCTTGTCCGTGATTATGCACAGGACCTCCTGGAGAAGAAACGATGACGGGGTTGGTTCTTTGTTTTACATTAATGTCATTTGCGATAACTGCGGGTGTATCGGGAGACGATACAGGTCGCAAATCGGTCTCCATATTACCCACCCGCAATATGGTCCCTGTACCTCGTCGTTCCAGTGCAAAGTTTGCGGGTCAAAACTCCGTGTTGCCGGTCTGAGAGAATACCACGCCCGTGTTATAAAGGGCGCGGATAACGTGGCATAAAACCTCTCCCGATACCATGAACAATACCACGCCCGTGTTATAAAGGGCGCGGATAACGTGGCATAAAACCTCTCCCGATACCATGAACGGCACCGATACGCCAAAGAACGATACCTGTTCCGACAGCCTGCTGGACCAGGCTTACAAGCTGATTCGAGCCGGTGCCACGTGCACAGAACTTATTCTGGAAAATTCGGAACTTCTTGCGGAGTGGGTAAGCAGGACTTCTGCCGACCCGGTAATCAAATCGAAGCTTGCAGAAGAAGCTGACCGTGGCCGGCAGAACAGCATTACACCCACAACAAAGAATTTTGAGAAGACAGATCTCGGCAACAGTGAACGGTTTGTGTTCCGGTATGGCCGGGACTGCCGGTATTGTCACCCACAGAAAGCATGGTATATCTGGGATCAGACGCGCTGGAAACGCGACGAGACCGGACAGATTGTGGACCTTGCCAAAAGAGTGGTCAGGTATATCGGGGATGAAGCGAGCCTTATTGATGGCGACACAGAACGTGCAGCCATGTGGAAATGGGCAGCGACGAGCCAGACCAGTTCGAGAATAGAAGGTATGATCTCATTGTCCCGGTCCGCTCTCCCCATTCTCCCCGAAGATTTTGACAGAAACCATGACCTCCTGAATTTTCCGAACGGAACACTGAACCTCCGCGACTTCTCGTTCCGGGACAATAGACGAGAAGATTTTTGCAGCAAGGTGATGGGATGCGTCTATGACAGGAAAGCAAAATGCCCGACCTGGGAATCACACCTTGAACTCATATTTGGCGGAGACAAGGCATTCATATCGGATTTCCAGGTGATGGCCGGGTATTCGTTGCTTGCCACAAACCCGGAACAGATCTTCTTCATCCTGTATGGTTGCGGGAAGAACGGTAAGAGTGTCACTGTCTCTACGCTGGCAAAAATTCTCGGTGAATATTCTGCAAATATCGCGGCTGAATCGCTCATGATCCGCAAGAACCCGGATACACCGCGGTCCGATATTGTAAAACTGTCAGGTGCACGGCTGATCACGGCGTCGGAGAGTGATTCATCTCACCGATTATCGGAAAGCCTGATCAAAGCTCTGACAGGTGACGATACGATCACTGCCCGGAACCTGTATGAGAAAGAACGTGATTTCAAAGTCACGGGAAAGATCTGGTTCTCGACCAACCATAGGCCGATCATCCGCGGGACAGACATGGCGATATGGCGCCGGGTCTGGCTCGTCCCGTTCGAAGTTATCATTCCGGAGGAAAGGAGGGATAGGTTCATATCAGAGAAACTTCAGGCCGAAGGTCCGGGAATTGTCAACTGGATGCTTGAAGGACTTCGGAAATACCGTGAGAATGGTGACAGGTTGCTGATGCCTGAAAAGGTTGCACTGGCCACTAAGAAGTATAGAGCTGATAGTGATATTATAGGTCAGTTCCTTGCTGACGGTTACACCTTCGAACCCAATGCAAGGATAGAGAAATCGGTACTATATGAACAGTACATTACGTACTGCAAGAGTACTGGTGAGAACTCAGTCAGTGCAAGAACGTTCAATGAAAAGATCCAAGAACGTGGTCTGGCTCAGACAAAGATTAGGGGGACAAAGTATTGGGTAGGAATCCGGGCGAAAATAAAAGACGAAATAATGAATGACACACAAATTACAGACTTTGACATTCTTGATAAGGAACATATCGGAGAGGGGTGGGGGGTCGAAAGGGTCTGTTCTAAGCAAGTTCCAGGAGTTTTCCATGAGAGACGATATGAAAAAACTTCTGGAAACATCTCAGAACCGACCCCATCAGACCCCCCACACATCATACCCTCCTCAAAAATGGAAGCCATCTCACTTTTGATACAGATCAAGGGTGATTACACCAAACTCTCTCCGGAACAGAAGGCGGCCATCCAGAAGGTATGGACTGAACAGACAGATGACCAAACACCAGGAGGTGATCCATCAAATGTCGGAACTCAATCCTGACAAACTCTATGAATGGTTCGTGATTGATGCACAGACCTACAAATCCAGGAAATCAAACTACTTCGTCATGACCGTCGGGTGTTGTGACAACGGCACGAATGCAACGGTTCGGGTCAGACTCTCGGACGACCTGAAGACGAACATCGTGTATAGCATGATGACCGCGACCGGGTTCAAGGATTCTGATAAACAGATTGACCCTGTCAGACATTTCAAACGTGGAATGCACTTCCATGCAAAACCCGTGAAACTCTATCACGGTGGTGATATCCAGGACGTGCGGTGGACACTTGCACTTGACAGTCTGACCGGTAGGAAACAAATCTCGGATCTCGCACCCGAAACACTCGAACGCATCAAACTCATCCGGACAAAAAGTCCGAATCTGGATGAGGCGATTCGCAGAATGAGTATCAGTGACCCGGCACTCATTTTCACGTTCGGGTATGCAGTTGGTGCCGGTATCCTGACGAAGGAAGGTGTTAACGTATGACAACATATCACGCCAGACCACTATATCGTAACAATAACGAGCGATCTCCCCACAACCCATATCTTTCTATCACTCGACACAAACAACCAACCATGACTGTTTATTTCGGTCTGATTCTTGGGTCTGGAGGTAGGATCTGAATGTGTCCTCAAACACTGTCCATGAGGATGAACCACGCGAATATCATAATACGGGTGTGGGATTCGTTCGGTGACCGGGCCCCGGTCGCAAGGTTCACACATACCGATGTTGTGGAACTTGTGCATAATGACAGGATTGCAAGCTGTTTTGCATCGTTACGAAACAGTGGTATTATCGAACCAGTGAACGGTCATCGCCGTTCATACAACAGTGAGTATTATAGGACGGGTCCGACAGTATGGAGGTTCACACCACAGTTTATCAGGTACATGCAGTCACCGACCGGGCAGAGAGAACTTGAGGCCGTACGGCAGTATTGGAAGAAACAGGAGGCACTTAATGAAAAAACATATGTGGAGACTAAATGTTAAGAATCCTGAAGATACCCATCATATCCACGACCTGCATTTCCGCGGGTTGATTCAACATAATGGGCACATCATGGAAAAATGGGAATGTGTGACGTGTGGGGAAATCCACATCATGTCTCACACCAAATCAGGGGGAAGCGAATAATGAGAACACATCATTACGACGAGTTCGATGTGGACAACGATGACCAACTCACAGAATACCTTGTTCTTCTTGACCGGTGTGCGTCTCAGAGGAATACCGGGATATACCGGGACGACCTCATCCGGTGGGAAGATAAAGTCACAGGGGCGACGGTGTTCCGCCGGGCCGTGATCTGGTGGGAAGAGGTGAACGGTGATGGCACTCGATATCCAGGAACTCAGGAGGATTCGTAACGATATGGCGACTACATCGCGGTCCAATACCAGACCGGTCCAGACTGGCACTCGTAATGAGAGTATGGTAGATGAACGGCGACTCATCCGCCGGGCCGTGGATGAATATGATGAGATGGATGACACAGACGATCTCATCATCGACGACGATTTCGATCAGGAACATATCCTGCAACGAACCCGCACACAAAAAACTGCACGTGGGTTGTTCAGGAAACAAAAACCCAGACCTGAACCCCAATATCAAGATCATACCAGGGTCACAAGATCTCGAGATATATCAGACATACTGTTATTCATCCTGATTCTTGGGACGACGGCGGTTGTCACCGGGGTAAGTATCTGGCAGGCAATTACTGGGAAAACATCAACAGATTTTGCATATTCTGTCAGATATCTCCATACGTCAATGGCGGCGATGTCGGTCAATATCATGATAGTTTACTTATCGTTACGGTTGGTCATCAAGAACACTATGTAAAGAAAACTTTATAACATACTATTTTTCATTGTCTATCAATGGCGAACGGAGAGTGGATATAATTCATGGTTATTATAAGACAAGTTCAATACACACCATTCTCACGTTCCATGCCAACAGGGGCAATAATCAGACCAATTCAATATGCACCAATAACAAAATCTGATAATCAACCATCTGGTCAAATATCACCCGGCCCAGAATATAAATCAACTATTTCACAGAGTAATATATCGCCGGAACAGATCAGTGAAATATCACAAAGAACAGTCTCGCAATATCCACAGGCCCCGTTCCGGGAGTATACTGTAATTAACGGATACTGGTATGGCGTTCAGAATATCGGCGGGGAAACACTATATACCAAACTCAACGAAGCCTCACCGGGTTCATATCCAAACCCAGGATATACATACCAACGGTTTTCATCAATCCCATCATCAGTAATCCAACCAGGTGAACGTCCGACACCTCCATCCCCAGGATCTCCAAAATCCGAATGGCGCGCATATTCTGAAGCACTGGCGTCTTGGGAACGTGCATCGTTCCTCCGTGAGATGGATACCAGGACGGCCGGGATGAGCTGGGACGAGGTCGGGAGAGCATGGGAGAACATCCGTCTGCCCAACCTGGAGTTACGGGCCCAACAGATATTCGAAGCCTCGATGCCAAAAGTCCCGAGCGAGAAATATCTTTCCCTGCTGTCACAATATCAACAACAGAAACAAAATATAGTATCATCGAGTGGGTTACTGGTTCCAACCGGTGCGGGATTTGTCAACCTGACAACCGGGGAATCTATCATTCCTTCGAACATTCAGGCAGCACCGATACCATCAGGTCCAGAAATCAAGTTGCCGACCGAACTGCCATCACCCATTACCCGTGGCCTGATGGGGCAGATTGCATACGAGAAACTCGGTATGGATTATCTCATCGGCGGCACTGCTCTTGTGCAGGGCGAGAAACCGTTCTCAATCCAGTTACCCACAATCCCACAGGAGACAGCTGTAAAAATCCGGGAGACCATGTTATCTATCCCGGTTGTCGGGAACCTGTACTCTGCCGGTGAATATATCGGTGCAGACATCATCCTCTCCCAGAAAATCGCAGAGTATGAAAAAACATACTCACAGTTCCAGTCGCAGGGCCTGATCTCCGGGAACGTGTTCAAGGGAACAGAACAACAGTTTGCACAGCTGAACAGGCAGTTTGAAGAGATACAGAGGATCCAGTCACTCCAGACCCAGGCGGCCGAACGTGCGTTAGGTGTCAGTCTCCCAGAACTCAGGACACAAACCGCGGTCACCGGGAAAGCATACGAGATCGGGCACGGTGTGACCGAATGGCTGAACACGAACGTGATCTCTCCAGGTGTGGAAATGGCCGGGAAACTGTCACCCGCTCTTCCGGTCCTCCTCGGAGGAATGGCAGTAACTCCTATCCCAACACAGATCCTGCCAAGAACATTTGAATTCTCAACAGGCCTGGTGAAAGGTGTGGCATCCGTGCCTGAGTATGTCGGGATGGTTGTTGTCGGTGCAGAGGGGCTCATCAAACACCCGCAGGGGTTACCCGGAGCAATAGTCCTCGGAGGATACATCCAGGCCAAAGGTGCCTATGAAGGGATCACAACAAGACCGGTAGAGTTTGCGGGAGAACTCGTCGGGTCAGCAATCGGGCTGCATGCCGCCGGGAAGGCAATATCTCTCAGTACCGGTATCAAGACGGCAACTGCGACATTTTCAGAAGAAGGGTTGCCAACTGCAAAATACTACGGGATCCGGTGGGAAAGCCCACTCATCTCGTGGGGAAGAGAACTCAAACTGGTTTCAAACATCGAAGGAATTTCAAATGTGAGGAACATTGGTGGGATTACTGTATATAAAGGAACAGGGTTGCTCGGGTCAAAATTAACCCGCGGGACTCCAATGCATCTTGAACCTTACATAATGCGTGTCGGAAAGGTCCCGGACATAGATGCATACATATCAGTTCCCGTTATGCAACGAGTATTCACACCTGAAACCCGCACGAAATTTACGACAGCACTCCGTGAGCTGGAACTTACCTCTCAATTCAAACCAACGACAATCAAGAACCCTCTCGAATGGAAACAGGGTGCACGTCCGTTCTTTGAGTATTTGAAGGAGACATTCCCAAAAGCCGAGATTGGCGGCTCGTTCTCACAATGGGTTCAGTCCAAATATAGCAGGTATCCTGTAGATGTCGACATAACCGTTCCAAAAGAACAGCTTGGATATGCGAAGAGGGTCATCCCAAAAGTTGCCGAACGGTATAATGTGAAGATTGACATTCACGAGATACCGGAGAGCGTCGGGAATTACATGTTGCCAAGGGGAAAACCGATAGAAGTTGAAGGTTTAAAATTCTGGTCAATCAGCGAACAGGCATCACGCAAGATGTCGAGCATAATGATGCTCAAAAAAACCGGTGGTGAATGGGAGTTTGGTGGAAAGTGGTACCGTGAAGGGAAAGATGTCGCGGACACAATCGGGTCAATAAGGAACGAGTTATACCGGTTGGAAACATCTCCGTTAAAATTCCTCTACAAAGAACGGATAGCAGCACTTCAGAAAACAGAATCAATGCTCAAACCAAAAATAAAAGGAGAGGCTGCAACCCGGTTATCATGGTACAGGTGGGACAAAACCCCAAGCCCATATGTGAAACTCCCGTTCACCCAAAAATATGTGATTCCTGAAACGTATGGGCCATCATGGTTTGAGGTTAATGTCCCATGGTACAAAGGCGTCCCTGGTCATTGGGGTATGGTATATGAAAAACCAGAAACAATTCCCAGAAAAATCTCTCTCTTATCGAACAGACCAACAAGGGAATCATACATTCCAAAAGGACAATTATTCAAGAAATCTATCGATATTTATCCATCTGTCCGATTAACAGGATCCGTAACAAAACAACCATATCCGGTTGTTGCAAAACAGAAAAGGCAAACGTATCAGAGTGTTATCTCTTCATCTTCGTACACACAGGTTAAAAATTATTTGAAACCAAGTACGGTTTATCCTGCTGCAACATACTCTTTACCATCAAAATATTCTCCAATACCAGCTTATCCCAGCAATTCAGTTTATCAAGCACGTGCGAACTATCCATCAGGGAAATATCCAACTCCGGCGAGATATACAACATCTCAAAAATACCCGGATATGACAAAGTATCCGTCAACGAAGAAATACCCATCAGGGAAATATCCAGTATCAATAAAATATCAACCTGTGGTTTATCCAATTCCTAAAGGGTATCCCACATCCCGGATTACACCCGGCATAAAACAAACTACTACTAAAGAATATCCAATAGCTAAAACTTCTGGCAGATCTCAATATACCCAGATTACCAGAACCGGTTCACAGAAATACCAATCAGTACTGAGGCAAGCAACAAGACCAGCAAAATCTCCTATTCTTTCCTTCACATTCCCAAAACGGAAACTCCTGATACCAGAGGAGACACCGAAGAAGAAGAAAGGCATCCGGAAACACTTCGATGTCCTGGGCAGCAAATGGAATATCCGCAGCCCGGTCCCGAGACCCGGAATATCCCCACTCACCGGGCCGCAACTCAAGAACGAACTGAAAATCTACAACCTGATGAAATCGAGGAAGAGAGAGACGTATGAGATTCATGGACCGTTTGAAAAGATAGAGGTGTTGACACGATGATAGAAAAAATTATTCGATTATTTAAAGATCCAACAAACACGCGGCCTTGGTGGGTATTATTAGGGATAATGTTACTCATGTATCTTTTTATACATGGTGTAACAGCATACCAGACATCATTCCAGGAATATGAGTATGGAGAAATACCAAGTGGATTCCAATCTCCAGACGGCGGGTCATTTTATGTTGTCAGTGACAAGGAAATTAATAGTTTATATTTAGAAACAGGAATTAAAATTTATTTATTCCCTCATGTTGATAATGCTGATTATTGGGAATATACCTGCCCAGCTGCTTGTAATGAAGTATATGCCTACTCACAATCGTTGGCATTATTAGGTCATTCAACATTGAGCACTGGTGGTAGTGGGCCATATTGCAATAGAATTTTTTATTCTAATGGTTATATATATATTTATTATAATGATTATTATTTTACATCTTTTCACTGTGGGCCAAAACCATATTATGTTGGTATAAAATCACCCAGTGGTGCAATTACTATTGATAATGTTATTGTCTCTTATACACAAGAAAGAAATCTTATATCAGCATTTCCTGAAGGGTGGTATATTCACAGTAATCCAGACTCACCAGCAATGAGCGGGTTATATCATGGTGATGCCCTTATATCGACAACAACAGCAAGATTCTCATGGGTCACTTATAGTGGATCTGGTACAATAAGAATATCGAATAATGAATCGGGAATAATTATATATGAATCTGCTGTTTCTGGATATACTGGAACATTATCATTGAATCTAAACACCTATTTCTTCAGTAATAGTAATGCATTGCCTGGAACATATAAAATTGAGATTCTTGGTACAACTACCTGCGATTATTTCAATTATACGGGATATCCACTTAATACAAAGGTAGAATGGGATAAACCCGGTTATTCAAACGGTGAGACCGCAACAATCACGTATTGTATTAACTCCTCAATGTGGGATCCATATGATTATGTTTACCAATTAGAGATTTTAAACTCAAATCTGACATCATTAACCAGTTGGGGGATCTCATCCCAACCAGTCGGTAACTACCAGGATGTTGTGATCTCGTCGGGTCTATTCCCAGGTACCGGATACTACCTCTGTAGTATAACTGCAATAGATAGAGTAAATGGGACAAAATATTATCTTGCATATGACACAGCAGCAATATTAATGCCCGGCGACGTTCTCGTTCAGGGTCAGACCTATAATGCGATTACCAATACTGCACTTGGAAGTTGTGGGGTAACAATCACCCAGAACACGTTTCCACATTCAACAACGAGTGATGCAACTACCGGGGAATATACCGTACTTGGACTGACTACTGATGCAGATATTTACGGGATTGCATCAAAAACCGGGTATGATGGAATAGAACTATCATTCACGCCAATTATTTCTGGGATATACACTTTTGACCTTCCTTTAATTCCGTCAGGTGGGCCATCCCCAGGAGAGTCAAGCAATTCCACAACGTCGTATTATAATCCATCAACAGAAGGCACATCTGTAGGCGGGATGTGTCTTGGCGGGCCATATTGGACATTGGAAGAAGGATGTAATATTACTATAAGCAATGGGACTTGGAGCACATCCTGTACTTCCGGGTCAGGTGGTTGGTATCAATGTAACAATCTCCCATGCGGGGGAACTTACACACTCTCATGTTATAAGTCGGGATATGAAACCTATACTAAATCATGCACGTTTGAATCGGATTGTTTTAACCGCGAAGACTGCATGATGGATAAAATCTCTACATTAACAGTATATTGCAGATCGATCGATGGGGATATTATCAACGATTGCGAGTCTGTAGTCGAACTCGATACAGGTGAAACGACCACCACAACAACCGGGATAGCAACATTCCCTAACCTCGAATATGGATATTATACAGTATCTGCTGATGCCATTGGATATTATCCAGGAAGTACTTCAGTGGTTCTTGACCAGGATAAAAACGTTTCAGTATATATGTCAAAAGAAACTGAACGCGGTGCAGGTATCAGTTATGCGCCAAAATCAGTCGAGTTCACGGTCCAGACAATCTGGGGCAAACCAATCTCGGATTGTCAGGTCAATTGTACTGGTTATGAGACTACCGTTGGGTCATGGGAATGGTTATACCAGTTATTTGGCATCGAGGAGAACGGCACGCCGATAGCGACCTCAACGATGAGTGGATATACCGATTATAAAGGCCAGATCAATTTCATGATGTTCGAACCGGTGAAATACGAGTGTCTCTTCTACAAACCGGGCGAGATCAATAATAACCTATCGGTCTACCCGAAGAGCGACCATTACCTGATCCTCGCCACGGAGTTCGGGAACGCGAGCTGGTACAAGGGCGGGTCAGACATCAACGCCATGATCAACTGCACTGTCACAACAGGCGACGGTCCGACGAGCAAGGACAGAAACATCACTCTCACGTATTCTGACCTGACCGGCGGGACGGTAGGTGGCATTGTCTACCTGAACCAGACGAACACGACTCCCGGAGGTGCAGAGATCTGCCTGAGCTCCTGGTCCGGCCTGACCAACAACTGCACGCACACGTTCACCGTCACGAACTGTGCCGGCCAGAGTTATTTCATCCGGGTAAGACCCAACCATACGACATGGACGTTCGAACGGGACTTCGCAGTCTCGTTCCCGCCGGAACAGGTCAACCCGCTTGGGCTGACAGACACGGAACTGGCACTGATGTCGTGTTTCCTCATCCTGTTCGTCGGCCTGTTGTTTGGCGGAATATCCGCACCACATGCGCCGCTTGTCATGTCGTTCCTCGGCTGGATATTCCTTGCGCTCGGGTGGCTTAACGCAATCATCACGACGGCCGTCCCGGCACTCCTGCTGGCATCTGTCCTGTCTGTTGCGTATCTCATCATGGTGAGGAGCAAGAAAGAGAGGTGGGTCTGATATGAAACTGTGGAGCATAGCCCTGTTCCTATTCATCCTCGGGTTTGCCACGAGTTCCATCAATGATCTCGGGTTCCTGAACACAAAGATTCCGGGAGCACAATACCAGGGTGTGACAGAAGAGAACGTGAAAGACGTGAGTTCTCAGGTCATGTTCACCGGCCTGAACCCGTTCTTCATATATTTTGTGATCCAGACGTTCATGAAAGCGATGGTGTCCGGGTTCCTTGCGATCCTCTCCATCCTCCCGTTGTTCTGCTCGATACTGTCAGGGTTCGGGATCCCGCTGGCATACTCAATTCCTATCGGGATGTTGTTCCAGGGTCCGGTCTGGTACGTCGAACTGAACGGGTTATACCAGCTCATCACCGGTCATACTGAACAGGGGATGGAATAAAAATGAGATATTCAACCGTTTTCCTTCTCGCTGTCGTGGTTATTGCAGCACTGTCAGCAGCTCCGGTATCCGGAGGGAACTATACCCGCGTCACGGCGACAGGGACAATCACGACGATGCCGACCGACGCATATAACATGATCTGGGAATCTATCGGCGGAAACAGGTCGCCAACCACAGAAGAAGAGACAAAAGTCAACTGGACGAAACTCCTGTCAGGGCACCTGCTTGTCTATAACCAGATCATCGGGTATCTTGCCCTGATACTCATCGTGGCATCGCCGTTCGTTGCGATGTGGCTGATGCAATCCGATATGGTTCCTGCAAGTGTTGCGTTTATCATCATCGGCGGGTTCCTGCTCCTGTTCGTGCCGTCCCAGTTCTCTCTGCTGGCCGGAGTGTTCATAGCACTGGCTATCGTGGCCGTAATCTACTCGCTGATGAAGGAGCGGATGTAAATGACCAACTATGTCGAGATCAAGATCGACGATCTGGGGAAGTTCCGGGGCAGAACGATCGGTGAAGCCTGTAACAAACTTGACCTGTTCCTGAAAAAGAAATTCAAAAAGAACATCCGGAAATTCATGCAGGAAGAACGGAAGATTCAGGTAAAGGTTAAGAAACAGAAATATAAGGATTACGACTGGACACTGAAACGGATCAACCGGAGGCGGTGACATGATCCCGCCGTTTCTGTTCTGGGGGCTGTCGGCCGGTGCACTGGTCCTGTCGGTCTATTCGTTTCTCGATAACCAGAACAGGATATTCGGTCATATCTTTACCGGTGTAACGGCAACAATTCTCTGGTTTCTGCTCGGAGTAAATGTAATGGGTGGGAATGTCGGCGATGTTGTCCCGGTGGCAACGAACCAGACAACAAACAATACGTCACTGAGTTATTCCTACACCACCATTACGATTCCGATGATGGATACGGGTCTTGGCTGGGTGTTTGTGTTCCTCGGTGTCGTCATGCTCATCGTGACACTGCTTGCGGTAATTGAGATTGTCGGCGAACTTACCGGTGGTGAAATCCAGGACTATGACTCAGACGAGGATTGACTGGAAACTTGTATTACTGTCACTTTTGGCTCATCCTCGTGTTTTCCACAGTTATGGTTGTACTCAGCGTGATGGATTTCTGGGAATGGGGTGATGACGATGATTGAACCTAACTTGGAAAAACTGATTTTCATCGCATTCATCACGATCATCATTTTCTCAGCATCCCAGGCGGCTGCTGCCGGAGTGTGGCCGGTCTCACTTGAAGATTGGACGTATAGGAAACAAATAACGCTCAATAATACGGGCTCTGACCTCACGAATTACCAGCTCAAATTCACGATTTACCGGTCAACCGGCACGGATTCTGGATTTACCGTTTATCTTGGAACAAAATGTGAATCGGATTATGACGATATCCGGTTTGTTATGGAGAACGGGACGGACTGCCCATATTGGATTGAAACATCGAGTTCTTCTTCTGCGACAGTGTGGGTGAAAGTCCCGTCGATCCCGGCAGGAACCTCGAATATATACATCTACTATGGCAATTCCGCGGCCACAGCGGTGAGTAGTGGAGATAATACATTTATCTTTTTTGACGATTTCCCCGGTAGTTCTCTCAATACATCAAAATGGACGATTCTTTCTGGGAATGGTAATATTTACCAGTCCGGAGGGAAACTCCGCATGGATTATACCGGTTCCCAAAATAACGACTGGTGGACATCAGGAAGAAACCAGAAAGTCCTTAAACTGAATTCCTTGCCCTCTGATCAGGTGGAGATTGTTGTTACACTTGACTCTTATACCGATGTATCGAATGCTGAAGCAGGAATGGCTGTGTATCAGGATGATACTCATGGTTATAGATTTGGCAGATGTCGGGTTACAGGTAATGGTTACTATCTCCATAGAATCGGAACTGCTGACGTGGCATACATCTCCTCTACAACACTACCAGCATACCTGAAAATTCGAAAAACATCATCGTCCTATTCGTTCTTCGTTGACTCTGGAAAAACAGGAACGTGGTCAAAATGTGGCGGGGATTATTCGGATGTGACCTTTAACACGGTTGCATTATATGGTTTGGAAAATGCAAATGTGAATCTCAGTGTCGTTATGGATAATTTCTTTATCAGGAAGTTTGTTGCAAACGAACCTTCAGTATCGGCATGGGGGAGTGAAGAAATATTTGATATAATTCCTGATTTCTATGCATCCCCAACATCTGGTCAAAACCCATTAGATGTGGACTTTTTTGATAATTCAACAGGATATATTGTTATTGATAATTACAACTGGTCGTTCGGCGATGGCACACCGAACAGCACAGACCAGAACCCGGCACACACGTATACAATAGCCGGGTATCACGATGTAACGTTAACGCTGACAAACACGACATACTCATATTCAAAATCGATAACAAAAACCGCATATATCACATCATGGAACATGACCGTTGATTTTTTCGGCACACCCACGAGTGGAGCCAACCCGCTATCTGTCCAGTTCTTTGATGCGAGTGATCATTCCCCGCTGGCGATCACATACGAATGGTCGTTCGGTGACGGCACACCGAACAGCACAGACCAGAACCCTGCACATACGTATACAACATCCGGAACGTATAACGTATCTCTGACAATCACAAACACCACATTTTCTGTCATCAACTCGACCAAAAAGACGGGATACATTACCGTTACTCCGAACATCGGTGCCCCCATTGCCGATTTCACTGTCAGTGCAACATGTGGAAACGTCGGAGATACGTTCTATTTCACCGATTACTCAACAGGAGGCGGTCTGTATGCATGGAACTGGAGTTTTGGCGACGGAACATACTCAAACTCCCGGAACACCGTCCATCAATATTCGTCGAACGGGACGTATAATGTCAGCCTGACAGTGTGGGGTGCATATGGGTCGGACACGAAGACACGGTATAACCTCATCACAATCCCATGTGCAACCCCGACACCAATTCCGACACCCACACCCACACCGACGGGAACGCCACCAATCCAGGGCGAGATCCCGCAGGCACGGATACCCGTGCTCGGGTTCATGGTGCTGGCATGGATTGATCTCGGGTTGATGCTCTACACGTTCATTGATAACGAGAACAGGAATTACATGCACGTCTACAGTGCTGTCATTGCAGTTATCCTGTCTTTCTTCCTTTCCGTGTCATTGACGAACGGGTTCATCACGGAACCGCATGTCCTTACCGACCAGTCCGTAACTGTCAACTCGTCCGTCATGTCCACATACCTTGTGAAACATGTGGAAATTGTCGATACAGGGTTATCCTGGTTCTTCGGGTTTATTGGTGTAATGATGTTGATTATCTGTATCCTCGCAGTAATCGAGGCAGTGAGAGAGAACACAGAAGAGGTGATATGAAGTGGCAAGACGATCGGGAATGTTCGGTCCGATACTTATCATCGGCATCCTTTTCGTTTTCTTTGTCGTTGCCATCATGTTCAGTGGCCAGATATTCGGGAGCACCGAGGCGGCCATGAACGTGACCAACATGTCAAACGAGACGAGGGACGCTTACAATGCCACGACCGGGCTGGTCCAGACAGGCCTGACCATCTTTGATGTCATGGCGATCCTCGTCGTGGTATCAGGCCTGATATTCGGCGGGTTTATGTTGGTTCGTGCAGTCAGGTAAACAACCTCTTTTCTGACCGCTGTAGATTGACGAGAATGACAGATCTCGTAACGGATGGTATGATCATACCTGTATGGTGAAGGTTGTTTTGTTTACATATGTAAACGTTTAAATATTATGACTATATAGTTACTATCAGTGAGGTGAAAGGTTACAAACCATACCAATTCCCATGGCAAGAGGAGGCGGCGTTAATCTCGGGATGCTTGTGGGTGCAGGAGTAAGTATCCTTGCACTTGCAATTGTCTTCATGCTCGGACCGGTGATCGGCGGGCAGCTTGAATCAAGTATGCCGACACTCCCGGCAAACAGTGAATGGAATGCATCTTATAACACTGATCTCAAGACAGGTTCGGATGTTTGGGAGATGCTCACTCCATTCCTGCTCATTGTCGGTCTGGTCATACTTGCCGCGATCATCATCCTGGTGGTCCGGGGTGTAGCCTGATGAACACCAGAGTTATAAGGGGGTTTGCCACCTTTTCCCCTTTATAACACTCTTTTCTCTGAAATATGACTGAATACGATGATACTGATATAGAGTTCCCTGACGGCCGGAATATCGACCGGCAGCCTACACCGGATCAACAGTTCATCAACGAGGCTTTCATAAAGAAGGCCCAGTTGGCCGAAACCGACATCAAGAACTATTCTATTAACTGGATCGAGATGCAAACCTTATCCGTTGGGTGTCAGCGAATATGGAAAAAGTTGTGGAACTCGGCGTTTGACCGCAGTAAGATCCTGTCTCTCCTCGGTCAGAAGACGTTTACCCAACTGGAAAGTGTGATCCGGCTACGGATAATGATGACTATCAATAAGGTCAATTACGAGACGTTCGACCTCGATAACCCTGTCGTGGTCTCTCTCCCGATGCAGACCGAATGGGACTTCATGCACTACCTGTCCCGCGCTGAAAACGGGTATGAGATCGAACGGCAGCACAAGATCACGATGGCGTCCGAGAGCACACAGACCCAGGTGATCAAAGACGCCAGGACATCCAACAAACCGAAAAGCCGGTTCTTTGGTCTGTTAGGTGGTTAATATGGCATTACCACAAATTCCTATCGGGCTGGAATATGTCATTGCAGTCCCGACAATTCTCATTCTTATTATTATTATTCTGGTCTGGTACCTCCTCGACCTCCGCCGGTTTGGGTATGAAGGGTTTGTCTTCCGGAAATGCAGGAAAAAGGATTTGCCATGCGTCAGAAGGACTGATATTGGTACCGGGATGGTGGAAGTCCTCGTCGGGGAAAAGGATAAGAAAGGGTCACCACTGTTCAAAGACCCGGATAACAACGGTCACCTGATAGACCCGGCACAGCTCCATAATACCAAACCGGAAAACTGGGGAGGCGGTCTTTACATGTTCTCGTATGCCACGTCCCAACTCACACCGTTATCGGCCGTCAACGTTCTTGGCCTGACAAAATGCAGGGATATAGGCCGGAATTTTCCTGAACTCTCGTTCCTGAACGACCGCGACCTTATATCGTTCTGCAAGATGAAACGCGGTCACCTGTTACACAACGCCAAGGTGATTATCAATCGGGAGAATCCGAAATGGGAGAACGGCGAACCATTGACAGTAGACGAGTTTGTGGGTGCTGTCCTCGCGTTCCAGGAAGAGTGTAAGAGAGAGGGTATTAATTCAAACACACCAACGGCATATGACGCGGCGTTTGCCATGAACCCTGTCACGTTCTTTGTGAATGATCTTGAACAGGTGGTTGCCGATCTCGAGCGGTTACTCCGGTTAGAAATGCAACGGTTTTTCGACATCATGAAATGGGCGTTCGCGTTCGTGATGGTTATAGGTGCCGTGGGTGTGGTTGTGTTCATCCTGATGCAGAGCAAATGAGTGAGATGATGGAATGCCAACCGAAGTAGTTCAACAATATGACCATAAATTATACCGGACGGAAATAGACGCACTTTACAGTATTACATCAGAGAGTGCTGCAAACATGCTCCAGTTAATGCAGATGAAGGGGCATGTCAATCGTGCCTTATTTTCCGAATTTTACAAGAATTTTGCCAACCTGTTTTTCCAGACTTCAAAGTCCAAACACATGGCCGACGAGAAAGATCTTGTAGACGAGATCTGGAAATGGATGGACCACAAGAACCCGATCACTGACCGGCGGGCCGTCGTCGGGATAGACCTCTTCTGGAGATGGGGTCGGGCCCTTGAGAAACGTGGTATCCATACAATCAGCACGTAAAAGGTGAGAATGAATGACAGAGACTGCAACCGTCGAGGATGTCATAGAGTTTGACCGACCTACCCGAGGGTCGAAAGATGGATACCTGCAACTCTATTTCATCTGCAGGCAACAGCTCGGCCGGATTATTTCAGACCCGGACCAGTCACCAACCGACCGCCGGCTCATCACATATACCAAATACCTTATCTCTTCAATTACCGATGATGACATCCGGGGACAGGTCATGGACAAGTACAAGGCGTTGCTCGTCGAGATAAAAAAGAAGAATATCGATAACGAACAACGGTATGAAGAGATTATCGATGCAACTATGGAGATCCTTGGTGATGTCAACGCGTTCTATGACGAGTTTCTCGGTATATCTCACAGGCTGAAGGTGGGGATCGGATGAGAAGTATTGCACGTGGACCGGACAAGACCGGTGGTCATGTCAGCAAGAAGTTTGACCGCATTTCAAAATTTTTTGCAGAGACTGTCACAAGCCCCTTCAACCAGGACATCTCGTTCCTCATTGTCGGGAAGAAAGGGACCGGAAAATCGTATGCCCAGTTGTCCCTGGCATACCATACCGCGTGCGAGATTGCGGAAATAGTCGGTGGGTCATGGAAGGACTATTTTGACATAGAGACCAACATGGCCATTATTGACCCAATTAAGGCCAATGAAGTCATGGGATTACAATCAAAGTATGCCGTCAAAGTGTTTGACGATATAGGGATAGGCTGGGGCGCACGGAACTGGCAGAACGAAGAGAATAAGGCAAAGAACGATATTTTCCAGATCAACCGGGTGGATAACACCGTCCAGATGTTCTCTGTCCCTAACCAGTTCCTGCTCGACAAGGTGCCCCGGTCCCTGGTCTCACACTATGCAGAGACATACCAGCAGTTCTACAAGCTCGGGTTTGTGACCATCAAGATGTTCGAACCTCAGACGATGTTCCGGGAAGGGAAAATCATCCAGCCTTACCTCCAGATCAACCGGAACAAGTTCGTGATCTATGCCATCCCGAAACCTCCGGATGACCTGGCCAGGCGGTATAAGGAATTGAGACATGAGATAACTGCCAAGATCGTCCAGATGAGGAAAGAACAGATAACCGATACAGGCCCTTCAAAACCGCAACGAGTGACAGCAAAAGAGAGGATGCATCAGCATTCCTATGCATTTGTGATGAAGACAAAAGAAATCATGGAAGGTGGAACACCGTTCTACCAGGCCTGGAAGATTGCCATGAAAGAATGTAAAGTCCCACAGGCAACAGCTCGAAGCTGGATAGCTAAAGGTGAGTTTGAATATCATGGCGTTGACACTTCTGGGAAAAATCTAAAGAAATTATCGGTAGGCGCGATACCGGGATAATAATAATTACTCATACCAAAATTTTTTGAAATAGTTTTGAAGTATTCCTCCTCGCGCGCGTTCCATTATTCTATAATCATGTAAACTTTTATAAGGTGAAACCATAATGTTACTAAATGCAGTTTCACCTGAACGATGACGGGGTCGCCTATGGATGGTATATGTTCATCATTTTCATCCTCGGGGCAGCCCTGGTCCTCGCGGCAATGGCCGTGATGATGAACGGTTTTGTAGATTACACGAACAGTGCCATCCAGGATGGTGAGATGTCGGTACAGACCAAGAGTGCTATCCAGTGGAACCTGAATGCGTTCTGGTGGTTGCCGGTATTTACCATAATCGGGGCGTTCATCTGGATGGTCGTGCGGGCGTTGGAACAGAAGAGGTTAGGAGCATAATGGAACCTGTAATCGGTGTAAGTATTGCCGCCGGGATCGGGATCCTCGGTGGGTTTGCGGCCGGTGGCCTGATGAAACTCTGGATCCGGTATCTCGGGGTTGGTGAGCAGGCCGGACATATGACAAAGGAAGAGCGTGCGGCAAAAGTCGTGTCAAAATACATGGCAAAGAGGTGACCGATGTCCAATTTCCGTGACCTGTGGGGCGGGTTCGTGATCATGCTCGCATGTTGCCTCATGGGTATCGTCATGGCACTTACCGGCGGGGTTGTCCTGGACCACATGCACAATTTTTTCGATGGTATGGGGTGGTTCGATGAATATGCGGATAATGGTTGGGCCATGAACTGGGGAAATTATAACATGGCAAATAACCTCTACTATGGCCTGTGTTTCCTGTTTCCCCTGATTGGAATTGCCTGTTTCATCAAGACACTGATTGCAAGGCAGGGATATGACCAGTACACCTGGGAGTGAACTATGAAAACATGCAAGATCTGTGGCGGAAAGATGGTCCAGGCCGGGGAGGTTACGTTTAAGAACCCGGTGACGAAACGGCCAAAAACCCGTATAGTGTGGCGATGCAAGAAATGCAATTACAGGGTGGTATAAACCCATGGTTCTGCCTGGCCGGAATTGGTCTCCTCGTGATCGGCAGTACCTTGTACCTTGCATCACTTTCGGAAACCGATTGGATCTTCATTCAAACATCAAACCACCCTCCGTCTGTGAATATCTCCCGTGATGGAAACGATGTCTATATCCGATGGTATGGTGGATGGACCGATTCATTCATCGACCACGTGAAAGTCACGTGTTCCGGTTGTCCCCGGCCGGAACAGAAATTCGTGAGCCCGAAACCTGGGATGTATATCCATCTCCCGTTTGTCTCTCCGAATAGCACGGTAACAGTATTTGTCTATGATCGGGCTGTCCAGGATTACCACCGGATCGCATCAGTGCAAATCTAAAAAGTTATATACATATGTATACTATTCTGTAACATGGTGACCTACACAGGATCTACCGAGGCGGACCGGCTTGAGTCTGCTATCTATTATGATAGAATCAAAGGTCTGATTGAGAGAATGCAGCGGACAGGTTTTGTTGTTACATCCGGAGAGGTCGAGGCACTCCAGTTCTGTATCGATGTCCTTGTGATACCGGATGAACCAGAACCACAGACTCCGCCACAACCCGTGCAACAGACACAGGAACCGACGAGCTCACCCAAACGCGGCCGGCAACTCAGGCCGATTGATTGAGGTCGACGTCTGTAGATAGGGAGTAAAGATCATCGGTAAAACGTCAGGGTCTGAGTGAAATGGAAGAGATGGAAGAATGGGTAGAGATCGAATGCCCGTCATGCCAGGGGATGAAATGTCTGCCGTGTGTGGGGGGATTTGCTGAGTGTGTAGTCTGTGAAGGACATGGAACTGTGATCGGGAAGCTGATCGGGCCGGTGACTGACTTATGAGGTGTAAAGATGAGATTTGATAATATCCATCAGGAAGGAGGAATTGACTACTCAAAGGTTATTGTTCCCTGTCCATGTGTAAATGATGTGATAGGGGAGGCAGATCCAAAGTGTCCCTATTGCCAGGGATACGGAAAATTGTTATATTCGGTTTGTGACTTGGAGTTTGAAGAATGACAACAGTAGATAGGGAGTAAAGATCATCGGTAAAATGTCAATATCGGAGAGGGAGAATGTCACGACTGAATGGGTGGAGGATCACATAAAACAGGCCAGACTCCTCCATCTTGAACAGAAAGAGGAATGGCTTTCACATGTAGATGTGGCAGTTTACGGGAGTAGATAGGAGGTAAAGGATGATAGGATATTCATCAGTAGGCCTGATTGCAAGGGCTTGTGGACAGGCTTGGGATTTAGATAAGCCGGAAATAATTGATTATATTTCGTTTTACTCCATACTCTATTTCCCCGAACTCCAAGATTTAAAATCCTTAAAACCATCACGAACAAAGTCCTGTCATTATATCCCACCGTGTGAAGTATTTGATTCCTGCGAAGATTGTCCCTATTGGGTGGAACATTCAAAGTGTACCTGGATTCCACCTGATTATGTGACGGTGGTTAAGTAGATAGGAGGTAAGGGTGGTTATGCTGATGCTGGATCTATTCAGTGGGTTGGGGGGTGCGAGTAAGGCAATGAAGGAAAGGGGGTGGGAAGTTATCACAGTAGATAATAACCCAAAATTTAACCCGGATATTTGTATCGACATCAGAGAGTATCATTACTCTGGCCCCACACCCGATCTTATATGGGCCTCTCCTCCCTGCACGGAATATTCAAAAAGGAGCCTCCCTAAAAGCTGGGCCTGTAATGGTGGAACACACAAAGAGCCTGATCATTCTCTTGCTCTCGCAACACTTCGTATAATAACAGAAGTCCGGCCTAAATGGTGGATAGTTGAAAACGTCAGAGGAGCGATCCCTTATTTCTCTACAATCTTCGGTCCTGTGCAAAAGAGGTGTGGAAGCCGTATCCTCTGGGGGAAATTCCCCATTTGTGATCCTGCACCAGGGTATGGGAAATGGAGAATGCCGCCAAGCCCTGATCGTGCAGCTCTCCGGTCCCTTATACCAGAGCAGATCAGCAGGGCTGTTTGTATCGCATGTGAACATCAGTAGATAAAATGTCAGGCCGATGATCTCACCTTGCGGAAGAATGGTACGGTGGGGGAGGCATCCTTTCATAGGACACGATGAATGAGGCAGTATAATAGATCCTATGAATCACCGCGTAAAAGTCATGTGATTAAACTGCCCTTTCATCAATCCTGGATATGTTATAGCAAGGTCTTAACAGAAGATCACACTGTTAAGACCTTTATGTTAAGACCTTTACATCAGTGCATAAGATGTAAAGGAAATCCCCATCTTCTTTTTATACTCTTTATCAATTAGTCTATCTATCCATTTGAGTATTCGATAGATACCTTACATCAGCCAGGAATGTAAATACCGACTTCCATTTGGCAATCAATCAAAGAGAAATCATACCTAACTATACCACAACCATTATCCCATCTCAATTCCATTACATTTCTGTTATGCAGAACACAAGTGAAATTTTTAGAAGGATGCGGGAATACAGGACCCACTACTTTACCAAAGAGCAGGCGGAACAGATCATAGAGTCCGAGACATACTTGGACAGGAAGACGGCATTTCAGATCGCGTATGATACCGGAGCCAGGGTTGGTGAGATGATTCAAATCAGTGCGGAACATTTCGACTTTGAACGCGGGCAGATGACATTGTGGGACTCGAAGAAAAAAGCATGGAAAATTGTCCCGTTGTCAGATAAGACGCTTAATACAGTGAAAATATATCTGAATGCCACAAAAATAAAAACAAAACTATTCAAGGTCACCACAAAAACACTCAACAATTGGCTAAAAGAAAGATGTGCTGCGCTTGGAATCAAACCAGACCCAGGACTTCTCCTGCGGTGGCATACTTGGAGGGGGACATTCATCCGGACCCACAAGAATCTCGGTGACAAGTGGCTTATGCAAGTTACCGGTGATAATTACGCGACACTCCTACGATATTATGAGGAGCTGACAGACGAGGACCTGCGGAGAGCGAAGAGGGAGATTAGATGACGTGGCAGAGATATACCCCTTACCGTCAGGAGATGGGATATAACTATGATCTTTTCCTCGCACTGACCAGAGACGTCCCCCATGGTCTCGATCTCTCAATAAAGAAGGAATCAGTCACAAAGGAGATACGGGAGCTGTTGGCAAAACGCGACAATAACACATGCCAATGTTGTGGATTAAAAGACAGGTATGGAAATCCAGGATGGGACGTGCCTGGAAAACTCGCTATTCACCACATCATCCCAAATGGCAACGCGGCACTGGATAATGTGGTCACGCTGTGCCGGTATTGCCATAATGCTGTTCATGCTGTTCTATATGCGTCGGGAAAATGGCGATACGTTCCGATGAGGTAAAGTGAGATGATGGTACCATGAACTTCTGGAAAATGACAGTCATCCTCACATGCCGGCACTGTGGAGGAGAACTTGAGAAACGCGGTAACCAGACCGGTAGATGGTATGAATGTAAAAAGTGTGGGAAGATTATCGAGGATGCTCAATCCGCACCCGTTCGATGAATGGGTAATCCTCTACATGCGGGCAATAGCAAGAGCTATTGCCATCTTAGCCATTTTTGCCATGTGAGAGGATATAGCATCATATAGTTTACAATACGTTACAGAATAGTTTGGTTGTGGGTTGGGTAGTTCCTTTCCCCACAACCCAATCGAGTGCATTATGCTCATGTATTATGCCCATTGCTGGGCAAGTATTTTATTTTCTTTTTACAAATATATATATATCTCATGTTTTAATTATTGATTACAGTGTCCTGGAAAGATCCAGTGTAAAATTTTCTTGGATGGTGCGTTGTTTATGAAGAACGAAGAGGCAGTATCACCGGTTATCGGTGTGATTCTGATGGTGGCCATCACGGTCATCCTCGCGGCTGTTATTGCCGCGTTTGTGTTCGGGCTTGTTGGATCACAGTCGTCTGCAAAGAATATCGGTCTGGTTGTATCCCAGAACACCGATGGGTATGCAGTTGTCACGGTCCAATGCGGATCTGATCTTCCTACTCTGAATGAATTGACACTCAAAGTATTGTATCCATCAAACAATACAGTAATTAATTCATATACTGACAGAGGTCCATTTACTGTTGGTTATGTGTTCAACAATTCTGAATCTATCAAGACCCGGCGTCTGATAATCACCGGTAAGTTCACGGATGGGTCAGAACAGATTATTATCGACCGGAACTACTAATCCTAACCCTTTTTTAGTGTTTTACCCGGTGAGGCCGCCCGCCGATCTTGACCTTCTGATGGCCGGGTGTCATATCAAAGACCTTGTGGATATGACCATATGCCAGCCATTTTCTATATGCCTCACGGTTTCTGAAATTTCGAGTGCTCATAAAAGAGAGTTACAGGAATAATTCATAAAAGTATCTCAGACACAAAGTGATATATATATGTTACAATATTGTAACTATTATGAAACGATTTTTGGCGTTCTGCCTGATACTGGCGGTTGTCGCTCTCCCGGCGACGGCCGCATGTCCGAAATCCAACCCGAATGTCTACAATAAGATCTTCCCCATGAACCCGGAAGATGCGCCCGAGCTTCCGAGGATCCCACATACGTTCGGCGGGTGTGTCCTCATCAATGACCGGCCTGCACCCGAAG
>Ga0208826_1000983_pt1 | contig 26204 bp, 15 predicted proteins | sample AD_UKC115_MetaG_FD_184451 | JGI IMG/M metagenome (GOLD analysis project Ga0208826, IMG submission 184451) | Active sludge microbial communities of municipal wastewater-treating anaerobic digesters from Hong Kong - AD_UKC115_MetaG (SPAdes)... | ecosystem: Engineered > Bioreactor > Anaerobic >...
GGTGATGCAATCTTCAACAGGTTGCTTGTTGCTGCTGTAAGCTACAACACCGATTTCAAGTCAAGAATTTACAATAGGAATTCATGCGGATAATCATAATAATTTTAATTTCAAACACACAAAAAACAAAAAGGTTTTCTTAGTTTCTTATTCATTGGCGAATAACTAACTATTCAACCAATTTTTCAAAGGGTTCAAACACACTTAACATTTTGCCGTTTTTCAAGACAACTGTTTCTACTTTTGCCTGAGTACACAAAACCCCATCAACTTTTCTGAAAAGAGCCTGAACAAAAACATATTTCACGCTTTCTTTTTTCACATAAAGTTTTGAAATAAATTCATCGCCTGGTCGCAAAGGCTTTTTGTAAGCAATTTCTACACGTGCTACCACAGGATCAATTCCTTGCTGATGCAAATCGGTAAGAAACAAATCATGCGAGGCTAAAAATTCGTGTCGTGTATGTTCAAAATAATTTTGATACACAGCATTGTTTACAATTCCTTGAAAATCACACTCATAATTGCGTACTTTCATTTCTATCTCGTAAGTATATTTCATTGCAATTTTATTTATTTCTTTCGTATAATGGTTAATCCGTCTCTAATTGGAAGAATGATTTTTTCTATTCTTTCGTCGGCTTTGATAGCTTCGTTAAAAGCAAGGATGCTCAATGTTTGCTTGTCATTTTGTTTAGTTGGTTGAAGAACTTTCCCATTCCATAAAGTGTTATCTGCCAAAATAAATCCTCCTGAACGCAATTTTGGAAATACGGCTTCGTAATAAGCAAGATATTCACGTTTGTCGCCATCTATATAAACAAGATCAAAAGTTTCTTCGAGTTTTTCTATTATTTCCAAAGCATTTCCTATGTGTAATTTGATTTGGTCACCTATTGATGAATGAGAAAAATTTTCTTGAATAATTTCTTCCAGCTCTTCATTGATTTCGATAGTATGTAAAATACCGTGAGGAGTCAATGCCTCTGCAATACACAGAGCGGAATATCCCGTGAAAGTACCAATTTCCAAAGCAACTTGTGGTTGAATCATTTTGCAAAACATTGCCAATACTCTACCTTGAAAAGGTCCAGAAACCATTCGTGGATTGAGCAATTTTACATGGGTATTCCGATGAATATCTGCCAGATAATCAGGTTCTTTATCAGAATGAGTAAGAATATAATCTTCAAGCTGCATCGTCTTTATGAATAAAAAAAGAAAACTCATTTATTACTTTCTTCTTTAATTTTCTTGGCAAAGATAAAGGGATTTTGAAGAAAGAAAAAATCTTTTTTAAAATAAGGAAAGTATATTGTTGAAAATAAGCGTTTTACTACAATTTTGAAAAACACTTACTCCTCTACGAATAGAAAATCCTCCCATCTTTTAATTGAAAAAATTTAAAAAAGTAAGAAAAATGCAGTAGATATTCGGAAAGTTCTTTTATTTTTATGACTTCTTTTATTTTCAAATATTAAATTGTTAAAAACAAACTCTTCTAAAGAATTGTTTTTATTTAAAAGATTTTACTATTCGCCTTAATTTTTGTTTTATTAATAGTTTAAAAAAATTTGCCATGCAAGATAAAATTATCACTTTCAAAAATTATGATTCTATGGTTAATGCCTTGTTTGAACAAGAAATCTTACGTGCTAATGGCATCGAATGTTTTATTAACAATGAAAAAACAGTTGAACTTTATCCCATGTTGAGTAATATTGATGAAGGAATTAAATTAATTATTTTTGAAAAAGATTTTGAAAAAGCAAATAAAATACTTGGAGAGTATTATCAATCAAATGAAACAAATAAATAAACATTTTAAATTCCAATACACCGCAAATCAAGGCTCTATAATCCAAGTTGAATAGAAAATAGCAAAGAAAAAAATTACAAAGGATGAAGGTTATTTGAAATAATTGATGATTGAAGATAGAAAATATGCTAATTTTGTGTTGCTAAAAATTTTTTGAAAATGCTGACCAAAACAGAAGGTATAGTACTTCATTCTACCAGATATTCTGATTTTGCTTCCATTGTAACTATTTATACTCGTCAATTTGGACGAAATGCTTATATGGTTTACGGCAAAGGTAAAAAAAAATCAATCTATAAACCTGCCTTTTTCCAACCATTTTCAATGGTAGAATTAGATGTTTGTCATTCTCCAAAGAAAGAAATTCAACAAATAAAAGATATCAAACTTTCCTTTTTGCCACAAACCCTCTTTTTTGACCCAGTTAAAAATTCAATAGCATTATTTCTTTCCGAAATTCTTTTTAAGGTGCTTTCGCAAGCAGAAACAGATGAACAACTGTATTCGTTTTTGGAGAATTCAATAAAAATTTTAGATACGATGGAAGAAGGAACTTCGAATTTTCATTTAATATTTTTACTTCAATTAACTCGTTTTCTTGGATTCAAACCCAATAGTGATAATCCTTCTAAGGCTTACTTTGATTTGTTAAATGGCACTTTTCTTTCACGTCCACCACTTCATTCACACTTTTTAGGTCCTGAACTAACAGTAGATTTTGTCTTATTATTGAAAAGTAATTATTCAACTATGGCAAATGTGCTTTTAAATCATCAAAAGCGAAAGGAATTGTTAGAAAATATTTTGCAATATTATCAACTGCATATATCAGGTCTTTCAAACATTCAATCGTTGGAAGTGTTAGAAGAAGTATTTGCTTAATTATCTGTTTATTATTTTTTAAGATGAATGAAGTGTAAAATTGATTTTTATTTTTAACACGGCGTAGACTCTATGTTACACCGAACAAAGAACCAACAATTTCATTAAACAAGCTACTGAAGTAAAAAATCAATTTTTAATACGTTTTAAAAAATCAGTAGGGCTTTCATTAAAATATTCCTTAAAGCATTTAGTAAAATAAGAAGGCGAAGTAAAACCAACATCATAGGCTATTTCTGAAATGCTTTTTTCAGTAGTAATCATCATTTGCTCCGCAGCCTTTAACCTTATGATTCTTACAAATTCATTGGGTGAATAGTTAGTCAATGATTTAACTTTCCTGTAAAGCTGGACGCGTGATAAACCCAGAGATTTGCCTATATCATCAATATTCAAATCTGTATCCATCAAATTCTCCTCAATAATTCTTCTGAATCTATCTATAAAGGAATTATCCACTTCATTTAAAAGTTCTTTTTTATCACCAAAGGTCAAGTGATTCTGAAAATATTCTTTTAATTTCTTTCTATTCTCAATAGTGTTTTTTATTCTGATTTTCAGGAGACTTTCATTAAAAGGCTTCGGTATATAAGCATCAGCACCGCTCTCAAATCCCAAGGATCGTTGTTCGTCCATGGCATATGCCGTTAATAAAATAACGGGGATATGACTGGTAGAGGTATTTTCTTTTACCGCTTTGCACAATTCAAATCCATTCATTCTATCCATCATAACATCGCTAACAATTAAATCAGGTACATATTTCATTGCTTTAAGCAAACCACTTTGTCCATCTTTGGCTTCTATGACTGTATATTCATTTTGCAGTAAAGTCTTAATGAAGTTACGAACGTCAGTATTGTCATCTACTAATAAAATCAGAGGTTTTTCGGACTTGTACTCATCAATAATTTCATCCGAAACATCAATTATATAATTAACCTCTTCCTGAAAATTCGGTTTAAAATTAATTTCCGGATACTGTTCAGTCATGGCTATATCCTTCTGTTTAAAAGGAATTGTTACAGTAAAAACGCAACCTTTGCCTTCTGTACTTAGCACTTCTATTGTTCCATTATGAAGTTCAACCAACATTTTTGTCAAATGCAAACCAATTCCAGAATTCTGGGCATTGTCTCCAATTTTGAAAAACCTATCAAAAATCTTATCGACTTGGGAGGATGGTATTCCTATACCTGAATCGGATACAATTATTTTTGCGAAAAAATCACCGTTAATCGACAGTTTTGATAATTTTACTTCAATTTTACCATTTTCAGGAGTGAATTTAAAAGCATTGGAAATCAGATTATAACAAATTTTCTCCATTTTATCGCTATCGAACCACAAAATAAAATCGTCATTGTCAGCTTTGAAATTAAAATGGATATGTTTTTTTTGTGCAAAAAAACGGAAAGAATGACATATTTCAGAAATAAACAGTTTTAAATCGCCAAAAGTAAAAGTCATTTGCATTTTACCGGTTTCGGTCTTACGAAAATCAATAATTTGGTCGATTAACTTAAGAAGCAAGTGAACATTCTTTCGCATTAAAAGAATCAATTGTTTCCCTTCTTCAGACAAATTTTCATTTTCCTGTAAACGGTCTAAAGGGCCAAGAATAAGTGTTAATGGGGTTTTAAATTCATGTGATATATTAGTAAAGAAGACCAGTTTTGCCTGTGTTGCTTCTTCCAAATTTTTAGAAAGCACCAGTAATTGATCGCGCTGCTCGGACAACTCTTCTTTCTGCTTGAAAATCGCAGCATTTCTGATTTCCAGTTCTTTATTAACTTTATTCTTGTGTTTATATGATTTAAAAAGTAATGCCAACAATAACAAAATAATAAAAAGCACGCCGAGCGACAATACAAGAAAAATTCTTTGTGTGCTATATAGTGCTAAATTTTTATTTAATACTTCGTTAAGTTGAGCAATACGATTTTGGTGTTGAATGATTTGATCTGTTTGAAGTTTTATTACCCTTGCATTAGTTTTGTCAACCACCGCTGTGTAAAGAATATTTTCCTTGTCAAAAGGTTCATGGCGCAGAATTCTTACAGCGATCTGTACTGCTTTCTCACCTCCGGTTGGATAAATAAAAGTAGCATCCAGCATGCTGTCCAAAACCTTTTGAATGCCTCCATTGGTTCCAGGAAGTGCATCGATACCAATAATTTTTGGTTTTTCTTTTTCGTTATAAACCTGATAGGCTTCATAAACGCCTGTAGCCATTTCGTCGTTTTGAGCAAAAACTAAATCGACAGAAATACCCAAACGAATAGCCTGTTTCATCTTTTCGCGTGCTACCTCCCTCAACCAAGATCCATCATTTTCATAAACAACTTTTATTTGAGGATAACTATCAATAATACTTCTAAAGCCATTATGACGTTCTACTGCTGGCGTTGAACCCTTCAATCCTGTTATTTCAACAATATTCCCTTTCCCTTTGAGTAGATTGACAGCATAGATTCCCACTTCCTTACCTATTTGATAATTGTCAGCGCCTACAAAAGCAGTATAATTATCCGAATTAATTTTCCGGTCAACCAATATTACCGGTATTCCGGATTTCATCGCATTTTCAATTACAGGCGTCAAAGGGATTGCCTCATTTGGAGCAACAATTAAAATATCTATTTTGTCTTCTATAAAACTTTCGATATCGCGTATCTGTTTTTGATTGCTGTCGAAAGCCGTTTTAATTTTGACTTTCAGATTGGGATAAAAAGAAGCTTCCCTCAAAATTTCTTCATTCATCGTTCTGCGCCAAGCATCATCACTACACTGAGAAACACCGATCAAAAATTCTTTTTTTATCGGTAATGCTTTGGAGGGCAAAAAGAATAAATAAACGATTAAATTAAAAAGAAAAACTTTTTTCATGAATCAACAAAAACTTTCATTATTGGTATCGAAATGATTTTCAATACAAATATAAGATTTTTTGTAAAATAAGAATCAAAAAGAGTCTGTAATTTTGTTAATCATTTCTCGAGGAAGAGCTGGCATGGCTCCTTGTTGAGTACAAACAAACGCCGATATTTCCACAGCCAGTTCATGAGCTTCGGAAATGCTCTTTCCTTTGAGTATTCCTGCTACAAAACCCGCAGTGAAAGCATCCCCTGCACCTACGGTATCAGTCACTTCCACTATTGGAGTTGGTTTTGATGAAATCAGCGAAGGTGTTACGACACAACTGCCATTTGTTCCTTTGGTGAGCACTATCATATCGAGTGAATAATTCTGTAAAAGCCTTTTGCAAATATCCATATCCGACTTTTCGCACCAATCAAACAGTTGAGATAAAAGCAAAATTTCCTCATCATTGATCTTTAGTATATTACATCTTTTCAATGAATAGTCTATCAAATCTTTAGAATAAAAATGTTGACGAAGATTAATATCGAAAATTTTCAGTGTTCCTTCTGCCACGTTATCTAAAAACAAGTGAATGCTTTCCCTTGAAACAAAATGACGTTGAGCCAGCGAACCAAAGCAGACGGCTTTTGTTTCCTTGGCCAATTGTTTCATTTCCTCTGTAAAAGGAATATTATCCCAAGCCACATTTTCACAGATTTCATAACACGGGACACCAACTTCATTTAGTGCAACCCGCACCGTTCCTGTTGGAAAAGATACTCTTTCGATGATAAAATTCATATTTTTACTCCGAAGATTCTCAATTATTTCTTCGCCCAATTCATCATCTCCAATTGCACTTACAACAAAGCCATCAAATCCCAACTGAGAAATATGATAGGCAAAATTTGCCGGCGCTCCGCCTAAAACTTTTCCTGTTGGCAGTATATCCCAAAGAATTTCTCCAATCCCAACAATAATATCTTTCATGTCAATTGATTATTTACCATTAAATTTTACAGACCCAGTTCTTTCTCAATAAGTTCCAGCGACTTTCCTTTGGTTTCTGGTATCCAAAACTTTACAAAAACAGCTGCCATTAAGCTGAACACACAAAATATTCCGAAAAGATATTCAAATCCAAGCTTTCCTTGAATGACCGGAGCAAAATATACGGTTAGAAAAGTGCATAACCAGCTTACAGCAGTAGAAAATGACATAGCTAAACCTTTAATTCTTACAGGATATATTTCAGAAATAACTACCCACATCACCGGTGCAAAAGAAGCAGCAAAAAAAGAAATATAAACCAATAAAGCGATCAGAACCCCCAGGCCATTTTGAGAAGGACGAGTAAATTCAAACGTCAAATATGCGAGTGAAATTATCATTCCCACTGCGCCCCAAAATAATAAAGTTTTTCGTCCACTTTTATCTACTAACCAAAGTGCAATAACTGTCATTAAAAAATTAACCAAACCCACAATCATAGATTGCATCAACGAATCCATTTTAGCTGAACCGGCAGCCTGAAAAATATCAGGTGCAAACATAATAACTGCATTAATTCCTGTAATTTGCTGAAAAGCAGCCAATAACGTTCCAATTAAAACAATTTTTCCGACTTTTCCCTGAAACAATTCTACAAATCTGACTTTTTCTTTACGAACATCAGCATTTATTGTTCTCTCCATTTCTGGAAGCTCGGTTTCAATCAAATCATTTCCACCAATTTTTCGCATAATTTTAACAGCTTCTTCTCTTCGATTTTTTAACAATAGCCAACGAGGACTTTCAGGAAATTTTAAAAGCAGAAAAATCAAATACAAAACGCCAAAAATTGCAGGTATCAGGAGCATATAACGCCAACTATTTTCACCAAAACCCACCAAAAGATAGTCAAATACATAAGCTAATAATATGCCTATTGTTATGGCAAACTGATTGAAAGAGACTAAACGACCTCTATTGTGGGCAGGTGCAATTTCTGATATATACATAGGACAAACTACAGAACTTGCTCCCACTGCCAAACCCGACAAAACACGGAAAACTATCAACATCCCTGATGATTCGGCAAAAGAACAACCCAAAGCTGAGAGAATATAGATAAAAGCTGTTGCAACCATAACTTTTTTCCGACCGTATTTTTCTGCAAAATTGCCTGTAAACAAGGCACCCAACAAACACCCAAGCGTTAACAATCCGGCAACCGTTCCAAGTCCGCTGTCAGTGAGCGAAAACTCACCTTTAATCATATCTACTGCTCCGGAAATTCCGGCCATGTTTAACCCAAATAATAAACCTCCATTGATTGCAACAAAAGTTGTCCAATATAAATACCTATTTTTCATATATTTACCTTTTATTTAATTAAATAATGTTTTGCCTGTTTATTTTATTTTACATCGCCGACTTTTATGTTTTCAACTTTTAAAGAGCCTTCTTTGGAAAAGAATTTCAAAGTATTCATAACTTCATTTGGATAAAAAAGTGACGTCATCACAATTTCACCATGATTGATAAATAATTCTGCTGAACATTTATCAATCAAAAGTCGAATTTCATAACTCTTTTTAGGCAACAATGGAGCATTCATTCCCAACGGGAAACGATCGTTAAAACCAATAAGTCCGCTCTTATTTCTTTGAATATTAATAGATTGAGTAAATAAATCGAACACAAAATCCAATTTTTCTCCTTTTAAATTCTGAAGAGTAAATCCAAAAACATTTCCTTTTTCTGGTTGTAATATCATTCTAAGTTCAAAACTACCATCATTGTCTTTAAGTAATTCATTCAGTGTGTTTTCATTTTCTACAATTTGGGCGGGGAAATCAACTGTTCTTTCCCTTAGCAAATCAACTTCTTTTACTGGATAACTACTTAATATGCAATGATTACCATTATCTATCAACTGTAACTCACGGGGTATCGTATTGCAACTTCTAAAAATTTTTGTAGGTGTTTCATTGGCATAATCCCAGTTATTCATCCAACCGAGGAAAATTCGACGTCCATCATTTTCAGAAATATTGCTGAAAGTAACGCCTGCATAATTATCTCGCCCATAATCTATCCAAAGGGGATAAGGCAGAGGATCAGCTTGAAATTTTTCTCCATCAAAATTACCAACAAAATATTGAGTAGCAGACCCGCCATTGGGTCCTCCTGGATTAATGCTTACCAGCAAAACCCACTTCGTTTTTCCTTCATAAGTTAATGGAAATAAATCAGGACATTCCCATACGCCGGCATGAGATCCAATTCCTTCACCAAATTCACTCTCCCGATTCCAATTTTTAAGGTCAAGAGAAGAATAAAAAGTTACTGTTTGTTTTGTTGCCAATGCCATTATCCATTTATTTTCCGGCTGATACCAACTTACTTTCGGATCACGAAAATCGGTTATACCAGGATTTGGGATAATGGGATTTTTCTCAAATTTAGTAAAGGTTCTTCCTTTGTCTGTGCTGTAAGCCAAACATTGCGACTGAACTTTTCCGGAACTGGTATAAATAGCGATCATGGCATTTCTGCCAAAACCTGCGGTATTGTTTTTATCAATGACAACGCTTCCGGAAAAAATTGCCCCCAATGTATCGGGCCACAAAGCTACAGGCAAGTAAGTCCACGAAGTCAAATCGGTGCTTACGGCATGACCCCAACTCATATTTCCCCATTTTGTTCCAAAGGGATTATACTGATAAAAAAGATGATATTCGCCTTCTAAATAAGTCAAACCATTGGGATCGTTCATCCAGCCATATTCGGGAGAAAAATGAAAATCGGGACGATAAGGTTCAGGGTAATTAACCTTGAAATGATCGGATGGTTTTATCCTTTTTATCCCGAACTTGGCAGCAGAAGGACCATCAAAAATTAATTCCAAGTTTTTGCCTTTATATTTTCCTATTTCTAATTTTACCCAGTAATCCACTTTATTCTGAGCAAGACGAATCCAAAAAATATCCGGCAATTTCTTATCCGGATAATTTATGGTAGTTTTAACTTCGTCGGCATTTTCCTCGACAGGAAATAACAAATAGGCAGTAGTAATTTTAATTTTCTTTTGCTGTTTATCTTTCGAGGCTTTGAATCCAACTACCAAAAGAATGACCAAAACAGCAAATAGAGGAATAAGGAATTTTTTCATACAATATCTTATCTAAATAAGTTTACAAATAAATTATTAAATTTCAATAGTTCGGTATTTTTTTCAAAAAATTCATTTATAAATAATTGATAATCAGTCCTAAATTCGTTTTTTCAAAACGAAGTATGTATCTAATTAAATGAATGTTACGGAAATTTACTGAATTAGTAAGTATAAATACAGTCATCTACTCTAAAATGATTAGATGACTGTATTTAAAACAATTAATAACCAGGATTTTGTTTATATAACCCACCAGAAAAATTTATTTGAGGCTGAGGAATTGGAAAATACTCATCTTTTCCAGCAGTAAAATGAGTATCATCTTTAATATAGGTTCTAACTATCTTTTCCCTCTGGAAATAATCATTTATAGTTTCTGCAGCAACACCCCAACGTACCAAATCAAAAAAACGTTCCCCTTCCATTGCTAACTCTAATTTACGTTCAAATCGAAGAGCTTTACGAGCATATTCTTGAGTCCAAATACAATTAATATCGGGTTTGTACTCATTAATAACATAATTTGCTGCATTAGCAGTACTATTCAATTTTTTGACATAGTTACTGTTTTTTGCCCTATTTCTAATTTGATTAATTAATGGATATGCTTCATCTTGTCTGCCCAATTCAATTAAAGCCTCAGCTTTCCAAAGAAGAACATCAGCATACCTTATGAATTGAAAATTTAAGGCATTACCACCCCATGGCCAACCTTTTACCATATAAGGAGAGCCAGGAGCTAAAACAAATTTCTTACAACTAAAATATCCATAAGTTGCTGGTTCTCTTGACCATCTTTCATCATAATTTCTGGTATATGTTTTCCAAGGAATACCTAAACGTCCAACAGTAAAATCGAGACGTGGATCTATATTAAATAAAAAGCCATCGGAAGCTTTATTTATGTTACCAGAAATGTTATAATTATCGAAATCAGGGAGCCCATTATTATCAGTTTTATAGGAATTTACTAAATTTTGGCTTGGTTGAAAAAATCCATCTCCACCATAGACAGGACCACGAGGTGTGCAAACAAGATTACTCCAATTAATTCTTCCATATTCGGTGCCATCATTTATAGAATATTCAACTCCAAAAACTGATTCAGGACCATGTTCATACTCTACCTCTGCAAGATATTGAAAATCAGAAAGTAAAGAATATCCACCTTTAGCAACGCTATCACATAAAGCAACAACTTTATTTAACAAAGATCGATCAATTTCTACTACTTGGTTATTTTTAGGATCTTGTTTATAAGCTCTATAAAGATTAACTTTAGCGGCGTATGCGAATGCTGCATACTTTGTTACTCTACCTAATTCTGTTTGAGTAACCGGTAATAACTTTGCAGCATCTTCAAATTCATTAGCAATTTTTTCTAAAATTTGATCGCGGGAAAATTGTTCATTAGAAATATTTATATAATCTTTAATATCGACATTTTCATCAAAATAGGGAATTTTATTAAATAGACGACTTAATTCAAAAAAGAAATGTGCTCTTAAGAATTTCATCTCCCCTAATCGGACATCACGTAAAGGTACTTCTTTTAAAGTAACATTATTTAGTCTTCTGATTGCATTATTAGCTCGTTGAACACTTATATAAAGATGATACCATTTCCTATCCAATAAACTATTTGTTGCATAGACGCCTGTAAAAGTCTCAAAAGCATGATATTCCCAAATGTCTGTAATTCCTCCACCACCTTTATAAGCCGTTTCAGCTCTAACATCTCCATAAATCCAATTTGTTGTAGGTGATAAAAATGCCAAATCACTTCCTTCAGGACCTGCCAAAGCAGAATAAGCTGAAGTACAAAGGGCATCTATAGCCTCTTGAGTATTTAAAATTTCATCACTTAATTTTCCTTGTGGCTTACAATCTAAAAAATCATCACTACATGAAAAAACTATTAGGGGAATAATTAATAATATTATATTCTTCTTCATAATTTTATAATATTTAAATATTTTTTAAAAATCAAAATTAATTCCAAAAGTATATGTCCTTGGTATAGGATATTGATATCCTAATATTTCAGGATCTGGACCTGTATAGTTAGTGAATGTCAATATATCTTGACCTTGAAAATACATTCTTATTCTTGAAGCTCCAACTTTACTAATAATTTTTTTAGGGAATGAATACCCAATCTGAAGATTTTTCAGTTTTAAGTATGAACCATCTTCAATAAAATAATCAGAAGAACGATTTTCTTCATTCGTATTGACAGCTGTTAAAGCTGGGATGTTTGAATTCGGATTAGATATTGGATCGAAAGCGTTAAGTAACGCCTTACCATGATTACCAGTCCAAAGTTGGAAGAAATCGGTATAAAATTTAGAATTATTCCAAGCTTTTCTTATCATACCATTAAAAAACATTGAGAAATCGAAAGATTTATAAGTTACTGCAATGTTTAAGCCACCAACAAATTTTGGCAAATCTGTTCCTAACCATGTCCGATCTAAATCATTAATTGTACTATCATTATTTAAGTCCACATAACGGATACGACCAATTCCCTTTCCTGGTTGATCTATTCCATCATTCAAGTCATCTTCTGTTCGATACAGACCTTTTGTTTTATAACCAAACCAGGAGCCAAGCGGTTGACCAACAATGCTTTTATCTATACCATTACCACCGCCCCACGTGTAGTAAATGTCTTCAGGTAAAGAAGTTATTTTATTCTTATAAGTTGTAGCACTAAAAGAAATCTCATATGAAAAATCTTTATTTACCATATCTCGCCAAGTCAAAATTCCTTCAAAACCATTGTTCTTCAATGAAGCTCCATTGTATGACATATAACCACCTTCTCCAATTACAGCTATATAAGGCCTATCTATTAACATATCATCTGTTTTCTTAAGATAATAATCTACCGTAAAATTCAAACGATTTTTTAATAAAGCGATATCCAAACCAAAATTTGTTTGTGTTGAAACCTCCCATTTAATATCGGGATTTCCTGTACGTTGCTTAATTATTCCACTATATATCACACCTTGATTAATCCCTTCCAAATCATACCCAGCCTTATTCAAATCAAATAAATACTTAGTATAAGTAGCCTCGTTATCCATTTGATCATTTCCGTTTTTACCCCAACTCGCACGTAATTTTAAATCGGAAATCCAATTTATGTTCTTCAAAAACTCTTCTTGTGAAATACGCCATCCTAATGAAAAAGCAGGGAAATAAGCGGAATTATTGTTTTTTCCAAAACGAGATGAAGCATCATTTCTTAAAGTTGCAGAAAATAAATATTTATCATTGAAATCGTAATTTAACTTTCCAAAATATGATACTAAAGTGGTACGATCCATTAGCCCTCCATTTGTTTGTTTCCCTTGACCAGCAGACAAATATCTATAATCCATATATTCAACTAAATATTCTTCACGTTTACCTTCCATGTATTCATAAACACTTTCTTTAGCTTCCATGCCAAGCAAAAAATTAAAAGTATGTTTACTTAAATCAAAATTATATGAAGCAGTATTTGACCATATCCATTCTCTATCATAATCGGATTTAACATAAAGTGAATTTTTATCAACAACCCTACTGCTGCCTTCAGACCATTTCGGTTCAAAATTTGAAAGATAACCATTCCTATAATTTATACTAAAATTACTCTTATATATCATATTATGAATAGGCTCTATTTCCAAGTATAGATTTCCGAAAATCCTCCAATTAAAATTTCTATTATCTTTTTGTTGATCTAATAGTCGAACCGGATTGGGTTTATCACCTAAACCTTGAGTAGGGCCAGCATAACCACCATTAATATCATAAACAGGTATCAATGGATGCTGGGCAATAACTAATTCTTCAATGCCCGATGGTTTTAATATTTCTGACCAATTACTTAAACTCATATTTTCTCCAACTCTAAATTTATTATCAAGAAAACTATAAGAATTATTTAAACGTACATTATAACGGGAAAAATTAGTATATTTAATCAATCCATTTTGATCAAAATAGTTGAAAGAAAAAAGAGAGGCTGAATTTTTATTTGTAGTAGAAACCGATAAATTATAGTTTTGAAGAAAAGCATCTTGATACACTTCCTTTTGCCAATCGGTATCTCCTGCAGGCATGGTGTGATCCGCATCAATATATTCAGGAATCACTGGTACATCTCCACTTCCATATTGATCGTGGCTAGGTTTAACTCCATCATTTAAATATGCTTTCCAATAGACCTCACCCCATTCCATTGCATTGAGTAGCGCAATTTTAGTATGAAACTTTTGAGTTGTTAGTTGAGTATCAAAATTAATTTTAGTTTTTCCTTTTTCTCCTTTTTTTGTTGTAATAATTATAACACCATTAGCAGCCTGTGTTCCATAAATTGAAGCTGCAGCAGCATCCTTCAATACTTGAATGGACTCGACGTCATTGGAATTAAGTAAGGTTGCAATATTAGAACGTGTTTGAACTCCATCTATAACATATAAAGGAGCACTATTATTAATAGTAGTTATTCCTCGTATTGTTGCAGCGGTAGTTGTTCCTCCTGGTTGTCCGTCGTAGGTAATGTTTACTCCAGGTAATCTACCTTGTAAACTTGACATTATATTTCCTGTTGGAATACTTATAATATCACTTATTTTAGCAACTGAAACTGCTCCAGTAATGTCAGCTTTTTTTTCTGTTGTATAACCAGTAACAACAATTTGATCTAATAAGACAGTTGAAGGGAACATTCTCACATCAATTATTTTTCTGTTTCCAACTTTTTCTTCTACGTTTTCCATTCCTACCATTGAAAATTGTAGTATAGAATTAGGAGAAGATACTGCGATATTATACTGACCATCATTGTTGGTAACAGTTCCATTCTTAGTGCCTTTTTCAATAACAGTTACACCGACCAATGGCTGATTATCTTCGTCAGAAATTACTGTTCCTTTAATATCAATTTTTTGAGCTAAAATTGTTGATGAGACTAAAAGAAAAAGTAAAAGATTTAATCCCCTTAATTTTATTTTAATACTTATTTTTTTCATATATTTATAGATTTATTAAATTATTTTACATGATCATTACTTTTTTTGTTAAACTACAATTATTTTCAAGATTGAGATTAACCAGATACAAACCCCTATTGAATTTATTATCCAAAGAGATTTTTTGCTTTTCAAGGAATAAATTTTGTCGAAATATGAGTTTACCTTGCATATCAACTATTGAAATCAGTAATTTTTTTTGTAAAAATTTTACATTGCTTTCAATTGTAATCTTTCCATCTTTATTTATGTATAAAATAATGTCATTCTTTTCGTTTGGAGCTAAATAATTATTAGAAACTTCCTGCCAAATTGAATTTAACTCCCAACATTTAAATTCTAACAAATAATTTTCTCCTGCTAATGAAAATAACTCTATATTCGTAGCATTTAAAGATGGGAAAATAAGAGATGAAATAACCGCTTCGCCTTCATTAATAAAAATTTCTATTGTTGATTGATCAACAAAAACTTTAAATTTTAATTGATTGAGTTGCTTGTCTAAAGGAATAGTAATTATTTTAGGGAATTTATCACTAAAAGATACATTACCACATTGTGTTCTATCAAAAGTTACATTATTGGTCAATGAATTATAACTTAAAATAATCCTTTCTGTACCTGAAGCGCACAAATTAATTCCAAATTCTTGCTTAGCCTTTTGATCTAAATCAAAAGTAAATTCTGCTTCATAAACATTTTTTGTTGGCTTAAATAAAGAAAATTTCTGCTGCTCTTCAATTAAAACGTTGTTTATAGTTGTACTGTCTTTTCTTAAACTTAAAAGACCTCTAAATGGTTTTTGTCTAATAACATAGCCAGCATTTGAAAATGTTAAATATAATTCTCTTGTCATTGACTGAACACCTTTCCATGGCGAAGTTGGTAGAACTGTAGCATATTCCCAATTATTCATCCATGCTTGCCATAAGGGCTGTGAATTTGAATCATCGTAATCCCGATAAGGTCTTGCTGCATAAAAATCAGGGCCTCTATCACCCCATAAAGCATGTTCAAGTCCCGTGTTTATTAATATATCAGAAAAAATTATATAATCAATTAAAATATGACCCCATGCTTCAGTACTTTCATCCATAATTTCAATTTGAGCAACTTTTCCAATCAAATCACTTACATTCCACCCATTCCATTTTAATACTTCCGTATTGTCTCCCGTAGCAGAACGAACAACATTATCATCAACAACTAATCTAATACATGTTTTATTAATATCCTTCCCCCCTGCTATCAAAAAATTTATATTGTTTTTTTCAATTATAAATTTTTGAGAAATAAGTTTGCCTGTAGAAATATCACCTCCATTAAATGAATTTATAAGCCTTTTACCTATAAAACCTGTAACATTCATTTGTCCAGAAAGTGTACCCTTAGAAGGCATAGTTCCAAATGCATCTCCTTGTAATTCCCAATTGTTATAATTATTTTCAAAAGAATCAAATAAATTACCTTCAATTCCATTCCCATCATTGATATAGCTCCTATATAAATTATCTAATGTAAAAAAAGCTCCATCAAAATTTCCAACAAAATATTGAGTTTTATTAGGCCCCATTCCAACAATTAATACCCACTTCATATTGTTGTAATCTCCATCTACCGGTAATTGAATTAAACTGGGAACTTCCCATATCTCTTGCTTGGCTGCGAATGGACCAAATGAGCTTAAATAATCCCAATTTTTCAAATCTTTTGATGAATAAAAACTTACTCTTCGTTCATCGGCTAACACAACTGACATTATCCAACACTGAGTAGGAGCATACCAAATTACATCAGGATCTCGAAAAGAATTACTATTAATATCCAAAACTGGATTTCCAACGTAATATTGAAATCGGTTATAATAAATACTATCAGAATTACAATAAGAAATTGATTGATTTTGGATGCCATTAGTTTGAGCAGATGTATATATAGCTACCATTGGAATAATACCTCTTGTATTGAATCCACCCGTATTATTTTTATCTACAACTATTGAGCCTGTAAAATAGCTAAATCCTGTACCTCCCAACATTGGCCATCCTAATTCTTTCCAATGAACTAAATCATAAGATATAGCATGCCCCCACCAAAAGAAATGGTATTTACCTTGAAACTTTGTTAATCCACAAGGATCCCCAATCCACGAGTTTTTTGCAGTAAAATGAAATTGAGGACGATAAGGTTCATTATATCCCTGAGCATTCAAATATGTTGTTAAAAAAACAATAATGCTTATTAAAATATATTTGAGAAAATAAATAAATTTGTTTTGAATCATGACATAGATCATTATCTAATAAGAGAGAATGTCCAAAAAATGATATTCAAAAAAAGTGAAATGTGATTTAAATTTTAATTTTGACTTTAAAAATTTTATACACTCAGTAAAATGGTGTTTAAAATTATTTTTTTTTTGGACATTCTCTCTACCTCAAAATAAATTATCATTTAATGATTTTTTGCACAGCAATTTGATTTCCATGTTGATCAATCATTTTAACAACATAGACTCCTTGAGTTAAAGTAGATATATCAACACCTTGTTTAATTTGATTTATACTATATGTCTTTAATAATGAACCATTTATGGTGTACAGGAATATTTTATCAATAATTGAATTTGGATTTTCTATTGATAATGTATTATTTTTAATTTTAACAACCATATCAGAATTAAAATTATAACCGACACTTGATTGTATTCCTTTTAATTCATCTAAAGCATTTTTAGTTAATCTTTCAATGTTAGCTTGATAAGGATTAGTGCCATTTTTAACATTCCATTCATAAGCACCTAATCCAATTGTTATACATGTACCCTTAAATTCATCAGTAGGCTTCCAACGAGTTATTGCAGATCCAAAATAATCTTGAACATGCCCCCACGTGCCAAGAGTAGTCACATTTAAAGTGCTTTCCCAAGTAGTTAATTTAGCCTCATTATCATTGTTAAATGTTTGATCTGCTAAATCCATTGTCCAAAAGCAATTATGATCTTCTTTCCAGCCTGCCCCAATAAGTGGAAAATTTGGATAATTATTGCCATTCCCACGTTGAACTGTTTCTGAAGTTAAACCAGCATAAATGGGATCAGAAGATCGATCATAAACAGTCTTTGCAGGATCCCAAGTCCCATAAGTCGGTGATACATACCAAACATCTGGATTTTCACTTCCGGGTCCAGCTCCACCTGTTACATTTGGCCACATGTCAGCCCGACCAAATTCATAGAGTAAATTATTAGCGTAAATCGTCAACAAAAGATTACCCCCGGCTTTGTAATAATCGTTTAATATACCTGCAACTGCATAAAGTTCGTCGGGAGCATCTGCATAACCATTTTCATTGTCTGCGTAAATCCAAATAACAGCATACTGAGAAAGGTCTATTGTTCCAACTTGAGAAACAGGTATGTAGTCACCACCATAAGTTGTAGTAAACCACTGTGCTGCAGCTTTTTCGTCATCATCAGTGATTGCTGAAATAGATGAAGCTACATTTAAAAAACCAGCTTTTTTGTTTTGAGAAAAACCACTCAAAACAAAAGTAAACATAATTAAAATTAAATAAAGTTTTTTCATAACCGTAAAATTTAAATTGTTAATAAATAATGATTAATTATAAGATTTTATAAACTTGAAAGAAATCGAATTTTGTTGATCATTTGCTTCAAATAAATATATTCCATTCTTTAAATAAGTAACATCAAAAGAACTATTATCTCGATTCAATTGAAACCTATTTATTAATTTACCATCAATTGAATATATTCTACAAGAAACCACATTTGAAATATTTTGGAATAAGATGGTGTTATTATTGATTATAGGTTTAAGTTTTTCATTTACTCCTTGAAGAAAATGAAAATAAGTACTCATTCCAGAAGGAGATAATTCATCCAATGCATTCTTAGTAAGTTGCTCAATATTAAATTGATAAAGATTTGTTCCTGAATTTTGACTCCATTCGTAGCACCCAATTCCAATTGTTATTGCTTTTCCTGTATAATCTCCTTTCGCATTCCACCGGGTTATTGCTGAACCGAAATAATCCTGTACATGTGCCCAAGTAGCCAGTGAAGTTGATGACCAAATATTCTCAAAATCTAATAACTTATATTTGTCATTATTAGCTTTATCAGGCTGAGGATTCCAGAAATTATTGTGATCTTCTTTCCATCCAGGCCCCAACAATGGAATAATTGGATAAACATTCCCGTTATCTCTATTAACATAATGGACTTCCATATCATTATAGATTGGGTCGCTAATTCTATTAAATACCTCTGGTGCTCCAATAAATGTACCCCATGTTGGTGATGCATACCAAATATCAGGGTTATCGGCCCCATTACCATAGGATTTTATTTCAATTGCCAAATCATATCTACCTAGGTCAATCAAATAACGTGTTGCATAAACAGAAAGTAATAGGTTCCCTCCAGCTTTATAAAAATTATTAATAGCTGTTCTTACATCATCATCAAGAAATGCTGCCGTGAATTCGTTGTTGATAATTGTTTCGTCTGATTGACGATCAAAATGTATCCATAGTGCTTTGTAACTTGACAAATCAACAGAATTATCTTTAATCTGTGAAACAGAAAGGAAACTACCACCATAGTTATTCACCAGCCAATTGGCTGCAGCAGCTTCATCATCATCTCCATAAGTTTGAAGATCATTTAGGTTTGCATAAGTACTTATAAAAGCAACTTTTGATGGTTGAGCAACAAGTACTGAACTTAAACAAACCGAACATAAACATAATAATAGAAAACATAATTTTTTCATAATATTAAATTTTAAGGTTGAACATAAAATGTTTAGAAATTCAATTTTTAATGACTTTCTTGGTTATTAATTTACCCTCTGTTTGTATTTGTACAATGTAAAAGTTTTTTTTTGGTAAATCTCTGCCTTTATAATTTTCAATATTTTTTTGGTTTACTAATAAATTCCCCAATGAATCATATATATTGATTTTAGAGTTTTCAGGAATATTCTCATAAACAATTTCATCATGTTTAAAATAAATTTTTGCTGAATCGTTTTGAGTATTTCTTATTAAATTAGTGTTATTTGAAGAAAAAAATTTCCAAGCATTTAAAGAATTAATAAATGTTTCTGCGCCTTCAGCGAACACATCAACTCCATCTGAATCAACATCAGTTGGAAAGATTCTTATCGAAAAAGCCCATTTATCATTAAGAAAAATATCCATAATTGAATGATCAATAAAAATATTCATTTTTAAATTTTCTCCGGGTGTAAGTGTTTCAGGTAATTCACTTTCATATAGACCATTATATAGCCAGTTGTCATTTGACAATCTGTTAATATTGCGAGCATCTACAATAAACTTATTTGATGAAGTTTCATAAAAAATTTTAATTCCATTTTCACCACTCTTTCTAACCACAAATCCAAATCGCTGATTTTGATTAGATGATATAGTAAAAATTCCTTCGATTTCAATTGCTTTTCCCATAACTGGATACATAGACTTACTCCCAATTAAATTTTGATTGCTCAAACTATATGATATTGTATTATCTCTCAAATTTTTTAATCCTTCAAAAGGTTTTTGTATCAAGTTATTATTCTCATCTAAAGACCACTCGCGTGGAAGACTAAATAAATGAGCCCAACCTAAGCGTTTATTATCATCACCACTAAGTTTGTCTGGCACTATACCGATTACTATATTTTTCCCATCCTTTTGCATAATAGATGGAGATAAAAGCCCAAACCCATCTCTGGACATATTTCCTAATTCAACTTCTTTTGGTAATTGAGAATCTGGAATAAATTTCCCATTTATTCCAATTTTTCCTACCCAATATAAAGTTTCTACGCCATTTTTTGATCCAAGTGGTGTAACCCCAAACAACCATTTGCCGTTATTCATTGGAACAATAAAAGGCATTTCCCAAAAAGTACCATAGTCAGTATTACTCGCTTGATAAAAAATTCTACCATCATTACTCCAAGACTTAGTATTTGGGTCATATTCATGCAAAGTAGCTGTACCTTTCCCATCTTTGCTGGTTCCAACTATTAAATAAAAAATTCCACTTGATTTAAAAATATAGCAATCTCTAAAATCGTCACTTAATCCTATAGGTTTGTATGGTATAATTGGATTAACACTTTTTTTCTCCCAATTTATTAAATTAATATCTAATGGATATGCTTCAGATATAGATGCCTTTGCAAAATCTACTGAAGTATAAAAAATATGTGGTTTATTATCAGTTAAGCTTGGGTCAGAATATATACAACCTGACCATGCTCCTTTTATATCATAAGATTCAGAAGGTTCAATTGCAATTTTTTCTTCTTTCCATGAAATTAGATCTTTACTTGAAAGATGTCCCCAATGAATTCTACCCCAATATGGTCCATTTGCATTTTTTTGAAAAAACAGATGATATTGATCATTATAATATAAAAGTCCATGAGGTTCATTTGTCCAATTTGCACCCGGTATCGGATGAAAAATTGGGCGCTGTATGTCATTCTGAAAACGTATTTCTGGAATGGTTAAATCCGCTAAGTTTTCTGGTGTATATTTTAAGGAAGAAAAATCTTGTTCTCCAGAATAAATTCTATAATCATCAATCAATCCATTTACAGTATTTGTTCTAAATGGTCCTATCCATTTATCTTCATATGATTTACCAATATATAAAATAGGAGATCCTATATCAATCTGGTTCCCAGCGAAATATTTTTTTGCTATTAATACGTTATTTTTAAATAACTTTATCTCATTCTCTCTAATACTCACTACAGCAGATAAATTTACCCACTCATACTTGGGAAATTTATCTGGCGCAAAACAACTGACTTTATTTCCATCAATAAAAACCTCGAATCCATATCGTCCATTACAATTTATCGTAAAAGCAAAACCCGATTCAGTTCCTAAATTTCCAGCAATGCAAGTTTGAGAAATATCAGCTCCATTTATATCCATCATTGGATAAGTTTCAAAAGCACACCAAATAGAAGAAGAAATAGCTTTAGTATTTAAATTTGTAACGTTAAATCTACCTTTTATGAAGGTAGAAAAGCCATCAAATCTTAAAGCTTTACCTTCAGCACCAGGTATATTTTCTCTAATCATTTTTGAATTTTCCACTAAAAAAGTTCTGTTACTACAAATTTCCTTAACTGAAGTGAAGGTTTCGTTTAGTTCCATTGGAAAATGTGCTACAATGTCAGGGTTGATTGGTTGAATAAAACTATCTACTGAAGATAAATAAGATATTGCATTTGAAGTTAATCTTTCAATATTAGATTGATAAACATTTGACCTATCATTTTGATTCCACTCATAAGCTCCAACACCAATACATATACAATTCCCAAAATATTCACTATTAGGAAGAAATTCAACAATCCCTACACAAGAATAATCTGTAACTTGCCCCCATGTAGCCAAGACATTAGCATCATTATCATTTTCAAATGCATCAACTAAATTCCCATTATAACCATAAAGATTTAAATTCCACATTGAATTATGATCTTCTTTTAAACCAGAACCAATTAAGGGTATAGTAGGATAGTCAAATTCATTAATTGTAGTAAGGTTATTAAATAAAGAATGATTTGAATGATTATAATTTAAGCCAATATTTGGATTTATACTCCAAACATCTGCATTAAATTTAGCAGAGCCCTTATCGAAAATATTTGGTTTACATTTAGTTCTACCTATTTGATATAAATATTGTGTTGCGTGAGTTGTGAGTAAAAGATTTCCTCCTTTTTTATAAAAATTAATAATAGAAGAAAGAACTTCATTATCCAATAAAATTATAGGCAATGGTTCAGAAATATTTTCTTTATCAATATGAATCCATAAAACACTATATTGATTTAAATCAATTAATTTATTTTTAATATCAAAAGCTGAAATAAGATCTCCATTAGAATTAGAATATATTGATTGAAACCAATTCATGGCGGCTAATTCATCATCATCCCCATTTGTTTGCAAATCGGATAAAGATGAATATGTGCTAAGAAATGCGGCTTTTTTAGTTTGTGCAAACAAATTTATTGTGAAAACACAAACAATAATTAAAATCAAATAATCTTTTTTCATGAGATAAAATTTTAAAAAATTAATTAATACAATACAATTTGAAAATTAATGAACAAAAATTAGGTTTTCATTCAAAGGAAATTTTTCATCATTTTCAAAAACAAAATTATATTGAACAATTTCCAATCTCTATAAATTTTGTTTCATTGTGATGTACTTTTGTTTCACTGGAGAAAAAATTACAATGCTTTTGAAAAAAAATTTCCAATCGTTTTTTAGTATTTAAGCGGATTGTAAAAGCAAATTAAAAAAGTGGTTGAATCACTTAAAAAAAACGACAGAGGAAGAAAAAATCTGGTTTTTTCTTCCTCTGTCAAATTTCTTATCGTATCCCAAATGGCCGTTTCTGAAATTTAGATTTTTCTTTTTCTTGGCGCTCATTTGCTCCCGCTGAGTAAAAATTGGAGGTTTGCTTGTAAAAGCAATCCTATTGGATTTTTAAGATTTTCATCTGTAAAAATCATGTTTTTACAGGTTGTTTGTGAAACTGATATTTTCTATTAAATTTTTCGGTCTTTTTCTTTCTTTTAATTCCTGTGTATTCTTTCTTACATTTGCTTTTCTACTTTGTTGTTCTACGTAACAAACCATCGATTACTAATCAGCGGGAGCTGGAGAAAAACACATTTCTCGGCTATACTTTCCAGTTTACTGTATTCCTGAAAGTTTTCTTGATTGAATGGCAACCATTTGCGAATGTGATAACGAAACATCGGTTCCCATACCTGAATTTGATAATCGAAAGCTTGTACTTTTACTATTTGAAGCTTTTCGATACGATCGCCAATTTGAATTTCGTGATTATGATTTGCCAACAGAGAACCAATAGATTCCGTACCTTCATTGATACATAGAATTGCAGCTTTGTTGGCTATCCTTTTATACTGGATAAGAGGATAAGCATATCGAAACCCTTCAGAAAAATGATTATGAAAAAGAACTTCCTTTTCATCCAGGGAATTAATAATAGCCCCTCTGAAATATTCAATTTCATGTTGCTGAATGCTGTTTTCAAACTTGATTAACATTAATCGAGCATTTTTCATGTTATTAGTGATTAAAAAAATGTTGTTTCCATCAAAAGAAAGAAAATATTTATTCCCTTATAAAGTATTATTTATCAACAAAAACGTAATTAATTTTTTTACTAAACAAAGCTATTAAATTTTTTTATAATAAAAATCTTTTTTAAAAAAATAAAGTAATTTTTCCAATATAACCCACATTGCAGGTATTATTGAGCTAAGTATCTATAATAGAGTGGATGTTTTTTTGATACGGTGTCTTTAAGTGCCACACAATGGCACTTTTTCTTTCTCTGTTCAAAAATTTAAAGTGGATTAACTTAACAGGGTCAATTTTTAGCAAAAAAATGGTCTATGTCTGCAGAAAAGTATCTAAATTTTGATTATTATTAACAATCAGGGAACAGATACTTTGCAATGTGGGTTAAGGATAGTCAAATCCAAATTCATAAACAATCCCGCTGATGGATTTGACTGGATCAAAAATTATTAATGGGCTGATTATCAAAATAATAAATCTATACGCTTTTAAGAATTAACCTACGATTATTTATAGAAGAAAAATAAACTTTTTTGCTAACAACTTGATATTGAAAATAAGCCCTTGATACTTTGGTGATTCTTGCCTCAATTCCTCGAACCTTTTGAATCTTGAAATTGTCACTGAAACGATGATAATAATGTTCAGTTGTAATAAATAAATCTTTTAGTAAACTTGTTACGTTAAAGTGGCTAACTTATTTCAGACATTGACAAAAAGTACAAAAAAAAACAGACAATGAATTTACCACCGTTCACCTTCTTTGCCCTCGCAGTATTCAATAAATGCTTTGTTGACCATCCGATTGCCGCCTGGAGTTGGATAATTGCCCGTGAAATACCAATCACCTTTGTGGTTTGGGCAAGCAGTATATAAACCTTCAATTGTTTGAAATACTAATGTTACCGGGCAATCTACTTCCGCAGGTGTTAACATTTTTGCTATTTGTATAGAAATTTCTTCTTGTGTAAAAGGTGCATAAATTTCTTTTACGTAATTTATTACTTTTTCTTTTGGTAAATTTTCTTGCTGCTTACATTGCTGATATATCTCATCAATAAGAGATTGTTTCCCATTATCCTGCAAAAGCTGAACAGCGGCTCGAAAAGCACAAAATTCATTCATCCGAGCCATATCGATTCCATAATAATCTGGAAAACGAACTTGTGGTGAGGAAGAAACAATGATTATTTTTTTTGGGTCCAATCTTCCTAAAATACTTAAGATACTTTGTTTCAAAGTTGTACCACGAACAATAGAATCATCAATGATAACTAAATTATCTGTTTTTCCGGGTCTGAGTGAACCATAAGTAATATCGTAAACATGAGCTGCCAGATCGTTCCTTTCCTTGTTTTGTGAAATAAAAGTACGTAGTTTTATGTCTTTAAGCAACACTTTTTCAACTCGAGGAATTTTTCCCGTAGCTGCTCTGACACCCTGAATCATGCCATAAAAAGCTACTTCGGCTGTATTTGGAATGAAAGAAAAGACCGTATTCCCCAGGTCATAATCAATGGCTTTTAAAATTGGAACAGATAAAGATTCTCCTAATTTTTTTCGTTCTCGATAAATATCTTTGTCGCTTCCTCTGGAGAAATAAATTCGTTCAAAAGAGCATGGCGTAAGTTCAGGATCGGCTTCGCGAATAGTTTCAAATTTAATTTCCCCATTTTTTTTGATAATGATGGCTTTCCCTGCTTCTAATTCATGAATGTCTTCAACTTTAACATTCATAGCAGTTTGGATAACAGGTCGTTCTGAAGCAACGACAACTATTTCGTCATCAGCATAATAAAAAGCTGTACGGATACCTTTGGGATCACGAAAAGCAAAAGTATCTCCGTGCCCCAACATGCCTGCTATCACATAACCACCGTCCCAATATCGTTCTGATTTTCGTATAAAAGCAGCAATATCCAGATTTTCTTCAATTTTTCTGGTAATCACAATATCATTGCTATAACGTTGTTTAATCAGATCGTATTCCCGTTGTACTTCCCGATCTAACTTATCGCCCAATGATTCCAACATCAAAAAAGTGTCTGATTTGTCACGTGGATGTTGTCCTTGCGAAATAAGTAATTCAAAAATTTCATCTACATTCGTTAAGTTAAAGTTGCCCGCCAGCATAAGGGTTCTTGCCTTCCAGTTATGGCGACGAAGAAAGGGTGGAATATATTTTAAACCTTCTTTGCCATTTGTGCTGTATCGTAAATGCCCCAAATAAAGTTCACCAGCAAAAGGACACATTATT
>Ga0208826_1000984_pt1 | contig 26121 bp, 33 predicted proteins | sample AD_UKC115_MetaG_FD_184451 | JGI IMG/M metagenome (GOLD analysis project Ga0208826, IMG submission 184451) | Active sludge microbial communities of municipal wastewater-treating anaerobic digesters from Hong Kong - AD_UKC115_MetaG (SPAdes)... | ecosystem: Engineered > Bioreactor > Anaerobic >...
GGATCGACCAGGTAAACCCGGTTTTGGCAAGTACCTTCGTCAGCTCACTTGACGCCGGGCCGTGAGTCACGACGCCTTGCTCGAATTTGCTGCTCGCGAGTTTGGTTGAAATCTGATCGAAGTTGCCGAGTCCCAGCCCGAGCGCGTCAGCGAGCTTGCGAACCACGTCACTTGCAGGTGCCCCCGGCGCGTGGCTCTCGCTCACACGAGCATGACGGAACGCTCGTTCACCGTCACCCCCTTTTAACCGCGTATGCCAGCTCGCACCGTCCCGGGAGTGATCAAGTGCGCGAACGTCACCCGAGAACACGCGCTTGATCCCGGTCCCCTCATAGCCCGCTTCAAGTTGGAACTTGACACCCTTTTCTTGGAGCGCGGATCGCGTGGTACGACTCAAGTTTGTGACGGTGACTTCGGCGGTGTTCGGTTCTTTGGCCGAGGACTTGCGCACCTTGAACGCTACACGCAAGTCCGTAATCTCAATCACGTCAACGGACAGCGTTCGATAATCTTTCGCGACCTGCCTTGCGATAAGCAGACGGCACCGTCGACCGTAGAGGTTGGCCACGTCCTACCCTCTCACCGGAAGTTCGGCGCTCTCGAAGTAGTCGAGAATCACACGATCGCCGAGATCACTACGCTGTAGATCGTTCGACCACACGGGATCGAGTCGAGCACCTGAAGTGTCGGTCATAATCAGACAGCCCGGCGGCATCTTCGGCAACTTATAGCGGAAGCCCAGCGGCTGATCGATTACCGCTTTCACACTGAGTAGCACAGGCTCTTGATTGTTATCGAAGATATTCATGTAGAAACACGCCTCGCGCGTATTCCAGTAAAATTCTAGGGTGTAGTTAAACCCTTCAAGTTCTACACTGATGTCAAAGTGAGGCAGATCGCTGCGCAGCGGTATTGTGAAAGGCATTACTTGACCCCCAACTTATCAAGAAGTCCGAGTTTTTCTACCAAACTGTAGGCGATTGACTTCTTCGTCGTGTTCTCTGTCGGAAGTTGCTTCCCGGCCTTCTGCTTGTTCTGCGCTTTTGACTCTCTTTTAGCGACAACTCGACGAGTCGTTTTGTTCTGGACAATACGCACACGTTTAAACGTCGCTTGAAAAGTAAGTGCGTCACCTGTCTTACCGTCGCGAGGCGTGACCAGCTCGGTCAGCATCATATCGGTGTAGACACGCTTGCTTGTGGTCACAGTCACGAGCTGCCTGGCTTCGAGGAGCTTGCGCAGATCTGCCGCCGCACGCTCGGCAAAACCGACAGCACCGCCGACACGCTCGGCGGACACCGACGTAAAAGTCACGCCCCCGCCGAGGCTCACCACACGCTGCGACTGCACCGCGCCGACGGGCGTATTCGAGATGATCCCGGTGATTTGAAGTGTCACCGGCTTGAGCCGCGCATGATCCGAAACGTCAAACCCCTGCTCGACAGGGTGATCGGTAGTCTCTGCCGAGTCGGTGCTCGACTCCGTCAGCACAACATCGATCTCAATATCGCCGATCTTTGTACGGCTCGGGCGGTGTACGGTTTCTAGTCCCATGACATCACCTCGGGATCGCAGCGGTCGCGCCGCTTAGTTCATCCTGCCACCACTTCGATAAGGCCTCGGCGGAACTCTGACCCGTATCCGACGCGCTCTGCCCAACACCTGCCACGATCGTCTGATCGACCTTGAGCCCTCCGAGATTTACCACACGCTGGTTTGTGGTATTCGCGACCGATGCCGTCGGGCCGGAAGCCCCGCCGCTGACCGGCGAGATCCTGAAGAAAGATCGGACCGACCCGAACCCTGACTTGATACGATTCGTCACTGATTCAACGATTTGATCGAACGAGCTTACGATCCAGTTACCTAGATCAATAAACGCTTCCTTCGCCGTGTCCTTGAACTGATCCCAGATCACATCAAAGTGAAGTAGCAGCGCCGCAAAACCTTTAAGCATTGTGAGCCACCACGGATCATCATCAGATGACGTGTTTATGAAGTCCTCTAAGAACTGCTTCCACTTAGGCCAGAGCTTATCCATCAGAGTTACCCCACCTTGCTGCTTAGTTAGTAACTCGTCGAATAGTAGTATGATAAGCGCTATTGCCCCTGCTATCAAAGCGATCGGCGCAGCCGCAGCAGCCCACGCAGCCGCAGAGCGGATCGCCGCAAGCACAGCAGCCGCGCCAAGTCGAACATACTGCCCGATCATCAACCCGGTTTGCGCTATGTTCCAGATAATCGCGGCACCTACAACACTGTAGATGATTACCGCGAATAAACGCCACTGATCAATGACAAATCCGATTGCCTTATAGAGCAACCCGAACACTGAGGACAGTAGCTTCACCACCGAGATGAAACCGCGAAACACTACACCGAGGCGCTGCGCGAGCAGGGTACGGTTCGCTTTAACCCACTCGACGACAGAGTTAGCGATCGCGCTCATCTCTGAGATAAGAGGCCCCGCGATCGCGTAGCTGAGCCCTCGCACCGCAGCCTTGACCCGATCGACCGAGTCGCCGAGGTTATCGCCTGCCTCGATCGTCTGCTTGTCCAGTACGATCCCCAGATCACGAGCCTCAGTCCGCAACTCGGCCAGCGCGTCGCGTCCACCGTTCAGGGTCGGTATCAGGCTTGCCCCCGACTTACCGAAGACCTGAATGGCGAGAGCCGTCTTCTCGGCCCCGTCGGGTAGCGTTTTAAATCGCTCGGCGATGTCCCCGATCACTTCGTCAGCTGACCGCAGCGAGCCGTCGGAGTTTCTGATCCGCGCTCCGACTGCGGCAAAGCTCTGCGCCATCTCCGCGTTACCTTCAGCCGCCTGCGCGAGGTGGACGTTGAGCTTACGCATCGCACCGACCACCGTCTCAAAGTCAGCGCCGGACAGAGATGCAGCGTACGCCAGCTCTTGTAGCGCGTCGGTGTTGACGCCGACTGCCTGGCTTAGGTCGTTTAGCTGACCTGTGACTTCGATGAGATCAGAAATACTCTTCGCGACGAAAGCCTCGGCAGCCGTGGCCATCGCGAGAAAGCCTTTACCTATGCGAGCTATCGCAGTGTCCGCTTTGTTAAAAGCGGCATCATCCAGCTTCAGCCCGAGCAGTACCGCAAGCTCCCTGATGATCATCGTCTGGCCACCGATCGTGCTTCCGCTGCCGCCATTGCGTCAAGTGCTTGGTTAAGCAGCACGCACTCGACGAGCGACATCGTGGTCGTTACTTCCTGCATCGTCGCGACGCGCTCTGTAACAAGCCTGAGCGCGGGCCACCTGTCAATCAGGTGGTCGATGCCGATGAGCTGTTCCCCTTTAGCTTCCCGGCGAGGGCCGGGAGGAAGTCGAAAAAATCGGCAAAGTTCACCTCGATTGCGAAGGCGATCGCCCGCATCATCAGGACCGGACGGCCTGCGAGCACATGGTTTGCCTGCTTGTCAAACTGCCCCGCGAGGATCTTGCCTTCCTCACTTACCCATGAGATCGAGCACCCTTCACCGCCGAGCAGCTGCCGCGCGACCTTGGTGAGCAGGTCCGGTGGGATCGACTCTGCAAGCGACTCGATCGCCTTGCCCACTTGCTCAACGCCGAGATCACTGACCGAGCCCTTCAGGTCGAGCTGTTTGATCGCCGCGCCCACAGCCTTCGCAAGCGTGGGGTAGAGCGGCAGCAAGTCCCAGGCCGGGAGTGCTGTCACAGAGATCTTGATCTGAGAGCGGGGGTCGAGGACAAGCTCGCGTGTGGAAATCATACCCTCGATGATGACACGATCACGAGGGTGTGTGTCAAGCAGGAGTGTTTACGATTACGTGGCGACGATGCCGCCGATTGTGCCGATCAGGCGATCGACTCGGATCGTCCACATCCGGCCAGAGATCTCGTCGCTGAACTCAGGGTCGGGAATCTTGCTCACCCAGGCGTTCGGCGCGGTCAGCAGCGTGGTGCCATTCAGGTCTTTAACCTGAAACACACCGACGCCGGTCCCGGTCCTGTCGTCGAGATCGGCCAGGCTTGACAGCAGATCGTTCGATCGAGACGACTGCGAGAGCGTCAACTCGATCGATGCTCTGCGGTCAAGCTTCTTCACGCGGGTGACGATGCCGTCAGTCCCGGCCTCATCGCCGAAGTTCTCGGCATCCCGTTTGACGCTCAGGAATTGACCCTTTGCGTAGCCGGTGAGGCGGTTTCCCCCGAGCGTGATTACAATCTGGCTTGGGTCGTAAGTGGGTACGCTCATTTTCTACCTCAGACCGTCAGGGTTCCGACGATGAAGATCTTTTGGATTGCCCCGGCGAGCGGGGCCGTGAACTTGACGTTGCGCAAAATTCTGTTCGCACGGTCGGTGGGATTCGCGCTCGCGGCCTTCGGAACCGTGACGGTAAACGGCAGACTTAGACCGCCGACATCCACACCGTCTTGGAGCTGCGCGCGCACTTGTCCCTCGATACGAGCAATGCCGTCGTCGGTGTACGGGATCTTGTCGGTCCCGGTTAGCAGAGCGGCCAGCCGTTCCTGCATTCGGATCTGGAGCCAGTCGCGAAATCGGATCGTGTCGATAAACTCGTTGCCTGAGACGACACCGCCGTTATTATGGCCGAGCACGACATTGCGACCGGCGACGGTGCTGTAGTAGTTGCCGTACTTGTTCGCGATGTTCGTCTTGTGCGTATCGGTGAGCGTCGACACAGGCACACCGGCCAGCGTCTTGAACGCCCACGTTTCCGACCCTGGGGCCAGCGGCAGACACCGACCGAGCCATCCGGCGTCAGCGAATGCGATCGGGCTGCCGTGGTAGATCGCGCCGGTCCGAAAGTAGGCCGCGCTTTTGAGCTGCTTCAGGATGTCGGTCGCGATCGACTCGCTGACCGTCGCGCAGTCGCTGTCGCAGACTTCGACGATGTAGAGCTTCTTGTTTGCTTCGACCCAGGCCGCGCAAGCAAGCACCATCGCCGACGAATTGAAGCTCGTGTGGACGCCGTACCAATCGTCATTTTCCAGACGAATCGCGTCGAGGTCCGCCGCAATACCGGGATCGGCGTGGTCTTGCACGAGCTTCAGATAGGCAATATCGCCGACGCTGATCGAGATCCAGTTACCGGCAGCGTTACCGACGATCTCCAGATACTGCGATCCGACAGCACCGACCACAGACGCGGTAGCCCCGCCTGCTGTGCAGGCCGGATCGATCGCCGCTTCCAGCGCTGCGACGATCTCGTCATTCGTGGCCGTGCCGTCCGACGTAATCGCGTACTCAGTGCCGTTCACGCTCACGGCGTAGCGTTTCGAGTTTGCCACCGACGAAACGTAAACGCGGTAACGCTGCGTCGGCTTGTTCGATCCGCGACCGATCACGACTTTCTCGGGTCGTGGGTTCTGTCCGAACAGCACGAGGGCTGCGCGGTATTCGACAGCAGTCGTCGCAAAGTCCGCCGCCACACCGTCGATGTCGGTGTAGGTGCGCGAACGCTCGATCCAAGTCGGTGTGTAGCCGAGGATCAGAGGCACGCCGAAACCCACCTGCGAGAGCCCGCTCGACGCAAGTGAGATCTGGATATTGGCAATCTGGTCTAGTGTGGACATCGGTCCTCTCTCAGGGAGCTGTGAAGGTTTCGCCCGTCGTCAGGTTTGTGAGTTCGGCGGACTCTATCAGGCCGATACGCTCTTGCGCAACGTCGCGCAGGTACAGCCGCATGTCGACAAACGCACGTCCCTGAAAACCGGCTTCTTGCACGGACGGTGCGTACTCGACACGACCGAGATCGAACAAGCTGAGCCCAGCTGCGCGAAGGATCTCGCGCTTTGTGGGGAGCTGGCACGCCGTGACAAAGCTCCCTGCGCGTGCCATGGCATCCGTGCCGGAGGCTGTGGCGACCGTGAAAAATTCGACACGCAGGCCCACCTCGCGATCGCCCTCGACACCCAGTAGCATCTCACCACCGAGAGGCCCCAGCTCGTCGTACGCCTCACTCTGCGAGTCCTGCCCAAGCACAAACGGCCCGGTGAGGTGCAGCACGATAAAGTCTTCTACCGGCGACGGGTCGTCTTGATCACGCCACAGGATCAAATCGTCGGCAAAACCGCTTGCGGCTTTAGTCCAGTCGAAGATTGCGTCTTGGACAGCGGCCAGGTTCATGCTGTCACCGCCCGGCAGATCGCTTTGTAGTACACCGACCCGAGGTGTGGCCAGGTTTCAAGGTGCTCGACCTCACACTGCTTGCCCTCGATCTGGAGTAGATCGGGTTGATAGCCAGCTTCAGCTCCGGCCTCGGTGCAGCCGATGTAGAGCTGCTGCCGTGTGTACACGGTCCAAACGTCGCCCGTGATCCGACCGTCAGGCAGCCGTTTGAGATCGCGGCCTGAGGTCGCCTGCACAGAGGCCGTGATCACGAAGGTGGTGACGACCGGCGGCTGAGCCCGCCCCTTGACCCGGCTTGTTACCTGTCGACGTGTCACCGTCACAGTTTGGTTGGCAAGGCTCGTGATTGAGTCTGCGTAGCTCACAAGCTCAGGATAGCAAGACTACAGACGGCAATGTCGATTTTTGAAAATTTGTTTTGACACTACGCTAGGGCTTGTCCTAGTGTCTTGATTCACAAGGCACTACCACAGAACACAAGGAGACAGACGACCATGTTCGCAACCTATCGCCCAGCCTTTTTTGCTACTGGAATGTACCTGGTGGGATACGGAAGGTGAGCAAGTGACGCGCGCACTGCGAGTAAACACGCTGCTCTACACACGAGACGGGCGTGACATCGGTAACGCTATTGTTACAGGTGTTCAGCGCCGGTCACGGCTTCCCTGGCGCTACCAGATTAAGACCGACTACGGCAACAGCTCGATGCTCTGCCGAGCCGAGATCGAAGTCTTCTTCTACATCGGCGGTGAAGCTGAGCGTGACCATAAGCACTGCCAATGACGACCGAGCGCAAAGTTAAGATGGTTTCTACAAAAGAAGAGATCCTGAGTGACAATCACGGAACGGGAGTGGAATTTTTCTATTGCTGTGTATCTGGCGAACCCGACATCAGGCGAGTGAACATGAATTCACTAAGGAAGGTGCTTGGTCACTCCCAGACACAGCCTGAACCGATGTGCATCTTTGTCGGAAAGGGAGCGCAACGAGCGGCGCGTAAACTCATGTTGAAAGAAGAACGACTCGGTGTAGTGTACGAAAGTTAAAATAATCCTTGACACCACACCGGTCATGGCAGAATGACCGGGAAAGGACAGACCAATGGAAGAATGCGAATTGTTTATTAGACAGGCATATGAAGTGCGATCGCATTTGATCGCTCAGGCCAAAAACGACTATTACGCTTTGCCTAAATGTGATCAACCGTTTCATTGGGTTGAATTAGAACACCGGATTACCTTAATACACTCGAACTTCATCATCCTGCGGGATGCAGCAAGATTGCTAGTACGGGCTAATCCTTCAGGATATCGCGGGCTGGCTCCTGCGTTCCCCGGTGGTGAAGTTCGCGACCTTCACCCTTCAGCTCACAAGTGATCGTGCTGGGTGTGCTCAAGACTTCCCACCCCTGACCATTTCGACGAGCCAGCTCACGGCCCCGAGCATGCGCCCCGTATCCACGAGCGTGCGCGGCTCACCCGTCGAACCTTCCCGAGTTTTTGAAAGCTTACGCGCAAGAGTGCTCGGAGCGTTCGGTGGCGGTATCTGCTCGCCTCCGACGACCGTCTCTTTGATATCTGACGCGAACTTAGCGCCGAGGACGCCAAGCGCTTTTTCAAGGTCAAGCTTCCCGTCGAGCACATGCCCTACGAGGATCTTGGCGTTCGTTTCGACCGCGTCACGCACACGATCGAACGTGGCCGAGATCCAGCCACGCTTGGGCACGCCTGCCCCCAGCTCGTGGATCGCGGCCAGCTCGGCGTTCGTGACGCCTTGTCGATCCTCGCCACCTTTGCCGTCATCGAGCACGCCGATCTTGACGCTAGGTCCGCGCTTGATCTGTTCAAGCAGCTGTGCGAGTCGGACTCCGTCAGGTGTGGGTGTGTCCGAAAATCGGCTGCCGCCCCTGCTGACAAAACGCCCGCGCTTATCGCGTAGGGAAGCCACTACACCACAAGAGGCAATCGCGCGCTGAGGCAGCCGCGCAAAAGCCGTTGGAATTCCTGACCCCAGACAGTCGAGGCCAGGGAGTCGGTGAGGTTTGCGGGCACGCTGTACTGACGTTCGACATCGCCGACTTTCTCACGCGCGATAGCCCCCGACGCACCGCCCTGCCCACGTAGGTAGAGCACACCGCAGTGTGCGGCGAGGTACTTGTGTGCGAGATCGTACTTGGTTTCCCAGGTTTCCGCCGACAGCTGGAGCGCAGTATCCGTTAGGATCGCGTTCTGAGCGGGCACAGGTACCGCGCTCAGTGTCGGATCGATAAGTACGACGTCGGCCCAGGTGATCACTTCTTACCCTTCGCGTCGATTTCAGCCAGCTTGTCGCTGATCGCTTTGCTGACACTCGGACGCTTTTCCGAGTCGCCCCACTTGCGCAGCTTGGCGACATCAAGCGTTTGCGCAACCAGCGCGACCGCTTCGGGGATCTTCAACTTTTCGAGGGATTCGGTGACGTCGGCTTCGACTTCCTCGACCGCGAGCGTCTTGTGCTCGATCGCCAGCTTGACGTTCTGGTGATTCTCGTAGGAGTTCCAGATTTTCGACTGCTCTTCGTCGAGGGCGTTAGCCCCCGGTTTGAGCACCAGACCGGGAAGGGATACAGGGCCGACAGCTTTATTGATGACGACTTTCGACATGCCGGAAATTGTAAAGATCCGGCTCTGTCTTTGTCAATAAGAGCCCGGCTAGAAGTTGTCGAAGTACACGATGGTGAGCGGCAGTCTGACGACCACACCACCGCAGCGCGCGTGACACGGGATCTTGAAGGCCAGGTTTTCCTGCTGCACTGGGAGCTGCTCGAACTCTTGCGGGATCACAGCGCCGAGCGCTTCGGGATCGCGCCGGAATCCGACACCGCGCGGAGTGCCTCCACTTCCGGCGGTGTTGCAGCGATACCACGGGATCACTTCCTTGACCCACGGCGAATTCTTCAGGAAGAACTCCAGCACTGTGGTGTCGGACGTGCTGCTTCGCGGCTTAGTGCTGATCAGCGCATGCTGATCAAACGGGATCACGATCGTGTCGATGTACTCGACACCGTTCGACGTGACCACCACACTCTTCGCGATTCCGTTCAAGTCGTCGAGGATCTCGTCACTGGTCTTCTTCGACCACTGCGGGAACCCCGACACACCGTTCGGGATCACGTAGGTACTGGTTCCCGTCTGATTGAGCAGGCCTCGAAACCCGTGAGGGATCGAGCCGAACGATAGCAGCTTGTCGATCTGCTCCTCAATCATTCGACGTGCAGCCGAACCTTTGGTGCTGTCGAGCTGCACGTTGGCCATGCTCGCCGCGCGAAGCTCCTGAAGGCTGTAGCCGTAGCTGTCACCGATGGATTTGATCGGCGAAGCCGTCTCCTTCGCGATCACATCGGCGCGCGGCAGATCGTCCGCGTAATCCGACAGGATCTTGGCCACGCCGACCTGATCATACTCTCGGTAGGTGTAGACCTCAGCTCCGGTGTTGATGCCGCCGATCTTCGGGACAAGATCCCGCGCGATCAGCGTGGGATATTTGATCTCGTAGATCGTCTGCTCGATATGTTCCAGCTGGCGCTGGAAAAAGACCGTCTCGTTTGCGTCAAACCGCAGCGCGGCGGCTGCGTCGCTGATCGCCTTCCGCGCGATCTTGCGAAGTTCATCTGATCGAACCATGGTCAATCCTCTCGGCCCCCCGAGGGGGCTCGCGCGGGGTTAGGGCTTGTTGGTGAAATCGAAGTCGGCCACAAACAAACCGTCGGCAACAGCCGGACCACGCGCCACAGCTTGCGCGGTGGTGTCGATCGTGGTGCCTGACGTGTGCGTCGGGACAAACTTCTTGGTGGTCGGGTTGTACGCCAATCGATCGCCCGTCGCGATCGTGGCACCGGCCAGCACGTAAAGCGGCCCCTTGCGCAGCATATTGATCGAACCAGTCGGCTTCACACCGCTCGCGTCCAGCTCGGTGCCGCGCTCGTATGCATGACTGTGGACAGCGATTCCGGCGGGAACGTCGGTCGGGAACGTACAAGGCTGCACACCGACAGCCGGTGCAAGCGTGTCCTCTTTGACCAGCTTCCCGAAGCTGATCTGCGCAGCCGAGTCGCTGTTCGTCCGCGACTCGATGGTGTGAGGTGACAGGTTGGCGAGCATGCCCTCGATCGCGATCGAAGGTGCCGTCGGATAACTGGTCTGAGCCATCGTGTGATCTCCTACGGGGACTGTTAAGCCCCCGGCTGCGTGTCTACTTCTTGGACGACTTCCAGCGGTTTGCCTGCTCGGCGAGCATCCTCTCGCGCGCTGCGTCTGGTCCCGTCACGTCAGAGGGCTGCGAGCCAAGGTCGCCCCGCGCTTCGCCAACCGCTCGATCTGCACGCAACCGAAGCTCCGCGTCAAGACGCGCCTCAAGGTAGAGGCTGTCGCGACCGTCGAACTTCTCACCCGTGATCTTCGCGAGCACTTCCCGGCGCAGCGCGTCGGTGCTGGTGACAGAGTCGAACTTGACACCGTGCTGTGAAGCCGTCGCCTCAAGCGCGACGCGCGCGCGCGTCTCGGCAACCAGCTTGGACTTTTCGGCACGATGCTGTGCCTCGATCGCGTCGACACGAGCTTTCACAGCCGCGTCAACCTTCTGATCAAGCAGCTTGCTCTGATCGGTCTGCTCGTTTGGAGACGTGGCCGGTGCGGGAGTTGGCACACCGGGGTTTTTGCCCTGGGCTGCGTCCACTTCCCCGGCCGTCATCTCTTTAACTTCCATCTGGCTGAGCAGTGCCATGACTTGTTGCTGCTGCTCGGGCGTAAGTCCGTAGGACTTGCCTCCAATACTGCACGGTTCCATTCTGACCTCTTCGGCTGCGTCGAGTTTCAGCTTGCAACTCGGGCCAGCTCGGCCCAGGTCCACAAGCGCAAGGTGATTGTACCGGATACGGCGCTGGATTGCGTCGTAAGGCACGCCGTCATACACACCCGGTGTTTCATCAAGGTCCGCTTCGTAACCGCACGAGAGCTGTTGCTTTCCGCTCAGTACGGCAGCCACAGCTGACGCATCCTGCACAACGACAGGTGCGCGCACAAGCAAACCCTCACGGGCAACAGAGTCGCCGACATTGCCGACCTGATAGCGCTTCAAATTTGCACTGTCGAGCAGCTCAGGCGGGTGATCGTTTGTGACTGGTACAAGAGCCAGACTCTTGAGGCTCGCAGGATCAAAGACCTCATCAGGCGGTCTTAGCTCGCGCCGGATTCTACCGCCCCCGTCGCGGTACACAAAAACACCTGCCCGCGTTGGATAGGCTGTCAGTTTGAGCCAGCTACCTTCACGCTCAGGTTGTTTTATCGGGGACAAATCAAAGCGTCTGACAGTCACTGCGCAAGTCTACCGAAGGGGTTACAATCCGCGCAACATGAAATCAGCGATAGCAGTGGTGGCCTTGATCACGGCCTGTGGACCGGGTCAGGGATTAAACGACAGGTGGACTGTGCGAAAGCCGGTGCAGGTGATTATCGAGAATCAAGCGCTGGACCGCGCGGAAGCGCGCCGGGCGCTTGCCGAAGGCCTGCGCCAGCTGGGTTTTCAAACGACGAACACCGAAACCGGGCAGGTAATCACAGCTGTCCGCGACGACTGCACCTGCGCATCGTGTAATCGAAACACCGCCGCTTGGGTTGATCCGGTGAGCTACGATGTGATCCGCGTGTGCGATCGGGCCGGTGTGGCGGCTCGTGATCTAGGCGTTGCTCGCGCTGCGGATCTGATCCTCAAGCACGAGCTGGGACATGTGCTCGGTCTGCGCGGGCACACGCCCGACGGGCTACTGAGCGCGCGGCTTGACGATCACGCCGATCTTCGTTCGTTCACACAGTCCGACATCACGGCCATCTGTGACGCTGGCGGACTGGCTAGCCCGGTCTGCCTCTAGTCCCAGCGCACGTCGCGGACCTGTCCCCGGTAATGCATCCCGGGAGGCACGGCCACGCGCACGGCTCGAAGCACGTTTCCGTCACCCGGCTTGTAGGTGGCGGTCGTGCTGACGTTACTCGACACACCGTAGACCTCGGCGATCTTGAACGCACCTTGTTCGATCCTCACGGACCGGGCCACGGGCGTCAGTAGATCGATATCAGCGGACACTGACAGCGTGGGCTTTGTGGGCTGATCCATCTGGACCATTTCCCACAGGCGCGGGCGTCCGTCACTCGCGTCGATATCGAGCTGGTAGCCGACGAGCTTACTGTCACAGTAGACCGGAGTCGAACCCTCGGAGGTTGCCGGAGTCCACGACTTGATGTCGCGCTCGGAACAAGTCGGCTCAGGCGGAACGCACGCGGCCAGCAAAAGCAACCCGAAAACCAAGCCCCGTCTAAAATTACACACCACTTGTCACCGTCCAGTTAATGGTTTTCCCGACGATGCCGGGTGTTGGCCGGCGTGTAGGTTGTGCTCGACGCGCGGCAGGAGGCTGCCGCTCATAGCCGGACGTGTCACCGGCTTGGGCGGGCAGTGCGATCTTGAAACGCATGATCTTTAGAACCTCGCGAGCCGTGCAAGCGGCGTGGCCAAGAGGATGCCGTCGGGAGCGTACAGGCAAAACGACTCGCCGTCCCCGTGCTCACCCAGGGTGAGGCGATCCCAGAAAAACCCCTCGGTGAGCGAGCCACTGATCGGCTTGTCCGGCGCGAACGGAACCCAGCGGTATTGTGTCGGGCTCAAGTTCAACCGCCGCAGCAGGTACACACTACCGCCCGTGACCTTGCCTTGTAGTTCGATCACGTTGCCGGTGTCGCCGCTGGCCGGATTGAAAAACTGCCCACCGCCGACAAGTACAGGATCTGTGTTGTCGGTAGCTGGAATCGAGGTTGTCACGCCGATCGGTTGAAAAGCCATACGCTGAGCGTAACAAACACACGGTCGAGAATCTCGATTTTATTTGACACTACACCGGGCTTTTAACTAGACTGCTGCGCATGAATTACCAAGCACAGACCACCCAATTCGGAAGCAAGACCCGAGTGATCAAGCTCGCCTACCTGGGACAGAAAGGGCAGCTTTGTTACGATTTCTCGACGCGCCTTGGTACGTCAGACTCAAGATATAGGACTGAAGCGGTATCGTTCCAGGTCGCGCTCAGACCAGACGAGCGCGAAACGCTGCTCTACAATGCCGGTCGGACTGGTAGAGCGCTCGGCGGTGAAAGGTACTGGTGGGGGGAGCAAACCGATCTTGTGACCGCACGGCAGCAAGCGATCCGCGCTGGAAAAGTCACACTGTACCAAGCGCGGAGTGTGCATGAGGAGCTTGTCAGCGAGGAGACGCTCGAACTACCTAGCGTCCACGACATGGGCGGCATGCGACGTCATGGTTGGGAGAAACTCCGGGTCGACGTGAAGCCGGTGATGATCGAGTTGACCGAGGCACGCCAGATCAGGCTTGAAGCTGAATCGGCCTACAAGACGTGGCTTACTGAGTACCGCGCGGCCCCGGTACGCGCAACTTTCCGCGCAGCGCCCGCAGTACCCGGGAGAAGGACAAAAGCCGCAGTGATCTACACGACGGTGCTACGCGGCAAGTGCGGGTGTTGCGGTGAGAACCGTCGTGTGGAGTGGTTCGGTGGCGCGAACTTGCCCGAACCAGATGCCCCGCTTGTGGGCGGGTACTGGGATCAAGAGGATGTTCCATGCTGAGCCAGGACGATCGCGCTCAGACAAGCCCGAGATCTGAAAAGTCAGGCTCGGCGTAGCACCGACAGTTAACCGCTTCGCCGGGATGCCCGTCATCCGGCGGATCAGTCCAGGTGTAGGACTCACCCTCTCGATCCTCGTGATCTTCGCGCACGCGGTTGTCGCGCACCGTACGCCAGACGTAGGTCGTCACTCCGAGATTCTGCTGCCTCTGACCGTTGACTTGACCGTAAAGCTTGCCCACCTGATCACGAGCTATCAGCTTCGCACGATCCTCGGTGACTGTTCCCCGCTCGACTAGCTCCCTTGCAATCGTTTCCCAGCGCGATCCCGACAGAGTCGCGCGGCTCACGAGCTTTGCGAGATCGTCCGAAAGCCTCGGTCCGAGCGACTGCACAAGCTTCACGTTCTCGACCGCGAAGTCCGAGACGGCAGCCGCGATCCCGGCGTCAAGCCCTTTGGCCGTGAGCAGATCCACGCCGACAGCCGCACGAGCCTGGTTGAGGAGCTGCCGCTTCTGCAGATCTGCGGTCTGCTGACCGTACTTAAGGGTGAGCTTTTTCAGGCTCTCGTGGGTAGGGCCGAGCCGTCCGAGCCTGCGCGCGGTTTCATCGAGCAGGCGCTGGATCGGATCGCCGCTTGCGTCCGCACGCTTGTCTTGTGGCCACAGCGCTTCCAGCTCCCGGACAAAGCGGTCAAGCTCGACCTTGAGCGCGCGCAGCACAGGATCAAGCGCTCGATAGTAGTCGGCGCTGATCCGAGCTGGTGCTGCTGGTCTAGGTAGTCGGAGCTGAGCCACCAGATTCTCCGCTCATGGTCGGGGTGGTCTGAGGTTGCTCGGGCTGCGGCAGATCCGGGTTTTGCACCAGCCGGAAGTCATCAACGCTTGGATCGATCGAAGTCTCGGCGCTGTATCGTTCGCCACCGAACCGCGAACGCCGGATTTCGTCGGAGGTGACAGCGCCGAGCGAGTAGTAAATCTGGTCAGTCTGCGCGATCTTCTGCCTTCGATCAGCTTCCTGGGTTTCGGTGAGCTGACGTAGCGCGGGCCATACGATAGACCATGACTCGGGCTCAACCCCGCCGGTCGGCCCGTCTTTTGCGCGAAATAGTACGCGCAGGATCCGCTCTAGTCGCGGCTGTAGGTCTTGCGTCCGGTGCGCTTCCACGGCGCTGTACCAACGCTCAACATCAGTTTGACCTGTTGAATTGAGCCCGCCTGGCTGTCGCCCAAACAAGATCGAGATCGGCATCCGGGCCGCTGCGGCCAAGCGCTCCATCCACTTGTCAAGCAAGTCGGATAAACCTGCTACAGCGGTCGTCTGCCGTTCGTAGCTCTCTTCGGCGTCAATGATCGTGGTCCGAGCCACCGACCTCGACATGTCGAGAGCGGCTGCACGGTTGGCCACGAGCGACCGATCGTTAGCGCTCAGGATCTCAGCAAGGCCCTTGATCTTGAGTATGCTCGTCGAAAAGTCCGACAGTAAGATCGAAGATCCGTCGAAGGACTGATTGAATCGAGCCAGCACCTGATAGACCCGGTTTAGGACCGAGTCCCCCCACCCGTTGTTTTCCCGATAGGTCCGCTTGCTCACGCGAATACCGGGGAACACGACAAGCCGAGATTCGTGGATCTGTCTGATCTGCTGGTTGCCGTCGTAACTCGCGATCGGCACCACCTCAAACACACGAGGCGATCCGCGCTTGGGCAGCAGCGGGTCGGTGTACCACTCGACCGGACGAAGCTCGCGCGGCTCGAACACCTCCAAAAATCGGAACGATCGGATCGCATTCTCGTCGAGCGGCTCGGAAGGTTTCCGACCGTCAAGCGCTCCGAGGTAGATCGCCGATCCACCGTAACAGCGTTCGTACTCGTCGGCTTTCTGAAGCAGCGCGGCCACGTCGAGCCCCGACGGCGATAGCACGGATGCGATACGTCGCTCGGCTGCTCGCACAGCTTCATCGATCGAGGTCCGATCTTCGGCAAGCTGCACCGTGAAACCCTGCCGCAAAGCTTCCTCCGGGAGTGCTTCGACGATCACACCTGCGATGTCGTCGCCTCGCCACAAGTTCTCCAGCGTCTGCTGATCGAGCAGGTCGGGCGCAAAGGTTGCGGCGAGGGTCTTGTCCTTACCGATCACACCCAGGTTCGTGAGCAAGTTCGCCCAGCCGTCCGTGATCATCTGCCGTAGTTCAGACATGTCGCCCAGTTTAGCGACGAGATGTCGCTTTTTGCAAAATAGTTTTTGACACTACGCCAGGCTTTCGGCTAGTGTCTTTACCCATGGACAGCACGCACCTGTTTCCCGCGAATCTCATCAGCAGCCAGCGTTTTCTCGATGAAAGCATTGTCGAGCAAAAGCAAGCTAGCGAGGACTATACGGTACAGTTTGCGCTGGTTGAGGTTGAAGGGCAGGAGTACATGGTGGTTGTCGACGGACACCATAGTCTCGCGGCAGCGATTCTCGATGACGTAGAGCCCGAACTTGAAGAGTGCGATGCTGAAACCGCGGCGTTCGCGAACCGCGATCCAGAAGCGTTTTTGGAGCAGCATCACCACGGAGACGATTACTACTACTGCGCACGTCCCGAGGTGTTGGTGTGGCAGTAGGGGTTAAGGGGACATGGCGTGATGTACAAAGACAATCGCCACAGCGATCTCATGCAGCATTTTCGCGGATTTCTGAGCGGGCCGAATCGTTGCCCCGGTTGTGCTGGGCACGGGATTACCGATCGCGGCACCACCTGTAAAGCCTGTTTGGGCGATGGCAAGCTTACATCTGCTGTGCGTGGCTACTCCGTCACCACCTTGTACGGCGCCGCACCCGTGACCGTCAGGCCGACTTCTACAACAAGGCTTTTCACATGAGCAAGCGCACCGACATCCACCGAGCAGGGGCCATCGTTCCTTTCGACTACTCCTTTGTGCTGTTCTATCAGCGCGACGTGATGGAACACGGAGAGCCGGTTCCACCCATCAACATCGATGTCGTGCTCGATATGCAGGCCAAGGGAATTCCCTTCGCCAAGCACGGCGGACTGGGTCACTGCACTATCTGCGGAGCGCGGTTCAAGACCGGCGAAGTCTGGAAGCATGAGCCGACAGGGGTGCACATCCACATCGGTACTGATTGCGCTCGCAAGTACGAGATGATGGTGGACCGGACCGAGTTTGAACTTCAGGTGGAGCGAGCACGGGGTGCCGCTAGGCGCAGCGCCAAGACGAAGGCAAACCGAGCAGAGCGCGCTGAGTTCCTGGCTGCTCATCCCGGCCTGGCCGAAGCGCTTGAGGCTTGCTTGCACCCGATCGTGTGCGACCTCGCTGCGCGGTTTCAGCTTTACCGCAGCCTCTCGGCAAAGCAGATAGAGCTGGCACTGAAGCTGCACCGCGAAGGACAGCAGCCGCTTCCCGAGAAGCCGCCAGAAGACCGGACCGTGCAGGCCCCGCTCGGAAAGACCGAGTTTGTGGGCCGAGTGGTGAGCACGCGCTCAGAAGATGGCTGGTACGGTCGAACGGCTTACAAGATGCTGGTCCGGGTCGACACCGAGCACGGCCACTGGCTGGCATGGGGCACCATCCCTGAAAAGCTTTTGATGAGCGTCGAGCCAGGCCAGCACGGTCGGATTCATACCCTCAAGGGCAACCTGGTGCGGATCACAGCTCGCCTTGAGCCCGGAAAAGACATTCACTTTGTGTTCATGAAACGACCGTTGGCACGCCTGGAAGTCACAGCTGACCAAGCGCACGCAGCCGAGCCGCCACGACCTTGACGCCGGTCGACAACTCAGCCATCGAGAGCGTGTCTACCTGATCATCGTTGTCACCCGTCGGGAACTCCTCAAATTCCGTGATCCAGTCGTCGAGCCAGGGCGCGCCATCAGGCAGTAGCCAATCACCCGACTCTACGGTCGGGCTGACAAACTGCGCGCGGCTCTCTTTGCTATCCTGGCCTGGGTTCCACGCGACAAGCCCCGGCACCAGTCCGCGAAGCTCTGACACAATCGCCGGACCGTTGGCCTTGTCCTCGATCACGACTCGGGACACACGCTTGTGTGGCAGTGGATCGGCTCGCCAGCGCTCGACCAGGGCCACGAGCTGGCGCTTCGTTTCGCCATAGTCCAGCCTCCGGCGCGTGCGGTCGAGCACGTATCGCCGCGAACCCTTAAATCCGATTACAGTCAAAACTACAAAATCAGTTTCATCGCCCTTTTTAAAAGCCGCGTCGACGAAGATCCCGATCTGATCAAGCGGCTCAGGTAGTGGGTCAGCAGCACCCTCGTAGCAGCCGTGCGGACGCCCGCCCGACACGCCCCGTCCGTCCGGTTTCCAGAATCGCCACCACGCCCGCCGGAACAGACCACCGCCCTCGACCGACGGCTCTTGCAGGTGCTGCGCCGCGTATGCTCGCGAACCAAGCCGCACACGCTCGCTCTGGAGGTAGGTGCTCGGCTGGAGCTGCGGGAACAGCACATCGCCGGACTCGGTACGGTGATCGGTCTGAAGCTCGCGCCCGGTCCGTGTCACAAGCACGCGGCTGCGCTTCGGATTGTACTCGCTCGGCAAGCACAGGTGCGCAAAGTCCCCTCGCGCAAGAAGATGTCCGGCCAAGTCCTCTTTGTGCTGGCGCTGCATGATCACGATCCGGCAGTCGCGCGCGGGGTTGGCCACGCGGTTATGGAGCGCCTGATCCCACACCGCGTTGACATGGCGCAGCCGCTTCGGATTCCAGCTTTCCGGGATCGATGTGGGATCGTCGGCCACGATCGCGTTGACGCGCCAGCCGGTAGATCCTTGCATCGTGTCCGACTGGCGGAACCCCGTCGAGGTGTTCCAATAGTAGGTTTTCTCGTGCTGGCGAGGGTCTAGCTTCCAACCTCGCGGGCCGCTGAAGCGGGACTTGTACCAGTCTGAGGTGAGGATCGTCTGTGTGCGCATCGAGTCGCGAGTCGCAAGATCCGCGTGCCAGGAAAGGTAGAGTCCACGCGAACCTGGCGACCACGTCCAGATCCAAGCCGGGAACAGCACCGAGCCCCACAGGCTTTTCGCGGTGCCGGGCGGTACGTTGATCACAAGGTTCTGAAGCTCGCCCTGCGCGCACGCTTGCAGGTGCTCAGCGATCACACCGTTGTGCCAGTTTTCGATAAACGGGCAAGCGGGCTCGACGATCGACCACGCCCGACGCCCGAACTCGTGCAGCGATCGGCGGCAAAGCTCGGCTTCGATCAGGGCCTTGTCGATCAGCCCTCGCAAACAGACTCCAATTCTGGAGCTAGCGTCTTCAAGGTATCACTGAAAATACGACGTTGCTCACGTCCGCTGACACCAGCACCTAAGCCACTCACGTACCTTCTGCAAGCTAAAGCCCTGGACCTCATCCTGCAATCACGCTCTCACCTGACGACGGGTCAGCGGTCAGCATGCGCCATGCAAGTGCAACCACTGCTGGAACTTGTCCGTTTCCAAGGCAGCGCAGTCTGTCCACCCGACAGGCCACCCCATTAGCCACTCGACCCACAGCGGGTTCAATGTCCCACCAACCACCATCTTGCCCTTGCGGTCGTGACAGGTAGGCGTTGGCCGATTTTTGACCGCAGTAGCCAAGCCGTCCCCGCTGTTTTTCGATGCGCCTTTTCGGTTGTAATTTCCGGTCACTGTCGGCGTTGGCCACAATCCAGAGTCGGTGTCGTTTGTGGGGAGCCCTAGCGTGTTCCGCTCCCAACACTCCCCAGCGCGCATCATACCCCAGGTCGGCAAGATCACCGAGGACCACGGCAAGTCCTCTTGAAACAAGCAGTGGGCTGTTTTCCACGAAAACATAACGCGGTCGAACCTCACCGATAATGCGTGCCATTTCGGACCACAGACCAGAGCGAGCTCCTGTGATTCCTGCTCCTTTGCCAGCTGCGCTGATATCCTGACAGGGGAATCCGCCGCTGATGATATCGACTGTTCCACGCCATCGACTTCCATCAAAGGTTCGCACGTCGTCCCAGATTGGAAATCGGTCAAGACATCCGTCAGACTGGCGTGCGAGCAGGACTCTTCTGGCATAGGGATCAAGCTCAACAGCGCAGACGGTGCGCCATCCAAGCAGTCTCCCTCCCAAGATGCCGCCTCCGGCCCCTGCAAATAGTGCCAGCTCACGCATATTTCTCCTCCCCAGCCAGTAAAGGCGCGCAAGGCTCAATCTGTAGACTTGGGTTTTCGGACTTGCGCCTGAAGGCTGTGGACCGGCTGACGATCACGCTCTCACCTGACGACGGGTCAGTGACTCGGTAGTCCTTGTGCTGGCTGCGCGCGTCAGGATTCCAGCGCGACACCGAGCGCTTGCCACTCGGGTGGAAGCCCCAGAACGTGGCTAGGTGTACGTGCTGGTAGCTGTCTGTATAGCTCGACGCGAGGCCTTTTATTTGCGCGAGGCCGAGCGCATCGCAGAATGAATCACCCACTTTCAGCGCTGGCTCCAGCTCGCGCGGAAGCTCCAACACCGTGAACCAGACCGTGTCACCGCGCCACTCAACCGATAGCCTGATACGGCTCGCTGGTCGGTACTTGCTCACCGGCCCGAATCGGTGCTGTAGCTCGGTCCGCCCGCGCAGAAGCTCGGGCAAGCTCGCGCGGTTCACCCGCACAGGCCGGGGCCTTGAGTCCCGGTATTGCCTGATTTTGCGGATCACGTCTTCGGTCGCCCACTTCGCTTGACCGGGTTTACCGACTTCGATCTCATACTGCCGCAGCAGCGCGGCCCGATCGAGTTTCTTCAGATCTTGCAGTGTCACCTGTTGTCACCTGACTCGCACGTCGGCGCAGCGTGGCGTACCTACTCACGCACTTCATCCTACGGTCGTCCTCTCGCGCGACCTCTGTAGCACTTCCGCTCGCGCGGTGTCAAGAGTCGCGGTCATGTACCGACTCGACTACCTCAGCAGACCCATCTTCCACGCTATCATCGTGTAACACCTCTCTATTTATCTCACCCGTACACGTTCGCCCAAAATGCGCGAGCATGCTCAACGGTCTTGATCTTGAACGCCGCATCGTAAGTCGTATCAAAAGACACGCGCCAGCGGCATGCGAGGCACTGCTTGATAGCGTGCGTGCGCTTGAATGTGTACGACCACCGAATACCTTTGCACGATGGGCAGCAAGCTCCTTGTGCGTCAGTCATGTCGTGCCTCGACTTGCACACGCGCGTAATGTGCCTGTATCAGTGGGATTAGCGTGCGCGCGCACGCTCGCAGGACCGGGCAGGTTTCCTCGGGAAACAGATCAACGCTTAGCTGTGTCGTGGCAGGTACTGTCTTGCAACCGATCTGCACCTGATTGTCACAGGCAGTTATCACATACTCTAATCCCGAAATCACCAGCGGTGTAGATGTGACCTGGGCTTTGTCGCAGACCCGGGCTTCACCGTAGACCTGGGCATTGCCGTAGACCTGGGCATTGCCGTAGACCCGGGCTTCACCGTAGACCTGGGCATTGCCGTAGACCTGGGCATTGCCGTAGACCTGGGCTTCACTACCTACAAAGGCTGTGTCAGCCACACGAGCAGAGTCAGCAATCCAACCACCACCATTTGCATGTCGATGCGCAGGGACCGGACCGAAACCGAAATCGAAATCGAACGTCGTTTCTTCCATCGTTGCCTCCGAGCGAGCACACTAGGTCAAAGCCCGGTGTAGTGTCAAGATTTATTTGCGGCTCGGTCTACTAGGCCACACCCTAATCGCCGGAACGTCCGCCGGGTAGCCCCAGACAAACCAGCAGCACGACACCGAATCACTACCACCTCCGTCGAAGCTCCAGCGCGGCAGGTACAGCATGTGCTCGGGCGGGTGCTCTAAGAGGAAGTCGCGCCGGGCCTCGGTCGGCTCAAGCCAGGTAGCGCGCATGAGCAGTGCGACCTGCGGCGACACCGTGAGAGCGCAGCGCGCGACCTCAAGCGCGTGTTTGAACGGTGGGTTTGTAATCGTCCAGACACCTGAAGCCTTGAAGCCGGACTGGTGCAGGTTGTGCTGCAATATCTGGACATTCGTGATCTGGTGCGATGTGAACGCGGGCAAAGTCAGGTCAGCTTGGGTAATCTGACGAGCCACAAACCGATTGCGTGTCCAGTCACGAGCGGCTTGAACGTCCTCGACATCGATGTCACTGGCGATCAGGCCATCGAACCGGGGCGCAAGCGTCATAGCCATTCGTCCGTCACCGCAGCACGGATCGCAAAGCACGCTGCCCTTGATCGCCGGGAAGCTCGACACGAGCGCTTCAGTCATCCAATCCGGTGTGCGGTACTTATCGAGGTCGGCACGCACGCGCATTGTCAGACATGGCCCTCCGGTTGCTCCCTTGCCCCGCCAAACTCGACCGACCAGCATGCATCACACAGCTCGGGGCGGTCGTCTGACCCGCTTGTGTGGTCAGCGATCTTTCCGCACCTAGCACACACGTAGTGTAGACCGATCTTTCCGCACCTAGCACACACGTAGTGTAGACACTTGCCACAACCTACCGAGTTGATGAACTTTCCGCAGAGACAACGGTTCTTCATGACACCATGACAGCACTAACCCTAGTTCGGTGTCAAGTCGTCTCTGCCTTCGGTCGCGCGCTCGGTCAGCTCCAGCAGTTTGCGCAGATCACCCTCCGACAGCTTGGACAGGTCGACCGACTGCTCGGTCTTGATCAGCTGCTCGGTCTTGATCGTTTGTTGCCAAGTCAGCTCCTGATCAACCGACCGACCGCCAGGGCCGCGTAGCAGCCACTTACCAGGGTCGGACACAAAGACAGCGGACTCGGCCAGCGCGCGGGCTTTGGCGCACGCCTGCAAGATCCGGTGCTGGTACTCCGAGCTTTCGCGCAGCAGTGTGTGGTGCTCGCTCTCGGTGAGAAACTGACAGGCTGCGACCTTGGGTGTCGAGCCTCGCATGATGGCGTCACAGATCTCGTCTATCAGCTCAGGCTCTATGATCCTGCCTTTCGAGTACACCGATCTCGACACCCTGCCGAGCGGCACATCTTCCTGATCCCAGTAACCGCCCACAAGTGGCGGTGTCTCGTCGGTGAATAGACCCATTTGTAAACGATACACTGAGGCGCACGCTCAAGCAACAAGACGTTCAGGTGATCCGCGCCGTGATTTGTATCATAACTTACATCCAAGCTAGCGCGCCGACAGCCTGATTATTTTCAGATTTTTCCCGAATTTTCGGATTTTCTGGAGCTGCTGAAATTCGATGAACGCATGGCGCGAGCCTCTTTTATTGGTCGAACCGATCCCTTTGTCTAGGTATCTCGGATGCATATTAACGACCTCACCGACGACAGGTGTTTACAATTGTTGAGCTAGACAGACAGACAGAGGCTAGATCGAGATCTCCGAATCGGTGTGAAAACAGCGATCGGGAATTTTCCGAATATTCGAAAAAATCAAAAATCGGAATTCGGAAAAATCAAAACAGCCCGATCTGTAAGATCTGTAAAACCCTCTGTCTGTCTGTCTATCTATCTAATTGGTTACTTCCCCCGTCGCTGAGGGGGTATAATACGCATTCTGTATACCTAGACAAAGCAGACATTAGACGGCCAGTCTAGTCTACTTTTGACACCGCTTGCCAAGCTAGACACTCAGAAACCTTGACACCGCTTGGGGAAATAGTAAACACTTCGGCCCATGAAACTTTCGATTTTCGATAGTCTCACCGACGGGGCGGCAACCCGTGTCGCGGTCGAGTGGTCGGATTTGGTCGATCTGCTCACGCACTTCACTCCGACGGAGTGCGCGCCTTGTAAGGGAAAGCACTGTAAATTGAAGCAGGGTAAGTCGTGGTCCCCTGCCACCTTCGCGGGGGACCGGCGCGGTAACGCAAATGCCGAAGAGTTGTGCGCGCTCGTGTTCGATCTTGACGACCTTGCACCGGGCTGGGAGTCGAGTAAGTGGTTCGCCCGGGTAGGTAGCTACCGGGCTGTAGTCCACAGCAGCCACAGCCACACGCCCGAGGCACCTCGGCTGCGGATCGTGCTGCCGCTCGAATACCCGTACCCGGCCAAGCAGTGGCGCAAGGCATGGCTTACCGCAGCGCTTGACCTGGGTGTGCAGGCCGATGAGTCGTGCAAGGACCCTGCCCGGCTCTACTTCCTGCCGACTTGTCCGGTGGGCGGTTCTGAGCCGATCGCGCTCGTTTCGGAGGGGCCTTACTACGCCTTTCCAAAAGCCGCAGCCGCCCAGGTCAAACCTACGGCCGTGCTTCATCAAGCTGAGCCCGAGACCAGTGAGACCGAGTCCGAGCCGATCGATCCAAGCGCGCTGCTAGGCCGTCTGGCCGAGCTGCGGACCGCTAAGACAAGGCAGGGTAACACCGAGCACGCCGAGCTGCTGGATGCGATCGTGCGTGGCACGGCGATCGCAAGGCTCGGTAACAGGTCGGTGCGAATCAACCAGGCCGCAAGCCTCTGTGCTTTCGCGCTGCCGCCGGATGTCAGTGCGGACACGTTTGCCGAGCTTGTCACACCGGCACTTGCTCGCACCGAGCTGGGCGAAGAAGGTCTTACCCACTGGCTCGGTGTGGCGATGGATAGCTACCGGCGTGCGCAAGTACGGCGCGCGGACGCGGACGCGGCGCGCAAGGCGCACGATGACGCGATCAGGGAGCGGCTGTGTAAGATCGTGGTGAGGCCGGACAAGCTGGCTGAGGTTGACCCGGACACAGACCCGTTTGAGCAGTGGCAGGATCTGCTACTCAAGAGTCCAAAGGACGCCGTGATCTCGTGTGGCGAAAATGCCTTTGTGACCCTCCTATTCTCCGAGGAGACGCGGAACACGATCAAGTTCGACCTTGTGGCAAAAAAGGTCGTGGTCTGCGGCGGCCCGTTTGCAGGAGCGAGCGAGGGTATCCTCGAAGTCGAGGTGTGCGATTGGCTCCAGCGCCATCACGGGATCGGACTCAAACCGCACGACGTCGGTCTGCGCATCGCGCGCGTAGCCTGGGCCAATCGGTTCGACCCACTCGCTGACTACCTGAACGGCCTACAGTGGGACGGGGTCGACCGACTGTCGGTCCTCTTTGAGGACTACGCCAGGGTCAGCAGGCGTAGCCCGAGCGGTGAGAACGTCAGCAAGCTGGCGGACGTGTGCGGCCACAAGTGGGCGCGGTCGGCAGTGGCCCGCGCGCTGTCACCGGGCTGCAAGGTGGACACCGTCCTGATACTTGAGGGTGCAGGAGGGCTCGGCAAGTCTACGTTTTTCGAGATTCTGGCGGGTGACTGGTTCTGCCAGGAAAAGATCGTGATCGGTGACAAGGATTCCAAACAGCTTGCCGCGACTCACTGGATCTGCGAGCTGGGGGAGCTGGAGTCATTCAAGCGTGCCGAGGACAGCGCCAAGAAGCTGTTCTTTGCGCAGCGGATCGACAAGTTCCGGCCACCCTACGGCAAGGCTCCCCAGGACTTCCCGCGCCGCGCCGTCTTTGTAGGCACTACCAACGATCGGCAGTACCTCACCGACCGCACAGGCAATCGGCGATACTGGCCTTTTGCGAGCACTGCCGATTTCGATCGAGCCAAGATCCGGCGCGATCGTGATCAGATCTGGGCGCAAGCTGTAGCCGAGTTCCGTGCCTGGCAAAGCGCGGGCGGTGGCGAGAACGGCCACCACTGGTGGCTCACGCCGAGCGAGCAGACCGCCATGGATTGCGAGACGGAGGCACGCCTGAAGGACGCTCAGTACGACGGGCGTCTTATTGAATGGTGGTTTGATCAAACACCTAACCGGCGACCTCTCTTTTTCACAGCGGCGGAAGCCGCAACAAAAGCTTTACAATTCCCACCGGATCGGCTATCACCTTCCTTGCTTTCCGAGGTCGGGATTGCGCTGGAAAAACTGGGTTTTGAACGAAAGCGGACTTCGGTGCTCGGTCGTCAGGTGCGTGGTTTTGCACCGACCGAGGAGTTAAGGACCATCCCGCGACGTGGGCACGCTGTTCTACAAGAGGTGAGCACGAGCGGAACGTACACACAGAAAGGTGATGCTCATGATTAGGATTGAAATCAAAGGTTCGCGAGGGTCTGGAAAAACGAGGTTGGCTCACTTCATCGCGAACGCGCTACGAGCAGGTAGTCATGGTGCTACCTCCGTCGCCGTGGACGGATCTGATAAACGGGAACAGGGTAGTAATAACGTAGCTGCTCAACACGTCAGCATCACAACAAGTAATAAACCTTAAGCAGTACTCGACGGAGGTGGCAAATGATCGACCTGCTGACCAGAACCCCGCACAAGTATGACCTTGACCCTCTGACAGGGCAGCTTCGGGACAAGGCTGTCGAGCTTG
>Ga0208826_1000985_pt1 | contig 26080 bp, 27 predicted proteins | sample AD_UKC115_MetaG_FD_184451 | JGI IMG/M metagenome (GOLD analysis project Ga0208826, IMG submission 184451) | Active sludge microbial communities of municipal wastewater-treating anaerobic digesters from Hong Kong - AD_UKC115_MetaG (SPAdes)... | ecosystem: Engineered > Bioreactor > Anaerobic >...
CGAAAGAGACCGTTGACGGAAGACTCTTTGTGCAATTCATTGCACTTATCCTCATGAGTGCATTAAGAAGCCAGATGCGTACTTCATCCTTGATTGAGAAGTACACAGTGCGCGAATTACTCCTTGAGATGGAGCCTCTCACTCAGATTCGCTATACGGGGAAATATGGCTCGATCATTACTGAAGTCACAAAGCCTCAACGCGAGATTCTTTCATCACTAGGTATTGAAATCCCCTCGTCGACCTAGTTACAAAAAGCGGGAAATCAGGATGCATATAGGTAATAAAAGTTAGGCGCGAGTCTTTCCTCTAAGCCCAAGGTCCTTTTTCTGCCTTTTTCCTCCTATAAAACTATCCTGTCAATCCTAAAAAATCCTGTAATCCTGTCCCCAAATCATGCCCGCGGGTGTATTTGAGCGAGCTCAGGGGCAAGCTTTGCACGTTCTTCACGGAGATCGAGCTCGTTCTGGAGGTTGAGCCAAAACTTTGAGGAATTGCCAAAGAATGCCGAAAGCCGCAATGCCATTTCTACGCTAAGCTTCCTTCTATCGTGGAGAATATCCAAGATTGTGCTCGTCGCGACATGGAGTTCTTTTGCAAGGCGATAGGGCGTAATGTTAAGTGGATCAAGGAATTCTTGCTTTAAGATTTCGCCTATGGTTGGTGTTTCAATGGTCATATATGGAAATATAAAAGTATGATCAGTTACCTCAGACATATCGCTCATCTCCTCAATGGTAATCTACAATGGAGACGTCATAGGCATCTCCATTCTTAAATTGAAAAATGACCCTCCATTGATCATTTATCCGAATCGAACAATACCTCTTTCGTGTTCCTTGCAAATGCTCAAACCTATTTGATGGGGGAACCCTCAAGTCTATTTCATTGGTCGATGAATCGATAACAAGAAGCTTTATAAGAGCACGCCTTTGAATCTCAGGTGGAAGCTTCTTGGAGACTTCCTGATGAAATATCTTCTCTGTCTCAACATCTCCGAATGATCTTATCATTTTCCGAGTATATAAAATTCTATTATATCTGTCAAGCAGATATAGAGAGAATGAATATAATTTTTAGACAGGATGACAGGATTAAGCAGGATGAACAGGATAATTTTTTGTAAAGCAGAGAAATGTGAGCCCTCAATTACAAAGGATTATGAATTAGAGACATTGTTCGCGGCGACGGTAAGCTGATGAACTACTTTCTCGATAGAGTCCGCATAGAGATTGCGCTCGATAAAGGGAATGGGAATTTCTCTGGCCTCTTCTTGGAGCACTTCCATTGCGTCTTTGATCACATTTTTTATTTGTACATACGCCTCTTTAGGAGTACTCTCACATGAACTCAGATAAGGAAACTCTGCAACAGTTCCGATATAGCTTGCATCCTCTTCTGAATAGAAGATATGGTATTCATATTTCTCAATAGTATCCTTCATTGATTCCCTCCTCTTCTGCGCAATAATCAGGAATTGAGACAGGATGACAGGATGATACTGGATGAACAGGATTATGCACGATTCTCGTAATTGGTGGCAATCCATGCGCGGTAGGCGCCGGAGCGCACGGAGGCGATCCACTCGGGATTGTCCAAATACCAGCGCACCGTGTGGCGCAAGCCCTCGTCAAAGCTTACCGATTGTTTCCAGCCTAGCTCATTTTTCAGCTTGGAGCAGTCTATGGCGTAGCGGCGGTCGTGGCCAGGGCGGTCTTTGACGTAGGTGATGAGCCCCTCAAGCTCCCGTACGGACTTGCCTGTCTCCTCGGCCACAATCTCGATAAGGCGATGAAGAAGCCTTATGTTCTCCCACTCGTTCTCGCCGCCGATGTTGTAGGTCTCCCCAATAGTTCCGCGCGTCATGATGGTCCATACCGCAGCATTGTGGTCGACCACGTAGAGCCAGTCCCGAATGTTCTTGCCATCGCCATAGACAGGCAGGGGCTTGCCCTCCAGCATATTGAGGATCATGAGGGGGATGAGCTTTTCCGGAAACTGAAAGGGCCCGTAGTTGTTGGAACAATTCGAGATGGTGATAGGAAGGCCGTAGGTGTGGCTGTAGGCCTTGACTAAAAAGTCGCTGGACGCTTTGCTCGCGGAATAGGGCGAGCGCGGATCGTAGGGCGTTGTCTCCTTAAAGGCGCCTTCTTCACCGAGGCTGCCGTACACTTCGTCGGTGGAAATGTGATGGAAGAGCACAGGCGCAGCAGTACCTTTCCATGCCTGCCGAGCTGCTTCCAGAAGTGTGTAGGTACCCATCACATTGGTCGTGATAAAGCATTGCGGATCGATAATCGAGCGGTCCACATGGCTCTCCGCGGCAAAGTGCACCACCGCATCGATGTCGTAGTCCGCAAAAAGCTTTTGAACGAGCGCCGCATCGCGAATGTCACCGTGGACGAACACGTAGCTGTCTTTATACTGCGCAGCGATATCCGAAAGGTTCTGCGGGTTGCCCGCATAGGTGAGCGCATCGAGATTAACCACCCGCCCCGCAAACCCCACCTTGGTAAAAAGATAGAGAATGAAATTCGACCCAATAAACCCCGCTCCGCCGGTGACAAGGATGTTCGAGAAACTCCGCGCCTCGCTCACTGCTTCCTCCAAGGGAGTGGATTTACTGGATAGTTGACGGGATAACAAGATTTTACGGGATTTACGGGATTAATCATAAAACTTCTTGCAGCTCCTTGGGCATAGGGGGAAGATCCTTGAACCATTCTTGATAAAAGTTGCTGTGAGGGAAAAAGAGCACGATCATAGTGAGGATGATGATTTTGAAGTAGTTAGCAAGCGTGCGATGGTGGACCCACCAGACTTCGAGCTGGCCCTTGTAGGGGGCGATGATGGTGTCGTGAAAATGGTCACGCTCGCCTTGCACCTGGTCTAGGAGTGCTTCTTCGTCCCGGAACACAATCGACGCGATGCCGGATAGCCCAGGCGGCACTTTGTCGATCTCTTTTTTCACGTCGTCGGCATAGAGTTCGTAGTGCTGGCGCGCTTGAGGGCGCGGGCCGACGACACTCATTTGGCCAATAAGAATATTGGCGAGTTGTGGTAGCTCGTTGATCTTTGTTTTACGCAGAAACTTACCCATGGGGAGAATTCGCGGATCGTTCTTCTGGGTGAGTACGCCTCCGGGCAGGTTGGGGCTATCCTTGAGCATGGTGGCGAATTTGAGCACCTTGAAGTCTTTGCCGCCTTTGCCCACACGCGGCTGGAGGTAGAAGATGTAGTGCTCACCGGTGAGCTTGAGCGCGATCATGATAGGAATCATAAAAGGAAAAAGGACGACGATAGCGAGCGCAGAAAAAAGGATATCAAAAAAGCGAATCAGGGCGGCATCGCGCATCACATCCTCCCGTCCAGGAATTTGCCGGTTTCTTTGTGCGCAAATTCCGGGATGGTGGCGTTGAAGAGATCGATGAGCTCTTGGCGAGTCCATGCGCCGCGGTGGCGCATAGCGCGAATTGCGTCCTCAAAGTGAGTGAGCGCGGCAGCATCATAGGTAGGCTTGTTTTTGATGACGCCGATGGAATCGAAGCGATTCATGTCGAGCATCTCGTGCTCGGTGTAGAATTCCTCGAAGTCCTTCTCGCCGGTGGTATCGCTTGTAAAGAAATAGACCGGCCACTTGTGCTGCGCTTTGAGCTCCGCAACGCGCGAGCGCGCTTCGTCTTCGCTACTGCATTCCACCGCTTCGTAACCACGACTTGCAAGGTAGCGAATGGCAATCTCGCTAAAGGTTAGAAGATTCTCATTTGGATTGAGCTTAGGAAAGAAGAGGTCACGATTTTCGCCGAGAAGCGCAGACATAAGGCAGAGCTCGCCCGATTCCTTGGGCGTGACAAAATAGCGGCGCACATCGTTCGGCGCAGAGAGCGGCTGGTCTTTTTCCATGCGGCGATTAAAGCCAAAAAGGAGGCTACCATCGGAGAAGGCGACATTCGCAAAACGCGCTGTCGAGACCGGCACTTCGAGACTCCGGCGCATGAGGAAATACTCCATGATACGCTTTGAGGCACCCATCATGTTGACTGGATTGGCGGCTTTGTCGGTGGAGACGCAGAAGTATTTGCGCGCCCCGCACGACGCGGCCTGTTTCATGGTCTTGTCGGTATTGAAAATATTGACATCTACCATGCGCATGAGCGTGTACGGATCCTTTTCGCTGCGCACATGCTTGAGGGCCGATAGATTGAGCACATAGTCGTAGCCTGGGCTATTCGCTATAAACGCGTCGAAGATATCGCTGCCTGCGTCAATGGCAAAGGTAGCGAATTCACCCTCGATATACCCGAGCGACGAGCGAATATCGCGCACGAGCTCCACCATGTTGTTCTCTGAAATATCGACAACATGCAAGATTTTGGGCTTCCTTGCAAAGATCTCTTTGGTGACCGCCTGACCGATCGAGCCCGCGCCGCCAATAACCAAAAAGCGTGAACCTTGCACGAGGGAGGAGAGCTGTTTTTCGTGGGTGGCGATGTCGCGAGCGAATAAGTCAGCATCGCGGCCGATAAGTTTTAGTATTGCATCCATAATGGTTTTGACGGGATTGACAGGATAATGTTTTTGACAGGATTGTACTGGATTTACGGTATGATTGTAGAGACGAGGCCTTTCTTCATGGCCATATCAGCATTGATCACGATAGGCTGCTCTAGGACAAAGCTTTTTACAATAGGCTGCATTTTAATTTTTAAAGCATCAGAGACTTGAAAAAGGGCATGTTCTGGATGCTCCTTTAACACGAGACAAGGGGTAATCAAAAGGTCACTCAGTGCAGTCTTTGCTAAGGTATTAGGAAGGTCTGAAAGTTGACTATAATGTCTTCCCACTTTCAAGCCTATAAAAACCAAAAGTGTATTGATCATCTTTTCGTAGATATTTTGAAGGAATTTTTCCCATGGCTCTTTCTGAGAAGCATCGTTTTCGGCTGGTTTGGGAGCAGAGCTCTTAGCCTCTATAATAAATACTCTCGTTTGAACACCTGATTTTCTTGCAATTACGAAATCACAGGTCTTCACATTAAGTGTTTGCATTGTGGGGCAGCTCTCAATTTTGAAATAGTTTCCTGACTGCACAACAAATTCCATGCCGGACTCAACGTTGCTATTCATGAAAGACTCAGCTCCACTTCTTGTTCATAGAGGCGCACTGACTCGCGCACGATCGGGTTATCGGGATATCCATTTTGAAGATCGTCGATTGTTGCTGCACCGTTCTCTAACGACAAGACTGGCATCGATTCCTTATGTTTTGTTGCAATGAGGCTCAGCCCTTTTACCACAAAATAGGAATGGGTTGAGATAAAAAATTGAATACCGCTCTTTGAAAGTAAATAGATGGTCTCCATGAATTGCGCGATTGCCTTCGGATGAAGCGCTGCTTCTGGCTCGTCGATGAAGATCACTGAATCGCGATCAAGATAATGATTGCCAAGCAGCGTATCGAGGATAGCCAATTTCTTTACACCCTCAGAAGCTATATTGATAGGAAATAAATAACGGCCTTTCTGATATACCCAACGATCGTTTTCGTCGTGATACACTTTACCATCAACTACTTTTTCAATAGAATGTCGTGCGTCTGAAAATTCCTGATAATTCTTACCCTTCTTGGGCTGTATCGATATGACTTTTGCGAGATCGTAATAGGTATCATCGAAGCCAAATAGCTTTGTACGCTCTCGAGAATCGATAATAACCTTATAGAGCGTTAGAATTTCCTTTTCAGGCAAGAACAGTGAATTGCTCGAACGTGGATTCAAAGTCTCAAGAACATCGACAAGTGTTGTAACAGTACTATCACCAAAGGAATATGAAATCTTGCCTTCAGCCATTTCCATTTGGAATTCCAGCTTATCTTGCTGACCTCGCGCCACAAGATCGCCCAGTTTGTCAGCTTGAAACGTCCAGTAAAGTTTGCTTGCAAGGATTTCCGGGAATTTGCGAGGCTCGTCTCCTCGCTTATATTCCTCCGATGCCTTAATTGCCGAATAGGCAGCCTTAAGAAGGAAAGTCTTGCCCGTGCCATTATTGCCAATGACGAGGTTTATCTTTCCAATATGGTCCCAGTCAATTGAAGCGAGCGGGCCATAATTTCTTAAAATCAGTGCTTTGATCATAGTAGTTCCTTTGACGGGATTGACGGGATAATGTTTTTGACAGGATTACAGGATTGTACTGGATTTACGGGATAAAATAAAAATTTTGACATATCGTGCGAAACCTTCGATGCGCTGTATCATCTGCGCTTTCTCTTTCTTTTGTAATTGGTTAGAAGTGTTCATGACAAAACCAATCCTCCCGTATCTTATACTACAAAAATAGCGAGGTAAACTTCAAGATTACAAGATAATTGGGTCATTTCCTGCATTTCGGCAAGTTCTTTTCTAGCGAATCACATACGAGGTCGACTTCGGCGTCGGTGATGGTTGGGTAGAGCGGCAGGGTGAGCTCGTGCTCGCTGATGTACTGGCTCTTTGGCGTTGGGCCGACTTTGTCTTTGTAGGCGGTAAAACTCTGGATGGCCGGGTAGTGGATCGAGGTCTGGATACCATCGTCTTTCATGAGGTCGATGAGCTTGGCGCGGTCGATGTCTTGTGCAAGCAGGATGGGCATGATGTGGTAGGTGGGCGTTCCGCGATTGTAGTGACGGAAGGGCACGGAGAGGAAGTCCGACAGGCGATCGAGGCGGCTAAAATAGTGCGCAACGCGGGCAGCGCGTGCGGCGTTGGCTTCAGGCAGCTTGGCAAGCTGGACAAGGCCGAGGGCTGCGCGCACTTCATCGATGCGGTAGTTAAAGCCTGGCTCGAGCACATCGTAGGTGGCGGCGCGACCTTTAATGCGGTCGAAGCTAGCAACAGTCATGCCATGCGAGCGCAGGTTCTTGCACTTCTGGTAGAGTTCAGGATCGCGCGTGACGACCATGCCGCCTTCTCCCACCGCGAGGTTCTTGTTGGAGAAGAAACTCCAGGCCGATACATCGCCAAAGGTACCAAGCTTGCGGCCCTTGTAGGTGCCGCCATTCGCATGCGCACAATCCTCGATGAGCTTGAGATTATGCCGCTTGCAGATATCGACAATCGCATCCATATTGCAGGCATAGCCCGCATAGTGCACGATCATCACCGCCTTGGTGCGCGGCGTGATCTTGGCCTCGATATCGGCAGGATCCATTGCCCAATCGGACATTGAGGTGACATCGCCAATCACCACCTTGCCACCCGATACCTGCACCGTATTCAAATCCGCAATGAACGTGAGCGATGGCACAATCACCTCATCCCCAGGCCCCACCCCACACGCAAGCACTGCAATATGCAGCGCCGCCTGCTGAACCATACAGTATATTTGACACAATGACAGGATAATACAAGATCTGCTTGATTTTTCATAATACTTCTTGCAGCTCCTTGGGAATCGGCGGCAGGTCCTTGAACCATTTGCGGTAAAGCTTGTTACTAGGTGCAAAAAGCACAATTAATGTCATAACAATAATCTTGAAGTAGTTGGCAAGCGTGCGGTGCCGCACCCACCACACCTCGAGCTCACCCTTGTACGGCACAATCACTGTGTGATGAAAATGGTCCCGGTCGCCTTTCACCTTGTCCAGAAACGATTCTTCATCTCGAAAGACAATCGAAGCGATGCCAGATAACCCTGGTGCCACCTTATCAATCTCCCTTTTAATGCATTCTGAATATAAATCGTAATGCTGACGTACAACCGGCCTTGGCCCCACAACACTCATCTGCCCAACAAAGACATTCGCCAGCTGTGGTAGCTCATTGATCTTGGTTTTGCGCAAGAATTTGCCCATAGGGAGGATGCGTGGATCATCCTTCTGAGTGAGCACGCCGCCTGGAAGATTCGGGCTATCTTTGAGCATGGTGGCGAATTTGAGCACTTTGAAGTCTTTGCCACCTTTACCGACGCGCGGTTGAAGGTAAAAGATGTAATGTTCGCCCGTGAGCTTGAGCCCAATCATGATGGGGATCATAAAAGGGAAGAGCACAATCATGGCGAGCGCGGAAAACACTATGTCGAAAAAGCGAATCAGGGCTGCATCGCTCATCAAATCCTCTCCATCACATTCTCCTGTCCAGAAATTTGCATGTCTCTTTGTTGCTCTGGGAGATATCGACCAGATGCAGTAGTATTAGCCTTCGGGGAAAAATCTTCTTTGTCACCGCTTGGTCTATCAAACCTGCACCACAAATGACGAGAAAACACGCACCCTAAACGAGCTCTATTTACAAGCTCTCTTTCATGAGCAGCAAGATCGTTTTCGAAAAGTTGGTACTTTTGAAGTGCTCCCCTGCTTTTCGGGCCAATTATGAGCTTAATTTCTGCCGGACTTCTGCCGGCGTAAAGTATCTCAAAGCCATGTGTGGCCGAGTTTCGTTATAATGCCGTATCCAATCAGCAATGGCATTATAACCATCATCAAACGAGTCAAACGTTCTCTGCCAGACAAATTTCTCCTTTATGGATCTAAAAAATCGCTCAATCATTCCATAAGATACCTGTCACAACAATCAATCAAAGCTACCAGGTGACAAAAGCCGTCCTTCCTTGTGAAAATATGCGTCATATCAATTGCCCAACGATGATTGATAAGCGGCGTATCACTCCTTAAACCTTTTACCCGTGGCCGGTAATCAGAAGGCCGTTTTCTGCATTGCCAGCCATTCATCTTGATAATCCGATGGATACGTTTGCGATTGTAGGCTATGCCTTCTTCTTTCCTTAAAACCCACGTAATTCGCCTCGTCCCATAGAAAGGATAACGATCAATGATATCTCTTACCTTCTCCACTATGCTCTGTTCCGGTTTTAAAACTCTTCGTGCCCTTTTCGGCTCATAGTAGATATTCGACCGATGATACCCAAGAATCCGACACAGTTTTCGGATACTCACCTCGATACCATCCTCTTTCAAGTGCTCCTCTAGACTCAGGATTCGATCTCTTCCTTCGTGCCCCACAGGGTTTTGGCTTTTTTTAGTACGGCATTCTCCACATAGAGTTCGCCTATAGTCGATTGCAACTCTTTCACTTGTTGCTTGTACTGACCAAGTACATCAAGGAGCCTTGATCCTTAGACTCTGCTCTCAGCCCCTGACAAAGGTATCTACCCATCCTTGCACTTCGCTGGGTGTAAGATCATTCTGCCGGGCAACATCAATGACTTTAGAGCTTTGCCTTAAAATCTGCAGCACAATGTCTGCTTTTTTCTTGTCAGTCCATCTCTGAATCTCTGCCATCTTCTTCCTCCTCATTCATTATGTATGGTCTGAACTCGGAGGGGAATACTATACTTTCGCCCGATAATATCAAGGATCAAATAGGTCATCTATAAAAATCTCTTCCTTGCACTAAGCAACATGATGGCTCATTTCTTGCTTTTCTGTACCTTGCAAAACTCTCTATAGTATTCTGATGAGTCCATCAACCCTTCTTTCATATCATATGAACTAGTAAAACCATAAAGTCTTTCGATCTTGCCACAATTAACTTTCTTGGATTCGCTAGCTACCTTCAGTTTATTAAGCATTCCTGACTTAGAAAATACTTTATCATCTTTCAGAAAAAGTGGTAGTCTTATGAGTCTACCATTCAACCCAAATACATCGTTAATTGTGCTTATTATCTGAACAAAAGAATAGTTTCCTGAAGCAATATTAGCTATTGAAACACCAGGCACTACTTCACTCTCTATATAAGTTCGAACAAAGGCTGCAACGTCCTTTACATATAGAAGCGCCTTGACATTCTCACCAGATCCAATTACGGGAACGACACCATGCTTACATAACGATATGAGTGAACTCATGCTACCTCTATCATGTTCACCATAGATAGAGGCGGGCCTGAGAATAAGGACGTCTAGTGATCCTGTGCCATATTTCTGCAGAATAGAAATTTCTGCTTCCAATTTGGTTTTTGCATAGATACTTGTGGCAACAAGCGGTTCGCTTTCTTCTATCTCGTGATCACTGTTCGGGTAGACATCATTAGTACTAAAGAATAAGAATTTTTTTACACCATATTGGGCGCACTTATCTATAAGAATTCGTGTGCCTTCGACATTCACTTTGTAAAAACTAGCAACTTGCTCAGAAGTCTTTGGTGCCCAATGAACATTGGCCGCGAGATGTATTACAGCAAAGGCTTCGCCTAAAACCCTATTCCAGTCATTAATGGAAAGGATGTCTGAAAAAACAAAATCCACTCCGTCCAAAGACTTTGTGAAAGGTGCAATTCTGTCATTATGCCGATCGATCGCAATAAGATCATAATCGTTATGGAGGTACTTCACGATTGCTGAACCTACCATGCCATTGGCCCCCGTAATTACCACTTTTTTCTTCATTTATGGAGTTCCATCGCCTTTAGCTGCTCAATATAGTCACATAACCTAAGGAAAGTAACACCGTTGCTTTTCGCCCAGCCCAGAACTGCTAACAACTTCTCAGAAAAGCCTCTTCTACCTATTGAGAATCTCACTGTATTCTTGATACCAGTCTCGGTAATACCTGCTATTTTATGGTAAACTATTTCAAATGGGTGCATGTAGAAAACAAAGTTGTCCTCACCCTTATAATACTCTCTCAGAACGTACTTATAAACTTCATAAGGCAATATCCGAAAATAACCGCCACCCGAGAATGGGAAATAATGATTAAAACACTTTATTGTAGGGTTCTCGACAACATATATACCATTAGCACCGTAGAAGAGACTTGCTTTCTTCATGAATTCGCGGGCGTCCATAACATTGTATAGTGCGTGTTCACCAAATTTGATATAGCTTGCGTCATATAGAAAACCCAATTGACTTAATACTGGCAGCATTGCATTTGTCATTGAAAAACAAGGAGCACGATATCCGAAAATGGGAGACGAGATTGCAGATTCGAGGTAGTCTTTTGAATCCGCAATTAGGTATCTAAACTCGTTTTCGCTAAGTGAATAGACTAATTCATGGTTATAACCATGACAGGCAATCTCATGACCTAGCTTGTGGATTTCCTTTACCAACTCCGGGTATCTAATTACGGCCTCTTTTACGACGAATACTGTGGCATAAATGCCCATACCCGATAATGCATTAAGTATGGGTAAAACCTTGTCAACAAAGGTAAAATCCATTCTAACCTTATTTTGTGAGCCTTTTAGATACTCAAGATGATACCATTCTTCAAGATCTAATGTGAGAAAAAATCGTTTCATATTTATACGAGCCTGAGTCCTTTTTTGTGAAAACGTTTTGTATCATCCTTTGATGGCCATGTATAATAACGACCTTGCGATGCATCATTAGCAATCGTACTCAGATCTCCACTCTCAATCTTAGATATCGCTCGAACAACTAGGTCTCCGCCTAAGGCTTTTGTCCGAGCTATTACTTCAAAAATAGTTCTACAATCAGAAATGGATACTTTATCTTGAACTACAATTCTGCCATCATCTATTTTTTCCGACATTATATGCACTGTTGCACCAGCATATTCTTCCCCATTCAGTAATTGCCAGAAACTTGGGAAACACCCTCTATAATCTGGGAGATAACTTCCATGAACATTTATGATGCCGAATCGGGGGATGCTAAGAAGGGGTTTCTTGATCACTTGAGGGGCAGAAAACGAGACAATAAGATCTAGCTCCAATTTTAGAATCGTATTGACTAACTCTGAATCATTGATATTCTTACAAGTCAGATAATCGATGCCGTTTGCCCGTGCTACGTGTTCTATGCCATATTTACCGTGATAAAAACGATAGCCTGATGTTTGATCAAGAAAACCTTTAGCTACACACGAAAGTTGATTAAAAGCCATTTTTGCTGTCTGGAAGGGGCCAAACCATCGCAAAAAATCTGTCTTCTTGTTTTCAAGTGAACTCTTATAGTCATTATTAATAACTAACACAACATCAGCGACATTAATGACTTTCTCTATATTTGCTGGTATAAAGAATCTGTCTTGCTGTGCGACAATAATTGCTTTTAGCATCGCTTTAGCCTAGTTTCCCTTTTATGATCACATGTAAATCTACGATACTCTAGTTATAAGGATTCAATAAGCTTGATGTACTTATCAATTGCAATTTCTATTTTATACTTCGTATTGAATAGATCTCTTGCATTAGCACCCATGGTAACAAGAAACCCCTTATCCTGCATGAGATATAGGAGTGCTTCTCTTAAAGCTTTGGCATCGCCTTGTTCAATCACAAATCCGGCATTAAATGCGAGCAAATCTCGCGCAATATCCGTCTCTTTGCTCATAATTGCAATGACAGGCTTCCCAGCAGCAAGATAGCCATATGTCTTACTAGGAACACTAAGCCCCTCAACCCCTTCCCTCAAGGAAACAAGACAACAATCGGCACGGTATAGTATCGCCTTATATTCCCCACCCACCAAGAAATCATAAACCCTAACATTCTCTAGTTTATTGTCAGAGCACCAATTCTTGAGTGCTTCATGATACCGTCCATGACCTGTAAACACGAAATCGAGGTTGTCTCGTGGAAGCTCCAAGATGGCCGCCTTTATGGTCTCTACGTCTTGTAGGATCCCAATATTTCCTGTGTATACGACAACAAACCTATTATCTTTCTGAGAGACACAAAAGCCGCAACCATCATCTGAAGGGGCTCCGAATATGTCGTCTTGGTACCAGTTGGGAATTACTAATACCTTGTCCTCAATCTTTCTTTCTGTCTTTCTTCGAAGAAATGGTATCATCTCTGAACCAATAACAACCACAGAACGTGCTGCATTGAGGATTGACCTGTTTATCGCATCCCATATCCTTGAGAGACTCGATGAAGCCCTTATGTATCCAGTCAGTACTGCGAGATCGGGATAGATATCATAAACAATGTAAATAAACTCTTTTCCGAAAACTACATTCATCACTCTTGCAATGATAGGCAAAATCGGAGGGTTAGTGTATACAATGCAGGTAGTATAGTCATGGTGTACTAAGAGTGAAGCAAACGTATTTAAGACAAAAGAAAGCATATTAATAGCTCTGTAGATTTTTTTGTTTTTGTCGAGATTTATGTATCTGACCCTTTTTATTGCAACGCCATCGTATATCTCTCTAACCGGTACCGGGTCATCATTATAATACTCGTATGGATAACCACAAAGAACCTCTACACTGTATCCATTTCTTGCTAGGTTCGTCGCTAATTGTGTGGGCAGGATAGCAGAAGAAATCGGTTCGGGATAAAAATACTGACAAAGAAGAAGGAGTTTTTTCCCTTTCTGCATATGCCGACCTGTCCTTATTTATTAGTGCCGAAACTCTTGAACCAAGTCGTTTGATCAATTATTCGTGTATAACTTTGAATTATCTTTACAACCTTCTGTGAAACATTGGTATCGCAATAATCTCTTGGCCTATGATCTTCTCCATCGAAGGAATTGATTGCGAGCGCGACTGATTGCAAGAGGCTCTGTTTAGTATAACCACCAATTACAATAGTACCTTTGTCTAGTACCTCGGGACGCTCGGTAGAATTGCGCAAGAGCACCGCAGGAAATCTCAGAATCGAAGATTCTTCGCTTAAAGTTCCTGAATCTGAGATGACACAAGCTGCATCGCACTGCAAGCGGCAGTAATCGGTAAAGCCAAGCGGCTTGACATTGTGGATAAGCGGATTGAGGGCTACGTGATTCGCCTCGAGCCGTTTCCACGTGCGCGGATGCGTCGAGAAGATGATTGGGAGCCCATAGGTTTCTGCGAGGCTATTGAGAGCCTTTATAAGCTCCTTGAACTTGTATTCGATATCGATATTTTCTTCGCGATGCATCGAGAGCACAAAGTACTTCTTCTTCTCAACATCGTACGCTTCGAGGGCCTTGGAGGCTTCGATTTTGGCTTTATTGCGCGCAATCACTTCTGCCATAGGCGAGCCCGTCACAAAGATATGTTCCTTGCGAAAGCCCTCTGAAAGTAAATAGCGGCGCGAGTGCTCGGTATAGGGAAGATTGATGTCTGCAATGTGGTCGACGATCTTGCGGTTTATTTCTTCCGGTACGTTTTGATCGAAGCAGCGATTGCCCGCTTCCATGTGGAAAATAGGGATCTTAAGCCGCTTTGCAGGAATAGCGCACAATGCGGAATTCGTGTCTCCCAGAACAAGGAGCGCATCAGGATTTCCCTGCAGAAGAAGCTTGTAGGACTTTGCAATGATATTGCCAATCGTCTCGCCAAGATCATTCCCCACAGCATCGAGATAATAATCTGGAGCCCTTAGCTCGAGGTCCTTAAAGAAAATCTCGTTGAGCGTATAGTCATAATTCTGACCCGTGTGGACGAGAATGTGATTGAAGTATTTGTCACACGCGCGAATCACTTCGGAAAGCCGAATGATCTCGGGCCTCGTGCCGATGATTGTCATCACCTTGAGCTTATCGCGCATTTATACCTCGAGTCGGTAGGTATCTGGCCTCGTGGGATCCATGACCTCACTTGCCCAGAAGAGCACGATGCAGTCCTCAGTACCAGTATTTTGAATGGCATGCGTATACCCAGGGGGGATATCGACAATTTGGATCGAACTATCATCGACATCGAAGGCATAGTGCTCAGCGCTATTCACTTTGCGCACTGAGATACGCGCTTTGCCTTTTACGAGGCAGAACTTTTCCACCTTGGTATCATGATAGTGATTGCCCCGTACCTTGCCCGGCTTGGTGGTTGAGACAAAAATCTGCCCGTTTTTTTCTGACTTAATGAGCTCAAAGAGCCAACCTCGCTCATCGCGCTTCATTTCTGGAGCAGTGGCAAGGCTCGGAATATCGACATAGCTCAAATAGGTTGTAGCGAGTTTTTTGTAAAAAGAATCAGAATAATCCCCAATAAAACCATTTCGGCGCTTCTCGTGGATATCTTGAATCATCTGCGCAACCTGACCCACTGTCGTCTCATAGATAGGCTCCGCACTTGCATAGGCAAAACCCTTTAGCTCTGTCTTGAGTTCGCGGACAATCGCTTCGACCACATCGTCGATATAGATGAGCCGCAAGGGAGCTTCTGGATCATGAATTGTGAGAGGTAGCCCATGCGCAACATTGTAGCAGAAGGTCGCTACTGCTGAGTTATAGTTTGGCCTACACCATTTGCCAAAGATATTGGCAAAACGAAAGATGCGCACCGGCGCACTAGTCCTTTGGTTATAGGCTCTCAGACGTTCTTCCGCGGCGCGCTTACTCTTGCCATACTCGTTGTCGAGCTCAGCTTGAATCGACGAAGAAAAAATGATAGGGACTGGCCGCTCCATCTTCTCGAGCGCATCCGCAATGGTCGAGGTGAGCCCGAAATTCCCTGTCATAAACTCCGAAGGATTCAAAGGCCTATTGATCCCGGCAAGGTGCACGATGCAATCAGCTTTCGCCAAAAGCTCAAAGAGCTCAGACTCTTCATTCGCGATATCAAAGGGCAAGACGGTACAATCTTTTTCTCGCGATAAACGAATACAAAGATTCTGCCCTACAAAACCGGCAGCACCAGTCACAAGGACATTCATTCTAAGCCACGCTCCTTGCGCGCTTCGTGCACGCAATCGAGCGTCAAAAGAAGCTCCTTCATCTCTTTGACATTGAGCCTACGCGTATTATGCGAGGTATATTCACTGACTACTTTTACTTTTTCATCGCCATTGCTGAAGTACTTATCGTAGTTGAGGTCGCGCGTATCCGCAGGAATGCGATAGTAATCCCCACAATCGATCGCCTTGGCCATCTCCTCGCGATTCACGAGGGTCTCGTAGACCTTCTCACCATGGCGCGTACCAATGACGCGCACTTCGTTGTCCGCATTGAGCAACTCTTTGAGCGCTTGGGCAAGATCAGCCAAAGTACACGCAGGCGCTTTCTTGACAAAGATATCGCCATTGCGGGCGTGGCTAAACGCATACTCCACAAGCTCCACTGCTTCATCCAGATGGAGCATGAACCGCGTCATCTCTGGATCAGTGATGGTAATAGGCTTACCACTCATAATCTGATCGATAAAAAGCGGAATCACTGAACCTCGCGACGCCATGACATTGCCATACCGCGTGCCGCAGATGATCTGCTTTTTCTCGTCGAGCCCGCGCGACTTGGCAATCATCACCTTTTCCATGAGGGCCTTCGACATCCCCATGGCATTGATGGGATAGACTGCCTTGTCGGTGCTGAGCACCACCACGCGTTTTACCCCTGCTTCGATCGCTGCAGTGAGCACATTGTCGGCGCCAAGCACATTCGTCTTGACCGCTTCCACAGGATAAAACTCACAGGATGGAACCTGCTTCAGCGCTGCTGCATGGAACACATAATCCACGCCCTGCATCGCCGCCTTGACACTCTGCAGATCGCGCACATCCCCAATGTAGTACTTAATCTTCTCAGACTTATAGAGATGCCGCATATCATCCTGCTTTTTCTCATCGCGGCTAAAAATGCGAATCTCCTGAAAATCATCGCGATTTAGGTATTTCTTGAGGACGGCGTTACCGAAAGAACCGGTACCACCGGAAATAAGGAGAATTCTATTATTCATAAGCACATAATCCATTTTAGTATGTTATTGCAAGGCTGAATGCCAAATTTCTGTCATTTGATTCCATACTGAGGGCAAAGCGTATACTTCATTTACTCTATTCTGTGCATTTATTGCACATTTCTTAGCAAATTCTTTATCATCTAACATTCTTTGGATCGCTGCTTGCAATTGACTGACATTTCTTGGTTCAATACACAAACCGCATGCTTCTTCATTTTCAATATTCAGCATCTCAGGAATAGCTCCTACTGATGTTGCGACGATAGGGCAGGCGCAAGCCATGGCTTCCAAAATCACATTCGGGAAGCCTTCGGTATAACTAGGCAAAACAAAAACTGCAGCGGATAGCATCTCGTGTATAGTTGTCTCATAGTCCTCTTCACCGCTAATTTCTAACCAACTATTATGTTCAACACCTGCTCTGACATTAATTTTCTGCCTCATTGCTTCTGATACATATCCTATTATTGTCAATTTTATATCTCTATTATTATTTCGGAGATTTTTGCACACATCAATCAATTCAAATATGCCTTTTGTTTCCAACACGTGGCCAACGAATAAGATCTTATTTTCCTCTCGCGATGTTATAGGACTATCATATATTATTCTATTGACTTCAGGTGCCAATGGATTAGGCAACAATTCTATATTTTTATATCCTTTTGAAAACAATGTCTTATAGGATTTGCTGTCTATTACTATTACCTTATCAGATAGTTTAATTACCTTGTGAATTAGTTTTTGCTCCCAATTTGGGCTTTCGTATAATTCAGGAATTCGGCCAAAACGGAAATGAATAATTGCTTTAGTTCCTTGTTTTTTAGCAATTTTTATAGCGAATATATCCTTTATTAGGCTGATTGAAGCACTTGATGCCAAATGCATTATATCATATTCATGATTTAATAATTGCCTTCTAAGTCTAATTAAAAATGGGAAATAACTGATTATGCCTAAATAAATTCTATATAATGAAGAAATATCAGAGCTAATCATTTTTTCATCTGCATAAAAATGGTCTAAATCGATATCGCAATCTATTTTATCATAGTATGCTAAAATATGCCTCGTCCAAATAGATATTCCGCCAACTGTTTTAATAGGAGAACACAGCAATACTCTCATGATTATTAACTCAAACAATTCAATTTAAAATAATTTACAATTCAAGTTGTGATCAAATCATACCATTGCTTTGATATTTGTTCTCTTGAAAAGAGTATTTCCGCTTTTATTTTAGAATTTCTACCCATTTCTTTTAACATGTTTTCATCAAGACTTGTCGCTGATATGAAAGTATCTCTTATTGAATAAACATTATCATAGTCACACAGAAAACCATTAGTTTTATCGACTAACTTAGTAAAATCGGATACTTTAGTCATAATAATTGGCTTGCCTAACATCATTCCTTCACATATTGAATTGGGCATTCCTTCATATTTGCTAAATAATCCGATAAAGTCTGCCTGATACATAATATCGTGTATTCCTTTAACTTCTTCATGAAGCATAATTACATTTTCCAAGTTATGTATAGAAATCAGAGTTTTTGCTTCATCATAGGCTTTTGTGTTTCCCGTTGTAACCTCTTTTCTGCCATACCAATCTATCTTGATCTTTGACTTATCCTCAAAACTAAGCAAGGATAATGCTTTTACTATACCAATAGGATTCTTGTTATATGAATAGCTTGCAGCAATAACAATATTAGTTTTTCCTTCTCTTTTTGGAAAATATGAAGACGTAACCTCTTGTAATTCAACTGTATTGTAGATAGTTTTGAGTTTTTTTTTGTATTGAGGATATTCTCTTCTCCACATGCTTTTGGCATTTTCGGAATTACATACTATAAAATCAGAATATCTTTGAAACCAAGCAAATAGCTTACCTTTGAAATTTGAAAATTTGCTTTCATTGGAGCTTCTCTCTCCGGTTATGACCTTCCATTTTTTTCCGCCTAAGGCCGCAAAATTATTGAGAAAATTTGGAGTATCAAGAAAAGATATTACAGCATCGAAATTCCCGTTCCTGATTAATTTTCGTACTCCAATGAGTCTCAATAAATAGTTGGCAAATATATGCCATTGCACAGGAATGTTGGCTTCTTCAAGAATATGGGCATAAAAATCTCCTCTGGTATAGCAAATAATCCTAACATCTATTCGCCTTTCTTTAAGCAGCTTTGCAACAGTTATCAATTGTTTTTCAGCACCACCAGAAGAGAGATTGGAAGCTAAGAATAATATTCTAGACATTTTTAATAACTATATATATTACCACGAGATATAAATAAGTAAAAGATGCATAAATATTCGTTTTCTTAAGTTCTGATATTGAAACTACCTTAGATCTCAATATTGCATAAATCAAAAAGAAAATGGGATAGATGCATAATAATCTTCTGAGCGTAGGATTAACTAAATTAGCAATAAGAAACATTATTGATATGAACAATAATAGAATCAAATTAGATGATAGATATTTATATTTTCTATATAAAATTACCCATCTACAAAGAGAAAATACTATAATAAACCAAAATAACGAATAAATTATTGGCAATAGGGCAATTATAGCAGCAAAAATATTATTAGAACTTAGGAGATCATTCCACGAAGGGAAAGGCTGAATTTGAGAGTTTAGTAATATACCTAATTCTCTAACAGGAGAAGGCATCATATATATTTTTTTGCCCAGTGAATCCTCTACTGACATTATAGATTCTAGAGTGAATTCAGAATAATATTTATAAGTCCGTATGATAATAGCATAGTCTTTTTCAATAATGGCAAATGAAGAAACAAATAGAACTAAGATAATAGCAAAAAATAATATCTTGTATCTCTTAAATTGAATATATAGATAATATACAATAAATGCTACAAAAAATAATCCATGTTCAAATCTAATATTTCCTATTAGAAATGCTAAGAAGATGAGCTTTAGAAGACCGCTAAGAGAAAATGCTTTTGATATAATAATAAAACCACATAAATAGAAGAATAAGACAATTATATCTCTTAATAGGAAAAATGAATATTGAAAGGCGGCCGAAAACAGCAAAAAAACCAATGCATTTCTGAAGCTGTCATTTTTATCAATATATAACAACAAAAGCTTATATAATAATATAGAATTAAGAGATCCGAACAGTGTTGTCCCTAAAAATTGATATAATAAATGATTACCATCAAATAATGTTCCAGCAATAGAAGATAAGGTAGAAATATAAAAGATATAACCTTCATTTTTAATATGCATTCTGTCAATAAAACAATCTCTAAAGATTCTTGATATTGGAACATGTTCATAGTTTTCTGCTACAGTGAAATATTTATATTCATCCCTCCAATTTAAGGCAAAATTTTGATAGTCAATTGCAAAACTGAAATAATGAAATAGTGCAAAAAGCGAATATACTGAAAAGACAATAAAAAAAAGAGTTAACCCCTTTTGCCTGTATTCTTTATTAATAGTTTCACATAGACATATTCCTAACAGAAGTGTAAAAAATGAAATAGCAAAACAAGATAAAGAACCTGTAGAAAAGTAAATAATAAGAATAATAAGGCCTGAAAAGATTAATGATATATTCATTGATTACTAGGTTTATATATCAATTTATAACAGAATATTGAATTATTTGTAATCCGGCACAGGTAGTGACCCCCCTCGGCACTTTTTAGTGACCCCCTCCATGGGTAATTTCCGACGACCTTCGAGAGGCTAGAATGGCCTTAAACGGAGGTTCGCCATGCCCAGGAGGATTTCTATGATCGAGCTAAGAGATTTGCTGCTCCAACTGCGAAAGGGAGAGAGCATCAAAAGCATTCATCGAACCACGGGACGACATAAAACGGTTATCAGAGCCATAAAAGCCCTTGCCGAACCCCGCGGGTGGCTGGCTGAAGGCGTAAGCCCTCCAAGCGAGGCAGCCATCAAAGAAGTGTGGGAGTCTGACAGCAGGGCCAAGGCGGCAGCGAAAGCACAGGCCAAAGGCCATCCACTGGATCAGCTTCAGGACGATTTCAAACGCTGGATCGCCGAAGACATGAGCTTTGTCGTCATGCATAAACTGGTATCGGACATTGTTCCCTGCTCGGAAACTACGGTGCGGCGATACATTCACCGGAGATTTCCGACGCTTCCTGTACCGGTCATTCCCCGGCAGCATGAGCCAGCTAAGGTCATGGACGTCGACTTCGGCTACCTCGGTCTTGTGGACGACGAAGCGTCTGGCATGGTTCGGAAAGCCTGGCTGTTCTCGGGGCGTCTTCGCTATTCTCGCAAGGCATACCGAGAGATCGTCGTAAGCCAGCACCAGCAGGTCTTCTTCGCCTGCCACATCAACGCGTTTGAATGGTTCGGTGGCATTCCCGCCATGGTGACGCCCGACAACCTGAAGGCGGCGGTGATCAAGGCTTCCTGGGAAGACCCCTTGGTGAACAGGGCATACAGGAACCTGGCCGAACACTACGGGTTCACCATCAGCCCCTGTCTTCCGGCAACCCCGGAACACAAAGGGGGTGTCGAGAACGACGTCAAATACGCCAAAGGCAGCTACTGGCCGCTTTTGAAGGAGCGTGAGCGGAAAAAAGGGCATACTGTGCCACGCCTCAAAGAGGCGGAGAACTACCTTGCCGAATGGAACCAGACCGTCAGCGAGACTAGAAAGATCGCTAAAGTGGGACAGACGGTCCCAGAGCTCTTCGCCATCGAGGCACCCAGCCTCCTACCGCTTCCTGAGGCGCGCTGGGAGGCTATGGACTGTGCCATGGCCAAGGTCGGTGTCGACTGGCGCATCCAGTTTCAGAAAGCGTTCTACTCGGTGCCGTACAAATATATCGGTGAGCAGGTACTCGTGACCGCGACGCGGCAGACAGTAAGGATCTACCACGACTCTTGCCAGATCGCGGTGCACTCAAAAGCGACGCGTGCCTGGCAATACCAGGTCGTGGCGGAGCATGGGCCACCAGAGGCCGAAGCCTATCTCGCCACCTGCTCGAAGGGATTGGTGCAGCTCGCCTACGGGATGGGAATGCATGTGGGCCTCATGGCGGATGCCATCCTCGAAGATCGTGCGGTCGACGGTATTCGCCCCTTACGCGCTCTCGTCGGGCTTAAGAACCGCTACCCGCTAAGCGCGATCGATCAGGTCTGCGCACGGCTCTTGAGTTACGGTGTCGTTGGCTATACCGGAGTGAAGAACGAACTCAAGCATGAACAGGAACGTGCCTGTGCTTCACACGCGTCGTTCCGCTTTGCCCGTCAGGCTTCATACTACGAGGAGGTGCTCCATGGCTGACCTCGCAGTACTCAAACCCAAGCTCACGAGGCTCAAACTCTCCGGCATGATGGACAGCCTGCAGCTCAGATTCGATCAGGCGGTACAGGAGAAGTGGTCGTTCTCGGACTTCCTTGAGCGGCTCCTGCAGGATGAAGTCGAACGCCGTGACTCAAAACAGCTCTCGCGAAGACTCATTAAATCGGGCCTCGCCGCCGAGAAAACCCTCGAGACCTTCGACTTCAGCTTCAACCCGACAATTCACGAACCGTCTATACGCGAGATTGCTATGTGCGCCTTCATGAAGGATCATGAGAACGTGTTCTTTGTAGGTCCTTCTGGAGTTGGCAAGAGCCACCTGGCACAAGCGGTCGGTCACGAGGCCGTCCGTCGCGGGCATGAAGTGCTCTTCCGGCGCACCGCACCACTCTTTCGGTGGGTGACCGCGGGTCACGGTGATGGTTCACGGCTCAGACGTCTCAAATCTGTTATCGCGGTTCCGCTCCTCATTCTCGATGACTTCGGATTGCAGTCGCTCTCAGAGGAAGAGCAGAATGACCTCTACGAAGTGCTGTGCGAACGCTACGAAAAGGCTTCCACGATCATCACCTCAAACCGTGACTTCGGAGAATGGCCCAGCGTGTTCTCGAACCCGCTCATGAGTTCTGCCGCAATGGACCGGCTTGTGCATCATGCGGTGAAATTCGTGATTGAAGGTAAATCGTACCGGGTTGAAAGTTTTTCTGTCCGGCAGCGATCCTTGACAGCAGGAGCCTGATGGCCTACTGTTGATCTATGCCCTGGAGGGGGTCACTAAAACCTGCCGACCCGGGGTCACTAAACATGCCGAATCACATTATTCTTAGGTTTGAACAAGTTGTTGCAAAAATATTTATTTAAATTTGAAATTATATTATCCTATAAAATACCTTATAAATAATACAACTGGTTATAAATTAATAGCGATTTCCTCATTTGTTGAAGCATCGTACCATTCTCTTATAACCTCATCCATAACCAATTCATGTATCCAGTACCTTCCTGCCTTAAATGTAATATTATTTTCATCAGAAATATCATAGTATCCAGCGATACCGTCTACTTTTAATTGCTCAGCTGTATCAATTTGATTAAATAAAGATGTTTCAATTATAAAATACTGGTTATGCTTGTTAGAATGGAGCATATCAACACCCATTAATCTAGAATTCAGTTTATTTTTAACATCAATTGCAATCTTTATAGCTTCATGCGGTATAGCCTTTTTTTCATAATTTCCCGCTCCAGAGGCCCTAAAATCTCCTTTATTAGGATATCTATAGTAACCAAATGCTTTATCTCCAATTATCATAATCCTTAAATCATATTTTGAATCTTCTATAAATTCTTGGAATAAGACATAATCTTTATGTCTAATATATGAATATATTGTCTTTCTTCCATTAGGACTAAAGACTTCTTTTATATACTTTTTGGCTTCTTTAAAATTATCTAATTTTTTTACTCCGCTTGAGCTGGCTCCGATATTAACTTTTGCTACTATTGGAAAATTTGCCTTATCTATGAATTCTATTGCTTCTTGATATGAATTAGTTAGAAATGTTGGTATTCTTGGGATTCCATATATTTCATATAGATATGAAGCTCTGCTCTTATCTTCATATTGCCAAATTTCATGGAAAGAGGGAAAACAGAATTTGCCCAGAATATGGTCCAAAATATATATCTTTGATTGAGCCATGCCTAGCTCAGCTGGCGTAGAATTAACATGCCACATAATAATGTCATATTTTTTTGCCTCTTCTATCCAATTACTCTTAAAAATATCATAATATTCATACTTTATATTGTTATTTTTTAGATAGCGCTCATAAAATAACCATGATGCATTTTTATAAACATAATCGTCAAATCTTAGACCATTTTGGACAATACCAACCATAGGAGATCTAGTCTTATATTCTTTATCTAAATTAAATATTATAGGTGGTGCTTGATTTTGATATTCAGGTATGTCCTTGTATTTAAGAACTATTCCTTTCCCTATTAAATGCTTTTTATATAATTCTGTATTTCTTAGTTTGCTGAGAATCCTGTTCTTTACAATAGATTCCTTGAGCATTTTAATTGTCCTATATTTTCGCAGCTATTTATTAGATTTTAAGATCTATAAAACATTGGCTTCTAAGCTAATATTTACGCATTTTATAGCTAATGCAACCATTCAAAATTGATTAAAATACTTAAAACAAGCGTGAGCTAGACATGATACTCTAGAATAAGGATATAGAGCTTAAGGTTTATCGTGAGACAATTAATGCTTTATGATTAGATTTATAATGACGCAAAGCGAATTACTCATTAACATACTCGACTAATTCCTCTGCAGATAAATGATTAAGATTTAGATTTTTCAGAGTTCTTCCTGTCGCCCAAAAATCGGTTGACACCAGTCCTGATGCTATATTTATTAGAGAATCTGATATAGGTGTCGGAATGCCGAATTTTTTGGCAAAAGAACTTAGCAGCACGAGGCCCATTGGTACATCTTCAAAAATATACCTACTATATATAGTTGAAGGCCCCTTTGGCCCGCCATCTCTAGCATAGTCCTTAAAGACCTCTAATGAATCACGACTCAGATCGGGCTCATTTCTAAATTTGCATGCGTCTAGGTAGCTCATTGGAATGCCTTTCGCGAATTTTATCACCTCGTTCTTTTCATTGTCCAATAATTTTATAAGATTCCATATAGATGGGGTAAATGCTTCTCTATATAACCAAAACTCACCATTTGTTGCTTCAATTCGACTAGCAGACATTATTGTCCCAATAGTATGAACCACTAAATTAGGATTATGTAGAGCGGATTCCAATATATTAGTGCGATAATATCCATAAGTATCAAATAGCTGAGTAGCAATTTCCATGCCTTCTTCTTTTCTGTTTCTAGGAGTAATAGCAATTGCATTTCTTGTATTCTTATATAAAATATTTATGATACCTGGTTCAATAATTCTTGCATCATATGGAGTCGACTCACCTTCTGCAATCAGTACTTTATCATTCTTCAGGTTCTGTTTAAAATAGACGCTGCCTAGATTACCTGGTATTATAAATATCATTTTTAGCTTTTCTAATTCAAACTTAGATAACTCCTTAGCTATATACTGATGTTGGTTACTTTGAACTTGAACCATTATCACTTCTGCATCTTTCAATGCTTTTCCCCAGTCGCGTGTAACTAACGATACTTTTTGAAAGGACTTTTCATCTTTCCGAGTATGATCAATGCACCAAATTCCTCCATTTGCTTGAATAACATCAAAATTATCATCATGCATTGAATGCGATGTCTTTAAAAGAGAAACATCATGACCAGATTGAGAAAGCTTAAATGCATGAGCGCATCCAGCATTTCCAGCTCCAATGATTGTAATGTTCATATCTTACCTCCAAAAGCATAAATCATTTGTCTATACATATGACTCAGGCATAAATCCTAAAGAATTGCACTATAGGGTAAAATACCTAGAAAGACTCGAGAATATATCTGATTAAATCCAATTGAGCGGGCTATTATCCATTTTCTAAATATCTCTTTATTACTTCTTTAGATAAATCCAAATGCGATTCACACCTCATTAAATTTAGGTACAACGATAGGCCTTCTTTGTTAATGAGACTAATCCCCATCTTCCTTAGAGCTTTTCTAATATATCTATTGCCAATAAATGAAATAGGCGACCAATAATCAATATACTGTTTTGCTTGAATATCAACATAGCTTCTCCAAGATTTCTCAAGTAATTCACTATTAGCTATTATTTCAGAATACATCTTTATTCTGCTTAGAGTCTTATTTTTCTTATCATTATCCATAAATTTTAGGTCAAAAGTTCCTTTTGCCTGCTCAATAAGGTGCAACTTCGTTCTAACATCTAGATCATTCAGTTCAATTTCTAAAATCAGACCCAAATACCAATCTTCGAAAGTACTATCTTTAGTAAATAGAAGGTTCCCTAAACTATAATAGATAGGAGTCCCCTTGTATACTTCGTATCCACTGATACAGTGAGTATGATGCCCGATTATGAGATCTGCTCCATTATCCACATAGAAATGATATTGCTTTTGCATTCTTGAGCTTGGCAAATTATAGTATTCATGCCCACCATGAATAATACAGATAACTTTATCATGAGACGC
>Ga0208826_1000989_pt1 | contig 25937 bp, 17 predicted proteins | sample AD_UKC115_MetaG_FD_184451 | JGI IMG/M metagenome (GOLD analysis project Ga0208826, IMG submission 184451) | Active sludge microbial communities of municipal wastewater-treating anaerobic digesters from Hong Kong - AD_UKC115_MetaG (SPAdes)... | ecosystem: Engineered > Bioreactor > Anaerobic >...
TCGGATTTAGAAAAGTTTAGGCTCTTCGAGATCTATATCTATCCAAATTTACCCCCGAGTAAGTATAAAGAATGGGACGCCAGGCGGGCTAAAGTCAAAGACAAGTTTTAGTGGACTCGATGAAGAGTACCTAATTGGAGGGATTATTTTTATTATCCAAGCCAGCATCCGCCTACCTTGTTTGGAAAAATACCAATAGTCTGTCACGTCCGGCAGCTTTTTAACAGTTTCTAGTTACATATATAAGGCCAAGACCCAGTTTCTTCCTCAGGCCAGGTTAAGTTATACCAGCTCTTTAATATACTCAGCTATTCATGTGTAGAGACTTATTTACACAATTTTGATACTTTGACGTGGATAATAAACATCCTATCTATATTAGCTATTAGTTACACCTAGAAAATTTAATAGCTTAGGGCAAAATAACCGTTGATAATCCCCGATAAACTGCTGAGCTCAATCATGATGAATGGGCGACATTATCCGAATGTGTATGTTTATTGAAAAATATCAGGAAAATATTTTTTGCCTGCATGATAGATTTCGTTGATTCTGTATTCAAGGAATGTCTTATATTGATTGATGGACCACATATGCTTATCAGTCGGAACAAAGTGTTTTATTGTTGCACTCCTATAACTCTCCATATAATCTTCGGGTGATGTGTCTTCAAGTTCTGAATTTATACTTTGATGAATAAAAGTTATGTTGCCTAAATTATTAATGAGTCTTTCCTTCACATCTGGTTCTTCGGTTTCTAAGTTTCGGTCTAAAAAATCTTTAGGGAAAATATGATGTCTAGCAAGTTCTGAAATATCCTGCTGACTCAACAAAGTTCCCTTCCAGTCATCCGCTTTATTCTTCACAAGAATAACATACAGCATAAAAAGGTATGCCCTTCCCTGATGCCTCAAAACGTTTAATTCTAAACCTTTTTTAATGTCATTCTCAGAGACTTTTATTCTTTCTCTCTTGCTCTTCTGGTTTCTTATAAGCTCATCGAAATCAAAGTAAGCCTTATCGACACATTCCAAATCCTTGTCAAGTTTTGAATTGGTTTGAGAACTATAATAGCCGTTAAAACTTGTGAGAACGAACCAGTCGATAATCTTTTGTTTATCACTGGCGGAAAGTTCATGTACAGATTCTATCTCTCTGTTATAAAGATATTTGGCAATAGTAACAATAGGCATCTGAGATGGAAGTAAACTCGAGTTGCCTATACCCAGCTCATCTTTTAATATCTGAATCGTACACTTCATCGACTTTTCACACTTTTTAAATACTTCTGTGGTTTTATCGGTATCGAAGTCTGCTATCTTCTTTACATTTCTCTTAAATTGGTTCACGTTAGAAATTTGGGTCTGCTTTAAGTCAAAATTAGAAAATGCAAATCTGATTACGGGTTGCAAGTCTATCTTAAAATCTTTATAAATTTCTTCATACAAATCCCTGATTCTTTTTTTCAGGTCGCCTCGCACTGATCCAGCGAGGAAGGAGAGCATCAATTCAAGATTTCCTATTCTGACTCCATATTTATTTACTCTAATAAAAGCTTCTGCCATATCTTGGAAGGTTTCTTCATCTTCTTTTTCGGTCTCCATAATATAGACAGGCACTTGATATTCATTTAATAACCGTTGAATCATATCTTGCATACCCGCATGAAATTCTTCCGGCGTTTCCTTTTTTAGCTTGGATATCGCATTAACATCATAATAATAAAATGCCTTTATCAATTCGGATAAATCTATGCCTCTGTCCTTACTCTTATAAAATTTCTTATTTGAGGGGTTATAGCAGATGGGGTCGCACTTAATTTTCTCCCCGTCACGTTCTATCTCCCAGTTGTTTAGAAGAAGTAGCAATGAGGTCAAACGTTGCTGCCCGTCTATCACGTAATATCTTTCTTTTCCAGTATTTTCGTTTAAATTGATCAAAGGTTTTGAAAATGGATCCAGATCTAAAAGGGACTCTGAAGATGGCTTCCATAGAATTATGTTCCCGATTGGATAATTTTTGCTAATAGAATCGATAAGGTCCTTTATATCATCCTCATCCCATACGTATTGACGTTGGAAAGAAGGAAGAAAATATTTTCCAGTATTCAACTCCTTAACTAAAGTTTGGATATTTTTTGGTTTTACATCTATTCCCAACCTTGTGTTCATCACTTTGCCTCCTTAAAAAAGATCATTGAGCAAAACTCACTCCGAAGGCTTTTTGAACGATTTACCCCTCATATCTTAAGACTTTGATATGCTCGCCGGGTGTGGGAGGCTCCGCCAGACGGCAGAATCCAATCTTAAGATAAGGATCGCTGGCCATGGCTCTATCTCTAAAATAATGAAACAGATCAGGTATTTCATCGCCGCAGAATCCCAGCACTAGCTTAACTCTTTTCCTTGCGTCTATCTGGCCATCAGCGCGATCATCAAGTACAAATTTGACCGCTTGCTTGTTTCGCTCGAGCCAATCTCGATGTTCGAGCCCCTGGAAGAACAAATTTTCCAGCTCAACCCTTCCAGCCTTTGGACCCTTTATTTCAAAGGCGACGAGTGACCTGTCATTTACGTCAAGGCCTAAAATATCAAGTCTCTCTGGATATATGGTACCTTCGACCGTGCGGACCTCATGAACCACATATTTAACCCGAATACTTTCTTTTTCACCAATAGGAATTTCGAGCCCGTTATCACCCTGCATTTGGTTGATCAATGAAGCTTGATAATAAGCTTCGCTCTTTAGATATTTCTCATCTATTTTCAGAGGAGGAAAGGCCGGCGCCTTTTTATCATGACATTTCAGTAAGTCATCTGTCAGAACAATGACATTCGGGACAACAAATTTCAAAAACTCAAACTTCCTTAAAAACACATCATTAAAACACGATCCCATAAGATAAAGACAACGTATCTTCACATCATGGTCATCGCTAAACTGCTTAAACATCTTAAGGATGGGATAAAGGATTAAACGCAGCCAGGGTGTGCCGACATTCTCAGTAGTCAGGTCATCTTTTGTACCAGGAAATCCCACAGCCAGGCCCTGCCAGCCTTTATCACCCTGAACAGTATAAACCGGCAATTTAAATTTATAGCCGGTCTTTTTCTTTAGGTCTTCACCCTCTTCTTTCGAGCAGGACATTCCTTTATCGCTCATGAACTTGATAATGCGATTAATGGCCCCAGGGTCCAGAGGCTTCTGAGCCAGGCTTCTAGCATAACGCTCGCTTTCGCTCATTTCTACCTCCTCCAATTAGCTGATTTATTATAAGTCCTATTTTCTTTACTTAGAAAAAGGATACAAATTTCGACAGCCCAATTCAAGCAAATTCTGTTCGCAGCTAAACGAAATAAATTGGGGCTCGCCTGGCAAGGGCAAGCAAACTGAAACAGACAGGTATTCCTCGATGGTTCAGGTGGCTTAAAAAATACTTTCAACTGATGGACTATATAGATACATATTTACATCTGCCCCGGACAAAACTATAATAATTTTGGGTGCCAGAAATGTCAGCAGAGCTCTTACGACAGATATTGCTACCTGTTAATTTAAGGGGGTAAATAGCCATCCGAGTCGAAATGTTCTGGCCTTTTTATCTCTTGCAACAAAAAAATGATCGATATAACGAACAATCAAAAAGGAGGTAAGACATGGCCAAAAAAGTAACAAAAAGGGAGGAGAAACTTATAAATGATGCTATTACTCTCGTCGATGGTCTGAACAAAGTTGAACATGATATGCAGGATGTCCCAATACCAAGACGTGGTCGTTGGGTTTGCTGGGTAGAAAAGAAGGGGAAAATAGTCAGGCGAAGATTCTCAGGTTGGTGGAATGGTATAAGCCTCATATATACGAAGCTATCAATTCCCAATATTCTGGATGGTTATGATGTCTATATTGGCGTTGATCATGGCCATGGGATGATTCAGCAGGTTTACCCTGAAAGGCGCCTGAAAAAGACAAAATAGGTTTTACCTGATAAACAGAATAATCACTGGATTGGGGCAATGAGTATGCCTAATCAAGGCAGAGAAGCTTGACGAGCTGGTAGAATCAGAGCAAGCACAGGTGGCTAATAAAATAGATAGATCGTGGGTTAACGATGGTCAAGTTGTGAAAAAACATATAAAGTTCTATCAGGCAACCGAAGCAAAAGGAGAATAAATATGTTGCTATTTATATTGTTAAGCTTATAATCCTCAAAGGAGGGGAAAACCTGAGAATTCGCTGCTGCTCTTGAAAAGAGAAAAAGCCACAACATGGAAAAATCAAATTTTAGATCCCTTTTTGAAAAAGCTCTTTTTGAAACATTTGGTGCGTCTGCAAACTTTGAACTACTGGAGCAAAAAGTATCGCACCTCCGGACTGGCGTACCCATTAAATATGAAGATTTAGAGACAATAGCAGACGAGTCTCTGTGGCCATTCAAAAAATTCTGGAAATGGCCGGCAAAAAAGGAGCTTAATGAGAGCTTAGATAAGACGGGAGCTTTGCTTATAAATGTAGTGAACCCCGAAAAGCAAGACACCTTTTCTCGCCCTGGGAGATAGAGCTCTTTTCACAAAAATAATCCATATCGTTTGGATTACAGGCTGTGGCTTTAACCCGGTTCATATTTGAGCTCCCTCCGATGTAGCTTCCTGTGTTTGAGCCCATTGCTGAGCAAACTCCCGTATCTCTCCTCCAGATAATCATATACCGAGGAAACCTGAAGCCTCCGAAACCCGTTGGCCTCATAAACCTCCAGAATCTCCTCCCGCCACCTGTCAAATACCTTGTCCTGAAACAGATGCTCCCGACGATTGGCCCTGTAGCCCTCCTCCATGGCAAAATACTTAGCCACTGTCCTGGAGTCAAGCTCCAGGGCTTTGACAATCGCACCCTTCGAATATCCACGCCTCCGATACGCTTGGATTTCCTTAAACATCGCTTTGTTTATCATTCCGCCTCCTGTAAGGTTTCTTCCTACCTTACAGGAACTCTAAAAATGTGGGAATTCTATTTACCATCCCCAGGGGATTTCTGCTTACCATTACCATTGCATTTCTGTTTACCATCACCCCTGGATTTTAGCTTACCGTTTCCACCAATTCACTTTGCAGTTTTCTCGTAGGAGTTATCACAGCCTCAGTTAAACTCAAAGACGATTGTTTCCATTTTCTTTGAAGACGACAGTTTTGCTACTTACCCTCTGACGCATCAGATCTTGGCCGAAATTAGTATTTTTCTTGACAAACATCTCGAAATTTTATAAATGAAAAATTTACAAAATAATATGACAAAGGGGGTTAGTCCGGCATGAAATCAACCATGAAATCAACTGAACTTACCTATTCTTATTTATTAGCCACCGAAGGTGGTCAATGGCATTTCCATGTTCCTCGTTTTCAGAGGGAGTATGTCTGGAAAAAAAATAATTGGAGCAAGCTGTTGGAAGATATACAAGAGGACGAAACAGGCCATTATATGGGCTCTATTATCTGTGTACTCGACGAATCAGCATTAACGCCGGGGTCAGAATTGATCTATGAAGTAGTTGATGGGCAACAAAGGCTGATAACTATTTCTATTCTCCTCTGTGCTATTTATCAAAAACTAACCTACTTGGCCAATGAGAGCCCTTCTCTAAAGGAAAACGAAGATTTCATAATAAAGCGAACCGGGATAAAGAGAAGGCTCATAAAGCAATTAGGACATAACAATTCGTTCAGGCAAAAAGCAGAATGGGGCCTCTTTTCTTCAGGCGATATAAGATACTGTTTAAGAGTGCAACCATCTACTCAGGAAAAAAATCTTGACGATTATAAATCTATCTTAAAAGATGTTGCCATTTTACCGGAAGCTCAGGATCCACCCTATATCAGAAACCGCAGGCTTTATAAATCCTTAGAGTACTTCAGAGATCATATCCCTTCTGATATGGAGGGCTTGTATGATTTATTGGAAAGAATATATAACTTGACATTCATACATATTACGGAAGCAACTCAGGCAAAGGCCTTTATGCTTTTCGAAACACTCAACTATCGCGGTGTCCCACTTTCTGCAGTTGATATCATAAAAAATAAGATGCTGGCAACTCTGGAGCAAAAAGGCGAGGATATTGACGACTCATATGACAAATGGCAAGTCTTATTAAATTATTTGCCGGAAGACAAAGACCAAGATCGTTATCTGAGGCAGTTCTATAATGCCTTTAAGATAAACCCAAAAATAAAAGTCCCAAACATAAGCAGGGCGACTAACTCGAATGTTATAACGATCTATGAATCGCTGATTAAAAAGGATGCAAAATTTTTATTAACTGAGCTACTACAAAAAGCTGAGATATACAACAAATTAATTGCATCAGGATCAAAAAATGGTCAATCTGACCTCAGTCATCCCTTATTAGACTTACAGAGGGTAGGAGCAGCTCCTGCCTATACCTTTTTGCTTTACCTTTTCTCTCTGCCTGACAGTTCCTTTGCAGAAGCCGATGTAAAAAAACGAGTAATTGAATTGTTGGGCAAATATTATTTTCGTCGTAATGTTACCGATATCCCTTCTACTAGAGATTTGGACAGTATAAATGTTTCCTTGATTGAAAAGTGCGATGAAAATATCAGAAAAGGAAATAAGCTAGACTTCAATTTTATTGCAAGTCAACTCCCTTCGGGGAAAGGACAACCAGCTTCTTTAGATCAATTCAGGTCTGTATTATTAGACAATCTCTTTTATAATAATGAATATATGGCCCGTTATGCACTGGTAGAGTTAGACGAATCTTATCAAGATAAGGAATATAAGCCTGATCTCTGGGAAAAAAATCAGAAGGGACAATTCATCTGGACAGTAGAACATATTCTTCCGCAAGGTGAACGCATACCATCTGAATGGATAAACATGATTGCTGACGGCAGCAAAGAAAGAGCAGAAATAATTCAGGCCCGATGGGTGCATTGCTTGGGAAATTTAACCTTGACTGGATACAATTCTAATCTTTCTAATAAACCTTTTAATCAAAAACAGGAGAAATCGCAAATTAATGTATTTGGAACAAGAATATTTATAGGCTATAAAAATGGATTAGCTTTGAACAATATCCCATTTTATGTTGACAATAAGGAATTGACATTAGCAACGGCTGATAAATGGACAGAAGAATATATTGAGGCTCGAAATGAAGCCATGGTAGACGGGCTTATTAGACTTTTCAAATTTTATGATGAATAGTTACCCACGCCAAATATACTGAAAACATTAACGATATGAAATTGGCTAGTGAGATTTCTTCAGGTATCATCACTAAATGATTTAGTATCCCTTATAGCTTTATCTAATCTTTCTAAATCAATATTGTCTTCTTCACTTGGAAGATCTGTCTTGGACTTATCCTTCTTAGGGATAAAATATTTTTTGTCAACAATATCAAGGTTGGGATTTTTATATAGAGCAAAATAAAGAGAGCCTTCCGAAAATTCTCTTCCAGTTTTTAAAAGCTCATTTCTCACCCTGTTAAAATGAATCGGCTTCTTTACCTCTGTGAATAACCTATCAACAATAATACTTACAGATGTGAATACATCTTTTTCTGGTTTTTTATATCCCCACGTCTTTAATGCGTAGAAGCCTCTCCTCCCAGTCCAAGTCCACTCAATTCCATTTCTCATCGCCAAATTAGACAAAGTAGTATGAATCTCTCGATATGTTATTCTATAAAAAGGAAATAGCTCATTTGCGATTCTTGCTATATAAGAATAATGAGCAGGATGGCCTATATGTTCTAATGTCTTTACTATTATAAACCTCCTTAATTCATTCTTATTTGCTCTTTTAACGATTTCGTTTTTTATCAAACTTTTATCAGCATTACTTAGATAGAGGCCCTCGACCTGATATATTTCCTCTAATTTTTTCTCTATCGACTTAATTTCTAGCAACCTCCAGTTGAATAGCCTAATTAACTTATTCTGCTTGGGCATAGCGTACAAATAAGTAACATTGAACCTATGGAATTCATATAATCCTACTAGCCCCAGAGTTGATAAGAAAGATAATATTAATAATTCATCTTTTTCATTGGTCAAGTATAATTTTTTTCTCTTTCTTGACATTAAGCGGCATAAACTAAGTTCAATTAATGAAACTTTTAGCTGATAGTTCCTTTTTAACATTGCAGTTTCCTTATGCACGATCTGGCGAACTCTTTCTCTAGTTAAGCCGTACTTTCGCCCAATTTCCTCAAGAGTTTTGGCTCCATCGCCTTGCAGTCCATATCTCATCAGAATTATTTGAAGGTTTCTTTCCGCTATTATTGTTCTGTCGGTGTGTTTATAGCTCCTATACAATAAGGGTAACAAATCAGATGCTGCAAGCTCTTTGTTATATTTTTCTTCCATAATTATTTGTTCAAAAATATGATAGAAATTATTGGCCAGAATTGATTTAAATTTGAATAATACATCAGCCAATGGGAATATTACAGATTCTCTATCTACTTCTATTAATCCAATTTGCTCTGCGATTTTTAGCAATGTTGAGAATATTTCTTCCTCATCCGACCTAACCAATGATAACCGAAGGAGATTCTTTAATTGTGATATTTCCAGTCTGTCTATGCCGGCTGCACATAGCCTAATATTGAGGTTAAATAGAAACTTGATAAAACATGCCTTTGGAATAATTGCTATATAATCTCCTCTTTGCAATGAGATGACTACAAACCTTTTGTCTTGCTCTATCTGCGCCATCACTTTTTCTAAGAAAGTGATATCCGCAGGATATAACACATCCTGAAGATCTATTTCTTTGTCTTCATTAGATAGAGAGTTAACTATGCAGTTGATTTCATCTTCTGAATAGATACGAGCTCCCTCGGTTTCATGAAGAATATCTTTTGGGTGCATCCTTAATTTTCCCCCAAGAAAGTCCAGCCGGAATTTCATTTTTGCTCTTAAAATATCTTCTTAAGGAGATAAGTCTTTTAATAGTGGTCCTACTTATATTCAGATCCCTGCTAAGGCTCCCATATAAATCTTCAACACTAATGCCCAATTTGTTCAATTCTTCTAGCATCGAAAAGATTCCATCACCAATTTCCCACATAAGAGCTGGTTTTATAACCTTATGTTTTGCTTTAAGTAAGTCTCGTTCTCGATAAAGCCCTGACATTTTTTTAATATATTTTTCATATATTTTTCCAGCCTTAATTAATAGGTCTTTGGTGTTGTCAGATGCAGCTTCAAACTTATCCAATGATGTTGAAGCTAAGTATCCATTGCCTGATTTTAAAAAATATACCCAGATTCTATCTGTCCTCATTATTCACCCCATTTATTCATGAACTCATCAGCAAACTTCCGGTCTTTAGGAATAATTTCGTCATCTTTTAGTTTTCGGTCCAAGCAGATGGCAATAGAAAAAATATGATGCAATGTCTTTAATTGAGGTTTGGTTGACACTTTCTGATAGGATTTATGTGCCAGATTTATAAATATCGTATTGCCTTCAACCCAGGCTAAATCGGTCTTTTTGTCCTCTTCACAGAATGATATTCTTAAACCTACGTTCTTCCTTCTGCTTATAGGAGTGGCTCTCGTATCGCCTTGTTCAGTGTTTTCTATTAAACTTTTTCCTTGATCAGTTCCGGTGTCGAGATAGGGTGTTTCACCATTCTTTTTTTCACCTTCACCTTCTGGAAATGTCACCTCTCCGCCTGCATGAATTTGAGTTTCAACTTCCCCATTAGGCTTCTGAATATTTATTTGCCTTTTTTTTACACTATTAAATAGGTCATTTAACTCTGAAAATTCTCTAATAATCTTTTTTATTTCTTGCTCTAGCTTTATGGCATCCTCAGTCCTCTTAACTTCAGTTGTCCTAATTCCTGCGCTTTCAAGCCAATCTTTAAATCTTTGCCTGACCGGTTCATAATATTTTTTGAATTCAGCATAAAGGTGTTTTCCTTTAATAAAATCTGTCTTTGAAGTGTTCAAATGCTTTATCAATACAGGAACTTCGACGAAGCCTAATATCCTGCTTGAGATATCCCCTAAAAATTGTTGCAGAAAATCATATTTTATTACTTTGCCAAAAATACATATGCCTACACCTATGCTTTCTTCGCCTAAAGAGAAATCATTTTCAGTTATTCCAAAAACTCCAACACCATACTTTTTCCCATTATGCTCTAATGTGAATCTTTCCACTTTTTGCATCCCAAAGAAATCCTCTACTGAAAACTTATTTATTTCACAGTGATTAACGAAAACTCTTATATTCTTCTTGTAAATTCCAGCATTTTCATAGAAGTCTAAAAAACTGGTTTCGAATAACGGAAAAAAGTGACGCATAACTATATGCTCTATTTCTTTCTCATCTTCATAGGGAATTCGATTTTTGCCATCAAAATATATCTCGACCCTTGTTCCAGGGCTTTTTAGCTTATTAATTTCTAAGCTATCATCCCATATCAATTCTCCTTTCTCATTTAAGTACCAATTTGAAGCACCCCTGAATGAATTGCTCCATGTCTCTGTCATTACCCGTGAAGCACAATTAAATGCTATCTTCGCCCCTAAGCCTGCAAAGCCGATTCCACTGCCCCTTGTTTTTAATTCAGCAGCAAAGTCATGATACTGAGAGAATTGCTTCCTATCCATTCCACTTCCATTGTCTTCAATAGCTAATTTATGCTGGATTTCGTCATAAGATATGTTTATGACTGTAGCCTTTGCATCCAGGGAGTTAGCCACCAGCTCTGTTAATATGACTTCTGGCAATGGATAATTGTACATTTCTGCCAGATCTTTTATGAGCTTTCTAAAATTTATGTTGCTATGGTGAATTGGCATATACTACCTCCCATTTAATATATTTTTTGTTAATTAAGAGAATCAATATGCAATGTAAGCTCAAATTCTATGCCAGAATAGCTATTATGTGTTACTTTGAAATACTGCCAGCTATGAGGCAATATATCTTGAAGCTTCTGCCCTTTTAGGTCATAAGCATCGTCTACGTTCTTATGAGTCTCATCGACATGAGCAATAAGTATCTTAAAGCCTTCGCCGTCTAATTTTTTAATAATCTCCTTATTTATCGCCGTAATCTTCCTGAACTCAATGCACTTGTCCCAGCCATGATTTTTCGCGAAATTCATAAAGGAAGCATATTGTTCGTCTTTCAGGCAGGCTACAGCAACACGGTTAATCTTTAGAAAAGCAGCAGGTACTTCTACTAACGGCAGCCCTTTTTCTATCTCGCCTTTAGGCAGCGCTTTGGATAAATTTATCACACTATTCGCCGTTTGATATTTCTTCTGCTCGGCATTTACAAGTTCAAGAATCTTTTGAGGATTCTCACCAGCCAGGTACCCACTTGCCCATCTCGCCTGACGCGGTTGAAAACCATCCTCTGGGACAACGTGCCTTATTTTATATCTGCCGAACTTTGGCCAATCTATCAGGGCGCCGTATTTTATATTGCAGCAACAATCTATTATGCAGTCTACCTTTATCTGATTGTTCCACAACTGGTTTAGATAATATTCTAAGGTTTTGGTTACAACATTACTTTCCTTCCAAACTTTTGAAATCTTATCATCTAATTCGAGATCATAGTTCTGTATCGGCTCTTTGGAATGGACAAGACCATACAAAGCCGAAATAAAAAATAATTGATTATTATCTACCCATGTTTTCAGATCGGCTCCAGAGCTTTCCAGGCCCCTAATAAAATCGCCTTCCCCGTATCGTTCAAATGCATCGAGGTATTCTCCGTCACTCGAGTTCCCGCCAAAATCTGGCCCCTCTACTGGCCTTTTTAGACTAGATTTCATCGTTTCCAGGATCTTCTTTCTTGTCGCAAGAAGCTCTGGAATGCCCTTATAATCCCATTTATATTGTCTTATTGTGTCCCCTTTCCCCTTCTTTACCATGGAACAGGTCGTTATGAATACGATCATTCAATCCCCTCCTTTTTTCCCCTTCCAGACATCAATATCCTGCCCCTTAGAAAGATTTAGGCAATTAACTCAATATCTAATAAATAATTCTAAAATTTGCTGTGTCAAGCACAACGCTCTTCTAAAACCCAGTTCAAGTATTATTTTTCTTAGTCATTGCGCTTCTTCACAATCAAATAACCACCCATGTCAAAGACGTTATATGATTTGTAACCTTCGTTTTCTTCTTTTTCGTCAAGAAACTCCTCAATATAGCCATCTATCAATTCCTCATAATTCTCCTGGACATAATCGTTGACTCTCTCTTCCATTAACTTATCGAGCGAGATCCACTGTTCTTGGTCAAAATCCCAGTATATCTGATCAAAAGTATAGCAATACGGCCTCGGCAATTTACTCAACATGGATATTATCTTTTCAAATGAAAGGCCTGAATTTATCAGTCCTTTCAGAAACCTGACTTCAATTACTTCCTTCTCATCGAATATCTCTTGTTTCTCAGGGTCAAAACCTAAAAGATTCAACTGGTGCCACATCTTTAATGTCTTCAAGTCTATGCCTACTTCTTCTATAAACTCTTCCCTGTTTCTTTTGAATAATGACGATTGATATAGTGACCTTGATTGATCTTCAATTCCAGGCATAAAAAGCCCTTCTATTCTGGGTTCTTCTACCTCAAATTTCTCACCAGATAAGACCCATTTCCTTCTGCTTTCTGTCGTTATCTCAAGGATAATAAAATGCCGTTCCCTCTCGATAGCATATTTCTCTCCAAGTCTTTCAATAGCTTCCAAATAGGCTTTATGAATGTGGCCTTGGAGGTCTTTCATCATCCCGCCTTCAGGCAGCCTTTTATCACGCAAAATGACATTAAGAGAATAAACCACTTCAAAGGGATTGCTTTTATCAAGGAGCTTTACGAAGTCATAAATAACTTCCTCATTAGACCAACCATATTTAAGAGTCATCTCGATCCCAATCTTTGGGGCGTGATATTCACCGATAGCAAAGTCGATTAAACCCGGCGACCCCTCCGCACACAGCATATATTTCCCTGGTTCAGAACCACCGGGATTATCCTCCTTTCTAAATTTATATCTACCATAGTCTATTCCTGTCGCTTTTTTATAAGTCGGCCATTCCGGATGAAAGATTAAATTTTCATTTTCTTTTATCAAACTAATTTCTCGCCTATTTTCATGCTCATAGAGGCTTAACCACTTATGGGAAAAATAATGATGAAGATACCTCTCGTTAAATAAAACGCTTTTAAAAGAAAAGGATCTTTCAATACTTTTGATGATTCTTTCGATCCTGTCTTTTTCTTTGGCGAGATCAATCATATTTATCCCCCCTTTGAAGAAATTTCAGATCTTTATTTATATCATAATGCTTTGATCAAGTTAAAGATAATCATGTCAATGTCTAGCATTGGGATATTTCAGATGATTCAGTATGTGTATCTGAAGCGCATCTTATATAGTGCTTTTTTCTCTCCAAACTATGAAGAATGCCTTAGCCCTATTTTTAGCCGCACTTATACGATTGGCATAACAAAAACCGCCAATTCACCAACTTGCTATAGAGGAAAGCCTTGATATAATAAAACTGATGGAAGAAGCTACTTTAAAAGAGTTTCGGGCGCTTATTGATACTGATCCTAAGCGAGCAATCGCTGAAGCGCGAAAGTTGGAAACAGGCACGGATTTGGAATGTATAAAGGCTGCAATTTTCATCGACGCCGGATATTTAATAAAAAGCAAAGAAACAGTTAGCGAAGGGGTATCGTTAATAAGACATTTGTTAACTGATTGCCCCGATAATATTGGCCTTAAATACAATTTGGGCAATGGCTTGCACTACCTAGCGTTACTTGAAGAACTTAAAGTGCCATTCTGGCATTTAAATACGAGGGAAAAGCGATCAGAAGCTCGCTTTTTGCTATCTGAGGTTGCATCGAACAAAGATACTCCTAATAAACGTGCAACTCAGGCTTATACAAATTTGGGGAACCTGTTGCTTTCTTCTTATAGATGGGTAGAAGCATATGATGCCTACCATGAAGCTCTGAACAAAGATCAAAGAAACGGTGTTGCTGCTGCTAATTTAGTAAATATTTTAGACCGATTTATGTCTCTTGGCATTGGTCATACTCAGGCCATGAGGAACGTGGCTCATAAATATGCGAAATTAGCAGCCCAATCTGGCCAACAGATAAGAGAATACGCTGGAATAAGACCATATCAAACTATAAAAAAACAAATAGCCAAGTATTTAGATGGCGAGGAATATTCTGACGAAAACTTTGGATTGAACTCATATCAAAAGTTTATAAAAGCAAATAGACTGCATTTATCTCTTACAATTGAGGGTGCCCCTTTTTCTCAAAAACATTGGGACCCTTTAACTATCAGCTCGATTATCGAAGATATTAATGCTGGGCATGAAGTCCCACCTATTTTTGCTATGATGAACACAATGAAAGCTGATTATCTTGCTGCACGTTGGCTTGCATTCACTTCGCTTTATAATGATAACTTTCCAGAAAGTGGATATTATGCTGACACGCTTGATTATGCTCTTTATGGGATAAAATATTCGTTAATAACCCATGCACAAAGGATTGCTTTTGATATTCTTGATAAAATCGCAGTAGCCGTAGCAAATTATTTAGGTTTTAAAAAGCCCGAAAAAGCGTCTTTTAGATCAATTTGGCATATATATAAAGGCGAAAACTCGGAAGACAGTTCCTATTTCCCTAAAAAGATACAAACTGAGATAGAAGAAGGCAATCTTCCATTAATAGCTTTATCTGAGATCGCAGACGATTTGAACGATAAAAGATACCTGTGTATCAAAAAAGAGATGCGGCATTCATCTACGCACCGATTTACCATCTTGCATGATGAGCTCATGGGAAATTATCGAAATACTAGATGTATCAGCCATTTCGATATTATGGACTTCGAAAAAGGATTGATTGGAACGCTTCAACTAGTGCGTGCTTCGCTGATCTATTTTGTTGAAATGGTTGCCTTAAAGGAGGCTAAGGAAAGGAAACAATCAGATCTTGTTCCTTTTCTAATAGTTCCGAGCCATCATTATATTCGCGGTCAAGACTGAATCGTTTTATATACCTGGTTATTTGGATTTCGCTTGAGATATCCTCTGATTTATAAATCAACAAGCTAACAATTAAAATGACGAACTAGAAAATTTAAGATAAATAATCCCCTCCCTTAACCTAGCCTATCTTAGCTCTTCGAAAACAACAATCTGAGCATACTTAGGTTCAATATCAGGCGGTTTTATCGGGGGTGCATATTTTAAGCCTTGCTCAATCTTCGCTTCAAGTTCATTAAGAATATCAATTTTTTTCATACCGAATTTGTTTTTATAGCTTCTAGTTTGGGCTCTAAGGAATTTTGTCTGCTGAAGATTTAGTTGTTTTGATAAAACAAATGATAGCAAGTTATCAAATCTAGACTGTATTTCCTTCGGTTCTCTCCTTTTCATCCATTTTATTAGTTGCTCAAATTCTTTTTTTACAGGATCAGTAACAAACTTCTTATCCTGTTCTCTCTTATTGGCTTCTACTTCAAATTGCTTCTTAGCAGTCTCGGCTAATTGATAGTACTTATGATTTATTTTTTCGCCCGGTTCATCGACTCCACATTTTAGCAAGCTTAATATCTTCCAGTCGTCAGCACTTATTAACTCTCCATTCGTATCTACGTGTCTAAGCCTGTAATAATCATCTGCTCGGCAAAAGGTAATCAGCCCTTTTGTTTCTGAGCGACGAGCTATATTTGTCATAGCTGGTAGTTCAATCGCTTTTTGATATTCTTCGGCATGTTCAGAGGTCAGCTTTTTGAACTCTAATTCGAAACGTCTCGCGCTTGATTCTTCCGCTGGTTCCTCTGTACCTTCCGGTTTCTCGGTATAAATTTCGAATAATTTCTTTCTAACCGTAGGTTCATCTTGGTGAATAGTCTTTTCATCATATCCAAAGTTATGGATAATTTCATCTATACGCCTGTTCACCTTATCTTCAATCTTAATCTGTTTTTCAGCTTCCGTTTCTGGAAAGAAATTATAGACATAGATCTCATCGTGTTTACTTGATATTCGATCAATACGTCCTATCCTCTGAATGATCCTTACTGGATTCCAATGTAATTCATAATTGATTATTACCTGACCATCTTGCAGGTTTAGCCCTTCGGAAAGGACTTCGGTAGTGATCAATACCTTTATTTCCTCCTCAGGGGTTATCTTGGCTTTATTGGCAATAGGAGCAAATCTTTTAATCTTATCATATAGCCCCTTTCCTCCGGCAATATAATCTACTTTAGGCAGTATTTTATTTACGTTTTCATAGAGATACTTAACGGTTGATTCAAAGCAACTAAAAATTATTATTTTTTTACCTGAAAGTTCGTCCCTTTTAAGTAATTCGATAAGCTTTAATAGCTTATCATCGTCTTCCGCTTTCAGATTGCTTGTGTAGTTCTTCATCAATTGAAATATCTCAATATCCTTAGCCAAATCTCGAGAAAGCTGGTCTTTATAAAACTTATCAGCGTCATAAAAGTTTCCGCTTTCAATCCACTCAACCTCATCCCCATTTTCCAATTTTTCTATTATATCTTCTAAATCGTCAAGCTCGCCTATCCAGACTTTGTTCTCCTCCTCTAAAATCTTTTTAAAAGAATGGTGGACTTTTAAATGCGTATCTATAGAGTCCTTGAATGCCTGGATACTGCTTTCTAATCTTCGGAAAAGATTAATTTGTACCAATCTTCTTAAATTTTCCCACGCGACGGTTAGTCTATGTAATTCATCAGGATCAAATTCTTCCTTTTTGGCGTATTTACCTAAGTTATACCTGGCATAGCTAAGCCTGGAGATTAATTTCCTAAGCTCATCATATAAACCACCTTCATATACCTTGTCTATTGAGTAATCAACACGATAAGGACCTTTCCTTTCGGGAAAATAAATCCGTTCATCAGGGTAGAATTCTTTTATATCGCTTCTAGTTCTCCTGATAAAAATTTGAGAAATCAAATCGTCAATATTGGCCTGCCCTTTTTCACAAGCATCAAAATACTTTTTTATTTCAACAGGATATATTCTTAACCTGTGATTTGCCTCATAAGGCGTAAACAGCTTTAGTTGCCAGTAGATATCCCAGATGCTCAAATTCTGAGGAGTGGCTGAAACTAAGATAACTTGTTTGCCTTCGCATATCTTTGCTAAATCCCGGTACCTTTTCGTTTCGGGATTACGAAAATGATGAGATTCATCAACTAGAACCACCTTTTTCTTCAGATACGATTCATTTTCAAACACTTCTTCTATTTTCCCTGAGGAGATAACTCTGGCCTTTGAGGCACCAAAATTTGCCAGAATTTCTTGCCAATATTCCACCAACCTGGGTGGGGCAATAACTAAAGCGGGTTTCCCTTCGGTCTCCAGATGAGAAAGAAGAGCAGATCCAATATAGGTTTTACCGAGGCCAGGAACGTCTGAAATAAAAACTCCATTATATTTTTTCAACCGACGATAAGCATCTATAACTGCATCCTTTTGAAATCTAAAAAGTTCGGTTTCCAATTCTATCTCAGGCTCAGGCTCTTTATAGCTAAAGATTTCATGTAAAACTTTTAGATATATCCTAAATGGGGTGACCTCATCGTTAAATGCCCATGATTGTTCAATAGCCTTTTGAGCTAATGGGCTAAAGTCTGTCAGCTCACTATCCTGCCATCTTTCTTCAAACCATTGATTAAGCTCATTGAAATTATTATTGCCGAGAACTCTGACATTAAGTTCAGTCTTTGTCTCAAGTCCCCCCAATGAAAGATTACTCGAGCCAACAATGGCTTCTCCCTCACCATGTTTTTTATCCTTATAGTCAAAAAGATATAACTTGGCGTGAAGTGGAGCTTTATGATAAATGCGAATTTCTATCTTTTTCTGTCTTATGTTTTCCCACAGCCATTTTAAAAAACTCACATTATTTTCGTTGGGCTCCATACTACTGAGGTTTTCAACAATTCCTCTAAATTCTTCTTCCAATAGTTTTTTTCTTTCATCTTCAGGTAAGAATTCCTTCTTAGCAAATATATCCCTGACAGCTTTTTCATATCTCTTTTCGAGAAGCAGAGCTTCCACCGTTTGATTATTCGTTCTAGCTCCTGCCAATATTTCCAATTTTTCAAGGCCATCTATTTCGTCTCTTATGTTCTCGAACCCACTTAAAAATAGCCATCCCACGGCAAATCTGGCTTTCCGAGATATGGAAAGTTTGTCCTTTAGGACATCCAACATTTTGACTTTAGAGTTGTCAATTATATCTTCGCTCATTTGAATAAACCTTATTTTTTAAACGCTTTTTGCTTTGTTCAATCTGTTTTGAACCATTTCTGCAACAGCCCAATAAAGCTCATCTCGTTCTTCTTCAGACAACCCGAGTTCATCGAAGGCGAGGTCATCCAAAAATTTGCGGTCGGCAATGGGCTTGGGTTTCTGAGAACAAACAGGTTGGGAAGGATCGAATCCTAATTCTTCATTCCAGCTTTTATAATTTCTGTCAGAGAGCGCTTCTATATATTGTCGCGCTTTTTTATTATCAAAATCTATGTTTCTAATTATCAAAAGATTTGATAAATCATCCACTGTAATAAACGAACCACCACCTCCAACGAGTGAATAACCATAAAACTCAGCCTGGAAATAGGAAAGCGTCAAATTGAGATTAATCCATATGTATCCAGAACACTTTGATTTTATCCCATAAAATACCTTATCTATAAGAAAGCATTCTTCATTTAGAAAAATAGCCCAGCTTGGATTATGCGTCGAAGGGTAAACGACCGGATAATCAACGATATTCAAAGTCCACCATATTGGTCTGCTCTTACAACTCGGCCTCTGGTTATACCTTTTTTTAACTCCCCAATCGATATACTCGGAAGCTTTTGTTCCCTTAAGTTCTTTCTTATTTTTATTACACACAAACGCTAAAGAATTTATATCTTTAATGTTTACTATAATTTTTCTTAATCCTTTCGGGCTTTTTATTGCCGGCCTTAAAAATCCAGCTTCAATTTCTCCTACCCAGCCAGCATCATTCTGCACTTTTATCAGGGCAAATGGATTCGACTCTGATAGTTGAACCACCTGCTCTACTGTCTTATCTACGGGTTTGAGATAAAAAAATTCATTTGCACCTGTTTTTGTCCCGAATCGCACCTCGGCGATGTCGCCAAGTCTCAGAAATTTGCTCTTCCCCTTCTCGAGTATTTTCCAATATATATCAGGTGCCCTGAGGTATTTGTTTCCCCATTTATTCCCTTCATATTTACCTGTTTTGTCATCTTTGCCATAGTCATATAAATCTAATTGATTTATGACCACAAGCCTATAAACATTGGTGTCCTTTTTTCTTCCTTCAAGAAAAGCTTCGAGGTTATCGTTACTTTCAATTTGAATAAATGCACGGGAATCTATAACCTCTTCAAATGACACCTTAAAAATGACGAACCTTACCTCGTTCTTTTTAATCTGGGAATCAAAATCCTTCAAAACAGGAGACTTTAATAAAACAATTATAGTATTTATATCAGCATGTTTAAAACTTCTCTTCGCCCGGTTATCATAGATGGCAATAATGGGTACCCTTTTCAATAATATTTCTTGAAGTTTTGCACCATAATTAACATCCAGCCAAGAATTGGAAGAAATGTAGCAGAGGATACCACTCTCATTTAGAAGTTTTAACCCTTTAAGATAAAAATAGACATACAAGTCGGATTTTTTGTCAAATTTAAAGTTTTTTAGGGGATTTAAAGAAGGCTTGCCATAAAAATTATATCCCCAATCAAGTTTCATCTGTTCTATAAGCTTCTCTTTATAGACACTCTTATCATAAAAGCCGGCTAAATCGGAAATCGATTCTTGCCGTACATAGGGAGGATTAGCAATGACAATATCAAAGCCATTCTTCATTAGAAAAACTTCGGCAAAAGCTAGATCCCAAATAAAAGGTGGTTCTTTTGCCTCTTTTATTTCATCCTGAATTTCAGATATTGCTTCGAATTGTTTTTTGAGGACATTAATCTTCTCATCTATCGTCGGTTCCTTTTTATCAGAAGGACCTTCCAATCCAGCTAAATCCTTATCCGACTCGAATGCATGTACCATATTATTCCGAACTACAGCTTGCATATCAGAGAGGATATCTAACAAAAGTCTCTTTTCAAGGCCAATAGCTTCTTTATATTCAGCTGGTGTGCCATGTTTGTAAACGCTTTCCTTTTTCTGTACGAGTTCTTTTAGTAGAGCACTCTGTTTGCCTATATTCCCCCTTATGTTTCTGAGCGGAACAAGCTTGTCGCCGATACGCTGTATGAGAGAATCACCAACCCGGAGCTTAAAGTTCAGGTTGGGGAGCAAAGGTTCATACTCACGTCTTAATACTTCGCTGTCAGCATCAACCAAAAGTTCTAGCCAAAGTCGCAATTTCGCTATGTTTAAAGCCCATTCCTTGATGTCAACTCCATAAATATTCCTCTCTATTATTTGTTTTTTCACTTCATATTTATCTTGATGGGGTTTTTTGAGAAGCTCCCAAATGAGCTCTTTTAGTTCATCAAGAATTTGGGCTATTACTACAAGATAATGCCCAGAGCCGCAGGCCGGATCAACTATTATGATTTCATCTAATTCTTTTATTATTTGCTCGGCCTGCTGGCTCGATAAAGTAGACAATGAATTTTCGTAGGCCGAAAAGACAAATTTATAAAGTATATTCTTTTCGATGCCAGTTTTATTCGACAGATACTCAACAAGAGATCTTCGAACCATAAGCTCTATTTCGGAACGTGGAGTATAAAAAATCCCAGCTCGGCTCTGTTCTTCCTGTTCTTCAGCATTAACTAAATGTTCATAAATATTACCTAACATTTCAGGATTGATAGCGATCTCAATTTCCATAGGTGTTGATTCTTCTATTGTAAAATTGTAGCTCTGGAAAAATTCGAATATGTCTTCAAAGAGTCCGTCTGAGATGAGCCATCCCACGTTGTCTAATTGGTTTTTTTCAAACAGGCCGCCATTTAAATACGGCGCAAACTTTAATAACCTATTTGTTTCTGGTGAAAAATGGCTTTTATCCTGATAGAGCCAGCTTGGCTGAGAAAGAGATTCGAAGAATAGAATCTCTAGCCACTCTTTATGAAATCTATTTGTTCCATCGAATTTTTCTTTATATTCGTCCCAAAAATATCTCAGAAATTCTTTATTTCCATTGAAGCATCCTTTTTTTTGAACATAATGAAGAAACATTATACGGTTCAAAATAAGATGGACGTAATTCAATAAAGCCTTATCGAGCTCCTCCGGTGGACAGTCGAGTTTTTGTTTCTTAAGGTTATGAGATATTTTACGAAATATTTCTATATAACCATTATAAAAACGTTCGGAAAGTTCCTCTACATTAAAAGCTTCGATGATTTGATTATTGATTGTAACCGAGTCTTTCCTCTCCGGCTGAAGCTTTAGTTTCGCCAGCTGTTCTGATGCAGTCCTTAATCTAAGCCGATTTTCTGGGTTTATGGAGAATTTTTTGATTTGTACACGCTCACCAAACTTTTCGAATTTCACAAAATCAAGGTAATTACCATCTTCAGCTCTAAAAATAAAAAGGGCCTTACCTAATAGATCCTTTATTTTTTTTATTCCTGCTATTGTCCTCTGAATCTTTTTTAATTCCTTTGCAGGATCTTCAACGTTAAGATCTAAAAGGACAACACTAATGTTGTCCTCCTCTGCTATTATTTTGACTGCACCGATTTTATTTTTTATTTCGTCTGGTAAATCAAGATATAAATCTGCAATCGCAGGCTGAGACCAATTCCAGTCTTGAATAAATAGTCTCTTTAAATCTCGCTCTGTTCTAATATTAGATAGATATGTATTTGCGCCAGAAGCTGGCATTATTTTCTCCTTTATTGGGACTATCATGCAAACTTAAAAAACCTTATATATTGTTTATACTGCAAAAAAATCGTCGATGAAGTCAAGAAGAATCACACTCGATTTGATAGTTCAGCAATGTTCCCCGTTCATACGCCCAGTTAAGAACTATTATTGTTCGAACTCGCTTCTGACCAGTTTGAGCTTCTCTATACTACTAACGACATCATTTAGTTTCTCATGAATTTCTTTGACTTCGAAAGCATCCCAGAAACCCAGGGCCTTCCTAAAGTTCTCTGGAAGCGCACTCGATTCCTGTTTTATTTTTTCTAGTTGAGCAACATCAGAAACAGCTATTATCTTCTGGACCGTGGGGTTGGCCATTGCTTTCTGCAAATTAAGGATTAAGCCATCTATTGAACCACTTTTTTGAACTTCAAAAACGTACGTAACAACTCCAAGATTGGCAATTTTCGCCTGCCAGATTACATCGACCTTTGCCCCCTTGGCAATGTTCTTTTCTGTCTCAGCCTCGAAACCCAGCCAAATCCCAATATCTCTGATAAAGTCCCTTATTTCATTATGATCGAAGTCTTTATTATCTTCTATTGCCGTTTCCTCTATCTTTTCCTTACCGATTTGCCACACTTCATAAAAGAAGAAATCGACCATCAGCAGGTCCACATCAGGAACTTCTGCTTGTGCCAGTTTTTTTGCGATTAGCTTACATAGCTCATTGAATTCTTTATATTCAAGACCACTTATATGACTCTTATTTATCGGGACTATATTTTCTATTTTCAATAGCTTAAGTGCTTTTCTTGCCTTATCATTCCAGACGCCATACTCTTTCGGATTAAAATAGCATAACATTTCAGTGATTGAGGCTGGGCCTAGACCTTTTACAGATCTAATAAACTCGTCATATCTTATACCAATATCTTCCGGGCCAAAGAAAAGTCTAGTAAACGCATCCCTAATTTTCTCAATTCCATTATCCTTTAGAATGCGTTGGACGAGATATTCTTTGTTAAACCAAATCTCAGATGCCCACAACTTCGAGACAATTTCTCCCAGGTCATGCTCGTTCATTTTGGCAAGAAATTCTTTTTTGAAATAATTAGAAAATTTTTCTAATCTTTCTTCTCTCTCTTTTAATAAATCTTTATATTTGCCTTTTGAATATTGCTTCTGGAACTTACTTATATAGGCTTGCAAGGTTTCAAGCTGATTTTTGTCGAGCTCCATTTTGCCCTCCGAAAACCTTAATTATTCTCAATTCATTATAATTTACCCATTTTTACAATTGCAAGACAACTGAGGCTGTTACAAAAGCGAAATCTGCGATCAATACTAACTCAACTTAATCCAAAATAGATTTTAAAAGTGTGATTATGCATTCTCTGTCAGAAATTCATACAACGGTTTGAAGGAGGAGGTGGCACGGATTATTTCGTCCTTGAAATTTTCGTCTTCCATTTCCGGATGATCCTTGAAGAAATATCTGGTTCTGATCATCAGCTGACCGTTGTAATCCTTTTTGCGGGCAATGGCACTTCTTAGCCCCTCCCACAATGCTTTGTTTTCTTTTACGTTCTTTTCGGGATTGCCATTTATCGTGTCCAAATTCATCTCTATCATCCCGTCGATGACACCATCTTTTCTCCCCACATAATGACGCTGCAGGAATTCCAGGTAGACATTAGGTAACATGCTTCTTAACTCAAAGAGCTGGCTTTCAAACTCCCGGAAAAGATTATCATCCTGACATATCTGCTTTAGCCTTCGCCACCTCTGTCTAGCACTATGGGGAATTGTCAGTCCGATGAACAAATTGGTCTCACTCAGCGAGAATGTAAAATGGAGATCCTTAGTAAAATCTTCCTGGGGAGCCAGGTAACCCCAGGCTGCGTCGGCATAAATCTCATAAGGGTTTTTCTGCTTTTTGTACTTTGGCTTTTCGTATATAAAACCTTGATAGATTTCTTGAAGTTTTGGTTTTATAGCCCGGATTAAATTCCTGACAATGTTATTGGCCTGCTCAAGATCATATCCTTCTTCCCACTTTTTAATCCCGCAAAACCCGATTAAATCATTTTGCATGTATAAAAACTCCTTTAGCTGACTTTGAAGAAACTCCTCGGCGTTCTTTGGGCTCTTATAATCCCCTAGCATTTCATAGATTTCACGCCAGGATAGCCAGATCGAATTGACACCTATTTCGCCCCTGGCCTTAAGCTCTTCTATAGGTGATGAATCATCAGGTGTAATCACGCAAAGATATTTTTCATTATAGCTTGCAACTTCTCTAAGGTGAGACCTCAGCTGCTCTGGTCTGATTGCATTTTTAACTATTTTTGATTCAATCGCTACGGCGATATTTTCCCCGATTTTGATGAGGCCATCTGGAATGGACTGAGTTTGTTCGTCAGAGCTCTTTAGATCTCCATCAGCTCCAGGCTTCTTAAATGCTTCAAAAACAATGTCCTCATTTTTGGCTACCGTTCTGCCAATTACCTTCTTGATAAAAGCGTCTAAAAGCCGTCTATCTCGCTGCAGGGTTTGCAATAAAGCGTTGGTCACGCGATTTTCGGGCACCTGGTATTGATCAAAGATATTTCTCAAGCCTTTATTGCCCATTGATTTTTTCTCGCCCTTTAGCCCTCAGAAGACAAACATTGTGTCAAAGTTTATATAAAGATTATTTTTATTTTATAAGACTGGCAAAGAAAATTCAAATTGTCCTATCTGAAGCAAAGAACATCACGGGCAGGCTATAAAAACTGGTTTTTCCACAAAACAAGACTCTTCCTTGACAAGTGGCAGCTGCCGGCTTATTTTATTAACTGAACGGTTAGTTAACAGGGGCAAAGAAGCATGCACCCCAGAGAAAACGGAGCTACCAAAGAGAAAATCATCGAAACGTCAACCGAACTTTTTGCGAAGAAGGGGTTCGATTCTACCCGCATCGAGGAAATTGCTAAAGCGGCTTCCCTGGCCATGGATTTTGTTCACTTCAACATCGTTCAGCTTATAGATGAGGGGCGCCTGGAGATTGCCAGAGACCGGCTGCGTTTTAAAGATAAGGCGGCCGTTGATCAGTTTGTCAAAAATTCTCAGCTCTACTATCAACGCCTCCTGGATTTTGTACTTGAATATAAATCTATCTTTCGTATATTAATGTTAGAGTCGTTAAAGCACGGCAAGCATCACAAGAGCATCTTCCACCTGCTTGACCATCTGAGTAAAGATGACGAAGCCAACCCCATCTTCAGAACGATTGCTGAGGCCGACCGCGATTTCACCTATTCAGAGGAAATGGTTCTTTTCCGGTTCTTTTTCACGACGGTTCCGCTCATCACCTTCGCCGCTTATTATGATGACTACAAGGAGATTTCGGGGTTGAGCGATTCTCGGTTGCGGGACCTTTTCCTGTGGGCTTTTCAGACCACTTTTACCTCGTTCATTTCTGGTAATGAAATCTGGTTGAAACAGAAGGAGGAACCCAGATGACCGGCTGACCGGTTAGCAATTGCTTGCCGGCAGATTGGATGGATATTTAAGAAGTAAGGAGGTAGAGGGATGAAAAAAGTTCCAAAAGCGGCGGTTAGTCTTTTATTAAATTATTTTACCAACGATCCTCTGCCGAAGCTGCCTAAACTCTTTACACTGGCTGAAACTCTCGACCGCGGGCATAAGCGAACTGACAAGATCCGACGGCTTCGCGAAATTCTGATGGATGAAAACAACAACTGGCATCTGTTTGTCAAAAAATTAGCCGAGGAAGTGGATCCAAAGTGTCTGAAAAAGCTGGTTGAGTGCTTTTTCATCAATTCGATGCTGGACGGCATCCCTCTGGCCCACGAGCTGTCTGAAAAGTATGATTGCAATATCCCCTGGGTAATCCTCATGGACCCGACCAGTGCCTGCAATCTATCCTGTGTGGGCTGCTGGGCGGCCGAGTACGGGAAAAACTACAATCTTTCTTATGAGATGCTGG
>Ga0208826_1000990_pt1 | contig 25917 bp, 24 predicted proteins | sample AD_UKC115_MetaG_FD_184451 | JGI IMG/M metagenome (GOLD analysis project Ga0208826, IMG submission 184451) | Active sludge microbial communities of municipal wastewater-treating anaerobic digesters from Hong Kong - AD_UKC115_MetaG (SPAdes)... | ecosystem: Engineered > Bioreactor > Anaerobic >...
AAGGCTACCCAGTATAATCCATCATTATACTAATGTTCAATATTTGTCCAAACTAAGCTTTCAGATTGATATGAAATTCTAAGATTAAACGAGAAAATACGAGCAATTAAAAGTTATTATAAGGAGGGAAATTCAGATTATTGCAAAAAAAGATAGGACATAATATTAATATTAATTATTAATATTATAAGGAGACTTGGATATGACATCTAACTTCAATATAAAGGGAAATAGTAGTAGTGAAGAGTATAAGAGACGTGATGATTTTTATGATCTATTTAAGCACAGTCCTATCACTGAAAATGAAGTTCTAACAAACTTAGGGTTGTATACCAGCAGACAAACCTTAACTAGAATGCTATTTATGCATGAACTATATAAAAAAATAATTAATACCCATGGTATTATAATGGAATTTGGTGTAAGGTGGGGACAAAATTTAGCTTTGTTTGAGAATTTTAGAGGTATGTATGAACCTTTCAATTATAATAGAAAGATCGTAGGATTTGATACATTTGCGGGGTTTTCATCTGTTTCAAGTAAGGATAAAAACGTACAAGATGGAGATTATGGAGTTAGCGAAAATTATAAAGAGTATCTTGAAAAAGTATTATCTTATCATGAGTCGGAAAGTCCTATCTCACATTTAAAAAAATACGAGTTGGTGAAAGGTGATGCAAGTGTAACCTTAAAAGAGTATTTAGAGAATAATCCACATACTATAATTGCTTTAGCATATTTTGATTTTGACATTTATGAACCTACAAAAGAGTGCTTGAAATTAATTAAGAATCACATTACTAAGGGAACAATACTAGGGTTTGACGAGTTTAACGAAACTAATTTTCCAGGTGAAACAATAGCTTTAAGCGAAGTTTTAGGTTTAAGTTCTTATAGGATTCAAAGGTTGCCAATTAGTCCGTTGCAATCCTTTATTGAAATTGACTAGAATCAGGAATTGAGGTGGAGATTATGCAAAGCAGAAAAATTACAATAAAAAATAGAGAAATTGGAGAAGGATATCCCTGTTACATTATTGCTGAAATGTCTGCAAATCATGCAGGTGATTTAGACCGGGCAATTGAAATAATACATGCTGCAAAAGAATCTGGTGCGGACTGCATTAAAATACAAACTTACACTCCTGATACTATGACTATAAATAGCAATAAAGAATACTTTCATATTAATGCAGGTACGTGGGAGGGTGAAAATCTATATAACTTGTATCAGAAAGCAAATACCCCTTGGGAATGGCATGGCAGGCTTAAAGAGGAAGCTGATAAATTAGGAATTGATTTTCTGTCAACTCCCTTTGATAAAACGGCTGTTGATTTTTTGGAGGATATTGGTGTAGACTTTTATAAAGTAGCTTCTTTTGAGATTGTGGACATTCCGTTACTTAAATATATTGCATCAAAAAAAAAGGCTATCATTGTGTCGACAGGCATGGCGTCTTTAGGAGAAATTGAGGATGCTGTAGAAGCAATAAAGTCTCAAGGAAATAATAATTTTTGCTTGTTAAAGTGTTCTAGTGCATATCCAGCAATACCTGAACAGATGAATTTAAAAACAATAAGCCATTTGAAAGATACATTTAACGTACCTGTTGGTTTATCGGATCATTCCATGGGATCAGTTTCCGCAATTATGGCTGTTGCCATGGGAGCTAGCGTAATTGAAAAGCATTTGTGTATAAGCAGAAAGATAAAAAATCCGGATTCCTCATTTTCTATGGAACCCCAGGAGTTTAAGAAGATGGTTGATGATGTCAGGTCAGCTGAGAAAACGGTAGGTACAGTGTGCTACAGCATTTCAGAAAATGAACGTGTCAGCCATAGTCACAGAAGATCTATTTTTGTTGTTAAGGATATAAAAAAGGGAGAAGTCTTTTCCGAAGAGAATATAAAAATAATCAGACCTGCAGATGGTTTGGAGCCTAAGTACTTTGAACAGATTTTGAACAGAAGGGCATCAGAAGATATTGAGAGGGGAACACCATTGAAATGGATAATGATAAGCTAAAAAGTGGAGATGTGCATTTTCATAACATCCTTGATTTGGATGCAGAGTATATCAGCAATTTGAGAAATTGGCGAAATCAAGACTTTGTAAGAGAAAAAATGTTTAACCAGGGGCTTATTTCTGAAGATGAGCATGGTAAATTTATTGAACATTTGAGAGAAATAAGTGAAAAAAGATTATATATATGTTTTATAGGAGAAAAAGCGTTTGGAGTATTAGACTATAATTTGTTTATAAATAATAACAGTCTTGAATTCGGATATTACCTCATTGAACAGGGGTACACCAATAGCGGCCTGGGTATTGTAATGGAATATGCATTGTTGAATCATGCATTCTATGACCTCAATGTACACAAAGTATTTTGCAGGACACTATCAAATAATGAAAAGGTTATAAGCCTCCATAAAAATTTTGGTTTCTTGACAGAAGGTGTTATGAAGCAGCATATTAAAATGGTTAATAGGTATATGGATGTTACAATTCAGGCCATTTATGAGTCTATTTGGAGAGATAACAGGATAGTGATCGAGAAGCTCCTGAAAGTAATGCTAGGAAATAATAATATAGGCAGGATTGAAGAAAGGTGCTGATATAAATGGAAAAGTTAATTGAAATTGTGGCAGAAATATTGAATGTTGATAAAGCAAATATTAGTCCTGAGACTTCAAGAGATGATATTCCAGCATGGGACTCCTTTAATCATATTAGGTTGATTGCTGAGGCTGAAGACCAACTGGATGCAAAAATACCTTTTGAGAAAATATCTGAAATCAGGAAAGTAAGTGATTTCCTTAATTATGTTAAAAGAAAATAGATATGATTAAAGAAAGAGAATGCTATAAGCATTATTTTCCAGTATTCTAAGGAGTGGTTAATTTGAGAATTTCAATACTCTCCAATATTAATCTTGATTCGCTTGCAGTAAGAGTATCAAGGTCATATGATGTTTACAGGGCAGAGGGGTATGGAAGATGGGTACAAGAAATAACCAATTCTGATTCGGGGTTATATATCTTTAAGCCTAAAGTTGTATTTATTATTTTGGATGGAACAGAGCTGATTAAAGGGCATAGTGAAGAAGAATATAATATGGAAATTGAAGAAAATATCAGATATATAGAAGAAGCAATAAGTGATAATCCTGAGATAAACTTTTTTATAAGCAATTTAGACTTTTGGACTAAGACAATCAAATGTGCAAAGTCTGTTATAAAAGAAAGAAGAGTAGAATTCCTATGGGAAGAAAACCTATTAAAGTTAGGCATGAAATATCGTAATGCCTACCTTTTTGATATTAAGAGTATCATAGAAAGTATTGGACGTGAACAGTTTTATTCCCGGAAGTTATGGTACTTAGCTGGAATGAAATACTCAACGAAGGGTGAGAAATTATTGGAGTTTTGTGTCAGAAGGTCTGTCGCTTCAATTAAAGGAGAGAGAAAGAAATGTCTGGTTTTGGATTTGGATAATACACTTTGGGGGGGAGTTGTAGGAGAGGTCGGTTTAAATGGTATAGAACTTTCAGATTTTAAGGAAGGGTCCAGATATAAAGATTTTCAAAGAAAGATTAAAGAGATAAAAGATCTGGGTATTATACTTGCAGTTGTTTCTAAGAATAATTATAGTGATGCGATAAAGGTTATTAGAGAACATAAGGATATGATTTTAAAAGAGGAGGATTTTGTTTCACTGAAGATAAATTGGGATATAAAATCCCAAAACCTTAAGGCGTTGGCCGAAGAATTGAATATTGGACTTGATTCCATCGTCTTTGTTGACGATAACCCTATAGAAAGAGAGGGCGTAAAATCTGAATTGCCTATGGTCATTGTTCCTGATTTCCCTGAAGATACTTCATTGCTTGCAGATTTTGCTGAACAATTATACCGGGATTATTTTTACGCACTTAGTATTACCGATGAAGATACAATTAAAACTGGATTATATCAACAGAATATTAAGAGAAGTGAAGCAATAAAATCCAGTAATTCTTATGAGGATTATTTAAAATCACTAGATACTGAGATAGAAATTCGAAGAATGAGTATTGAAGATATTCAAAGAGCATCACAGCTTACTCAGAAAACAAACCAATTTAATTTGACTACAAAGAGATATAGTGAAATAGAACTTTCAAAAATGTTGATTGATGACTGCTTTGACTGCTTTGTTGCCAGTGTTAAGGATAGATTCGGAGATAACGGAATGGTATGTGTGGCTATAGCAAAACAGAAGTCGGTCTGTGAAGTAGAGTTGGATACATTTTTGCTTAGTTGCAGAGTTATGGGAAGATTTATTGAAGATCAGATAATTAATTATATTGAAGGAATATATAGAGATATGGGCTATGAGAGATTGATTACATATTACCTGCAAACAGCTAAAAATGTTCCTGCAAAGGAGTTTTTTGAAAGACTGGGATATAATTTGGTTGAAATGGACAAGGAAGGTAATAAAAAATACATGTTGCAATTAAAAGAGATGGCAGTTGATTCAAGAAAAAGATACGGAAAGTTGGTAATAGTATGAGAATACATCACTTGGGATATGCAGTGAAAAACATAGATAATGCTATAAATGAGTTTTTAGAAATTGGATATGAAAAGGTTGGAGAAACAATACTTGATGAAGAGAGAAAAGTTATAATTCAATTTGTAAAAAACGGAGAATTATGTATTGAATTAGTTTCTCCAGTTGATGCCAGTTCATCAATAAATAGTATTATTAATAAGAATGGTAGCACTCCCTATCATATATGCTATAGAGTTGATAATATAACTGAAGCAGTTGTGGAGCTAAAAAATAATGGATATGTTTTAATGGGGGAACCATTATCTGCAGTGGCCATAGATTCAAAAAAAGTTGTTTTTATGTACAATAAGCATATAGGTATTATTGAGCTTGTGGAAGATAATTAAGGTTGAGATAATAGCGGCAATGCGGATCTTGTGAAGGAAAAATAAGCAGAAGCTTTTTATGTTGATCAGAAAAGTGGTGTGATTAACAGATGATGAAAGTTGGGATTAGAGCTGATGGCAGCACAAATATAGGTATGGGACATATTATGAGGTGCCTCTCCCTTGCAAAAGGCTTTAGAAATGCCGGAATTGATGTGTATTTCTTTAGTAAATTTGAACAGGGGATTCAAAAGATCAGGGAAGAGGGATTTGAAGTGATAGAGTTGCCACATCACTCTGAAATTCATTCTGAAGGATTATACTATGGAGATGTTTCATCATTAAAAGATGAGGCGGATGAAATAATCCGAAGGCTCAATGTTCATAATCCGGATATACTGTTCATTGATTCCTATAATGTCACAGAAGAATTTTTTTTGAAGCTGAAGCCGTATGTAAAAAAGCTTTGCTACATAGATGATAACAACAGGTTTACATATCCTGTTGATGTTCTGATTAATGGAAATATTACAGGTGAATCCTTAGGATATAAAAGGTATTATGAGGATGAAATCCTGATGCTAGGAGTAAAATACAATCTCATAAGGGATGAGTTTAAATACTTGCCTGAGAGAATAGTAAACAGGGAAGTTAAGGAAATAATGATAACAACAGGAGGATCAGATCCCTTTGAATTGAGCTTGCGACTGGCAGGTGCAATTATTGCTAGTGAACGGTTTGAAGGTATTGTAATTAATATAGTTGCTGGCAGCGGATTTACCAACCTGGATAGTTTAAGAGACTTAGTTCAAAAAAATGCAAACATTGTAATTCATGAGAATGTTTCAAAGATGTCCGAGCTTATGCTTAAAAGTGACCTTGCAATAACAGCCGGTGGTAGTACTCTTTATGAACTTTGCGCATGTGGAACCCCTGCTCTTGCGTTTATTATTGCAGAAAACCAAAAGCAAATAGTTGATATGCTGAGCGATAAAGGGTATATCCAATCTCTGGGTTGGCATAATGAGTTTGCAGACCTGGAGTTTTTGAAGGCGCTTGAGCTTTTGTGTAAAGATTATGAAGGAAGGGTATCATTAAGTAAAAAAATGCAGAAACTGGTTGATGGTGAAGGAGTAAGGAGAATAGTTGATGAACTGGTTAGAATATTCTCATAAAGGAGATACACTTATGGATAAAAAAACAGATTCAAAGTATATTCCTTACGGAAGGCAGTGGATTGAAGAGGATGATATTGAGGCTGTAGTCAAGGTTTTAAGAGGAGAATATTTGACCACAGGCCCAAAAATAAAAGAATTTGAAGAAGAGTTGGCAAATTATACAGGAGCGAAGTATGCTGTTGCAATATCAAATGGGACAGCGGCTCTTCATGCAGCTTGCTTTGCTGCGGGGATAAAAGAAGGAGATGAAGTGATAACTACGCCTGTTACTTTTGCTGCTTCTGCAAATTGTGTGCTATATATGGGTGCAAAGCCTGTTTTTGCAGATATTGATCCCAAAACATACAATATAAATCCCGAGGATATAAAGGCTAAGATAACCGATAAGACCAAGGCTATTATTCCGGTGCATTTTACCGGACAGCCCTGTGATATGGATAAAATTTTTGAGATTGCGAAGGAAAACAATCTTACAGTAATTGAAGATGGTGCTCACGCATTAGGTGCTGAATATAAAGGTCGCAGAGTTGGAAGCATGGGGGATATGACAACTTTCAGCTTTCACCCGGTGAAGCATATTACAACAGGTGAGGGCGGAGCCATTACGACAAACAGTGAAAGTATTTATAAAAAGCTTCTCCTTTTCAGAACCCATGGAATAACAAGGGAGAGCAAGGATTTATTGAATAACGAAGGACCTTGGTATTATGAACAGCATTATCTGGGCTTTAATTATAGAATTACAGATATACAGGCAGCTTTAGGTTTAAGCCAGTTGGGTAAATTAGATAGGTTCCTAAAATTGAGAAGGGAATACGTACGACAATATAATGAGGCATTTAGAGAATTGGGGGAGGTAATTACACCTTTTCAGATAGATGCAGCAAATTCATCTTGGCATTTGTATATTATAAAACTGAAGCTGGAAAATTTAAATTGTGATAGGAAACAGATATTTGAAGAACTCCAAAGTAAAAATATTGGGGTCAATGTTCATTACATTCCTGTTTACTACCATCCGTATTACAGACAATTAGGGTATAAAAAGGGCTTATGCCCGTGCGCTGAAGAACTTTATGAAAGAATGATAACACTTCCTCTGTTCCCAAAGATGGAAAAGGAAGATGTTCAATATGTCATATTAAATGTGAAGGAAGTTTTGCAGAACTATATAAAAAATGCGTAAATTCTTCCTTGCGTTTTTATGTTGCCGGTCTGGAGTAAAAACTACTGAAAAATTAGAGGGACATGAGAATAATTCTGACACTACAAAAAAGGAAGGATGATTATCTTGAAGATACTTGTTACAGGTGGAGCAGGATTTATCGGTCGTTGGGTTGTAAAAAAACTTCTTGGAGACGGACACAAGATATGGATTTTAGATAACTTGGCCAATGGAAGCAGGTTAAATATTGAAGAGTTTGAAAATAATCCAAACTTAATTGAGTTTGTTGAGGGCGATATAAAACATATTCCGACTTTAGAAAGGCTTTTCGCAAATAAATTCGACTTGTGTTATCATCTGGCAGCCAGCATTAATGTGCAGGATAGTATAGATGACCCGGAGACAACCTTTAAAAATGATGTGGTGGGAACCTTTAATGTTCTCGAGCAGTGCAGAATGAACAACGTAAAAATGGTCTTTATGAGCACCTGTATGGTATATGATAGGGCAAAAGACGATAATGGTATTAACGAACTCCACCCCGTAAAACCTGCCTCCCCGTATGCCGGAAGTAAAATCGCCGGTGAAAATATTGTGTTGTCATACTGGTATGCCTACAAGCTGCCGGTAGTGATTGTTAGACCTTTTAATACTTATGGCCCGATGCAGAAGTCAAGTGGTGAGGGTGGAGTAGTGGCAATATTCATTAAAAGAAATCTGGAAGGGCTACCGTTGAATATTTATGGCGACGGTTTTCAGACAAGGGATCTTCTATACGTTGAGGACTGTGCGGAATTTGTTGCTCAGGCCGGATACTCGGATAAGGTGAACGGAGAAATAGTAAACGCCGGCTTGGGAAGCGACATAAGCATAAACGATTTGGCTTTATTGATATCCAACGATAAAGAGAAAATAAATCATGTGCCTCACATTCATCCACAAAGCGAAATACCCAAACTGTTATGCAATTGTATTAAGGCTAAGGATCTTCTCGGATGGTATCCCAAAATCTCATTAGAAGAAGGAATAACCAGGACAACAGAATGGATAAAAACTTAATCTAAACTTAATTTCATAATAATCCGATACTTATAATAAGAAAGCTCACGGAGGGATTAATTATGAAAATTGAGAGCATGGATGCTACGAGTTTACAATCTGTAAAAACACAGAATATAAAACACTATAATGATTCTGTAAATACCGACATTAATCCCAAAATTGAAAACAGGGATCAGAACAATACCAAATATAATAAAAATGTGCTTGCTACGAATTCGCCGGGATATGGAAATAAGGAATTGTCCATATCGGATAAAGCAGTAGTTGAGGTTATTGAAAAAGCCAACAAGGCAATAACTGGAGCAAAGACACAGTTTGAGTTTTCTATACATGAAAAGACAAATGAAATAATGGTCAAAGTTATTGACTCCGAAACTCAGGAGGTAATAAGAGAAATTCCCCCTGAAAAGATACTGGACATGGTTGCAAAAATGTGGGAAATGGCAGGTATTTTGGTTGATGAAAGGAGATGACAGACATGTCAATAAATAATATATCAAATTTGATGAACAGCAGACTTAGGTTGACAGGGTTTTCCTCGGGTCTTGATACTGATAGTATAATATCAAAATTGATGGAAATTGAGAAAACAAAGATATATAAGGTTCAGAGAGCCAAACAATTGTTGGAATGGAAACGGGATGGCTACAGGGATATAACCAGCAAGTTAAGAAGCTTGAGTGATGAGTATTTTAACGTACTAAAACCTGCAACAAATTTCAGATCTTCGAGTTCTTTTGCATCTTTTAATGTAACTTCAGGTAATGAGAGTGTAGTTACAGCTAAAGCAAATGCGGATGCAATATCCAAAACCCATAGTATACAAGTAAGTGCTTTGGCAACAAGTGCAAAAATTGTGGGTGTTTCGGGTTTGGCAGAGTCTGTCAAGGGCAGTAATACAATAAGCAGCCTTAATTTGGAGGGGAAACAACTGGATTTTACTCTTGATGGAGTAACGAAGACTATAAACCTTCATAACTATTCAAGTGTCGCAGATTTGGAAACAAACATTGAAACTGCTTTAGCGGGTGCTTTTGGCTCCGGAAAAATTGATGTTTTAACAACCGGGAACCAAATAGAGTTTAAGATGCTGATTGATGGCAGCACTTTAAGTGTTAAGGATTCGGCAAACAATTTCATAGGTGCTATAGGATACTCAGCCGGCCAGAAAAATTACATAGAAGGGTCAAATGTAAATACAAATTATTCAGCTTATACCAATGGAAGTTTTAAACTGACTCTTGGAAATGGAACAGCTCAGAATATAAATATAACAGATGCTTCAGATATAAATGACCTTACAAGCAAAATTCAAAGCGCAATTGATGCCAATGCGGAACTTAACGGCAAAATTAAGGTTACTAATGACGGAAGTAAGCTGAGTTTTCAGACAACCAGTGGAGATGCAGTTAAACTTAATTCCGGCGAAACAAACAATGTATTGGACAAACTGGGTTTTGCAAATGGAGCAACTGTAACAGGTACAAGCTCAAACATAATAGACTTGAGTGGGAATGAACAAGGGAAATCCTTTACTATAAATGTGAACGGAGTAGATAAAACTATTCAGATAGATAAGGATTACAGCGATTTGAATGAACTGGCTGCATATATTAATACACAAATAGGTGGCACTGTTAATGTTGCAAAAGATTCGGAAAGCAATAGACTAGTGTTTTCTACCAGTGGCAACGATAAAATAATATTTAATAAAGGACCGGAAGATGGTCTTCAGAAGCTGGGATTTTCAGCAACAGACAATAAGAGCAGCGCAATATCATTAAATTCTTCTCTAGACAGCATTAAGACAAATTTTAAAAACGAACTGAATGTAACAGATCCAAATGCGAATGTAACCTTTACTATAAATGGTCAAACTATTGATGTTGGAAAAACTTATGCTAATGCTACCCTATCCGATGTAATGAATGCAATCAATAGTAGCAACGCAGGAGTAAAAATGACCTATGACTCATTGACACAAAAATTCTCATTGGAGGCCAAGACACAAGGGGCAACATCTACCATAACATTAACAGATTCATCAACAGGTTTATTAAAGTCCATGGGTGTTATAGATGGTACATATACACAGGGAACTGATGCGGAATTTACGTTAGATGGTGTATCAGGTATGAAAAGGTCAAGCAACGAATTTACTATAGATGGTGTGACCTATTCCCTTAAGGGTTTGTCTTCCGAGGCAGTAAATGTAAATGTGGAAGGTAATATTGATGCCGTTATAAACAACATTAAGGGTTTTGTAAGTAAATATAATGAATTGTTGGATACGATAAACGGCAAGCTTTCAGAAAAAAAAGACAGAAATTATACACCTCTTATAGACGATGAAAAGGACGCTATGAAGGAGGACGAAGTTAAGAAATGGGAAGAAAAGGCTAAATTAGGAATACTCAACAACGACAGTATTTTGTCGAATATTGTAAACAACATGAGACGAGCTCTTTATGATAAAGTTGAAGGGGTTGACTTAAGTCTTTTTGATATAGGAATTAGTACAGGGCTTTACCAGGAGAAAGGTAAGCTGGTTATAGATGAAACCAAACTTAAGGATGCGCTAACCAACAATTACAATGAGGTTGTAAAGCTTTTTACTAATGAATCGCAGTATTCCTACACACAATCACTGGATGATGCGGGGAAGAGGGCTACCAGATACAATGAGTCAGGGTTGGCTCAAAGATTGTTTGATACCATACAGGACAATATAAGAACTACAAGGAATTCAAATGGGCAGAAGGGTATCTTGCTTGAAAAGGCGGGATATATCGGTGACGGTTCGGAATATAGCAATCTTATTGCAAAAGAAATCCAAACTAAGAATACATTGATTGATACCCTTATAGATAAGATGATGGATAAGGAAGACTGGTATTATAGCAGGTTTTCGATTATGGAAAGTGCACTAAGTGATATGCAAAGCCAATCGAGTTGGCTCGGTAATCAGTTTAACATGTAAAATTTTTATATAGCTAATTTTCTAGTAAATCTTGGAGGGATTCAAAATGGCACTAAACAATGCGTATGAACAGTACAAAGAAAACTCAATATACACTGCAAGCCCGGAAGAACTTACACTGATGTTGTACAATGGACTGGTAAAATTCCTGATGCAGGCTCAGATGGCAATTAATGAACAGACTATTGACAGGGCAAATAATTGCATTATTAAAGCGGAGAATATTATAAGTGAATTCCGGTGTACGCTGGATATGAAATATGACCTTTCTCATGATTTGGATAATTTATATGAATATATGAATAGAAGGCTTGTTGAGGCAAACCTTAAAAAGGATAATTCAATAATTGAAGAGGTTTTGGGTTATGCCAGGGAGCTTAGAAATACCTGGGAACAGGCAATGAAAATTGCAAAGCAGCAAAATACAAGATCCTCACAGCTGGCTAAATGATTAATGAAACTAGGAGAGATATAATGGACACTAATCCTGAAATTTATGTTCAAAGGCTTATCGAGGCCTCAAGAAAAAAATATAAGTGCCTGCAGGACATGCTTCTTCTAACCATGGCCCAGTCTGAATCGATAAACGAAGACGGATTGGAAGGACTTCAGAAGCTTATAAGCGATAAACAGATAAAAATAGATGAGATAAACAAGATTGATGAGGAGTTTGGAGTTTATTTCTCAAGGCTTAAGCAAAAACTTGGAGTCAACAGTCTGGACGAAGTTGTAATGCCAGGGCTTAACGGTGTGGATGAGCTTAAACAGGAAATTAAACAAATAATGGAACTTTTAAGCGAAATAAGAGAAAGTGAGAATCAGAATAACGAAAAGGCAAAGAATCTTTTGAATGAATTAGGGGCAAATATAAGAAAGATTCGAGAAGGACGAAAATTGAATTCTGTCTATAGTCCAAGTTCGGAATTTATGCCACCCTCATATTTTGTGGATAAAAAGAAATAGCTTAGGGATAACGAAAAAATAACTTCCTATTCTCATATTTTGAAAACATTATTAAATCAAATTTTTTCGTTATCCAGAGTAGGAACTTAAATTTTAGTCATGCCTTAGTGACACAGGATAGATATATTTTTCTTCTTCTGGGATCAGATATCAAAAACCTTAAAATGATTTGTATTGACACTACAGCACTTTGTTGAATATAATAGAGAAGTAAACTTAATACTTTGTTAGGTGAGGCTCCTATACAGAAAGAAGCTGCTACCCCGAAACGTCGAAAGACGCCAATGGGTCAACAAGCACTACCGGATTAAGGTTTTGCTTAATGTAGCTGGTTTAAAACCTAAGCTGTATAGTGCTAAAGCTCAACGAGGGAAGATCAGTCGGTTATACAAATGTATATATGATATAACTTCCTCTCGTATGGAAGTTTTTTTATTTATTATAATATGTTATGCGTTATTTTTTTGATGGGGAAGTGATGGGTATGATGGAATTTTACAAGAATTTTGATATGGCTCAGCAGCCAGTAAAAATTGACAAGATAGAAAAAGGATGTTGGATTAATCTTGTAACCCCCTCAGAAGAGGAATTAAGTTATTTAGAGAAAAATCTTAACATACTTCCCAATTTTTTAAGAGATCCACTTGATGAAGAGGAAAAGCCCAGAATAGACGTAGAGGAAAACCAGACACTGCTTATAGTTGACATACCCTATGTTTATGAGGATGAAAAGAACCTCAAGTTTGAGACTATTCCAATGGGTATACTCATAATGGATGAATATCTTGTTACTATCTGTAATAGGGAGTCATACCTTATTGATTCGTTTAAGAACAAAAAAGTAAAGGAATTTTATACTTTTAAGAAGACAAGATTTACACTGCAGATACTTTTTATGATTGCCAAAGACTTCTTAAAGTACTTAAGACACATTGACAAAAAAACGGATGATCTTGAAAAAACGCTGCATAAATCCATGCGAAACAGAGAACTCTTTAAGCTGTTGGAGTTGGAAAAGAGCCTTGTATTCTTTACAACATCTCTTAAATCAAATGACACAGTTATGGAGAAGTTGCTTCGTGGTAAGTATATCAAGCTTTATGAAGAAGATCAGGATCTTCTTGAAGATGTGCTTATTGAAAATAAACAGGCTATTGAAATGGCTAATATTTATAGTACAATTTTAAGTGGTATGATGGATGCGTTTTCATCTGTAATCTCAAACAACCTTAATATGGTTATGAAGTTCCTTACATCAGTGACCATTGTAATGGCTATACCAACCATGATTGCAAGCTTTTTTGGCATGAATGTCCCTGTTCCGTGGGGGCAAAATAATCTTGGTTTCATTTATATACTGTCAGTATCTTTTGTTATAGCTATAGTTACAAGTTTCGCCTTATATAAGAAAGGTATGTTTTAGAACGTGCTTCACAACGTATACTAATTTTGAGATGATATATAAAAGCCCCGGGGGTAAAGGTCCCGGAGCTTTTGATTATCAGATATATCATCCATATATAAATTGAAGGATTAATTATTTTCTGTTGTATCACCTAAACTATCTAAAAACTCATTAACTCTTTTCAAATACTGATCGGTTAATTTTGAATAGCTTTCCACATGGTTGACACCTTCTGCTTCCCACAAAGTTGCATTGCTTCCGGCTAACTTCAGAAGCTGATGGCTGTTCTCAACAGGAATAAATGCATCGTCCTTGCTGTGTATAAGAAAAACAGGTCTTGGAGCAATTTTGGCTATTACATCACGAGGGCTGAATTCCTTGGGATTAATGCCTAATAAAACCTTCATGGAAATAAAAGTGGTTTTGTTGAAAGGAAACGATGGTAACTTGCTCCATGCACTCAAACTATCATCAAGATATTCTTCCATATCAGCAAATGGACTGTCTGCAATTACCGCATCCACATCTTCACTTTGTGCTGCAGCCACTATACTTACTGAGGCTCCCATTGAAAAACCCATTAGCACTATTTGTTTTGAACCTAGGGTCTTGGCGTATTTTATTGCTCCTAAAAGATCGTCTTTTTCGTGAATACCGACGGTGGTTAAATTACCTTCAGACTCTCCGCAGTTTCTAAAATCAAAGGTCAATACATTATAACCCTGATTGAGCAATGATTTTATAAGAGGAAGGGTGTTTTCACCGTACTGAAGCCTGTTTTGGCGATAACCATGAGCTAAAATCAGAGTCTTGTTACTGCCTTTAACTTCAAAGAACCAGCCTTTTAGCGTAATTTCATCCTTTATGTCTTTAAAAGTTATATTTCTGTTTTCCGGAACTATATTGGATGAAAAAACAGGTATCGCTTTTCTTTTGGGATGGGTAAGAGACCATCCTGTGTATGTTGATACTCCCATTAGTGCAATTGCAGCAATTAGAAGTAAAACAAGTATACTCATAATTATTGTCCTTGTTCTATGTGTTTTTCTATGTGCATAGGATACACCACTAATTCTCACTTTGTTTGCCTCCTGATTAAATAAGTATTTTGATTATGGTATAACTAAAATATAAGTTCCTACTCTGGATAACGAAAAAACTTGATTTAATAATGTTTTCAAAATATGAGAATAGGAAGTTATTTTTTCGTTATCCCTATATAAGCAAATAATAAATTTACACATACTTTTATATCCCTTAAAAGGTATAGTAATGATATAATAGTTATATTACTATTTTACTTTGGCAAATGGCGAAATATCCATTTATTTTATTATATTTTCAATTTCAGTTAAAGTAAAGTAAAAGAAACAAATTTATAGGGGTAACAAATTATGGAAATATGCAACATATGTCCGAGGCAGTGCAAGGCGGATAGAAAAATTGGTCGTGGATTTTGCGGAGTGAGTGACAGACCGATGGTGGCAAAGGCATTTCTGCATAAATGGGAGGAACCATGTATAAGCGGTACAAACGGTTCTGGAACGGTTTTCTTTTCGGGATGCAATTTAAAGTGCGTATTTTGCCAGAATTATGATATAAGTCAGGAATACTCCGGAAGAGAAATTTCTATTGAGGAACTTAGCAATATTTATTTAAAACTTCAGCAGATGGGAGCGCATAATATAAATCTTGTAAATCCAACGCATTATGCAATACAGATAAGGAAAAGCCTTGAAATATCATCAAGCCTTAATATACCAGTTATATATAACACAAATGCGTATGAAACTATTGATGGATTGAAGACTGTTGAAGGTTTGGTTCATGTGTATCTCCCGGATCTTAAATATATGGAGGAGAGCACAGCAAAAAAGTATTCCGGTGCGCCAAACTATTTTGAAGTGGCCTACAAAGCCATAAAGGAGATGTACAGGCAGGTAGGAGGTCCGGTGTTAGACGAAAACGGGCTGATTATAAAAGGCCTTATAATAAGGCATTTGATACTTCCCGGGCTTGCAGGGGAATCCATAAAGATATTGGACTATATTAAAGGCAATCTGCCTGACGATATATATATAAGCTTGATGAGCCAATATACACCGTATTACAGGGCGGAAAACTACCCTGAGATCAATAGGAGGATTACCAGAAGAGAATATGATAGGGTAATTAACCACTTTTTTAAACTCGGATTTGAGAATGGCTATGTACAGGATAGAGAGTCGGCGTCTTGTGAGTTTATCCCGGAATTTGATTTCGAAGGTGTGGATGGTTGACCGATTTGTGTTGTTTTTGTAGAATTATGGTGATGCAAGAGAAAAATATGCCTTAAAGGAGTTGATGGTAATAAACTTTATTCAGTTTGCAGGCACTGATATTTTTAGATGGGTTGTTTTGCCGTTGTTAATTTTTTCATCACGTATTGTTGATGTAACAATTGGTACAATTCGTATTATTTTTGTATCAAGAGGGAAAAGAAATCTGGCACCCTTGCTTGGTTTTTTCGAAGTACTGGTATGGATTACTGCCATCAGCCAGATAATGAAGCACCTGGATAATGTTGCTTGCTATTTTGCTTATGCAGGGGGATTCGCTGCGGGCACATTTGTGGGAATGATGCTTGAAGAAAAGCTGGCAATAGGTATGCTTGTTGTAAGGGTGATATTAGTAAAAGATGAGTGCCATCTCAGGGAACGCCTACATAATGCAGGGTTTGGTGTAACTATGGTAGACGCGCAGGGAGCGAACGGAGAAGTAAAAATAGTTTATACAATTATAAAGCGAAAAGATTTAAATGAAGTTATTGATATAATTACAAAATGTAACTCCAAAGCTTTTTACTCGATTGAGGATGCAAGAACGGTTAATCAGGGAGTATTCAGAAATTCAGACTATAACCGCCATGATAAACTAGGTGGTCTGAATTTATTTAAGGATTTGGGCTTGTTCAGACAAAGACGCAACGGAAAATAAGTGCAAAGTATAGCACATAAAGTAACAGAGAGGTGAGGTAATATGGACAGCGGTATACTTCCAAAGGCATGGGAAAGTCTTTTAAACTCTTCAACTTTTTTGCCGGTGATAGTTAAGACCATAGAAAGAGTTCATGACACAACGTGGTCTATGGAACCAAACCGCCATGAATTCTACGAAATGGTCTATATTAAGAAGGGAAATGCCGTATTTGAGATTTCCGGATATCCTGCAGAGATAGGTCCTAATGATATAATAATTATTAAGCCCAACCAATTTCATAAGTTTATTGTGAAGTCTTTGTCAGGGTGTGAATTTATTGTACTGAATTTTAAATTTGTAAGCAAATTTGACCTGCAGTTTTCGGGAGTATCCTTGGAATACTTTTTGGATTTTGTAAGCGGAAAAGAGTCGGGCGCTTTTATTAAGCTTAAAGTGAGCCAGAAAAATGAAATAATAAATATTCTGAACAAAATATTGAAGGAAAAGGAGAACCCCGACATAGGAAGCGAGCTTTTAAACTATATGCTTGTAATGGAGTTGTTTGTTCTGATCTCAAGGGCACTAAAAATGGAGTGGGAAAACAGTATAAAGAATAAAAGCTCGAAGTTGAAGGAATTGATACAGGTATCGGTAAGTTATATAAATAATAACTACGAAAGGGAAATATCCTTAAAAGATATAGCCCAATATGTTTTTCTAAGTACCGGCTATTTTACCCGTGCTTTTAAAGAAGAGATGGGTATAAGCCCTATTAACTATCTGTTAAAGACAAGGATAGAAAGGGCAAAGGAGCTATTAAAGGATTCAAACCAGAGAATAAGTGATATTGCCCTTGGCGTGGGATTTTCCAATCAACAGAGATTTAATGACATTTTTAAGAAATATGTTAAAATGACCCCGTTGCAGTACAGGAAGGTAAACTCCTAAAGTTACTCAGCTTAACACTTTTGTCAAAAAACATTAAAATACATACCAAATAAAGATTGATATCATGAAGAATAATAATCTCTTCTGGCTTATAATTTATTATAGGATGAATAAAGAATTATGGTTATTTAACTTAAAATAAGGCTTATGTGAGGAGTGTTGAGAATGGGCAAGTTTAATATTGCAGTATTGCCGGGAGACGGTATAGGACCTGAAGTTATCGGAGAGGCTATTGCTGTTATAAATACCATAGGAAAAAAGTTTAATCATGAGTTTGTATTAAAGGAAGGCGCACTTGGTGGATGTGCGATAGATGCTTATGGCGAACCGCTTCCTGCTAAAACTTTGGAATTGTGCAAAAGCTGTGATGCAGTACTTTTAGGAGCTGTCGGGGGAGCTAAATGGGATACGCTGCCGGGTGATAAGAGACCGGAAGCAGGGCTGCTTGGAATACGTGCAGGCCTTGGATTGTATGCCAACCTTAGACCCGCTGTGATATATTCAGCTTTAAAGGATGCATCACCGTTAAGATCTGACATAGTAAAAGATGGTATAGATATAATGGTTGTACGAGAATTGACCGGAGGTATGTATTTTGGAGAAAAAGGAAGATTAGATGCAGGGGATATGGGTCAGGCTGCATTTGATACTGAAAAATACAGTACTTTTGAGGTTGAGAGAATAACAAGGCTGGCGTTTGAAGCTGCGATGAAAAGAAATAAAAAGGTTACTTCAGTGGACAAAGCAAATGTTCTTGAAAGTTCAAGACTTTGGCGCGAAGTGGTTTTAAGTGTTGCCAAAGACTTTCCTGAGGTGGAACTTAATCATATGTACGTTGATAATGCTGCGATGCAGCTTGTCAGAAATCCAATGCAATTTGATGTAATAGTAACTTCAAATATGTTTGGAGATATACTTTCCGATGAGGCTTCAATGATTACCGGCTCAATTGGAATGCTTCCATCTGCAAGCCTTGGGCAGGGAACTTTAGGGTTGTACGAACCTATTCACGGTTCTGCTCCCGATATAGCGGGTCAGGATAAGGCAAACCCGATTGCAACAATTCTTTCTATCGGAATGATGATGAAATACTCTTTTGGGTTGGAAAAGGAGAGTAATGCAATTGAAAGAGCCGTTGAAAATGTTTTGAATGCAGGCTACAGAACAGCTGATATAGCATCAAAAGGCTCAACAGTTGTCGGTACTAAAGAAATGGGAAGACTTATACATTCAGAAATAGAGAAGTTATAAGCTGATCAAACTTTAATAACTTATATATTTAGTAAAAACTATAGATTATTTTGCAAGTTAAAGGACTTTATAAAACAAGAGGAATAAAGGAAAGGGGCTTAAAAAGCCCCTTTTATGCTGTTATTCTTAAAAAAAGCTTGCTTTATTAAGAACTTTTTTGTAAATAGTCTAAAGAGTAAGTATTTTAGCACACTTTTCAAAAATCCCGCAGTTTTAGTAAAGGAACTTAATACTTTGATTGACCCTTTACTGCAATAATGATTTAATTGAGCGCATCTGGATGCACTCAATTAAAATTTGGTATATTTTCCAATAAGCTTGCCGATTATTATTACTTCATCCTTATTGAAAACTTCCTTGCCTATAAGGTCGCTATCTGCCTTTAATACAATGCACTTTGCATCTTCATGCCGGCTAAAGTATCTTAACAGGACATGAGATTCGTATAATACCAAAACAATATCCCCATCATTTAAATTGTTTTCGTAAGCCCTGTCTATAATTAGGATGTCCTCATATTTTATTCCGATATTAAGCAGACTGTTATCAGGACAATTAATTATGAAGCAGGTTTCTTCTGTTTTTTGTTCCGATTCGAAAAATGATGAAGGTAAAGGGTAATATTTGATGACGTTATAGACATTTAGCAAGTCGTCAATATTACGGTTGGTTATTTTTTTGATTTTAGGTAAATATACAGGGGCCATGTATTGTGTTGAACCATTAACAAGCTGTATTGAGCGTGCCATTCCAACTTCTCTTTTAATTACACCTTTTTGTTCGAGACGGTTTAATATTCCCTGAACTGCTCCAGGAGTCTTTTCACCGACTAGTTCGCCGATCTCTCTCACCGTAGGGGGTATTCCCCTTGTTTTGATAAATGACTCAATTACAGAATATACCTTTTTCTGCTTTGAGGTTAAAAGATTAAAATCTGTAGTCACTTTGACCATCCTTTATCGTAAAATGTATTTTTATGTAAATCTAAATTTACATAAAGTATTAGTTTTAAGTTTAGCAAATATATATTTTCTTCGCAAGCACAATTAATAACATGTATACAACAATATGGAATTAAAACATAATCAAATGTATATAAAATGTCGAAAAATATGCAATTTGGGTAAATAAATTTATGAATGAAAGATAAATATTTGAGTAACATAAGTAAAAAAGGAGGGATGAAATGTTCAAACTTTTAAAAAATGGCACATGCTATGGACCTCAATTTCTTGGGAAAAAGGATGTCTTAATTGCTCTTAATAAAATCTATAAAATTGCAGAAAACATACCGTCAGAAAATATATCGGATATAGAAATAATAGACTGTTCAGACAAAATAGTCTGTGCAGGTTTTATAGACCAGCACCTTCATATTACAGGCGGTGGGGGTGAAAATGGATTTATCAGCAGAATTCCGGAAATTAAGTTCAGTGATATTGTATCGGCAGGAATTACTACTGTTGTAGGTGTGCTGGGGTTTGACAGCATAACCAGAAATATAGAAGGACTTCTGGCAAAAGCACGAGGTTTGGAGGCAGAAGGATTAAACACGTACATATATACAGGAAGTTATGAAGTTCCTACAGCGACCATTACGGGTAAAGCCATGAAGGATATAACTCTGATTGATAAGATTATTGGCATTGGAGAAATAGCCATATCTGACCATAGATCATCTCATCCTTCGGTAGACATGCTTAAGGAAATAGCATATGAAGCAAGGATGGGTGGGCTTCTTAGTAAAAAAGCCGGTATTGTGCACATTCATGTGGGAGATGGAAAAAACGGATTGAAGCCGCTGACAGAGCTTATAGAAAGCTCAGATTTCCCTGTGGATATGTTTGTGCCAACACACTTAAACAGGAATAAAAGTTTATTTCATCAAGCCGTGGAGTTTGCTAATAGTGGAGGAAATATTGATCTTACTGCAGGGCAGAGTAGTGAAACCGGCTATTCGGTTCCCGATGCCATGGAATTGATTTTGAAAGAAAAAGTGCCTGTTGACAGGGTTACAGTGTCCTCCGATGGTAATGGCAGTATTCCCACAACCGGTTCCGGTGCTTCTGTGGGGAAGGCGCTCAAGTTGTTTGAAGACATAAAGGTGTGTGTTTTAGATAGGAAGCTTGACCTTTCAACAGTACTTAAAACAGTTTCAGAAAATGTGGCAAAACGAATTAAACTCTTTCCTCGGAAAGGAACTCTATCCGAAGGCAGTGATGGTGATATTCTGGTAATAAACATGCAAGATTTCAGTATAAACAGTGTTTTTATCGGAGGAGAAAAATTTGTGGACAATGGCAGGGTTATACGAAAAGGGTTATACGAAGATTTATAGATTATTGAATAGAAAATATGAATATGAGCAAATGAAAATGCAAATACTTAAAAAGGGTGATTTTATGGAAAGAATTAATACTCGGGCAAGGGTTGCAAAAGGCACAGGCTTTTTAGTTGCAATAGGTTTTATTTCTGCAATAGTATCACTTTTTGCATACCCCTTTATTTTCGGAGTAGTTGGTGTAATTATGGGTATACTATCAACAAAGAACGGCAGTAGAGCGGGACTTTTTGTTATTGTTACAAGTATAATACTCATGGGAATCGGTCTGATTTTCAGTGGAGTAATAATGAATTACACCAGACACTATTTGGGAATATAGTATTTACCAAAAGCAAGGATCTAGTGAATCCTTGCCTTTTTTAATGCCTGAGAAAGTGCATTACTTTCTGGCATCAAAAAAGTTTACCTAAAGGCTTTTCGCTGCAGAGAAATACCCTGGTTTTTAATCGGCGAAGCCGACTTTTTATAGTGTAAAAAAACTCTTTGGAGGACAGCTATGGGAGAGAAAGTAAAAGGAAATCTGATTATAATAGGCGGAGCTGAGGACAAGGTTGGTAGTAAGACAATTTTAAAACATGTTGTTGATACCGTTGATGGGCAGGAAAAAAGTTTGGTAGTTTTGACCACTGCAACTGAACAGCCTATCGAGGCGGGAAACAATTACAGAATGGTTTTTGAATCTTTGGGGCTTAATAATATACAGATATTAAATATTAATACTAGGGACGAGGCAAATGATGAAAAAAATGTTGAGATAATAAGAAACTGTAGTGGAGTTTTCTTTACAGGAGGCGACCAACTCAGAATAACAAGTATCCTTGGGGGAACGGCTACTAATCTGGCATTGCAGCAAGTTTACTCTCAGGGAGTGCTGATTGTTGGTACAAGTGCGGGAGCTTCTGTAATGAGCAATACAATGATAGTTGAAGGTGACAGTAATGGGCCTGCCAGAAAGTGTACACTAAAAATGGCACCGGGACTGGGCCTTTTAGAGGAGGCTATCATTGATCAGCATTTTGACCAGAGAGGAAGGATTGGAAGGCTTCTGTGCGGTGTGGCAGAAAACCCTTTTATGCTTGGTATAGGTATCGACGAAGATACTGCAATAAGGGTGTATCCTGATGCGCACTTTGAAGTTATTGGTTCTAATGCGGTTACTGTTGTAGATGGAAACACAATAAAGAGTTCAAATGTATCAGAACTTAAGCCTGATGAGCTTCTTGCCATAACAAATGTTACCATACATATCCTGCCACATGGATATGGTTTTGATATGAAGGAAAGGGAAGTTTACAGGTTAAATTGACAGGTAATTTGTCTAGGAGGAAAAAAAAGTGCAAATCTTAAATATACAGAGCTTCAGTGGGAGAAATATTTATAGCCATAAACCTGTAATTAAAATATTTGTGGATATTGGTGAGTTGTATAAAAATCCCACAAAGGACTTTGAAGGTTTTAACAAAAAAATACTGGAATATATGCCGGGATTGTATAAACATTGCTGTTCCTTGGGTTATGAAGGCGGCTTTCTTGAAAGACTTGTTGAAGGAACATATATAGGCCATGTGGTGGAACATATGATTATAGAACTCCAAAACATGCTTGGCCATGAAGCTTACTATGGAAAGACGAGAGTTGTAAGGGAGCCTTCATTGTACTATATTGTATTTGAATATAAGAATGAAAAATGCGCAATAGAATGTGCCAGAGCTGTATTTGATATTGTTTCAAAAATTTTAAATAATGAAGCTGTTGATTTTTCGAAGATTATTGAAGAGTTAAAGATGATTGCTATTGAGAATGACCTGGGGCCAAGTACAAATTCAATTTATATGGAAGCCCATAAGAGAGGGATTCCTGTAACTCGCATCGGCGATGGAAGTATAATACAGCTTGGCTACGGTAAATTCTCCAGAAGGATACAAGCTTCTCTGACAGATTTGCCGAGCTGCATATCAGTAGACACAGTAAGTAATAAGGATTTAACAAAAAGAATTTTAAGTGATTTTATGATACCGGTACCCGAGGGTGAGGTTTCATACAGCGAGGAAGGAGCTGTTTATACCGCTTATAAGATAGGCTATCCTGTTGTAGTCAAACCTCTTGACGGCAATCAGGGAAAGGGAGTTGCTGTTAACCTCAGAGATGAAAAGGAAGTGCGGTCAGCATTCAAGGAAGCAAAAAAGTTTTCCAAAGCTGTACTTATTGAGAAATATATAAAGGGCAGAGATTACAGAGTCCTTGTAGTAGGTGAACAAGTAAGTGCAGCAGCAGAAAGACGTGCACCATTTATCACGGGTGATGGTGTTCATAGTATTTCGGAACTGGTCGAAATAGAAAATTCAAATGAATTGAGAGGTACTGACCATGAAAAACCATTAACAAAAATCAAACTTGATGATTTGGCCCAAAAAGTATTAAAAGGCCAGGGTTTTGATGAGTATTATGTTCCTGCGATGGGTGAAGTGGTATACCTCAGGTACAATAGCAATATAAGTACCGGTGGTACAGCAAGGGACTGCACCGAGGAAGTACATCCATATAATGCGAATCTTGCGGTAAATGCTGCAAAAGTGCTTGGACTGGATATTGCAGGGGTGGATATATGCTGTGAAGACATATCAATTCCCTTAATAAATCAAAATGGGGCTATAATCGAAGTTAATGCGGCGCCCGGGCTACGGATGCATATATATCCATCCGTTGGGAAATCAAGAAATGTAGCCTCCGACATTCTGGACATGATGTTTCCAGATGCAGATGTTTCCTCAATTCCTATTGTTTCAATAACCGGGACAAATGGAAAAACAACAACAACGAGACTTATAGCTCATACTTTGGAGCTTCAGGGAAAAACGGTAGGAATGACAACTACAAGTGGGATTTACGTAGGTGATGAATGTGTATTAAAAGGGGATAATACAGGGTCTGTCAGTGCCCGGATGCTGCTTTCAAACAAGAAGATTGATGCAGCAGTGCTTGAAACAGCGAGGGGTGGTCTTGTCAGAAAAGGCCTTGGATATGACCTTGCTGACATTGGAATTGTCACAAATGTAAGCGAAGACCATCTGGGAATAGATGGAATTAATACTATTGAAGAACTGGCATTTGTAAAATCCCTTGTAATTGAAGCGGTCAAGCCTTCGGGGTATGCAGTTATAAATGCGGATGACCGCTTTGCGCAATACTTTATGGAAAGGGCAAACAGCAAGGTTATTGTCTTTTCTAAGGATCGACAAAATGCTATTGTTAATAAGCATATTGATCAAGGAAAGAGAGCTGTGTTTCTTGAGGGTAATGACATTGTTCTGTCTAAAAAAGGAATAACTGTGCAACTGGCAAAGGTTAGTGATATTCCAATAACATTTGGAGGCATACTTGAGTGCAATATCGAAAACTGTCTTGCAGCGGTCTGTGCCCTTTGGGGATTGAATGTACCACTTGAGACTATTAAAGCAGGAATGATTAGTTTCTTGCCGGATACCGACCTGAATCCCGGAAGATTTAACATATTTGATATGGGACAATTCAAGGTGATGCTTGACTATAGCCACAACCCGGCAGGCTTTGAAGAAGTGGCAAAGTTTATAAAGAAGCTTGATGCCACAAGACTTGTTGGAATTATCGGCATGCCGGGAGACAGGCAGGATTCGAGCATGTGCACAGCTGCCCGGATTTGTGCATCGACCTTTGACCGGATATATATCAAGGAAGATGCCGACCTGAGAGGAAGAGAACCCGGCGAAGTAGCAGATATATTCTTTGATGGGGTTATTAAGAACGGAGTTCCTAAGGAGAATGTGGAAGTTATATATTCTGAGGCAAAAGCTCTGGAAAAGGCAATACTTGATGCTCAACCCGGAGATTTTATTGTAATATTCTACGAGGATTTTGAATCTTGTTTAAAGGTTGTAAATGAATTACGAACAGAAATTCAAAGGAGTCCGGTTAAATCTGAGGAAATGGTTCAGACAGCAGGCTGATATTTGGAGTAAGGGGGCTGCTGCAATACTAACAGAAACAAGTTAGTATTGCAGCAGCTTTTTTGATGTTAAGGAAATTATGGTTGTTTTATATTTCTTGTTCCTAATTAATAAGCGAAAGATTTGTTTGATTCGAACCTATAAAATAAAAAACAACCTGTCCTTTTCTCAGGCGGTTGCAATGGATATACTTTTGCTTAATTTTGAGCGGTAGTGATACTTGTTAAAAGTATTAATTCTATCTTATTGCACTTCACCAATGTGTTCCCGGCTATATTATCTAAAAGTATTGAATTAGGCACTTTCAAAAAACTGCGGAAATAGAAATGCGAGATTAAAACGAATGAAAATCAGTGCGTAAGTATAATTTTATTATTGTTTTAGAATGATTTTTTGGTATAATATTTTGTATGTAGGTGTTCAGTAAAGTAAAATTAATTGGATACGAGTACCAAAAAGCTAGCAATGATTAGAAATAAGTCAATAATGTAAAGTTGAACATTGAAAATTGAAAAAGGTGCGAGTTGTAGGAAGAGTTTACCATCGAAAAAAGGTATAGCATCGCTAAGCATAGGTATTAGGGAATAAAATTCCTATGGATTATGATGCGTTTTCCTGATATTCTATACTCTCAAGGACTTCAGCTATGGTTTTTGCATGTTGGAGCATGCATACTAAGGCAGTCCTCACAAAGAAGTTTTTAGCACCTCTGAATAAGGGTGACTTTAGTCCGTTATTGAGAACTGTATCACCAA
>Ga0208826_1000993_pt1 | contig 25826 bp, 24 predicted proteins | sample AD_UKC115_MetaG_FD_184451 | JGI IMG/M metagenome (GOLD analysis project Ga0208826, IMG submission 184451) | Active sludge microbial communities of municipal wastewater-treating anaerobic digesters from Hong Kong - AD_UKC115_MetaG (SPAdes)... | ecosystem: Engineered > Bioreactor > Anaerobic >...
CTACCGGCGCCTTGTCGGCCTCGCGGAGGATCTTGACCATCTGGTCTTCGGTGAATCGGGACTTGCGCATGGGCTCCTCGCTCTGTCGGGAGCCATCCTCTCAAGATTCAGCTGGTCCGAAAATCGCACGGCAGGTCACGTCTGCCGATCGGCGCAGATGGGCTGCTTCATCGGAGCGTTGTGCCCGACGGTCTGTCGCTCCTGAAGGGAGACTCTCTCGAGGTCCGCGTTGAGAGCTTTGACAGGGAGCGCCGGCGCGTCGCCTTGGCCTACGTCGGAGGTCCCGACTCACATCCGATGCCCCCGAGCTGATGGCAGCGGACCGGCTCTGACGGTCTTGGCGGAGGGAGGCAAGCCAGGTGCGGCCCGACGCCCGCGAACGTGGCGACGACCCAGAAGCCCTTCCTCTTGGTTTAAAAAATCTGTAAAATCACATCTCTTTTAAACCAACATCGGAGGCGTCATGATCGGGGACCGCATTCGGCAGGCTCGTCTGGCCGCGGGGCTCACCCTCGACGCCCTGGGTGAGAAGGTCGGCGTCACTCATACGGCGATCCAGAAGTACGAGAAGGGGACCCTGACTCCGCCTTCTTCGCAGCTCCTGAAGCTGGCTCGTGCTTGCGGGACACGCGTTGAGTACTTCTTCCGCACCCGCGAGGTGGAGCTACTCGAGCCGGAATTCCGGCGACTGGCCACCTTCGGGAAGACGGCTCAAGAGGCGCTGAAAATCAAGGCGGTTGAGCTTATCGAGAAGCGCGTTGAGCTTCTTGGGTTCTTCCCTGAGTCACCCATCCTGCGATTCGAGGCACCTGAAGGTCTGCCTCGCCACGTCAACGATCTCGACGAACTGGAGAATTTCGCAGACCAGGTGCGAGAAGCCTGGAAGCTGGGCCTCAATCCGATCGGCGATCTGACAGACACCTTGGAGACCTTGGGTCTGTTGGTGATCGTTGTTGACGAAGCGAATCCAGGGTTCTCGGGGCTAACGGCGACTGCGCGAACGTCTGATGGGCGGACGTATCCCATCGTCGCCGTGTCGTCTCGATGGCCAGGCGATCGACAGCGGTTCACGCTCGCGCATGAACTGGGTCACCTACTGCTGTCTGGTCGTCTCGCCGCAGGTATCAACGAAGAGAAGGCCTGCGATCGGTTTGCTGGCGCGTTCCTGGCGCCAAAGGCTGCGGTCGTGCAGCTTCTGGGTCAAGCTCGGCGTGGAATTGAGTGGCAAGAGCTCTTTGCCTTGAAGCACGAGTTCGGCTTGAGCATGGCCGGCTGGCTCCAGCGGGCAAAGCAGTGTGGTGTCCTCTCTGAGGCCACCCACCTCGCTCTCTGGAAGCGCTTCTCCTCGAAAGGGTGGCGCAAGAGTGAGCCAGGCGAGCCGGTGCCGCGTGAACATCCACGACTTTTCGAGCAGCTCGTCTATCGAGCCTTGGGGGAGCAGTACGTCTCCGAGTCCAAGGCAGCAGAGCTTCTTGGCATCCCCATGATGCGCTTCCACAAGGAGCGTCAGCTGGAGTCGGTGGATGCTGCTGCTCATCAGTGATGCGAACATCCTGATCGACATGGAGGCTGGGCAGCTGATGGAGCGGCTGTTCCAGCTTCCGATGCAGTTTGCGATGCCTGACATCCTCTACTGGGAAGAGATCGAGCCCGGGACTCCAGGGCTGGAGGACCAAGGCCTAAGGATCTTGGAGGTCACGGGCGAGTATGTCAGATATGCGTCCGAGCTACCGGGCAAGTACGGTACTGACCCTAGCCCCAATGACTACCTTGCCTTGGCGCTTGCCAAGCAGGAAGGCTGCCCGCTTCTGACAGGCGATCAAGGCCTCAAGGCTGCGGCCCAGGCGGAAGATGTGACAGTCATGGGCACCGTGTGGTTGCTCCGAACGATGGTCGAGAACCAACTGCTCAGCGTGGACGAAGCCATTGCCGCACTTGCGTTGATGAAGGAAGGCAAGCGGCGACTGCCCTGGACAGATGCCGAACGCATCCTGAATGGTCTCCGCGAAGGCGCATAGCCATTCACCGTAGGTCCAGAAGCGAGCGGGTACGGACGCGGGTTCGATTGAGCAACACGGAATCGAACTGGCGGTGATCCTGGCGGCGGGCATCGCGGCAGTGATCGGGTCAAGCTGCTACGATTCACCACGGAAAAGGGGCTGATCCGCACCGTTCCGCAGCGGTTTGCACCGGCTGTAAGGCGCTGAGTTATCTAGGTTTGGCGCGGGTTACAGGCCCACCACCAATACCCAAAATCCCAACCCCCATCGGTTGGGATTTTTTTGCCCTCAAGGGCATGTAGAGCTGAGGTGGTGTCTCCACCTCAGATCCCGACTCTCTCCCGCTGCCCATCCCACGGCGCCGGCGGATCGAGCGCCGGATCGGACAATGTAGGGTGGTGCCGCGGCACGATGAAATAAGAAGGGCCTCGCCGCCGGCGAGGCCCTGGTCTCCCCACGATCGATGCCGGAGCCGGTTTACTGCACCGGCACCACGCCGGACGCCTGCGAGCCCTTGGGGCCCTTCACCACCTCGAAGCTCACCCGCTGGCCTTCCTTGAGCGAGCGGAAGCCGGTGGAGTTGATGGCCGAGTAGTGCACAAAGACGTCCTCACTGCCGTCTTCCGGGGCAATGAAGCCGAAACCCTTGGCGTCGTTGAACCATTTGACCGTACCGAAACGCATTGCCGAAACCTCGCAACGAATGGACCCAGGCGCAATGCCGGCTGCTTGACTCCCCAGAGCCGGCGGGGCATTGCCGGCCGAGTATAACCACGGCTTAACGGGCGGAATCAAGGCGAGGCCGGCGTCCGCCGGTGGCGGCACGCGGTGGCCTCAGATCGACAGCAGGGCGCGCACCAGACGCGGCACCTGGGCCGTCACGGCGGCCAGGTTGGCGTAGATCTCGTCCAGGCTGATTTCCGCCTCGTCGCCGCAGCCCGCCGCCCAGTTGGCGACCAGGGACAGGCAGGCGTAGGCCAAGCCCAGTTCCCGCGCCAGGGCCGCTTCGGGCATGCCGGTCATGCCGACCAGGTCGCAACCGTCGCGGCGCAGGCGAGCAATCTCGGCGCGGGTCTCCAGGCGCGGTCCCTGCGTGGCGCCGTAACAGCCGCCGTCCACGGCGCAGATGCCGGCACGGGCTGCCGCAGCCAGCAGGTCCCGCCGCAGTGCGGCGTCGTAGGGCTCGCTGAAGTCGATGTGCTTGACCTCGGCGCCGTCCGCATCGCAGAAGCTGGTCGCGCGCCCGTGGGTGTAGTCGATGATCTGGTCGGGCACCGCCAGCACGCGCGGCCCCATGTCGGGGCGGATACCGCCCACAGCGTTCACCCCCACCACGCGGCGTGCGCCGAGGTGGTGCAGGGCCCAGACGTTGGCGCGGTAGTTCACCCGATGCGGCGGCAGGCTGTGCCCCTCGCCGTGGCGCGCGAGGAAGGCCAGCCGGTGGCCGTCGAGCTCACCCAGTACCACCGGGCCGGAGGGCGAACCCCAGGGAGTCTCCAGCGTGCGCCGTTCGACCTTCTCCAGGCCGGGGAACTGGTACAGGCCGGTGCCGCCGATAAGGGCAAGTTCGATGTCCATGCGGGATGCCTCACTGTGCGGGGCGGCTGGCCGGACCCACCATCGCAGGCAGCCGGCGGCGGTGCGCCCCTGGCGTGATCAGATGGCGTAGATGCCGGGCAGGTTGCGGCCCTGCTCGTGGTAGTCCATGCCGTAACCGAAGACGTAGCGGTCGGGCACGGTCACGCCGCAGAAGTCAGCCGCGATGCCCTCCACGCAGCGGCCGTGCTTCTTCTCGCACAGCACGGCAATGAGCACGCGGCGGGCGCCGCGGTCGCGGCAGAAATCGCGGATGGCCTTGAGGGTCTTGCCCTCGTCGAGGATGTCGTCCACCAGCATGACCGTGCGCCCGTTCAGCGTGGCGGCGGGCTGCTTGAGCCAGTGCAATTCCGAACCCGTTGTGGCGCCGCGGTAGCGGGTGGCGTGGACGTAGTCGAACTCCACGTCGGTCTTCATGGCCAGGGCGAGTTGCCCGGCGAAGATGAGGCCGCCGTGCATCACCGACAGGAACACCGCGCGCTCGCCGGCGAGGGCGCGGTCGATCTCACCGCCCATGCGCGTGATGGCGCCCTGCAGCGTGGCCGCATCGAAAATCAGGTCGGCACGCGCCAGCGCGTCGGACAGGGGGTGGGTCAGAGACATGGCCGTACCTCAGCTCGTGGAATTCAGGGCCGCCAGGCGCGCCACGAAGGCGCCACGCTGGGGATTGTCGTGCAGCGACTGCCAGGTGCAAGCCACCAGGCCACGCAGTGGCGCCAGACGGGCCTCGGCGCAGGGCGTGCGGCCGCGCGCCGCCGCCAGGGCTTCGGGCACCAGGCTGGGCTGGCAGGCCAGCACGAGATCGCAGCCTGCGTCGAGGTGCGCGCGCAGGCGCGCGTCCACGCCACCGGCGGCCTCGGCGGCGGCCATGCCGATGTCGTCGCTGCAGATCACGCCGCGGAAACCCAGCTCGCCGCGCAGGATGTCCTCGATCCACGAGCGCGAGCACCCGGCCGGGGCCGCATCCACCGCGGGATAGGCGACGTGCGCCATCATCACCGCATCGACTCCAGCACCGATGGCATCGGCAAAGGGCAGCAGATCGGACGCGCGCAGATCGGACAGCGGGCGCGGGTCGCTGGCCACGTCGAAGTGCGTGTCCTCGGCCACGCTGCCGTGTCCGGGAAAGTGCTTGGCCGTGGCGGCCATGCCGGCCAGGTGCATGCCGCGCAAGTAGGCCAGACCCAGCTCGGACACCACTGCAGGATCGGCATGCAAGGCGCGTTCGCCGATGGCGCGATTGCCGCGGCGCAGATCAAGCACCGGGGCGAAGCTCAGGTCGATGTCGAGCGCGCGCATCTCGCTGGCCATGACCCAGGCGTGCTCCTCGGCGAGGGCCACCGCCCGGGCCGGGTCGCGGTCGTATACCTCGCCCAGCCGGGCCAAGGCCGGCAGTGCGGTGAACCCCTGGCGGAAGCGCTGCACCGGACCACCCTCCTGGTCCACGCAGACCAGGAAAGGACCGGGCCGGCGCGCGCGGATTGCGTCGATGAGGGCCTGCGTCTGCTCGCGCGCGGCGACATTGCGCGCAAAGAGGATCACGCCGCTGGTATGCGCAGCGTCGATGGCCGCACGCGCCGCGTCGTCGAGCTCGGTGCCGGCGATGCCGATGACGAGCATCAGTGCCCTGCCCTTTCCTGTGCGCTCCAGCGCGCGTAGGGATGATCGATCAGATTCAAGTTGTAGTACCGCGGCAGTGCCGACACTTCCGCACCGAGCCAGGGCGGTCGCGGATAGGGCGCATCGACCCGGTCGAGCTCCAGTTCGGCCACGACCAAGCCGGCATTCTCGCCCAGAAACTCGTCCACTTCGAACTCGTGCCCCTCGACCGGGACATAGTGCCGCCACTTGTCGACGACACCGTCGCACAGCGTGGCGAGCATGCGCTGGGCATCTGCGTGCGGAATGGCGTACTCGAACTCCTGCCGCTCCACGCCGAGGGTGGACGACTTGATATTGATCCAGGCCTCGTCGCCGGCGATGCGCACGCGCACCGAGCTGCGGCTCGCGCCGCTGGTCACCGCAGATGCTGCGACCAGGTAACCTTGCACCATGCGCCGGGAGCGCGCGACGGCGGCACGCCAGGCGGCGCCGACGACGAGGAATTTGCGTTCGATCTCGATGGGCATGGGACGGTCCAGTACGCGTCGCTGCGCTCGCCGCCGGCCTCAGGACGGCCGCACGAACAGGGCGATGGACTCGACGTGGGCGGTGTGTGGAAACATGTCCATCACGCCGGCCGCTTCGAGGCGGAAGCCGTGGCGCTCGACCAGAATGCCGCTGTCACGCGCGAGCGAGCCGGGGTGGCAGGACACATAGACCACGCGCCGCGTGTCCTTGCGCGGCAGGTACTCCAGCACGGCAGCCGCACCCGAGCGCGGCGGATCGAGCAGCAGTTTGTCCCAGGTCGCCCGCGCCCACGGCGTGTCGCGCTGGTCTTCGAGCAGGTTGGCCACATGAAACTGCACGTTGTCGATACCGTTGCGCCGCGCGTTTTCGCCCGCGCGCGCCACCAGGCCGTGCTCGCCTTCCACGCCAGCGACGGTGGCCACTCGGCGCGCAAGCGGCAGGGTGAAGTTGCCCAGACCGCAGAACAGATCGAGTACGCGGTCGCCCGGCTGCGCATCGAGCAGGGCGAAGGCGTGGTCGATCATGCGCCGGTTCATGGCGCCGTTGACCTGCACGAAGTCCAGCGGAAGGAACTCGAGTTCCACCGCGTAGTGCGGCAAGGCGAAGCGCAGCGGAATCGTTTCCGGCCACAGCGGGTGCACGCTGTCGTTGCCGCCGGGCTGCAGGAAGATGGCCAGGCGCTGCTGTTGCGCGAAGGCGACGAGGGCTGCGCGGTCGCGGTCGGACAGCGGCTGCAGGTGGCGCAGCACCAGCGCCGTGGTGTCGTCACCGCAGGCGATTTCGATCTGCGGAATCTCGCGCACCGCATCGAGACTGCCGATGAGCTCACCCAGCGCCCCGATGCGCTCGCCCACGGCCGGCACCAGCACCTCGCAGTGCGCGATGTCGGCGACGTAGCGGCCGTTCTCCTCGCGGAAACCGACCAGGGCCTTGCCCTTCTTGTCCACGTACTTCACCGACAGCCGCCCGCGACGCCGGTAACCCCAGGGCTCACCGACCAACGGCTCGAGCCAGCGTCTCGGCGCGACCTTGCCGATGCGCTCGAAGTTCTCCGCGAGCACGCGTTGCTTGGCGGCGATCTGCGCGGCCGGCGCCAGATGCTGCAGCGAGCATCCGCCGCAGGTACCGAAATGCGCGCAGCGCGGCTCGACGCGATCGGGCGAACGCGTATGCAGGACTTCGACCACCGCCTCGTCGTAGTGGCGATGACGGCGCGTCACGCGCACGCTGGCGCGCTCGCCGGGCAGCGCCCCGGCGACAAACAGGGTCTTGCCCTCGACGCGCGCGACACCGCGGCCTTCGTGGGTGAGATCGGTGATGTCGACGTCGAATACGGCCATGGCGTGAGAAACAAACGCCCGGACCGCGGGGTCCGGGCGCCTGGAGCGTAGGGGAGAAAGCGGCAGAGCCGCGCGGTGGCGGGCTACTTCTGCTTCCAGACGCCCGCCGCGTCCTGATAATACCAGCCGGGCCGCGCCTGCTCGACCCACTGCGCGGCGAAGGTGGCGCGGATCTGCGCTTCCCACTCGGGGTGGCCGTTGGCGATGGCGATCTCGCGGTACACCGCTGCGCGGTCGCGGTTCTCGTCCGCCACGGTCTGGTTGAGGGCGGCACGCTGCGCCAAGGGCAGAGCGCCGGCGTCGCGCACGGCCACCAGGCCATCGCGGCTGAGGCCGGCAGCGCCGCTGGCGAACGCGGCCTTGAGACTGGCTTCGAAACGCTGCTTCATGCGCTCCTGGATGGCGCGAACCGCCGGGGACTGCACGTTGAGGTCCGCCTCGGCGGCGTGCGCGGCGGGAACGAGCAGGTCGAGCCAGGATGCCTGCGGAACGCGCCGCCCCGGTGCGTCGGGGGCGGGTGCCTGCTGCGGGACGGGCGCCTGCGCAGGCGCCGGGTTGTCGCCGATCACGGTACCGATGAACTGCTCGGCGGCCTTTTCAGCCGCCGCGGCGGGAAAGTACACATTGATGGTCACGCAGGCCGTCAGCAAGGTGGCGGCGCAGGCCGCAAGGAATCCGCGATCGAAGCGCATGGGCAGGACCTCGTGGGTGGTTCAGCGAACGATGGGGGCGTTACCGGAAGTGGCGTCGCGCAGCCGCTGTATCAGGGTCGGCCAATCCACTTCCCGCTGGTGGCCGACGATGGCGATGCGCGGCAGGCCGCGACCTTCGACCAGAGTGTAGCCGTCGCCTGATGAATCCAGTCCGCCCATGTGGCAGACGTCGTCCGCCAGTCGACAGGCCAGGCGAATGCGCCGATAGCCGAAGGTGTCGAACACTCGCAGCAACTGTGCCTGCAGGCCGGCCGCCAGACCGCCACCGCCCACGCTGGACAGACTGCGCACGGCGCGCTGGCTGATCGTGCCACCGTCGGAGGCGAGCAGCTCGGCATCGAAGGCGACCGGTCGCCAGCCCAGCAGGCGCAGCCCGGCGATGCGGCCGCCCAGGCGACCGGTGATCTCGCCAAAACCAAAGGCCGCAGTCAACGGGCGCAGATCGATGCCGGAAAACGCCAGGGTGGCGGCGAGCGCGGGCGCGACGCCGAACGGGCGCTCCAGCACCAGGCCGGTGACATTCACGTCGCCGTCGAACAGGCGCAAGCTCAGGCCACCGTCGAGGGTCAGACCGTCGTCGGCGTAGTGAATGCTGGGTACCGCTCCGCCCAAGGTGCCGCGGAACGCCGGCCAGCCGAAGGCGCGGCTAAGCTGCGCCAGGTCGACCCCGTGCACTGCCAGGCTCAAGGCGACACGCTCGCCGCGCGTCGCCCCCGGCCGCCATGTGAGGCGCGGAATTTCCAGCGTTCCCCCCAGCAAGGGCACGGCCGCGCCGCCCTCCAGGGACAAAGCTCCGTCGCCGCTGCGCCAGCGCGTTTCGACCGCACCCACGACCACGCGGTAAAGCGATGCCTCGCGCCAGGACAGCGTGCCGGGCACCGCTGCCCCCTCGCGCTCCCAGGCAAGGTCGGCGCGCAGGTCGGTGACGCCCAGGCGACCGCCGCCGTCGGCTAGGGCGACGTCCTGCAGCAGCACATGCAGGGCCGTCAATTCCTCCCCCTGCCAGTGCGCGGCACCGCGCAGCCGTCCGCGCAGGGCGAGTTCGCCCCATCCCCGGCTCGCCGCCCAGGCCCGGCCGTAGCGCGCGTACGCCTGCGGCAACTGTGCCTCCACGTGGCGCAGGTTGAGCTCGGCCACGGGGTGGGCCGCGCCCGGTCGCAGGCGGGCGGCCAGTTCGACCTGCAGGGTGCCCGGATCTTCCAGACGCAGCTGCGGCAGGGCCCAGGCACCGTCCGGCAGCGGCTGCAGCTCGAAGGACAGGTGCAGCGGTTGCGACGGCAGGCTGGCATAGACACTGCCCAGCAGGATCTCGCCACCCTCAAGGTCGAGGCGCGGGGCAAGGCGCCAGGAGCCCGCCTCGCTCCGCAGCGCCAGCGCACCGCCGCCGGACAGGCCGGCCAGCGCCAGGCTGCCATCGCGGCTTTCGGCCGCCACGTCCTGCAGCTTCAGGTCGGCTGCGACCTGCGGCGCCGACGCGGCGCGCGCGTCGAATCGCAGGTCCAGATCGATCCTTCCCTCCTTGAGGATGAGGCCCGGCCAGTGCCGCCCGAATCCGTCCTGCAGCTCGGCCAGGCGCAGCCGGGCGTGTCCGGAGAGGCCCTGGAAGGGCTGCGACCAGGCGGACTGGATGCGCAGCTCGCTCTCTCCCAGCGACAGGCGCAGCGCGGCGACGCCGCCTCCGAGCTCCACAACCAGCCCGACCCTGGCCGCGGTCACCGCCGGCGCCGTCGCCGCGCCGGCGCACCGCCAGCCCGATGCGTCGCGTGCAAGCCGACACGCCACGGCGATGTCGTCGGCAGCAACACCGCTGCGCGGCGCCGGGCGCAGCGTCAACTCCGCCCCGGCAGCATCCCCATCCACGCTCGCCCGCAGATCCTGCGCGACGCCGATGGGGCTCTCGATGCGATCGATGCGCAGGTCCACCCGCCGCGCCGCGGCCGGCGTGGCGAGTGCACCTGCGGCCGCGCCGACCAGGAGGCAGGCCGCGGCCTTCATGCTTGATCCGCACTGCGCATGCGGCCATTCTCGCGCAGGCCGAGGAGTTCCGCCCATGCCGTCGATTCTCATCGCCGACGACAATGCGCTGAGTCTGGTCTTCCTGCGCGAGGCCGTGCGCGGGTTCGGCCTGCATGCCGTGGGGGCCGCGGACGGCACGGAGGCCCTCCTGCTGGCCCGCCAGCGGCGCTTCGACCTGCTGCTGCTCGATCTGTCCATGCCCGGCCTGGGCGGCCTGGAGGTGCTGCAGCAGCTGCGAGCCGCGCCCTCGGCCGCCTCACACGGGGCCCCGGCCATCGCCACCAGCGCCGCGCTCGACCCCGCTCAGCGGCCCGGGCTGATGCAGGCCGGTTTCTGCGCCTGCATGGGCAAGCCCCTGGCGCTGGTCGACCTGCGCGGCCTGCTGCAGCGACATCTGGGCCAGGCAGCGTCCGTGATGGCGCCCGAGCCTGCGCTCGCACAAGGCGCGCTGGACGATGCCGCCGGACTGCAGGCCTGCGGCGATGCCACCGTGCTGCGCGCCCTGCGCGGACTGTTCGCCCAGGAGCTCGACCAACTGCCGGCGGAACTCGCGCCGCTGCTGGCGCAGGCGCAGACAGCGGCGCTGCGCGATCGCCTGCACCGGCTGCGCGCCTCGTGCGGGTTCTGCGGCGCCACGGACCTCGACGCCGCCTGTGCCGCCGCACGCAGCAGCCTCGAAGGCGACGCATCGGCACGGACGGCAGCCCTGCGGCACCTGCTCAGCGTCGCGGCAGCCACCCGCGCGCGCCTGCCCGATCCACCCGGCTGAGGGGCTCACTCCGGCAACGACTCCCGGTCCGTATCAGCAACGGCAGACGCGCCCGCCGCAGGTCCGTCGCGACGGCCCAGCGCGGCAGCCAGCAACGACCAGGTGCGCAGGCTGCCTCCGCCGAGCTGCTGGCCGATCAGATGGCGCATGAGGCGACGCAGCGCCGCCAGGTCGGCTGGCACCGGCTCGCGATCCTCGTGCAGGGCCAGCAGTGCGCTGCCGCGCAGGCGCAGCACGGCGGACTCGCCGCGCCAGCGCCGCGCACCCAGTTCGGCGAAGTAGACGTACTCGGCCTGTGGATCCAGCGGCAAGTCGCTGTCGGCCTCGCGCTCGGATGCCAGCGCATAGCCGATCTCGGCCAGCAGGTCGCGCTCGAAGCGGCGCAGGCTCCAGGCGGTGCCTGCGCCCACCGCCAGGCGCCCCAGAGTCTCGGTGTAGGCGGAGAACAGGCGCGGGTGGGGGTCCCCCCGCGGCAGCAGGCGCAACACCAGTTCACCGAGGTACATGGCGCACAGCAGACTCTCGCCATCGAGGGCGAAGGGCGCCGCGACGGCGTCGACCGCCGCCAGCGCGGCCAGCTCGCCGCGGCCCGACCAATCCAACTGCAGCGGTACCAGAGGCTGCAGCAGCGCGCGCGGCCAGCGCGGCCGTTCACGCCGCACCCCGCGCGCCACCAGGCCAACGCGGCCGTAGTCACGCGTCAGGCATTCGAGCAGCAGACTCGATTCGCGATACGGCCGCGCGTGCAGCACGTAGCCCGGCTGCTGCCCGACACGCATGGGGCCCGCTAATCGCCGTAGCCGAAGCGCCGCAGGGCCGCTTCGTCGTCCGACCAGTTCTCGCGCACGCGCACCCACAGGCGCAGGAACACGCGTCGCTCGAGCAGGCGCTCCATGCCCAGGCGCGCGGCCGTGCCGATCTCCTTCAGGCGCTCGCCGCGGGCGCCGATGACGATGGCTTTCTGGCCACTGCGCTCGACCCAAATCACGGCGCCAATCTCGGCCACTCCGTCGGGACGCTCCTGGAACTCCTCGATTTCCACGGTCGTCGCATAGGGCAGCTCCGCACCGAGCTGGCGCATGAGCTGCTCGCGCACCAGTTCGGCGGCAAGGAATCGCTCGCTGCGGTCGGTGAGTTCATCGGCCCCGTAGACCGCCTCGCCCAGGGGCAGGCGCGCGAGGATTTCGCGCTCCACCGCCTGCAGACCGTCGCGGCGCCGGGCCGACACCAGCAGCACCGCCGACCAGGCATGCTCGCGCCCGACCGCATCGACGAAGGGCAGCAAGCTGGCCTTGTCCTTGACCGCGTCCACCTTGTTGACCACCAACAGCGCCGGCTTGCCACTCGCGGCAATGGCGTCCCGAACCAGCGCATCCTCATCCGTCCAGCGGCCCGCCTCGACCACCTGCACCGCCAGGTCGACCTCGGAGAGGGACTGGCGTGCCGCGCGGTTCAGTTGGCGGTTGATGGCGCGCTTGCCATCCCGGTGCAGGCCCGGCGTGTCGACGTAGAGGATCTGGCCCTGCGGCCGCGTGACGATGCCGAGGATGCGGTGTCGCGTGGTTTGCGGCTTGCGGCTCACGATCGACAGGTGGGCGCCGATCAGGGCATTGAGCAGGGTCGACTTGCCCACGTTGGGCCGGCCCAGCAGGGCAACGCGGCCGCAGCGATGCACCGGTGCCGTGGTCGATTCAACGCTGCTCATGGCGCTCCCTCTCCAGCTGTTGCAGCGCCGCCTCGGCCGCCAGTTGCTCCGCGCCACGACGGCTATTGGCCTTGGCGCAGGTCCGCAGGGCCGGCTCGGCCAGAATGCAGGCCACCTCGAACACCTTGGCGTGGTCTTCGCCCTCCGCCGCCAGCAGCTCGTACTGGGGCAAGGGCCTGGCGGCCGCCTGGAGCCGCTCCTGCAACTGTGTCTTGGGGTCCTTGGGGGCTGAAGCCAGGGCATCGACGCGGGCGGCGAACAGGTCGCGGACCACCCGGCGACAGGCGTCCCAGCCGCCGTCGAGATAGACGGCCGCGACGAGAGCCTCGAAGGCATCGGCCAGGATCGAATCGCGGCGATGTCCGCCGCTCTTCAGTTCACCCGGGCCGAGGCGCAAGCGCTCGCCCAGGTCCAGCGAACGCGCCAGATCGGCAAGGGCGGCGCCGCTGACCAGCAGGGCGCGCAGGCGGGTCAGCTCGCCTTCGCTGGCCCGCGGATGCCGCTCGAACAGCAGCTCCGCCACAAGGAGGTTCACCAGGGCATCGCCGAGAAACTCCAGTCGCTCGTTGTTCGCACGACCGACGCTGCGGTGGGTCAGGGCCTGCGCAAGACGCTCCGGATCCGTGAAGCGATAGGCCAGACCGGCTAGACGGGCTTCAATAGCTCCCTCCGGAGGTCAAATCCACCGTCGAATCGAAGTGCACTAGCAGGTCCACGTTGTAGATGAACGGCACTCGGCGGTCATAGAAGATCCGGACTGATGCGGCGCCACCCTGCTTCTTTAGCTGGATGTTCTGCGGTGGGATGATGCTGTCGTCGACATATTGGACGTCAAACTTCGTATTGAGGTCCGCCCGGATCTGATCGACGCTTTTTTCAGAAATGTTGGGCTCATTCTGCAACTGCTTCATGGCCTTAACGACACCCATATGCATCGAGTAGACCGGAACGAGCTTCATGGCCGCGTACGCAAAGAAGCCGCCGACGATCAGGACGATCACGAAGCCGATGAACGTAATTCCCTTCTGTGCGCGCCACATGCCCCACGCCTCCCCTACTTGATCAAGGTTCCGATGCGTCGCAGGTCCCGGAAGCTCATCCAGACCAGCAAGGCCTTGCCGACGAGGTTCTCCTCCGGCACGAAGCCCCAGACGCGACTGTCGGCACTATTATCACGGTTGTCGCCCATGGCGAAATAGTGGCCCGGAGGAACGGTCCAACTGCCGTCCGGAGCGCCCTGGAATCCGGGCAACTCCATGACGCGGTGGTCCAGGCCGGGCAGGTGTTCGACGTGCACCTCGGCATTGCCACGCACCATGCGCATGTCTTCGGCGTCGGCCGTGCCGAGTCGCCCCGACACCTTGCCATCCCAGCCGTTCTCCACGGAACTTGCATACGCCTGCAGGTAGGTGCGCGGCACTTCCTGCCCATTCACGTACAAGGTCTTGTTGCGATAGGTGATCTCATCACCCGGCAGGCCGATGACGCGCTTGATGTAGTCCTGCCGCGTCAGGGGCACGAAGGGCTCCCCGCAAGGCCGCTCGCTGCGCTCGTTGCGTCCTTCGCAGGCAAACCCGGGATAGCGGAAAACGAACACGTCGCCCCGCTGCGGCTCGCCGATCTGCAGGAACTTGCGGTCGAGCACGGGCAGACGCAGGCCGTAGGCGAACTTGTTCACCAGAATGAAATCCCCAACCAGCAGGGTGGGCATCATCGAGCCGGAAGGAATGCGGAACGGCTCCGCAATGAAGGAGCGGAACAGCAGGACAATGAGAATCACCGGGAAGAACGAGCGCGAGTATTCCACCAGCAGGGGCTCACGCACGATTTCGCTGGCCGGCACCGACTGCGCCCGGCGCTTGGCGAAGAACAGGCGATCCAGTCCCCACACGATGCCGGTGAAGAAGGTCAACGCGACCAGGATCGCGGCGAAATCGAACTGCATGCTCGGAGCTCCTCGGATACTGCGGTTAGTTCTGACACCGCTTCGGCGGTGGCTGCGCTATTTGTCCACCTGCAGCACGGCCAGGAAGGCTTCCTGCGGAATGTCCACGCGTCCCACCTGCTTCATGCGCTTCTTGCCTTCCTTCTGCTTCTCCAGAAGCTTGCGCTTGCGCGACACGTCGCCGCCATAGCACTTGGCCAGCACGTTCTTGCGCAGCGCCTTCACGGTGGAGCGGGCGATGACCTGAGAACCGATGGCCGCCTGGATGGCCACGTCGAACTGCTGACGGGGAATCAGTTCCTTCATCTTCTCCACCAAATCGCGCCCGCGGCGATCGGCCGACCCGCGGTGCACGATCAGCGACAGCGCATCCACGCGGTCGCCATTGATGAGCACATCCAGGCGCACGAAGGGCCCGGCTCGGAACTCCAGGAAGTGGTAGTCCATGGACGCGTAGCCACGCGAGACGGACTTGAGCTTGTCGAAGAAGTCGAGCACGACTTCGGCCAGCGGCAGCTCGTAGCTGATCTTCACCTGGGTCGCGACATAGTGGATTGCGCGCTGTACACCGCGCTTTTCCTCGCACAGACTGATCACGTTGCCGACGTGGTCGGGCGGCGTCAGGATGTCGGCGACGATGATCGGCTCGCGGATTTCGTCCACGTTCTGCGACGGCGGCAGCTTGGCCGGGTTGTCCAGCGTCATGACGCTGCCGTCGGTCTGCGCAACTTCGTACACCACCGTCGGCGCCGTGGTCACCAGGTCCAGGTCGTACTCGCGCTCGAGACGCTCCTGGATGATGTCCATGTGCAGCAGACCGAGGAAGCCGCAGCGGAAACCGAAGCCCATGGCCTCTGAGCTTTCCGGCTCGAAATTCAGCGCGGCGTCGTTCAGGCGCAGTTTCTCAAGAGCCTCGCGCAGCGCCGGATAGTCGTCCGCCACCACGGGGAACAGGCCGGCGAAGACGCGCGACTGCATCTTCTGGAAGCCCGGCAGCGGGTGCGGCGCCGGATCGCTGTTCAAGGTGAGCGTGTCGCCCACCGGCGCGCCGTGCACATCCTTGATGGAGGCAGTCACCCAGCCCACTTCACCCGCTCCGAGCCGGTCCTTGACCTTGCGCTTGGGCGTAAAGACGCCCACCTGATCCACTTCGTGCCAGCGGCCGGTGGACATGACCAGGATCTTGTCGCGCGGCTTGATCTCGCCCTGCATCACGCGCACCAGCGAGACCACGCCAAGATAGTTGTCGAACCACGAATCGATGATCAGCGCCTGCAGCTTGTCGGTGTCGCGCGGGCGCGGTGGCGGGATGCGCGCGACGATGGCTTCCAGCACGGCCTGCACGTTCTGGCCCGTCTTGGCGCTGATGGCGATGGCGTCGGAGGCATCGATGCCAATCACCGCTTCGATCTCGGCCTTGGCGCGCTCCGTGTCCGCCGTCGGCAAGTCGATCTTGTTGAGCACCGGGATTACTTCCAGACCCTGCTCCACCGCCGTGTAGCAGTTGGCCACCGACTGGGCTTCCACGCCCTGGGCGGCGTCGACCACGAGCAGAGCCCCTTCACAGGCGGCGAGCGAGCGACTGACCTCGTAGCTGAAGTCGACGTGCCCTGGGGTGTCGATGAAATTGAGCTGGTAGATAGTGCCGTCGAGCGCCTTGTACGGCAGCGACACCGACTGCGCCTTGATGGTGATGCCGCGCTCGCGCTCGATGGGATTCGAATCAAGCACCTGCGCCTCCATCTCGCGCGCCTCCAGGCCGCCGCACAGCTGGATGATGCGATCGGCGAGGGTCGACTTGCCGTGGTCGACGTGGGCGATGATGGAGAAGTTGCGGATGTGGTTCATGCGGTACCGAAAGCCAGGGGCCGCGCCGGCGGCGGCGCGGCCAAAGGCGGGGATTATCGCATGAAGCGCTGTGTCCTGCCGCAATGCGCCCCCGTGCCGGCGGGGCGGCCAGCCGGCCCCGCCGGCACGGGGGCGCAGGCCTCAGCCCTTGTCCTTGGGTACGGTCACGGCAATGAAACTCGTCACCTCGTCGCGGCGCACCAGCAGCATGACGGAGTCACCCGGCTTGACCTCCTTGACGGCGGCATTGAACTCCGCCGGAGTCTTGACCTTGGTGCGCCCCACCATCAGCACGACGTCGCCAGGCTGGATGGCGGAACGGCGCGCCGCGCCGGCAACCCGCGTGACCACCACCCCTTCGTCACCCTTGATCTGCAGCTGCTTGCGCTGGTCGCCGCTGAGCTCGTCCACGGCAATACCCAGGGCGTTGTCGACGGCACCGCCCTGAGCCTTGCCACGGCTGGCCAGGGCCGCGCCGTCGCGCGGGGCCTCTCCCACGGTCACCGGCAGGGTGAGGGACTTGCCGTTGCGGAACACCAGCAGGTCCACCTTGCTGCCCGGGCGCGTGGCGCCGACCACCGGCGGCAGGTCGGACGATTGCACGATGTCGACGCCGTTGAACTTCTGGATGACGTCGCCGAGCTGCACACCGGCCTTTTCGGCGGCGCTGCCGGGCGTGATCTGGTTCACCAGTGCGCCGCCGCTGCGCGGCAGACCCAGGGCCTTGGCCTGTTCGCGATTCACTTCCTGGATCTGCACGCCGATCATGCCGCGGGACACATAGCCCTTGTCCTTGATCTGCTGCACGGCGTTCATGGCGACATCCACGGGAATGGCGAAGGAGACGCCCATGAATCCGCCGGTGTTGGAGAAGATCTGGGAATTGATGCCGACCACCTGGCCGTCAAGGTTGAACAGCGGCCCACCGGAATTGCCGCGGTTGATGGCGACATCGGTTTGGATGAAGGGAACGTACTGCTGGTCGCGACCGCCGAAGCTGCGGCTCACCGCGCTGACGATGCCGGCCGTCACCGAGTGGTCGAAACCAAAGGGCGAACCGATGGCCACGACCCACTGGCCGGGCTTGAGCTTGTTGGAGTCACCCAGCGCCACGGTGGGCAGGCCGCTGGCCTCGACCTTCAGCAGCGCAATATCGTACTGGGCGTCGGCGCCGACCACCTTGGCGTCAAGCTCGCGCCGGTCGGACAGGCGCACCGAGACTTGATCGGCGCCGTCGACAACGTGGTTGTTGGTCAGGATGTAGCCATCGGCGGAGATGATGAATCCCGAGCCGAGCGAGACGCGTGTCGGGTCGAAGCCGCGGGGGCCACCCGGCAGGCCCGGGATGCCGAAGAAGCGCCGGAAGATCTCCGGCACCTGCTCCTGCTCGGGCTCGCTAGAGTCGTCCTGCGGCGAGGCGCTGCGCTCGGGTGGCTCCTGCCCGGTGTGCTTGGCCTGGACATTGACCACCGCGGGTCCGTTGCGCTCGACCAGTTGCGTGAAGTCCGGCAGTTCCGCAGCGCCGGCCGTTGCAGCAAAGAGGCAGATGCCCGCCAGGCTGGCGAGGCGCGTCCACATTCTGGGCATGGGAAAACTCCTTGGTTTGGGCTTCCGCACGGGCAGGGCGTGCCGGCGCACGGAGCGATCGTCGAAACGGTGCGGCTTGGATGCGCTGATTGCGGCAAAGTTCCGCCGCGCGCGCGACGTCAGCGCCGCAGGCTCAGGGTTCAGCGCGCTCCAGGGCAAGCGCGATCGATTCCACGGTGCGCGCCGGTACCGTGCCCAGTACCAGCACGCGGTGCGCTGCCAGATTGCGCGAGAACAGGCTGAGCGCCCCGCGCGTCGCCACACCGGGGCTGCCGAAAGCGCCGGCCGCGCTCGGCTCCACGTAGACCGAAACCGTGGCCACGCCATCCGTCAGCAGCAGGTGCTCTCCGCCGGCCTCGCCTGGGGCGACGAGGCGCGAGTCGATGCGGAAGCCCCGCGGCAGCGCGCTGAATCGCCACCCTTCCCTCCCTGCGAACGCAGTCTCCGCTGCAGCGGATCGCGCCGGCGGATCCGTCGCCCCCCCCAGCCGGAGATCGACGTCGGCGGGGCGTGCGCCGATCTCCAAGTGGACGAACATCATCTGCTCCAGCGGCGACTCCCCGGGTCCGAGCAGCACCGCGCGCAGCAGCAGGCCGCTGTCGCGCTCCAGCCAGAGCCGGTAGCCGTAGCGGTACTCGTCGCAGGCCTGCAATTCGATCACCTGGGCGACGTACCCGGCGACGCGGTCCTCGCCCCGCTCCACCAGGCGATAGTCGGGACCGGGATCCCCGGCCCGGAGGCGCGGCGCGAGGGGCAGCAGACTACCCTCCGATCCGAGGCTGAGCAGCGGGGCCCCAGCGCCGCCCTGGCGGCACACCAACTGGCCATCGGCGCGCACGACCTCACGCAGCGCACCGCTCAGGCTGACCAGGCGCTCGCGCTCCGGACTGCCCGCTGCGTGGAACAGCCGCAGGCTCTCAGTGCGGCCCTCGTGCTGGTACACCAGCGATCCCTGATAGTCGACTTCCCGCAAGGCGCGCGAGAGGCGGACCAACTGCGACGAAGGCTCGCTGGCGACCGCGCCGCAAACCAGAACGCCGCAGGCGAAGGCCGCCAGCCGACGGACGCATCCGTCCCGCATATGGCGTCAGCGGCGCGGGACCGCCGCCTCGCGTCCTTCCGCAGCGCCCCCCTGCCCCGCCGGAACAACGAGCAGGACGTAGGGAACCATCCCGCCGCGGCCGGATGCGCCAGCGGCTTCGTAATGGCGGATCAGGTAGGACTGCAAGCGGGGATCGACGCCGAATGCTGCGTCCCCACCCAGCGTAGCCGACGCTGGCTGGGCCCCCAGCATGGGGCGCGACTGCAGCAGGGTGTCACTGCCCGCCGGCAGGCGCGGTGCCACGGGCATGGCCGGCGCGGCGGTGCTCGCGGCCCGCTCAAGCGCAGGCGCCGGCGCGGGCCCCGGTTGCGCAAGCATCAGGGCGGCCGTAGCCACGCTGGCGGCGATGGCGCCTCCGGCGACCAGGCGCAGCGCACCGCGCCAGCGCCCGGCCATGGCCGGCGCGGGAGCTGACTGCACCTGCGCCATGACGCGCTCGGCGAAGTCCGCAGGCAGCGGCAGTGCCGTCTGGCGCCGCAGGGCCGCCCGGGCCAGGTGTTGTCGCTCCCAACGCCGCTTGAGGTCGGCGTCGGCCGCGATGCGACGCAGCAGGAAGCGTGCGCCGTCGGGGTCCAACTCGCCGTCCATCAGGGCCGAAAGCTGCTCTCTGAGTTGCTCGCTCATGCCGGATTCGCTCATGGGATCTGTCGCCTGACTACGTGCCTGCACCGCCACCCTGCGCCATCAATCCTGCGCCGTGTCGCTGCCTTCGAGCAGCGGCCGCAGCTTGCCATCGATCGCCTCGCGCGCCCGGAAGATGCGCGAGCGCACCGTTCCAATGGGACACTGCATCGCCTCGGCGATTTCCTCATAGCTCAACCCGTCGACCTCGCGCAGGGTGATGGCCGTGCGCAGCTCCTCGGGCAGTTGTTCGACCGTGGCGAACACCGTTTGTTCAATTTCCTGGCGCAGAAGTTCGCGTTCTGGCGTGGCGCTCTCGCGCAGGCGGATGCCGCCGTCCAGCTGCACGGCATCCTCGATGGCGACGTCGTCCGTGGGCGGACGCCGTCCCTGCGAGACCAACCAGTTCTTGGCAGTATTGATGGCGATCTTGTAGACCCACGTGTAGAACTGGCTATCGCCGCGGAAGGCGCCGATGGCGCGGTAGGCGCGCAGGAACGCCTCCTGCGCCACGTCCTGACATTCACTCCAGTCCTGGACATAGCGCGAGATGACGCCGATGACCTTGTGCTGGTACTTGCGCACGAGCAGGTCGAAGGCGCCCTTCTCCCCGCGCTGCACGCGCTCCACCAGCCACTGGTCGGAATCTTGTTCGCCCATCCGGGCCCGTCTCCCTGGGTCGAGTCCCGGTCAAGCCGGGAGCCTGTGACCCCGTCGCATGGAAAAAGTTCAGCGGCCGGCGTCGGCCGTGCGCCCTAGGTGGCCGGCTCGGCCGGTGCCGCCAGGCCACGGAAGGCCCGCTCGCGCTCGACCAGCATGTTCTCGAAACTGACCGCCGACAGCGGCCGGCAGAACAGGTAGCCCTGCAACTCTTCGCAGCCGTTGTCGCGCAGAAAGTTCAAGTGCTCTTCCAACTCCACGCCTTCGGCAACGACGCCCCGATTGAGGTTGTGCGCCATGCTGATGGTGGCCTGCACGATCGCCTCGTCGTCCGGGTCTACACCGATGTTGCGCACGAACACCTGGTCGATCTTGATCTTGTCCGCCGGGAATCGACGGATGTAGTCCAGCGAGGACTGTCCCGTGCCGAAATCGTCGATGGAGATGCAGCAGCCGAGGTCGCGGATGCCCTGCAGGGTCTCCATCAGATTGGGGATGGACTTGACGCTGATGCTCTCCGTCACTTCCAGGTCTAGCAGCCGGGGCTCGATGCCGGTTTCCGCCAGCACGGACTGCACGATCTCGACCAGGTTTGGCTGGCGCAACTGCAGGGCCGACAGGTTCACGCCCACGCGCAGAGGCAGGCCGAAGCGGTCCTGCCACTGCTTGGTCTGGACGCATGCGGTGCGCATGACCCACTCGCCGATGGAAACGATCAGCCCGGTTTCCTCGGCCAGTGGAATGAAAAAGCCGGGCGAGATCATGCCCAGCTCGGGATGCTCCCAGCGAATCAGCGCCTCCATGCCGACAATGTCCTCGGTCCGGGCGTCCACCTGCGGCTGGTAGTACACGCGCAGTTCGTTGTTGCGCTCGGCCACGCGCAGCTTCGCCTCCAGGGCGATGCGCTGCTGATGCGATTCCTCGGGCACCGCGACATAGGTCTGGAAGTTGTTCCGCCCCATGCCCTTGGCGCTGTACATGGCCACGTCGGCGTGCTTGAGCAGACGCTCGGCGGTGGCGCCGTCGTCGGGGTAGAAGCTCACGCCGATCGACGCGGTGATGTGCAACTCGGAGCCATCGGCCAGGGTCAGCGGCGCTTCCATCACGCGCACGATCTTCTCGGCGATGCGCATGACGTCATCGCGCTGCACGATGTGGCGCAGGATCAGGGTGAATTCGTCGCCGGCATAGCGTGCCACCGTGTCCGAGGCGCGGACACTGGCGCGTAGGCGCTGGGCGACCCCGACCAGCACCTGGTCGCCCACGCCGTGGCCGAGCGAATCGTTGATGTTCTTGAAGCGGTCGAGGTCGACGAACAGCACCGCGAACATCTCGCCGGTGCGGTGTGCCTCGGCGATGACCGTTTCGATGCGGTCGTTGAACAGCAGGCGATTGGGCAGGCCGGTCAAGGCGTCCTGCAGAGCCTTCGCGCGCCCCTGCTCGCGCGCGCGACGAAGCTCCAGCTCCAGCGCCAGACGACCCGCGGCCACGCGCAATGTATTGAGCGCCGCACCGCCCTCGCCCAGCGGCGTGCGCCGCGCGATCAGCAGCGCGCCCAGCACGTTGCGCCTCTCGTCGCGCAGGGGCAGCCCGACGAAGGCCTCGAACTTGGCAAAGCTGAGGAATGCATCCTGCTCCGCACGGCGCCACGCTTCGGCCACGTGCACCACCGCCTCGCCGTCCAGCACGCGCTTCACCGTGGGCTGCCGGAGGGCATCGGGCGCCTCCGCCGGCAGCGACAGGCGCTGGAACAGGGCCACCTGCTGCAGCTCAGCCCCGGTCTGTTCCGGCCGTGCCGACACCAGACTGACGTAGTCGAGTTCCAGCCAGTCCACCAGCAGGCGCACGATCAGGCGCACGCCCTCGTCACCGGCGCCTGCCTCGATCGCCTCGGCCAGCAGGGCCAGCGACTGCTGCATGCGGCCGAGCTCACCCAGGTCGCGCACCAGGGTGTAGTGCACCAGATTCCCGTCGCGCACGGCCAGGCGGCTCAGCACCTCGGCCTGGTAGCTGGTGCCGTCGGCGCGGGGCCGCTGGCAGCGGTAGCGCACACTGCCCTCGCGCGTCAGCCGGCTGGTGAACTCCAGCCGCTGCTCTTTGGCGTGGCTGCGGTCGATGATGTCCAGCGGCTGGCCGACTGCCTGCGCGGCGCTGTAGCCGCTGCGCTGTTCGAACGCGGCATTGACCTCGAGGATGCGTCCGCTCTTGGGGTCGGAGACAATGATCTCGTCGATCGACCCGTCGAAGGCGAACTGGTACGAATCGCCGCGCAGCGACTTGGCCGGCGCCGGCTTGGCGTTCTCGCCGTGCGCCTTGGCCAGTGCGGCATGGATGCGCGCCAACGCCTCGGCGCCATCTACCGGGCTGCGCAGCCAGTCCACCACGCCCGGTGCAGGGCGGCTCCAGTCCCAGTGCCGCTCGCCCAGGGCGCTGGGAACGATGCCGATCACCGGCACGCGGGCCAGGCGCGGGTCGCCCATCAACTGCGTGCAGAAGGCCACCGATTCCTTCGCCGCGCCGAGGAATTCCACCAGGACGGCATCGATGTCCGGATCCTGGTTGAGGAACGCCTGGGCCTGCACGAAGTCCTTGGCGGTATAGACCGCGTCGAAGTCCTGTCCGTCCAGGGCGTCGAACAGGACGCGGCGGTCCTCGCGGTGGGTCACCACGATGAGGATGGCGCCGTGGCTGCCCGCGTCGCGCGACATCACACCACCCAGCGGCCGTCGCGCAACCGCGGCCGCGTCGGCCGTACGCCTTCATAGGTCAGGTGTTCGGCCACTTCCTCCAGACTGTCGGGCAGGGTCATCCGCGGGCCGATGAACACCACCTTGCGCTCGTTGCCGCCGCGCGCGCGGCCGATCTGCCGCAGCAGACCGGTATTGGGTGGGCGAAGGTGCTGGGCGGCATCGGCGAAAAGGTAAATGCCGAACTGCATGCTTTGCAGGATGTAGCGCAGGGCATCGGTCATGCGCTTGGAGCCAGGCACCCGCATCTCCGCCTCGCGCAGCGACGCGAGGCCGACTTCGTCCTGCCAGGCGTAGATGGCCTGGCCGCTGCGACGCGCGAACTGGCGGAACTGCTCGAGCACCGCCGCGGCATCCGCCGTTTCCAGCACGACGAGGTTCTGCTTCGACGCCAGCACGCGGTCGAACAGCAGGGCACTCGTGGCAGCGTCGCTGGCTTCCGCGTTCACGACTTAATGCGATCTCTCAAGTGGGCGACGCAAACTTTACCCTACGCTGGCGGATTGACCAGACTGCCGGGCTGCCGGGATTATAGCCGCCACATCCGCCGCTCCGCGGCCGCATCATCGCCCGGGCTGGCCGGACCGCCGGATACCGGGCGGCGAGCCGGCGTGGGCGGTGCGATCCCGGTCCGACGCGCCGCCGAGGCGATGAACCAGCACGCCCGGGCGCGTCCCGCCCGGCGGCGCCGGCGAGACCACCCCGGCGGAACCTCCCGCCCTGCACTCTCCTACAGGATGCCACCCATGTTCGAAGGCCTGCGATTCTCCCATTGGCGCACCGAGCGCTCCGAGGACGGCATCGTCGTGTTGAGCCTGGACCGCGCCGGCAGCACGGTGAACACCCTGGCGCGGGCGGTCCTGGACGAGTTGGCCGAAATCATCGAGCGCCTCGGCATCGAGCCGCCCCGCGGGGTAGTGATCCGTTCGGCCAAGGCGGCCGGCTTCATCGCCGGAGCCGACATCCGCGAATTCGAGCAGTACGAGCAGTCCGGGTCGGTGCTGGCCGCGATCGAGAATGGCCAGCGCGTGTACCAGAATCTGGCGCGCCTGCCCTGCCCCACGGTCGCCGCCATCCACGGGCACTGCATGGGTGGCGGCACGGAGTTGGCCCTGGCCTGTCGCTACCGGGTGGCCAGCCGCGATGCCTCGACGCGGATCGGGCTGCCGGAGGTGAAACTCGGCATCTTCCCGGGCTGGGGCGGCAGTGCGCGCCTGCCCTACCTGATCGGTGCGCCGCAGGCCCTGCAGATCATACTGACCGGCAGCGCCCTCTCGGCCAGCGCGGCCAAAGGGGTCGGGCTGGTCGACACCGTCACGTCGCCCGAATTGCTGGTGGAGGCCGCCAAGGAGCTGATCCGCCAGCCGCGGTCACGACCGCTCCCCCAACGTCTCGCCGCCTGGGCGACCAACCTGTGGCCGGTGCGGCAGGTGCTGGCGCAGGTCGTGCGCAGACAGACGGCCGCCAAGGTGCGGCCAGACCAATACCCCGCACCCTTCGCCCTGATCGATACCTGGCGTCGCGGCGGCGACATCGGCCAGCGACTGCGGAACGAGGCGCGCGCCGTGGCCAAGCTGGCGCAGACGCCGACCGCGCGCAACCTGATCCGCGTGTTCTTCCTGCAGGAGCAGTTGAAGGGGCTGGGTGGCGGCGTCGACCACGGCATCGAACACGTGCATGTGGTGGGCGCCGGCGTCATGGGCGGGGATATTGCCGCTTGGTGCGCCCTGCGCGGTTTCACCACGACGCTGCAGGATCGTGAGATGAAATACATCCAGCCGGCCCTGGACCGCGCCAAGACGCTGTTCGAGAAGCGACTGAAGACGCCGGAACGTATCACGCAGGCGCTGGAACGCCTGAAGGCCGATGTGGACGGCGCCGGCGTGGCCAAATCCGATCTCGTGATCGAGGCGATCTACGAGAACCTCGAGGCCAAGCAGGATCTGTACCGCAAGGTGGAAGCGCAGTTCCACCAGGGCGAGCTGCTGGCCACCAACACCTCGTCCATCCCCCTCGACGCCCTACGCACGGCCGTGGCGCGCCCGGGACAGTTCCTCGGCCTGCACTTCTTCAATCCAGTGGCGATGATGCCGCTGATCGAAGTCGTCACCCACGATGGACTCGATCCCGCCGACCTCAAGCGTGCCTTGGCCTTCGCCAAGGCCATCGACAAGTTGCCGGTGCCGGTCAAGAGCTCGCCCGGCTTCCTGGTCAATCGCATCCTGATGCCCTACCTGCTGGAGGCCATGACGCTCTACAGCGAGGGCGTGCCCGGGCCGGTGCTGGACAAGGCGGCGAAGAAATGGGGCATGCCGATGGGCCCGATCGAACTGGCCGACACGGTGGGCCTGGACGTGGCCGCTTCCGTTGGCAAGATCCTGGCCGAGTTCCTCGGCCTGGACATCCCGCCGGGCCTGGAGTCCCTGCTGCAGTCGGGCAAGCGCGGCAAGAAGGACGGCCAGGGCTTCTACATCTGGCAGGACGGCAAGCCGGTCAAGCCCGAGGTGGACCCCAATTACGCGGCGCCCGAAGACATCACCGAGCGCATGATCCTGCCCATGCTCAACGAGTCGGTGGCCTGCCTGCACGAGGGCGTGGTGGCGAACGCCGACCTGCTCGATGCCGGCGTGATCTTCGGCACCGGCTTCGCCCCCTTCCGCGGCGGCCCCATCCAGCACATCCGCAGCGAGGGCGCGGACAAGATCAAGTCGCAGCTCGATGCCCTGGCAGCGAAGTACGGCAAACGCTTCGCGCCCAAGCCGGGCTGGGATTCGACCGGCCTGCGCCCATAGCGGCCAGTTCAACGCGTTGCCTGCGCGGGGTCACACCCGCGCGCCGGCGCGCTCCTCCCGCGGCGCCGGCGCCGCTACCAGTGCACGCCGCGCATCAGCGCGGCAAAGGCGATCTGCTCGTTGGTAGGCTGCTCCATCTCGCTGCGCCCCTTCATGCCCTTGGCCGCGGCCGAATCCGGGAACAGGCGGAACGCCGTGTTCATGATGATCTCGTAGGCACGCGGCGCCAGTGCGTACAGGATCGAAGCAAAGGTG
>Ga0208826_1000995_pt1 | contig 25820 bp, 28 predicted proteins | sample AD_UKC115_MetaG_FD_184451 | JGI IMG/M metagenome (GOLD analysis project Ga0208826, IMG submission 184451) | Active sludge microbial communities of municipal wastewater-treating anaerobic digesters from Hong Kong - AD_UKC115_MetaG (SPAdes)... | ecosystem: Engineered > Bioreactor > Anaerobic >...
TTTTATGCGCAGTCTTTATCAAAAACGGGTAGAGGAAGAAGGTTTTCAAGTTCAATATGTACTTAATTATTTGGGAAAGGATACCGCGTTGCCTTTAAAAAATCTTTACCAGGCATTAAATTATTTTAAGGATGATAGTACCCAGGTGGTGAGCATTAATCCCAGCCAACATAACCTGGTAGTGCTGTATTTAAACGAAAAACCGGAGGAAACGTATTTACGGGAAAATCCGGAGGAGAATAGAGATTTTGAATATTCGCTGGTGAATATTGCTCCTGGAGAAACCTTATTTATAGAACAAAATGGTTTTTATTTCGATCAGGATGATATTACCATGAGTGCCTACTGGGGATGGTCGAAGGTAGCCGATCAATTACCGTATAATTATATCTCTTTAACCTTTTGAGGACAGCTTGTTTAGCTTCTCCCACATTTCGGGGAGGCGCTTCATAAAGACAAGTTCTTTCATTTTCACTTTGGCCGGTTCGGCGGGAGAGCCAAAATATTGTTGGTTGCCTTCAATCGATTTTGGAATTCCGCTTTGTGCAAATACCGTTGCATTTTCCCCAATGGTTAGCGTTTTACTTACGCCTACCTGCCCCCAAAGCGTAACGCCGTCTTCTATATTTACTACACCCGCTATACCTACCTGTGCCGCAATCAGACAATTCTTTCCAATTATACTGTCGTGCCCAATATGTACCATATTGTCTATTTTGGTTCCCCTGCCAATTAGTGTATCGTGGCTTACGCCCCGGTCGATAGTACAGCTTGCACCAATTTCTACAAAGTCTTCGATGATAACTCTTCCGCAACTGGGCATTTTCCTATACCATACTTCCCGGTCCTTTTTACTGTTATAATAGAAAGCATCTCCTCCTATCACTGTGGATGCCTGAATGATAACATTATCCCCAAGGATACAATGATCTAAAATAGTTACCTGCGGATGGATGATGCAGTTTTTTCCTATCTGCACCTGGTTGCCAATAAAGGCAGAGGGAAAGATGATGGTACCCTCACCAATTTCTGCAGAGGGGCTGATCATTCCTGATGGTTTTTCGAAAGGCCGGAAGTGATTTACAATTTTACAATATGCTTCGAAGGGGTTTTCAACTATCAATAACGCTTTCCCTTCGGGTATATCGGCCGGTTTATTGATGATGATAAAGCTGGCAGAACTGTGGATGCACTTGTCATAATACTTAGGATGATCTACAAAAACCAAATCTCCCGGTTCTACTTTATGTATTTCATTGATGCCAGTTGCCAGGCCCTTTTTATTACCATGAAGTTCGGCATGAATCAATGAAGCAATCCATTCAACGGAAACAGGAGCAGGAAAACGCATAGCGATAAATTTCAGCAAATGTAATATCCTTTACAATTGCTAGCCGAATATTCGCCAGAAGGAAATTAAATATCCAGCTAATCATTAATGATTCAAAGTGGGGTCTTAAACCTCCTGTTTCAATTTTGATTTCCACAGGCAATTTTAAAATGTTAATAAAATAGTTTGAAAAAATTTTTTTGATAGCAAAAAATCTTTTTAATATTGTGTAGGGGAATTTATATCCCCGTACTTACTAACCCATCCATATAATAAGTCCGGTCGCAAACCGGGCTTTTTTATTTTCAAAAATATTCCATCTCAACGAAAACGATTCTTCACCGCCGAGAAAGATTACCTTGCAATAAATCATTTCGTGTATGATAAAATCAATGACCGGTTTTGGAAGGGCGGAACAAATAATTGGAGATACCACTTTTCTGGTGGAGATTAAAACCCTGAATGGTAAACAACTTGAATTGCAGTTGAAATTGCCGGCATTGCTTAAGCCTTACGAGTTTGATATCCGCTCTATACTCCAGGAGCAATTGCTGCGCGGCACCGTTGATTGTTACATCAGCCTTAAACAAAATGGAACAGCTAAACCGGTTAACCTGAATACAGAACTGATTCGTTCGTACTATAAACAAATTGCCGAGCTGGCAAATGATTTAAATATAGATACCCAGAGTGTGCTGGCCGCCTTACTCCGGTTGCCTGAAGTGGTGACTCCTTCCACAGACATGTTGGATGAAAAGAGTTTCAATGGATTTAAACAGGTGCTCCTAAAGGCCCTCGAAGAATTGAATAAACACCGAGAAGAAGAAGGCGCTTCCATTGAGAAAGATCTGGTGAACCGTATTAGTAGGATCGAAAAGCAGGAGGAGGAAATCCTAAAGCTGGAACCCAAACGAAAAGAAAAGATCCGGCAGGAAATTGTTGCCCTGCTCAACGAATATGTGGGGAAAGAACATACCGATGGAAACCGCCTCGAGCAGGAACTGATTTATTATATAGAAAAGATCGATATCCATGAAGAACAGATTCGCCTCCGGCAGCATTGCGAATATTTCTTTGAAGTTTTAAAGGGCAATGACCCCGGAAAGGGAAAGAAGCTGTCCTTTATTTTGCAGGAAATGGGGAGGGAGATAAATACAACCGGCAGCAAAGCGTACGATGCGTCTATTCAAAAATGCGTGGTGAAAATGAAAGATGAATTGGAAAAAGCAAAAGAACAGGTTCTTAATGTACTTTAGCGGTTTAGTTATGAAGCGCAGCTCCGGCATCTTATTAGGTATTATTTTTTGGGGAACAGGGTCCCTTTTTTCCGGTTGTACGCCAATAAAGCTCCACGAGCAAAATACACGCATTCCGGGTTTTAAATGGCAGCATAATTATACGGTGAAGGGCAGTTTCATCATTTCGGATACGGTATCTTCTTATAATATTTATGTAGTCCTGCGGCATACCGATAATTACCGGTATAGTAATATTTGGTTAAACCTGGGCTTTCAGGATCCGGGAGACAGTATGCGAATAAGGAAAATAAACCTTCCACTTGCAGATGATGCGGGAGGGTGGGAGGGATCCGGAATGAATGATATCTGGGAAATGCGAAAGCTGATTTTCATGCACAAATTTTCGAAACCGGGTGAGTACCGGTACGAAATAAACCAGATTATGAGAGATAACCCCCTGCCTGGTATTATGAGTGTCGGGATCAGGGTACAAAAAAATGGCTCCGATAGTTAACAAAAATTTTCAGGAAGGATATGTAATTTTCAGTTTCCGCAGCGTTAATAAACTAAAATCATTCAAAGCCTCCTGTATAGCAAGTTTTTTTACCTTATTTTCGATCCGCATTTTATAACCAACAATTATTATTAAGTGAATCGTTATTTTCTGTTGGCACTTCTCGCTGTTTGTATTTGGGGCACTGCCTCCAGCCAGCGCAACGAATATGAGTATGTACAAAAGGGCGAATTTGGCATTTCCGCCGGTATTGCCCATTATTTTGGAGATCTAAATACAAGGGCCAGGCTAAACCGACCCAAACCGGCAGCCGGTATTTTCTTCCGCAAACAATTTGGAAATTATGTAGGCCTTCGGGTGGGCGCCCACTTTGCCCAATTGGGATATAGCGATGTGTACAGCAAGAATGAGTACCAGCGCCAGCGTAACCTTAGCTTCAATTCCAATATTTGGGAGATAGCCATTCAGGGCGATTTTAATTTCTTTAAGTTCATACCCGGCAACCCCGATTATGGTTTTACTCCCTATGTAACCCTGGGTGTGGGTGCTTTTTCATACGACCCCTATGCCTTATACAACGGAAAGAAAGAATACCTGCGCCCCCTGGGTACCGAAGGGCAGAATACCGGTTATATGGGTAGAAAACAATATTCTACCATGGCCATGTGTATCCCGTTTGGAGTGGGGATTAAATACAATATCTCCGAAAGATTCAATCTCAATATCGAAGTATGCCATCGGTTTACCACTACCGATTACCTGGATGATGTAAGTACCACCTATGCCGGTGCCGGATATGGAACCGATGCCAATAATTTTCCTCCGGGGCCGAATGGCCAGCCAACCATTGCTATGCTAATGCAGGATCGTTCGTATGAACTTGATCCGCTTAACCCCCTGGGAAGAGAAGGCCGTCAACGCGGTTGGAGCAAACAAAAGGACCAATATCTGATGGCCGAAATTGGGGTTTCCTTTAATATAATCAGCTATCGTTGCCCCAGTAACTAATAAGGATAGCATATTTCTTTTATCTTATTTCAAATGACGTACTTTTGCGGCCATTCAGGCAAAGGTTAGCCCATGTTATTAAGAGAGCGTATCGATCCTTCCAAACTCCCCCAACATATTGCCATCATTATGGATGGGAATGGCCGTTGGGCACAAGAAAAAGGGGAGGACCGCTTGTTTGGTCACCTGCATGGGGTAGAAAGTGTGCGAAATATTGTGGAAGGAGCGGCAGAAATCGGAATTGGTTACCTTACCCTGTATGCGTTCAGTACTGAAAATTGGGACAGACCTGCCTATGAAGTTTCGGGCCTGATGGAACTATTGGTAGATACCATCCGTAAGGAGGTGCCTACACTAAATAAGAATAATATTCGCCTGCATGTAATCGGAGACGTAGGTATGCTCCCGCCCGAAGCCCGGGCAGAGTTGGAAGAAGCGTTGAAAGAAACTTCGGCAAACACAGGGCTCAACCTTATTATGGCCATAAGCTACAGCTCCCGGTGGGAAATTGAAAACGCCATTAAACAAATTGCCAGGGAAGTGAAAAAGGGGAACCTGTTGCCGGAGGATATTAATACCGATCAGATTCAAAAATACCTTAGTACCAGCAATTTTCCCGACCCCGAACTTATGATTCGAACCGGGGGTGAGTACCGGATCAGTAATTTTCTTCTCTACCAGCTTGCTTATGCCGAATTATACTTTACGGAGACCCGCTGGCCCGATTTCCGGAAAGAAGAACTGTACCAGGCCATCATCGATTATCAACACCGGGAACGCAGGTTTGGAAAAACGGGCGAACAGGTGAAAAACTAATTATCTCAACCCGCTATGGAACGCCTATTCTCCCCTTTCCTTTAACAATTCCTTTTAATTATTGCCTTTAATTTGCCGCACGTTAAAAACCAATTGATGCACAGGACCTGCCAAAGCGCATTGCTTTTCATACTTTTTTCATTTTTAGCGCAATGGAGTAGTGCTCAGGTTGATTCCAGTGCCAAATCGGTAGATCCGGCCCTGCTTAATATTACAACGGCAAAATATCCCAAGCCCTACACAATTGGGTCCATTGTAGTTTCAGGAGCAAAATCCTTTGATCCCAACCTCATTATTTCTATTTCGGGACTGGCGGTGGGCGATAAAGTGACCCTTCCCGGTTCCGATATGTTTTCCAAGGCCATAGAAAAACTTTGGAAGCAAAGCCTTGTGGCCGATGTGGAAATTTATATTACCCAACTTACCAACGATAATCATATAAACCTCGAGATAGCTATCACCGAAAGGCCCCGGCTTCTTGATTTTAAATTTGTAGGTATTCGAAAAGGGGAAAAAGAAGACCTCGAAGGAAAAGTAGGTTTATTGAAAGACAGGGTGCTTTCAGAAAACATGAAACTGAATGCCATTGAAGCAATCCGGAAATTTTATGATGATAAGGGATACCGGAATGCAACGGTTAATGTTGTAGAGGAAAAAGTTCCGGGGGTGGCCAATGCCGTTAGCCTCACTTTTTTTATCAGGAAGAATAGCAAAGTGCGGGTGAACTCCATCAACTTCACCGGCAATGAAAAATACAGCGATCTGAAGCTTAAAAAGCAAATGAAGGGGACCAAAGAAATGACACGGGTTACCCTGTTCCCCGAAAAAGTAATCAGCCCTTATGGCGACTCATCCAAAAGCATGAGTTTTTCTGAATACATGAAAGCTACCGGTTACCTTTCGCCAACGACTACACGCGATTTCATGGATCCCTATGTTCGGATTAAATTTTTCAGCGGTTCAAAATTTAACGTCAAAAAATACCGGGAAGACAAGGAGAAAGTTCTTTCCTTTTATAATGCCGAAGGGTTCCGGGATGCTGAAATATTGGCCGATACTGTCTTTTATAGCAACGATAGCGCCAGGGGCAACCTGAATATCGACATCAAAGTTCACGAAGGGAAGAAATATTATTTTGGTAATATTACCTGGACAGGTAACACGAAATATTCCGACTCCCTCCTAAACGTTATTCTCGGCATTCATAAAGGTGATACATATAACCTCGATCTGCTCAATAAACGCCTCGGTAAACAATTATCGATGGAAGGTGGAGATGTGGGGAGTCTGTATCAGGACGACGGCTACCTGTTTTTCCATGTAGATCCCGTGGAAACTGCGGTATATAACGATACCATCGATTATGAAATGCGCATGACGGAGGGTCCGCAGGCTACCTATGGAAAAATAACGGTTTCAGGCAACGATAAAACTAAGGATTATGTTATCCTCCGGGAAATGCGTACTATTCCCGGCGAAAAATTCAGCAGATCGGATGTTATTCGAACCCAACGCGAATTGTCGCAGCTCGGCTTCCTCAACCCGGAAACCATTAACCCGCAAATTGTACCAAATTCAGATAATGGCACAGTAGATATTAACTGGCAGGTAGAAGAAAAATCTGCTGACCAGCTCGAACTCTCGGCTGGTTTCGGCGGAGGCATCGGCCTTACCGGAACCCTGGGTGTTACCTTCAATAATTTCTCCATTAAAAACATCCTTAAAAAATCGACCTGGGATCCGCTTCCTACCGGCGATGGGCAAAAGCTGAGCGCCAGGGTGCAGTCTAACGGACGCGCATACCGGTCGTATAGTTTCTCCTTTACCGAGCCCTGGCTGGGTGGTAAAAAGAGGAATTCTTTTTCCCTAAGCTATTATAATACCAAGTATGCCAATACCTACGATGCTTTTGGGGCCTATTGTAAATCATGCGGTGATACTTCGTATGTTAAAACCATAGGATTCGGCATTTCTTTGGGTAAACAATTGAAGAAACCCGATGATTTCTTCAACCTCATTTATTCTTTGAACTTACAGCAATATAAATTGAAGAATTATGCGGTTAGCGGCTTCAAAGGGTTAAAGAATGTAAACTCTACCAACGTAAGTTTGAAAATTACCCTGTTGCGTAATTCAGCAGGGCCTAATCCTATATTCCCTACTTCAGGTTCCACCCTGATGGCAAGCGGTCAGTTTACCCTTCCTTATTCTTACCTGGGAATCACAAATGCCAACTTCTCCCAATACGAATTGCCGGAATTTCATAAATGGCGGGTGAATGCAGAGTGGTATATGCCAATTGGAAGGGGGCGTGGAGAGGACAAGAATAAACAGTTTATTTTGAAAGCGGCAGCCAAGTTTGGTTTTATCGGAAAATACAATCAGAAACTGGATGTTTCTCCGTTTGAAAGATTCCAATTGGGAGATGCCGGGTTGAGCAATACCCAGGCCTTATTGGGATATGATATTATTGCACAAAGAGGATATCCTATTTATTCGAGTTCGAATCCGAAGGTTAATCCGGAGGGAATTACCCCATCCGAATACTTTACCATCTTTAATAAATATACGGTTGAGCTAAGATATCCGTTTAGCCTGGCTGCCAGCAGCACCATTTATGGCCTTGCCTTTTTTGAGGCAGCCAACGGGTGGTATAGTTTTAAAGATTATAACCCGTTCCGGCTTAGGCGTGCTGCCGGTTTGGGAGCCAGGTTCTATCTGCCCATGTTTGGATTACTGGGATTTGATTATGGAATCGGTTTCGACCGGTATAACCAGTCTACGGGATTGAAAGGCGCCGCCAAATTTACATTCATGCTGGGCCAGGAGCCTGAATAGCCACAATTTCCTATCTTGTCGATATTCAATTGAAAAAATATGAAAAAGATTATCTCACTAACCTTAGGGTTGCTGTTTATGGTGATGGCAGTAGATGCCCAACGCTATGCGGTGATAGATTCCAAATTTATCCTGGAAAAAATTCCGGAATATAAAGATGCGCAAAAACGGCTGGACCAGTTTAGCCTCCTTTGGCAGCAGGAAATCGACCAAAAACAGGCGGCCCTGGATAAGATGTTTAAGGATTTTGATGCGGAAAAGATTATGCTCACCGATGAGTTGAAGCAAAAGAGAGAGGATGAATTGTATAACAAGGAGAAGGAGCTTCGCGATCTCCAGCGCAGGAGGTTTGGATTTGAAGGCGACCTTTTTAAAAAAAGGCAGGAGCTCATCAAACCCATTCAAGACCTGGTTTACAATGCAGTACAGCGGCTGGCTACGGAAAAACAGTACGATTTCATTCTTGATAAAAGTGAAGGAATTACCGTTATCTTTGCCGACCCAAAACTGGATAAGAGTGAAGATATCCTGCGAATCCTGGGTGTTAAATAATTGATAACAGGATTTTAGCAGGCAGCATTAAACCGGTTTTGAAAGACTTTATCTGAACTATATTATTAAACGAAAAAAAAGAAATGAAAAAATTTATCGTAGCGGGTATGCTGGCATTTGTTTCCTTTACGGTATCCGCACAACAAAAGGTTGGTTACATCAACCTGGATGAATTGATTGGCAGTATGCCTGAGGCCGATAAAGCTGATAAAGAATTGAAAGAGTACCAGGCTTCTCTCGCGCAGCAAGGGCAGGATATGATGGCCGATTTAACCGCCCGGGACAGCGCCTTTGTGAAAGACTCGGTGAAGCTTACAAACAGCATGAAGGAAATTAAACGGAATGAATTAATTGGCTTATACCAGAAAGTGCAAAACTGGAACCAACAAGCCCAGGATATGTATCAGGCAAAAGCACAACAATTGGTGGCTCCCATTCACGAAAAAGCACTGGAAACAGTTAAAGGCGTGGCCAAGGAAAGCGGCTACCAGTATGTACTGGAAGCATCTGCTGTAATTGTGGGCCCTCCGGGCGATGACCTGCTTCCTTTGGTAAAAAAGAAATTAGGAATTAAAGATACTCCGGCGGCTGCAACGCCAAAGAAGAATTAATATTCTTGCACTTTATTATAAAGCCACCTTACTCGGGTGGCTTTGTTATTTTTGTGATGCATGCAACCCATTGGTATTTTTGATAGCGGTTATGGCGGGCTTTCGGTAATGAAAGAAATTGTAAAATCATTACCGGAATACAATTTTATTTACCTCGGAGATAATGCCCGTGCCCCTTACGGTTCCCGTGATTTTGATTCTGTATTTGAATACACCTGGCAGGCAGTGCAATGGTTTTTCGAACAAGGGTGCCCGTTAGTTATCCTGGCCTGCAATACGGCCTCTGCCAAAGCATTGCGAACCATTCAACAAAAAAAACTGGTAGGGAAATTCGCCTCTAAAAGAGTACTGGGTGTAATCCGGCCCACTTCAGAAGTAATCGGTAATTATTCTTCCACCGGCCATGTAGGGGTGTTGGGTACCACAGGCACGGTGCAATCGCAATCCTACCTGTTGGAAATTCAAAAGTTCTTCCCCCATCTGGTGGTGAGCCAGGAGGCATGTCCCATGTGGGTACCGCTGGTTGAAAACGGGGAGGCTGATTCGGAAGGTGCCGGATATTTTATCAAAGAAAACCTGGATAATATCCTGGCGGCAGATGGAAAGATTGATACCCTCCTATTAGCCTGTACTCATTATCCACTCCTCGAACCCAGAATAAGAGCCTATATTCCCACCGCAGTTAAAATAGTATCGCAGGGTGCAATTGTTGCACAAAGCCTGGTAGATTATCTGGAACGCCATCCCGAAATTGCAAGCCGTTGCACTAAAATGGGGGGGCGGGAATTTTTTACCACCGGGGATATAAATGATTTTGACACACACGGGAGCTCATTTTTTGGGCATCCTATCCGTTCAAAAAAAGCTCATTTACCATAAATAGCTGATAATCAGAAATAGAAACGACAAAAAATAATTCCATTACCGATTAATTCTCAGTTTTGCTCCTTACCTTTGCCGTCCTTTCACAGAACAGCAGGGATGGTGACCTGTTGGCTAGAAATGAAATCAAATTTGTAAAAGGAAAAAAGCAGAATCATGCCAGGTAAAAAAAGAACGTATCAGCCCCATACCCGCCGCCGGAAAACCGTACATGGATTCCGTAAACGTATGCAGGATGCAAATGGCCGTAAGGTTTTGGCCAGCCGCCGTGCAAAGGGCCGTTATAAACTTACAATTTCCGACGAACACGGTTCAAAGAAGTAAACCGGATCGTAAGCGAATAATAATTTAGCCTTTGCCCACGCAAGGGCTATTTTTACATAAAGCCATTCCATTTGCAGGGGTTGCATAAATACAAGTTTGGAAAGGAAGAGAAACTGAAAAGCCGGAAAGGTATCCAACTGCTTTTTGCCTCCGGAAATAAGTTAAACCAATTCCCATTCCGGTGCCTTTGGCTCCGTGTGCCAGCCGATGAAGGCGTTCGATTAGCAGTATCCGTTAGCTCGCGGAATTTTAAAAAGGCAGTACACCGTAACCGGATTAAAAGACTGATGCGAGAGGCATACCGCCAACATAAATCAATCCTTTTCGAAAGGAAGGATTCTCGGGGGATTGCCTTTGTGATTATTTATACGGGCACGGAGATGCCGGTTTTTTCTCAGGTTGAAAAAGCAGTTAAAACATTATTGGAAAAGATTTCCGGATTTATAAATGAACCTCATTAGACAGATATTAATCTCTCCATTTGTGTTACTGATAAAATTTTACCAGTATGTCATTTCGCCGGTAATTGGTCCGAAGTGCAGGTTTACACCCACCTGCTCTAATTATGCCCTTGATGCATTTCGAAAGCATGGTTTGATTAAAGGATTTTGGCTTTCCATCAAACGCATCAGCCGTTGCCATCCCTGGGGAGGACATGGATATGACCCCGTTCCATAACTCCTTTCTTTCCCCTTATTAAATTTTTTCAAAGTTGAATTGGAGGGCTATAAAAATTTGAAATATTCGCGTTCCTGTTTTTAATTTCTTTCAGGATGTTCTATTCGCAGGAAAAAAGAAGCTGTTTCGATTTATCGAAACAGCTTCTTTCAAAATGTAAGAAATTCTTATTTTGCCGCAGCAAATCTTTCACTTACCTTATCCCAGTTAACCACATTCCAAACAGCCTTCAGGTAATCGGCTCTTTTATTCTGGTATTTCAGGTAATAAGCATGTTCCCATACATCCACTCCAAAAACAGGAGTGCCTTTTGTTTCAGCCACATCCATTAACGGGTTATCCTGGTTAGGGGTAGAGCTAATTTCCAGTTTACCGTCTTTTACGAGGAGCCAGGCCCAGCCGCTACCGAATCGGGTGGCACCTGCCTGGTTAAATTTTTCAACCAGTCCTTCGAGGGAACCAAATGCGCTATTTATGGCATCGGCAAGCTTACCACCGGGTTTCCCGCCTCCCTTTGGCGATAAACTATCCCAAAAGAAAGCATGGTTCCAGTGTCCGCCTCCGTTGTTGCGAACGGCAGCGCTAATGGTGCCGGCTTGTTTAACCAGTTCATCCAAAGATTTATTTTCGTTTGGGGTACCGGCAATCGCTTTATTCAGATTGTCCACATAGGCCTGGTGATGTTTATCATGATGTATGTGCATAGTTTCTTTATCGATATGAGGTTCCAATGCATCATAGGCATAGGGTAATGGAGCTAATGTAAATGCCATAGTTTCTTTTTTTATCGGGTTTAAAAATCGGTGTATTGTATATACAAATGTAAAGCCATAAAGTTTGAGCGGGAGCGGGATTTTCTGAAAAATATTGTTATCCGGACTATCTACGGGCCAAAAAAAATTGTTTCATCAACCAGGCGGCCTCATCAGCCAGTACACCACCCGAAATAATTGTTTTAGGGTGGAAAGGATGGGTAGTCCCCGTATATTTCCGGTAACTGTTCTTTTCATCCGGGGCGCCATAAACGATCCTTCCAATTTTACTCCAGTAAAGCGCCCCACAGCACATCAGGCAAGGCTCGATGGTTACATACAAGGTAGCATCGGTTAGGTACTTACTTCCCAAATGATTGAAGGCCGTAGTTAGGGCAAGTATTTCTGCATGTGCTGTGCTGTCGTTCAGCAACTCTACCTGGTTGTGTGCCCTGGCAATAATTTTATGGTTTTGCACCACCAGGGCCCCAATTGGTATTTCTTCTTTTTCAAAGGCCAATTTCGCCTCCGCAAGGGCCAACTGCATATATTGCTCATCCGTCATTTGGGCTGCGTAACTTTATATACAAATGTACGCATGAGTTATATTGACAGCCTGGTTTTAATGCGAAGTTTCTTTCAAACGAATGTTACCCTGCCGGTAACATTCCGTATCGAACAATTGAAGAAGCTGAAGGCAGCCATTAAAAAATATGAATCGCAAATTTTTGATGCGTTAGAATTCGATTTAAAAAAGAGTCCCGAAGAAACCTGGGTTACTGAAAATGGTTTTTTGCTTTCCGAAATAAACCACGCACTTAAGCATCTTAGCGGGTGGGTTTCCCCGCAACCGGTGCCTACCAATCGGCTCAATTTTCCAGGAAGAAGTTATGCAGTATCCGAACCCCTGGGGGTGGTATTAATTATTGGCCCCTGGAATTATCCGTTTCAGTTAATCCTTTGCCCGCTGGTAGCGGCCATAGCTGCCGGGAATTGTGTTGTATTGAAACCCTCTGAGTTTGCCACTGCATCAGAAAAACTCGTGCAAACGATTATCGCAGAGAATTTTTCATCCGATTATATACAGGTTATTACGGGCGATGGGAAAGAAGTGATCCCAGACATGATGAATCATTTCAGGTTTGATCATGTATTTTATACCGGCAGTACCCGCGTAGGCAAAACAATTTACCAAATGGCTGCAAAAGAACTGGTGCCAGTAACCCTTGAGCTGGGAGGAAAATCGCCGGTGGTGATTGATGCAGACGCAAATATAACGGTGGCGGCAAAACGCATTGCCATGGCCAAGTATTCGAATGCAGGCCAAATGTGTGTAGCGCCTGATTATGTCCTGGTTCACCAATCTGTAGTTCAAAAATTTTTGTATGCGTTGAAGCAAACTGTAATTGTTTTTTTTGGCAACGACCCTTCCCGGAGTTATGATTATGGGAAGATCATTAATCAAAACCACTTCCAACGGCTGTTACAATATTTGCAGTATGGAAATGTTTATAGTGGAGGCGGATACAGGGAGGCCGATCTTTATATAGAACCCGCTATATTGTATCCGGTTAATTTGGAAGATGCCTTTATGCAGGAGGAAATTTTTGGACCCCTGCTTCCGGTAATCAGTTATTCTACAGATGAGGAGGCATTGGCCATTATCCGAAGGAACGATCATCCGCTGGCTGCCTATGTATTTTCTTCGAACTCAAAGCGGCAGCAATTCTGGCTACAAAATATCCATTCCGGTGGTGCCTGTGTAAATACGGTCAGCCTTCATCTCACAAATCCCTCTCTCCCCTTTGGCGGGAGGGGAAACAGTGGTATTGGAAAGTACCACGGTAAATATGGTTTTGATACCTTTTCGCATCTCAAAGCCGTTCTGAAAATGCCTGCCTGGCCCGATCCCTCCATTCGTTACCCAACGTATAAAGGAAAATTGTTCTGGTTTAAAAAAATAATTGGCGGATGAGAATTAAGCAATCTATTTTAAAGTGGGTTTATCCGCTGATCATGCAGGCTTCAAAAAATTCTGCTGAAAAGGGGATACAGGTAAATTCAGATCAGATCCATGCTCCTGTTTCATTGTATGAAATTCGTGAAAAAGATATTCATGGTAAACCATTTTCTTTCAATGGGTTCAGAGGTAAGAAATTACTTATTATTAACACCGCTTCAGGTTGTGGGTTTACCGCCCAACTGGGTGAATTGCAGAAATTATACAGTATCCATAAGGATGTCCTCAATATGGTGGCTATCCCCAGTAATGATTTTAAAAACCAGGAAATGCTGGAAGCTGAAAAGATTGAACAATTTTGTCAGATGCAGTATGGGGTGTCGTTCCCGATTCTTCAAAAGAGCAATGTAGTTAAAGGCCCCAATCAGTCTTGCCTGTACCAATGGCTTTCTCATCCGGAAAAGAATGGTTGGAACAGGGTTGCTCCGGGATGGAATTTTTGGAAATACCTGGTTAGCGAAGAGGGAGATTTAATGGCCTCTTTCCCTTCGGGCATATCTCCCCGCAATAAAATTTTGATGGCAATGATCAGGAATCATTAAATTGATTAACAATTATGTTCGGCAAGGCAGAAATAGAAAAATATTTTATGGCAGAAAAATCTTCTGCTATGTGGCTGATGATAATTGCTGCCGTATTATTTGCAGGCGCCCTCGTATTTTGGATTGTGCAGAAGAATGATTTTTCAAAAGGGGCATTTTTCCCCTTTGTTATTTTATTGGTTGTGGCGCTTTCAACCGGCTATTCCAAGTACAGGCTGTCAGACAACCAGCGGAAAGCAATGGTTTATGCGTATGATATGAATCCTCCCCGATTGCAGCATGAAGAATTGCCCCGGCTGGAAAAGTTAAAACAGAACCTTTCCTGGCGCCTGGTGATTGAATTGGTTTTATTGGTAACAGGTTCAGTTTTCATTTTCCTTTATTACTATAAGGCAGGATCTGCTTTTTTGTTCGGATTGGGAACCGGCATAGCAATTGCCAGTCTTGTTGTACTTTCTGCCGATTATCTTGCCTCCCTTCGGATAATACAATACCTGGATGGAATCCGGGCAATGAAGATTTCCTGAATTACAAGGGGCATTTCTCGTGGTAGTTAATAATTTCAATCGGGGTTCTTTCGAACTGGTATCCGTTATAATGCAAGAGCATTTCATCGAGCACCGCATGAATATCTGGCGGGTTATGAAGCGTAACTAATTTATACCGGAAATCTTTAATGCCGGGCAGGCCCTTGAGATAGTTAGTATAATGCCTGCGCATTTCATTTACCCCTACAATCGGTCCTTTCCATGCAACTGATTTGTCGAGATGTTTTTTGCATACCTCCACTCTTTCTTCCAAAGTGGGCGGGGGAAGGGTTTCACCGGTTTGTAAAAAATGTTTTATCTCCCTGAAAATCCAGGGATAACCGATAGCGGCCCGGCCAATCATGATCCCATCAACTCCGTATCGTTTTTTATAATCAAGCGCCATCTGTGGGCTGTCAATATCGCCATTGCCAAAAACCGGTATTTTTATCCGGGGGTTGTTTTTTACTTTTCCAATTAAACTCCAATCGGCAACTCCTTTATATAACTGGCACCTCGTGCGGCCGTGGATGGTGATTGCCTTCACCCCAATATCCTGCAGACGTTCCGCTACTTCTTCAATATTTTTCGATTGGTCGTCCCAGCCGAGCCGGGTTTTAACCGTTACGGGAAGCGAGGTTCCATCTATTACCGCTTTGGTGAGTTTTACCATCAGGTCTATGTCTTTCAATACCCCGGCTCCTGCTCCTTTGCTCACAACTTTTTTTACTGGGCAACCAAAATTGATATCTACCAGGTCGGGGTTAACTGTCTCGCAAATCCTGGCGCTCATTTGCATGGCTTCCTCATCCCCCCCAAAGATCTGAATACCAAAGGGCCTTTCCTCTTCCTCAAAATCAAGTTTCTTCCGGCTTTTAATAGCGTCCCGGATAAGCCCTTCGCTACTGATGAATTCGCTGTACATCAGATCGGCGCCATTTATTTTACACAAGCTTCGGAACGGGGGATCGCTGACATCCTCCATGGGTGCAAGTAACAAGGGAAAAACGGGTAGTTGAATGGAACCTATCGAGGGCATAACAATGCGTTGTATATTGCGGCAGCAAATTTACAATTTTTGCTGTAAGGCAATGGAATACAGAAGCATTAAGGGATATAGCGGATGGACACAACTGGCCTTCCTGATGGTCTTTTTAGGGTCAGGATTTGTATTAACGGCTGTTATCCAAATGGTTATTGGGATGATGATGGTTCCGGAGGGCACCTCCTTTCAACAAGTACCCAAGCAGTTGGTTGAAGCAATGGCGAAACCGGAGAATGTGAACTATACCAGAGCAATCCAGCTTGTTGGTACTTTTTCTTTAATGTTTATCCCAGCCATTTTATTTAGCCTGTTGGTAAATGGGCCAAAAATTTGGTGGATGGGTTTCAATCATTACCTGAATGCAAGGCAGGTGTTCTTTGGATTTTTGTTGATATTTTTTGCCAATATCATGGCCTTGCCCATCACCGATTTCACCAAATCGGTGATAAGCCATTACCCTGCTCTCAACCACTATGCCGCCGGCCTGGAAGATGAGTATAATAAGCAGGTGGCAGTTTTAAGCAACCTGAAGGGGTGGGGAGAATATATTGTTGCCATTTTTATTATTGCATTTTTCCCTGCGCTGTTTGAAGAAATTTTCTTTCGGGGTGCATTGCAAAACCTGTTGGTTAAATGGTGGAAGAATGCCTTTTTGGGAATTTTGGTAACTGCCATTCTTTTTAGCCTGATTCATTTATCGGTTTATCTCTTTGTAAGCCGGCTTATCCTGGGTTTTATTTTGGGATTGATGTTTTATAAAACGAAAAACCTTTGGGTAAACATCATTGCTCATTTTTTGAATAATTTAATTGCCGTAACACAAATGTTTTATCTGGGCAAAGAAGGAAAAACGGTAGATGTCCATAAGATGGATCCCGATGTGACCTGGTGGGGTGGGGTCTTAGCATTTATTTTGATTTTATTTTTTACCCTGCTTCTCGATAAATATTCGCGAACCAATGTGGAACGGATTGCCCAAAGGGAATCCGAATTGTTGGATCAGGCTAAATCTCAACACCCTTTTTTAAATATTTAAACCCGTTTTACATTGGCATTTAACAAGGCAGTATTTCAAACCAGGGCATTAACGGCACTGGTATTTGTAGCTGTAATGCTTACGGGATTGCTATGGACATTTCCCTTATTTCTTTTGTTGTTTGGAATAATTGCCGGCGGATGCTGGTACGAGTTTGTAAAAATCATCTCATTAATTATTAAAGCCCCATCCAAAAAAATTGTTGCTGCCTTCCTGGTTATTTGCGGGCTTATATTAGTTTTAACGGGAGCTGTTGATTATTTCTCGCAACATTTTGGGCTGGGAGGGTTTGGCTGGGTATCCTGGATGATACTTATATCGTGGTTGGTTCTTCCCCTGCTTTCTCTATTTATTATTTCAGGCAGATATAAAAATTTACATGGGCATAAATACCTGTTTCTTTCCGGATTTGTGTATCTCTCTGTTCCGTTTGCATTACTTATGAACCTTCGGTTATTTGATGTGAGCGGAAACCTGCTGAATGTGCCAATTGGAAAAATTGTGGTTTGCGGAATGATTTTTTCTATCTGGATTAACGATACGATGGCTTACCTGGTGGGCTCTTTTTTGGGCCGCACTCAACTTTCTGCCATCTCGCCCAAAAAAACCTGGGAAGGAACCATTGGTGGAATTATCCTCTGTATCATTACCATATCACTGGCCGGGTACTTCATCCCAGTGGCTACCCATATCGCATGGCCACATTGGATAGCCATTTCGGCTATTGCCGCGGTGGCAGGTACCTTTGGCGATTTGTTGGAAAGCCGGTTAAAACGAACTGCAGAATTGAAAGACAGCGGGAGTTTTATGCCAGGGCATGGTGGGTTTCTCGATCGGTTCGACTCGCTCATTTTGGCCACACCCTTTGTTTGGGCCTATGTGAATCTTATGCTTTGAGATCCCCCCGAATCGCTTCCATTGTTGTATTTTCGCTCTTCAATTTTGCGCCATGACCATTCACCGGGAAGGATATAAGTCAATTGCGGTAGCCACCTTGTTATTTGGTGCGATTAACCTCATTATCTTCTGGTTTCTCCCAGCCCTACCCGTATGGATAAGCGCCGGAATCTTTATGATTACCCTGGCTGTTTTCCTGCTGATTATTTCGTTTTTCAGGATCCCATCGAGGAAACTTACAATTAATGATGACCAGATTATTGCTCCTGCCGATGGTAAAGTAGTGGTAATAGAAGAGGTTTTTGACACGGAGTATTTTAATGCAAAATGCCTGCAGATTTCTGTCTTCATGAGTCCGCTTAATGTGCATGTAAACCGCTGCCCGGTTGCTGGCGAGGTTATATACAACCAGTATCATAAAGGGAAATACCTGGTAGCCTGGCATCCCAAGTCATCTACCGAAAATGAACGGCACAGTTCGGTTATACAAAAAGGAAAATACCAGGTTTTAGTAAAACAAATTGCCGGCGCATTGGCCAAGCGCATTGTTAATTACCTGGAAGTTGGGCAAAAAGTTAACCAGTGTGAAGAGCTTGGTTTTATTAAGTTTGGCAGCAGGGTAGACCTGCTCCTTCCTCCGGATGTTAAAGTGAATGTACAGCTAAACCAGGTGGTACAGGGCGGGGTTTCGGTACTGGCTACCTTTTCCTGATTATTTAATGGTGGCTTCGCCAAAATAAGTGTGCAACGCCTGTGGCAGGTTGATTCCTTCTGCGGTTTGATTGTTTTCCAACAGGGCAGCCACAATTCTTGGCAGCGCCAAAGAGGATCCGTTGAGTGAGTGAAGCAGTTGTGTTTTTCCACCCTCCTCTTTATACCGGATCTTCATGCGGTTGGTTTGAAAGGTTTCAAAATTACTTACCGAACTTACCTCCAGCCATTTTTGTTGTGCTGCACTATACACTTCAAAATCGTAGGTAAGGGCAGAAGTAAAACCCATATCGCCACCGCATAAACGAAGTATGCGGTAGGGTAATTCCAGGAACTGCAACAGACGTTCAACATGCAGCACCATTTCATCGAGGGTGATATAACTTAAAGATGGCTCTGTAAGTTGAATAATTTCTACTTTATCGAATTGGTGAACACGGTTCAGGCCTCTTACATCGGCTCCAAAACTTCCCGCTTCCCTGCGAAAACACGGCGTGTAGGCTGTCATTTTTACCGGAAGGTCGGTGGCCTTCACTATTTCATCCCTGAAAATATTAGTTACCGGTACTTCTGCCGTAGGGATCATATAAAATCCATCCTCGGTAATATGATACATCTGACCTTCCTTATCGGGCAACTGACCGGTACCGTAGGCAGTGGCTTCGTTAACCATCAAGGGGGGAAGGTATTCGGTATAACCCGCAGAGGTATTATAATCCAGAAAGAACTGGATTAACGACCGTTGAAGTTTTGCGCCCTTGCCCTTATATAAGGGGAATCCACTTCCTGTAAGTTTGGATCCGGTTTCAAAATCAATCAGGTTGTATTTTTTTATCAGTTCCCAATGAGGAAGTGCATCTGAGGCCAGGTCGGGTTTTGTTCCTCCTTCACGCACCACCTGATTGTCGGCGGGCGTTTTTCCCGCCGGTACCGACTGGTGCGGCAGGTTTGGAAGTTGCAGCAACCTGCTGTTGAAAGTATGTTCTAATAACGAAAGCTTGTCTGCTTCAGCAGCCAGTTCTTTTTTCAATCCGGCCACCTCTTCCTTTTTGGCTTCCGCAGCGGCTTTTTCCCCCTTACCCATCAGCATACCGATTTCTTTCGAAATGCTGTTCAGGGAAGCTTGCAATTTTTCGGTTATCCCTTTTTGGAGCCGGATATTTTCATCATCCTGTAGTAACTCATCCACAAGCCCGGGTTGGGGAAAATTCCTCAGTCCAAGCCTTTCTTTTACTCGCTCGGGATCCTGCCGAAGGGTAGTAATCTGTAACATATAGCACTAAAAATGTGGGGCAAAGATAATCGTCAAAAACTGAATCCGTAATTTTGGGTATGCAACATGTTGAAGAAGATTTACAGGTGAGGTGGTTGAAACTCAGAATTAAACTAAAGGAAAAGTTTGATATTAAACCGGATATGAATGGGGTGCTGCTGTTAATTGGCGTTCAGGAATTAGGCCATGGCGCACAGAAATTTGATAAAGAACAGAAGCAGGATCTGATGCATATCGCCATTTGTACCCTGTTAACCGAAAGCGGGTATTACCGCAATGATGGGTTGGATGCGGATGGATGGCCCCATTTTACCCAACTCAAACCCCTGCCGGAGTATAACCTGGCTGAACAGGAAAATTTTTTGAAGGACCATGTCCTCCATTATTTTCAAAAAATTGGATTTTAGAGGCGGGTGTATTTTTTTCCCAAAGCAAAGTTCCTTTTCTTGGATTGCCGTTTCCCGGAAGATTATGTTTGAATAAGGAATAATCAAGACCACCAATAATTGAAATTGTTAAATTGTACCCATACTTTACCTCCTCTTGCCCGGTTAGCTTTTACTTGGTAGATTTGGCGGCATTTTAATTTATGAAAAAAATTCACACGTACATTTTGCTATCCTGCATCGGGTTGTTGATTGCCTTCAGCTCCCAGGCCCAGGAAAAGAAAGTAGAAACAAAATCCTCTAAAATCCAAAACTCCCAGGCGGAACCTTTGGCCGGTTTAAAAAAGGAACCCAAGAAGAAATTTCCGGTAGCACCGGTTGTGGACAATTCCATCCGGATAAAAATTACCACCGATTCAGGAATTATCATCGTGAAGCTTTACGATTCTACCCCATTGCATCGCGACAATTTTGTGAAATTGGTAAACGAACATTTTTACGACAGCCTGTTATTTCACCGCGTTATCCCTGCGTTTATGATTCAGGGTGGAGATCCTGGCAGCAAAAACGCCGGGCCCAATGAAATGTTGGGTAATGGCGGTGGAGACATGGAGCGGATCCCTGCCGAATTCAGGCCGGAGCTTATTCATAAAAAGGGGGCCTTAGCCGGTGCCCGGGATAATAACCCGGCAAAAGCCAGCAGCGCCTGCCAGTTTTATCTGGTAGAAGGACGCACATTTACCGACCAGGAATTAAACAATGTAGAACTCAGGAACGGAATAAAATACAGCCCCGAACAACGGGAAATTTATAAAACGGTTGGGGGTACTCCTTTTCTCGACGGAAACTACACAGTTTTTGGCGAAGTGGAATCTGGCCTCGATGTGATTTCAAAAATTTCGCATGCCCCCCGAAACCAATACGACCGGCCGCTGGTTGATATCCGGATGTACATGGAAATTATCAAATAAGCCCGCAGGGTTTTTTTATCTTGCACGCATAAAAAATCATACCAAATGAATTTTCCTGAAAACCTTCGTTACACCAAAGACCACGAATGGCTAAATCTGGACGGCGATATCGCTACCATTGGAATCACGGATTTTGCCCAAAGTGAATTGGGGGATATTGTTTTTGTTGATATTAACGCCGTTGGAAAAGCGCTTCATGCCGAAGAAATTTTTGGAACCGTAGAAGCGGTTAAAACGGTAAGCGATCTATTTTTACCGGTTGCCGGTACGGTTACAGAAGTTAATGCTAAACTGGAATCCAATCCCGAACTGGTAAACAGCGACCCCTATGGCGATGGCTGGATGGTGAAAATGAAAGTGGCTAACCCGGGCGATGTGGCCCAATTGATGGATGCTGCCGGATACCAGAAACTTGTGGGATAAAAGGCGAAATGCTTAGAAAATTTTCGAAAGACAGGAATTTTACGGACCGCAAATTATCGGCTGCTAAATTTTTACCGGGGATTATTTCCTTTGTGATTTTAGTGGTTCTTCTGGTTTTACCCGAAGACAGCTTTCCGCAGGATGAAGAATGGCTCCAGATCAGTTTTGCCGACAAGATCGCCCATTTCTTTATTTTTGGCATCACTACCTTTCTTTTATTATTGCCAATTGCCAATTCAGACCTTTATAAAAAATTTAAACGCCATTATTTTATCCGAATAGCCGTGTCCATGTGTATTTGGGGGATAACAACCGAGTTTATCCAGAAATTCTTTATCCCTTCCAGGAGTTTTGATCTGCTCGATTGGGCCGCGGATAGTTTTGGTATCCTTGTGGCTACGCTTTATACCTGGCGGTACCACCGGCGCTAATCCTTGTTAATTGCCCCTTTTCTAATTAAATTTGTTGATTAATTATAAGTTATAAATGGAATATAATACGACGAGAAATGACCTTCTGATGCGGGAATATGGCCGGCATATTCAGAAGATGGTGGATAAGCTGGTAAAAATTGAAGACCGGGAACTCAGACAGAAAAGCGCAAACGCTGTTATTGAATTGATGAGTTTCCTCAACCCCCAGCTTAAAAATATGGAAGATTATAAGCATAAGTTGTGGGACCATCTTTTTATAATCAGCGATTTTGAATTAGATGTTGACAGCCCATACCCAATCCCTTCTAAAGAAACCATCCGGGCAAAACCACAACACCTCAGTTATCCCAAAAGATATCCCAAATACAACCACTTGGGAAGAAACCTGGAGTCGGTAATAGAGAAGGCGCTTGCAGAAGAAAATCCGGAAAAACGCCAGGGATTTGCCAATATCATTGCCTATTATATGAAACTCACCTATAGTAACTGGCACAAGGAACTTGTACACGATGATGCCATTCAAAATGAACTCAGTACAATTACCAAGGGGCAACTGGAGTTCAACAACCGCCCTTTTGTGAAGCATCGTAACGAAATGCCCGAACGGGATGATTATGGTTCGGGGGGAAGAGACCGGTACAAACGTAACTTCAGCCGCAATAATGGAGGAAACCGGGGTGGCTCTAACCGGAATAATAACCGGAATTTTAAAAAACGGTATTAATTCTTTCCGGCAATAAATTTTATTCCCCTGATGTATAATCGCATCAGGGTTTTTTATTTACGTTTGCGGAATAACACAGGAGCGGAAAATCATGGCAGTATTTGAGGTAAGAGGCGGAAATAAATTATCGGGTGAAATTACCCCGCAGGGAGCAAAGAATGAAGCCCTGCAGGTTATAAGTGCCGTCCTGCTAACAGAAGGAGAAGTTACAATCCATAATATCCCTGATATAATTGATGTAAATCTGTTAATTGAACTCTTGCAGGAAATGAACGTAAAGGTGACCCGGGTTGACCGGCATACTGCCGTTTTTAGGGCCGACGAAGTGAACGTGGAATACCTGAACAGTACCGATTACCATAAAAAAAGTGGGCGCCTGCGCGGCTCCGTAATGCTTGCAGGTCCGCTTCTCGCCCGGTTCCAGCGGGCTTATCTTCCCAAACCGGGAGGCGATAAGATTGGCCGCCGAAGACTCGATACCCACATCAACGGGTTTCAAAAACTGGGTGCAGGGTTTAATTACGAAAGTGAATCGGGCTTTTTCAAAATATTTACGGAGGAATTGAAGGGTGCCGATATGTTACTGGATGAGCCCAGCGTAACCGGTACGGCCAATATTTTAATGGCGGCTGTGCTCGCAAAAGGACAAACCCGTATATATAATGCCGCCTGCGAGCCATATATCCAGCAATTATGCAGGATGCTAACGCAAATGGGTGCACGCATTTCTGGAATTGGAAGTAACCTGTTGGTAATAGAGGGTGTAGCTCATTTGAATGGCACCCGGCATACCATCCTACCCGATATGATTGAAGTGGGTAGTTTTATTGGTCTTGCCGCTCTTACTCAAAGCGCCATTACCATTAAAAATGCGGGCGTGGAACACCTCGGTATTATTCCGGAAAAATTTCAGCAACTGGGTATTAAAATGGAATTTTCAGGAGATGATATCCATATCCCTGCGCAAGATTCCTATACAGTTTCCAAGTATATTGATGGAGCCATCCTGAGTGTTTACGACCATCCCTGGCCGGGTTTCACCCCCGATCTGCTGAGTATTGTGCTGGTAACCGCCATCCAGGCAAATGGCAGTGTGCTCATCCATCAAAAAATGTTTGAAAGCAGGCTTTTCTTTGTTGATAAGCTGATAGAGATGGGGGCGCAAATCATCTTATGCGATCCGCACCGGGCCGTTGTAATTGGGTTGGAGCGGGAACAACAACTCCGCGGGATAACCATGAGCAGCCCAGACATCAGGGCAGGCGTGGCATTACTAATTGCAGCTCTTAGTGCAAAAGGAAAAAGTACCATTCAGAATATTGAACAGATCGACAGAGGCTACCAGTTTATTGATGAACGATTAAGAAAACTGGGCGCCGATATTGTACGCAAAGATTAATCATGGATTCGATTCACCAGAAAATACTCATTATTACCGCACCTTCCGGCGCCGGAAAAACTTCCATCACGCATTACCTGATGAAGGTATTTCCGGTGCTGATGTTCTCGGTATCTGCAGCTACGCGTAAACGTAGAGAGAATGAAACTGATGGGGTAGATTACCATTTTATCCCGGAGGAAGAATTCAAACATAAAATTCAACAAAAAGAATTTGCCGAATGGGAAATGGTTTATGAAGGGAAATATTATGGCACGTTGAAATCGGAATTAAAAAGAATCTGGGCTTTACATAAAGTCCCGGTTCTGGATATTGACGTAAAGGGGGCTCTTCATATCCGCCAGCAATACCCCGAAAATGTCCTTAGTATTTTCGTTCAGCCACCCTCCGTAGAGGCGTTAAAGGAAAGACTCATGGGGCGGGGTACCGAAACCACCGAATCGTTGAATGCCCGCATTAATAAAGCCACCTATGAATTGTCTTTTCATGATCATTTCGACCGGGTAGTGGTGAACGACTCCCTGGAAAAGGCATGCCGCGAGGCCGAACAAATGGTTAGAGAATTCCTTAATAATTAGCCATCTTTCCTGTTTTTCTTATTTTTAAGGTATGGATTGGCCGGTGCTTATTTCAATATTTGTTTCAATTCTGCTGGTAGCTTTTTTTTCGGGGCTCGAATCGGCCTTCCTTTCGGTGAACAAACTATCCATTCAGTTAAATAAAAAGCAGGGGATTGCCAGTGGCAAAACCTGGGATGCGTTTAAAGAAAATCCAACCCGGTTTATAGGGATGCTCCTGGTGGCAGCAAACCTGGTTATTATCCTATATGGGTTAATGGTGGGAAACCTGTTGTTTCCTATTTGGAAGTGGATCGAGTCGCAATTGCCGTTATCATTGAACAGCTATGTAAAGTTTCTTAAAATCCTGGTTGAAACCGTTATTTCTTTTTCCATCCTTTTATTTGTTGAATTTGCAAGCAGAGCCTGGTTTAGGGCGAAAAGTAATCAAATGCTGCGCTCTGGCGTGGTTACCAATTTTGCCTTGTTGTTTTATAACCTTTTCTCTTCTACGTCTGCCGGGTTTATCAGTATTTGCGAATGGATATTGAAATATATTTTCAATGTAAAGGTGTACGAAAACAGGCCGGCCTTTAGCAAGGTAGATCTGGAAAATTATTTTCAGCAAAGCAAAAACCCGGATGAAGAAGAAAGCTCGGAGCTTAATAAGGAGTTATTCGAGAATGCACTTTCATTGAAAGATGTCCGCCTTCGCGAATGCCTTGTACCCCGGAAAGAAATTGTAAGTGTAAATATCAACCTTCCTATTTCAGAAGCAAGGAAGAAGTTTATAGATACCAAATTAAGTAAACTGGTGGTTTATGAAAATAATATTGATAGCATTCTGGGATATGTACATCAGTTAGACCTTTTTCGTCATCCTCAAACGATAAAGGAAATCATGAAGCCCATCCCGGTTGTTCCCGAAAGTATGCTGGCAACCGACCTCATGAGCCGGTTCGGTACAGAGCGGAAAAGTATTGCCTGGGTGATTGATGAGTTTGGCGGAACAGCCGGAATTGTTACCATGGAAGACCTGCTGGAAGAAATCTTTGGTGAAATTGAAGATGAGTATGATGAGGCGGCCAAGCTGGTGGAACAGCAAGTTTCAAATGGCGAATTTCTATTTAGTGGACGCTTAGAGTTAGATTACCTCAGCGAAAAATATCATTTACCATTCCATAACGAAGGGGGGGCAGAAACGCTTTCGGGGTTTATTATTCAAAGCAACGGCTCCATCCCACGGAAAAAAGAAAGGATCATTATTGATAATTTTGAAATTGAAGTGATGGATGTTACGGACACCCGGATTGAACTTGTAAAGTTTAAACT
>Ga0208826_1001002_pt1 | contig 25690 bp, 27 predicted proteins | sample AD_UKC115_MetaG_FD_184451 | JGI IMG/M metagenome (GOLD analysis project Ga0208826, IMG submission 184451) | Active sludge microbial communities of municipal wastewater-treating anaerobic digesters from Hong Kong - AD_UKC115_MetaG (SPAdes)... | ecosystem: Engineered > Bioreactor > Anaerobic >...
GGCGGAAACCCTCGGTTGCGACCGGATTTCCGTTTTCGACGTCGGCGTCCGCGACGGCCTGCTCGAAAGCCTGCTTCAGGAAGGAATTCCTCCCGCCGGCGGCATCTTTGCTTCGCTTCTCGGCGGTGCCGGCAGCGTCGGCTCCGAATAACCGTGTCTTTCGCTTTTTTAAAGACGCCCCGGTAAAAACCGCGGGCGTCTTTTTATAACGTTAGATTGTAGAGGTTTACGACGGCGTTCCAGGTGCTCTTGTCGAGGCTGCCGTCGTGATACAGCGTCTTTGCCCGGAACTGAATATAAAGGAACGCCTCGGTTGTGGGACCGGCGTTGATCCCATCCGGAACGATGCCGGCGAACCGCTCAAATTTCCGGCCGATGCTGAGCAGCATGACCTGCGCGAACCAGACGCTGAGGCCGCTGTTCCCCGGTGGAGTCAGGTCGAGCTCGTCGTTGCGGAAGCCGACGATGGTCTTTGCCGGCCCGCCGCAGGAGGCCCTCACCCCGTATTTTTGGATGATGCCGGCCCAGGTTTGGTAATCCACCTCCCCGGTGGGATCAAGGCCGTTGTTGCGTTGGTAACGGGAGACCGCGCCCGCCGTTTCCGGGCCGAAGATGCCGTCCGGAATGACCGCCGGGGGAAGATCGCTCTCCTCCTGCAGCAGGGTACGGAGATAACTCTGCACCTCCGCTACGTTGGGGTCGTAGCTATTCATCCCCGGCTTCCCCCGTTTCTTTCAGGTCGTAGCCGGGATAGCGGCCGGCCGGCTTTCCCACGTCCGTCTCCCTGAAATATTTCTGCGGCACGTTCTCCATGATGCCGGTGTAGATGGCATAGACCGCATCCCAGGTTTTATCATCGACGATGCCGTTTGGCGTAAGGCCTGCAAGTCTTTGAAGCCCGATCACCTGATCCCGTACGGCCTTGTCATACTCGCCCGCCGCCTCCACCGGCCCGATCTCCTGATAAAATGCCGCGATCATGTTGATATAAAACCTCAGAAGAAGAACCTTTCTCCCCTTCTGGCCGAGATAGATCGCCTTGGGGTACTGCTTCGGAATATCCGAGAGCAGGATGCCCTCTCCATACAGATCGGTCAGCCGTTTGACGGAGGCGTGGATGCGGCAGATCCGATACCAGGTCTCCGGCCCGACGACTCCGTCCGGCGTCAGGTCAAAGATCCGCTGGAACTGCCGAACTGCCTGCTCCGTATGGTCGTCGAAAACGCCGCTGACCGGGTCGATGAGCGGGATGGTCGGATAATTCTGCCCGATCCGGTTGAGGCAGCACTGAAGCGATTCCACCTCCTGGCCGCTGTCCCCCGGCTCCAGCCGGCAGTCCGGACCGACCTCGCCGCACTCCGGCACCGCCGCATTTTCGATGGCGATATCCTCCCCGCAGTAATACTGAAGGATCTGTTGGGGCCGATACCCTTCGTTGGCCAGCGTCACCGTTCCCCACGGGGGCAGCCCGCTGCACGCGGCACTGCAGGGCTCCCGGCTGCCGGCTTTCACGATATATTCCCGAAACGCCTCGTCGACGATTCGGCTGATTCCGGCATAGTAGTTCCGGTCCCGGATGAACTTCCGGTCGTACTCCGCGGTGGAGGTGACGTCGAAGCCGTAACCCCGGCTCCGGTACCACCCCGAACAGACCCGGCTGAGGGCGAAGGTCGTCAGCGCCCAGATGTTGGCGCGGAGGGCGTTTTCCGGCCAAGTGGGATAGAGCGCCGTACTGGCGATATTTTTGAGATAATCCGAAAAGGGAATCGTCAGGTTCCCGGCGTTCTCATCCGGCGCGCCGAGGTGGATGGTGATGAATTCCGGAACCACGACGTACATTTCAGTCACTCGTCCTCACCTCCGGCGATGTTCCGGGCCTCTCCTCCGGAAGCGGCACCATCTCGATCTCCACAAGCGACGTCTCTCCGCCGAAGATATCCACCTCTCGGTTCACCACCGGATAATAGTGGGGTGCCCAGGCGTTGACAAAGCAGGTGGTATAGGGCATCTCCCTGCTCGGCACTGTGGTCGCCTCCTCGCTGATCGTCCTGATCGTTAGTTCCTGGGTTTTCCCTTCCTCGTTTGTCGTCTGAAGACTAAGCAGCTCTTTTTTCCCGGAAATATCTTTATATACCGCGACTTCCGAATCCTCCAGCGGAATCGTCTTATCTCCGACATAGGTTCTTACAATGAGGTGCCCTTCGCCCGTGAGATTGTCCTGGGTAGGCAGGATATCTTTCAGGAGCGGGTTGCTTCCGTTTATTCCTGGGGGAAGCCCCGGCCCGTACCGTTGCGTATACTCCTCCGGAGAAGTCCCGGGAACCGGGGCTGTGGAAGGGGTCTCCGGCTGTGCAGTCGCTTCCGGTGCAGGCGCTGCCAGGTAATCGGCCGCCGGCCTGGGCTCAGATTCAGCAGGCTGAAGCTCGGGCTCATGGCTTTCTTTTGGTTCAGGCATCCGTCTGGCGTAACAACGCTCCATCTCTTTTATGTATTGTTCCATCATGCCCGCAAAATTTGCAGATTTTTCGCCCATGGGACCGCCTCCGTTTCTGAAAATACTATGAGCGGGCATAAAAAAATATCCCTTCCCGGAAAACCGAAAAGGGATATGTATGCGTTTGCTTATTTGTTGCCGCTGAAGAGCCGCATCAGATCGTCGTCCAGAAAGCTCGGCTCCTGCTCTTTGGCGGAGGAATCTTCGTCTCCGAAATTGAAGTTGACGAAATCCGGAACTTTTCTGCTGCCCGGCACATCGTCGAAACCGGTGGCGATGACGGTGATGGACATCTCGTCGCTCATGGCCGGATCGAGCGCGACACCGAAGATCAGGTTGACATCCGGGCTGGCGGCATCGTGCACCATCGTGGTGGCGGTGTCGATCTCCTCGAGGCCGATGTCCGGCGAGGCGGTGATATTGACGATGACGCGGTGCGCGCCTTCGATGGAGGTCTCGAGCAGCGGGCTGGAAATGGCCTCCTTGGTGGCTTTCTCCGCCTTATCCTCCCCTTTGGAATGGCCAAGGCCCATGTGGGCGACGCCGGCATCCCGCATGATGGCGCAGATATCGGAGAAATCCAGGTTGATGAGCCCGGTGACGTTGATCAGGTCGCTGATGCTCTGCACGCCTTGGCGCAGCACGTCGTCCGCGGCGGAGAAGGCGTTGAGCAGGGTAATTTTATTCTCGGAGACGGCCTTGAGCCTCTCGTTCGGGATGACGATCAGGGAATCTACGTGCTCGCGGAACGCGACGATGCCGCTCTCGGCCTGCTCCATGCGGTGCTTGCCTTCGAAGGCAAAGGGCTTCGTCACGATGCCGATCGTGAGCGCGCCCATATCGCGGGCCGTCTCGGCGATGATCGGCGCGGCTCCGGTGCCGGTGCCGCCGCCCATGCCGGCCGTGACAAAGACCATCTGCGCGCCTTTGAGGGCGGAGGCGATCTCATCCTTGCTCTCCTCTCCGGCCCTCTGGCCGATGGAAGGATCGCCGCCCGCGCCGCGGCCTCTGGTCAGCTTTTCGCCGATGGCGATCTTCTGCGTCGCCTTGGAGGACTGAAGCGCCTGCTTGTCCGTATTGACTGAAACGAATTCCACGCTTTCGATGCCGCTGTCGACCATGTGATTGACGGCGTTTCCGCCGCCTCCGCCGACCCCGATCACCTTTATCGAAACGACTCTCCCGGTGTCGCTGTCCATATCAAAACTATTCAGCATCCTGTTAACAACCTCCGTCCGGTTTTTAACTTCCGCGGGAATCTCTCCCTTTTATAAAAATAGGATAACATTTTATGGGAGAGGTTGCAAGAGGGAATCCCGGTGTTTTTATGTATTTTTATTCTTCTTCGTCATCTGCGCCGTTTTGCGGCGAATTGCTCTCGAGCATGTCCATCGGAGAGACGGTCATGGCCTTGGTCATGACCTTTCCCGACTCCGAGGCGTCGAGCTGGAAATAGCCCGTCTTTTCGAGACGCTCGCGGACCACTTCGTCGACAAACTGCAGCTTGTAATCCAGTTCCAGCTCGTTGCCGAGCTTAACATACACGCGGTCCTGATAGATCATCACGATGTCCAGTGTGTCGCTGAGATCCAGAAATCCGTAATCCGTCATACCAAGATTGTCCATATCGGCGGAGATCTCCTGCAGCAGCGAAAGCTTTTTGAGATCCGCGTCGCTCTGAGCCACGGTGCCGATACCGCGGACGGTGATCAGGTCGTCGCCTGCGCTCTCAAGATTGCGTTCCAGCACCTTTCCCGTCGTGCTGATCAGCGTATAGCCGTCGGCCTCTTCCAGATAGGCGAACGGCACGGCCTCCGTAATTTCGAGCACGATTTCGTTCGGATATTTCTTTCTGACGGCAGCGGTCTCTATGTAATTGTAGACGGAGGCGATCTTGTCTCCGGCCGATTCCCCGTCGATGCTGAAAAGAGCCTCCCCTTTTTTGATCCCGCTGGTGGCGATCACTTCCTCCGCGTCGTAGCGCGTCAGGCCCTCAACGGAGATATTCTGTACGACAAAGAGCGTGGTCACGCAGTAATAGGCCGCCGCGCCGCCGATCAGCAGGGCCAGAAACACATAAAACACCTTGAGGCTTTTGCCGCTTCCGCGGCGGAGGGGCTTCTTTTTCGGCGCGGTAGCCGGACGTTTCGGCGGAACTTTCCGCCCGGCAGAGGCACCCGCTCCCGGTTTTGTCCGCTTTTTGGCGGCCGTCCGCGCCGCGGGGGGATTCGCCGCAGCTCCGGACGGTTTCTGCGGAGCGGCGGCAGGCTCTTGTGCATGATTCGGTTTTTCAATTTGAATGACGCGGTATTTCATGCTCCGTCTCTCCGTGTTTTTTATAATGTGCTCAAGCTGATGCTTGAGCCGTTTTTATGAGCGAATTGTGCTCAGCATTTCCTCGATGATGCGGTCGTTCGCATCGGCGGCGGCGAGCTTGCCGGCGTTGCGGCCGAGTTCGGCCAATTTTTCCGGATTGTCGGTCAGCATCCGGACGGTCTCGATCAGCTTTTCTCCGGTCAGATCCTTCTCCTCGATCACGACGGCGGCGCCGTGGCTCTGCAGTACCATCGCATTGTAATATTGATGGTTTTCCGCGACATTCGGCGAAGGGATCAGGATCGAGGCGCGGCCCGCGGCTTCAAGTTCCGCCAGCGTCATCGCCCCGCAGCGCGAAATCACGAGGTCGGCCGCGGCGAGGCAGCGCGCCATGTCGTCGATATACTCGCGGATGATCAGATCCGGATGCTCGTCCGGCTCGATGCCCTTGCCGCGGAGCAGCTCCTTATAGTAATCCGGGCCGTAATGCTTGCCGGAGCCGTGAATGTGGACGAAATTGCGTTCTTTGAGATGCCAGGCGATCAGCTCCGAGATCGCCTCGTTGAGCCGCATGGCCCCGAGGCTCCCGCCGAAAGAGAGAATGCAGACCCGGTCGCCGACGCCGTAATGGGCGCGGGCGGCTTTGCGGTCCGCCGTAAAGATCTCCTCCCGAACCGGGTTGCCGGTGACGACGTACTGTTTGCCCGCCGGCAGGTGATCCTTGCTCTCCGGAACGTCGAGCAGAATCTTGTCGACATACTTTGCCAGCAGTTTGGTTGTCACGCCGGGCAGGGCGTTGCTCTCCATGGCGATGGTCCGGTACCCCATCAGCGCCGCCTTGCGCAGCACGGGGCCGCTGACATAGCCGCCCATGCCCATCACAAGATCGGGCTCAAATCCGGTGAGGATCTGTTTCGCGCGGGAGGAGCTGCCGGCAAGATACCAGACGGCCCGGAGGTTGTTTCTGAGGTTGCGCAGGTTGAGCTGCCGCTGGATGCCGAGCACCCGGATCGGCGCGAAGCGGTAGCCGGCTTTCTGCACGATGCCGGCCTCCATGCCGTCCGGATTTCCGGCAAACAGGATCTCCGCATCCGGGTAGAGCTTTTTAAAACGGTTTGCGACGGCAATGGCCGGATTGATGTGGCCGGCGGTGCCTCCGCAGGCAAACAGGATCTTCATGACAGGCTCCTTTTCAGGAAAGGCGGCAAACTGCCGCCCGGATTTTGAAAGAAATGGGATTCCCGCGTCCGCTCCTCCGGGAAAAGCGCATTGGGCGCCCATACGGGGCCGGATGCCTTCCCGCAGACGGTCTTTTGGAAAGGGGCGCCGCCCTCCGCCGTGCCTTCAGGTGCGGAAATTATTGGGGCCGGGGCGTCACTGTTTTTCCAGCGTGGAGGTGCGGGAGACGGACAAAATCACGCCCATCTCGCCGAGAAGCATCAGCAGCGCCGTGCCTCCCGAGGAGAAAAACGGCAGAGAGATGCCGGTATTCGGGATGGAGTTGGTGACGACGGCGATATTGAGCGCCGCCTGGATACCGACGTGGAAAGTGCAGCCCGCCGCCAGCAGCGAGCCGAAGCGATCGGTGGAGCGCACCGCGATAATAAAGCCGCGCCAGACCAGCAGCGCAAACAGGATCACGATGATCGTGGCGCCGATGAAGCCCAGCTCCTCGCAGACGACAGCGAAGATGAAGTCGTTCTGCGGCTCCGGGATGTAGAGGTATTTCTGTTTTGAGTTGCCGAGCCCCGTTCCCCAGAGGCCGCCGGAACCGATGGCGATCAGAGACTGAATGGTCTGGTAGCCGCTTCCGGAGTAGTCGAGGTACGGATCCTGCCACATCTCGACACGGGTTTGGGCGTATTCCAGCAGGTTCGGCGTAAAGACGACGACCGCCAGCCCGGCGACGCCGACGCCCGCAATCAGCGCGAACCAGCGCCAGTTGGTGCCGCCGAACCACATCATCATGATGCCGAGCATGCCGATCAGGATCGTGCCGGAGACGTGCGGCTCCAGAATCATCAGCACGGCGACGAGGCCAAGGCAGACGGCAAACGGCAAAACGCCGTACTGAAAGGTCTTCATGCGGTCGGCGTTCTGCGCGGCAAAGTGCGCAAACAGCACAATGATCGCGAATTTTGCGATCTCGGACGGCTGAAAGCTGAAAGTACCGATGTAGAGCCAGCGGGAGAATCCGGACTGATCCCGGACGAACAGCACCGCGATCAGCAGGAAGATGGTGACGGCAAAAAGCAGCAGGGAGTATTTCTGCAGGATCTTGAAATTGATCCGGGTGCCGATAAACAGCATCGCCACGACGCCGACGACCGCGAAGAAAAGCTGGCGCTTAATGTAAAGAAAGCTGTCACCGTCGTTGTAATAGGCGTAGGCATAGCTCGCCGAAAAAAGCATCACAAGGCCGAATGTCAGCAGGATCAAAACCAGGATCAGAAAGGTTGCGTCGATCGGGCCGCGCTGCTTTCTGCGCACGAAGAATCGTTCCTTCGCCGCCGCGACCGGGATAAAACTCTGCAAATCAATGGTGATCGGTTTCATAGTCGCCTTTCCACTCGTTTCAAAATCAGAGCGCTTTTATCGCGAGGACGGAGAGCGCCGCACCGAGGAGCTGCACAACCGAGAATACAATGACGATTTTCCACTCGCTCCACCCGCACATCTCAAAATGGTGGTGGATCGGCGCCATCTTGAAGATGCGCCGGTGGGTCAGCTTGTAGTGGGCAATCTGAAGGATATCGGAGAGCGTCTCCAGCACATAGACGATGCCGGCGAAGACCAGAATGACCGGATTGTTGAGGCCGAAGGCCAGCGTCGAGACCATGCCGCCGAGGAACAGGGATCCGGTATCGCCCATAAAGACCTTCGCCGGATGGTGGTTCCAGAAAAAGAAGCCGATGCAGCCGCCCGCGAGGGCCGCCGCCATATAATTCACGCCGGTGTAGGAGAGCAGCGTGCTCATCACCATGAAGCCGCAGGCGCTGAGGAAGGTCACCGCGCTGCACAGGCCGTCGATGCCGTCGGTCAGGTTGACCGCGTTGACGGTGCCCACGATCACAAAGACCGCAAAGGGATAATAGAAGACTCCGAGATCCATCTGCCCGAAGAACGGGATCGGCACGGCGGTGGAAAGCGTACCGGTCATGGAAACCCCGACGAGATATGCCGCGGCAAGCAGGATCTGCCCCGTGAGCTTCTGCCCCGCCGAAAGGCCGAGGTTGCGCTTTTTGACCACCTTGATGTAATCATCCATGAAGCCGAGGAAAGCGAATCCCAGCGCCATCAGCAGCCCCGCGGAAAAGCGGACCTTCTCCGCCGAGCCGGCATCCTTAATCAGAAAAAATCCGGTGACGCAGGCAAGCGCCGTACCCATGATGAACATCAGGCCGCCCATCGTGGGCGTGCCCTCTTTATTTTTATGCCAGCTCGGTCCGATATCCAGGATGGTCTGGCCGAAATTGAGCTTGTGAAGCAGCGGGATGAGCCATTTCCCGGAAACTGCCGTAACGACAAAGGCGATAAACGCGATCAGCGCTGTCTGCATGAAGGATTCCCCCGATCAGTTTCTTCAGTCTTCCATGGTGAGGAGCTCGGTGATATCTTCAAATTTCATGCCGCGGCTGGCCTTCATCCAGATCACGTCGCCGGGGCGGGCTTTCTCCCGCAGCAGGGCAGCCAGCGGCTCCTTTTCCTCTTCATAATATACTTCCGCCATACCCGCGTCCCGCGCGCCCTGCGCGATCAGCCCCGCGAGCGTCCCCTGGCAAAAAAGCAGGTCCGCGGCCGCGGCGGCTTCCCTGCCGGCCTCGAGGTGGCAACTCTCCGCCACCGCGCCGAGCTCGAGCATGTCGCCCAGCACGGCGATCTTCCGCCCGCGGCACGGCATCTCCGATAGAGTCTTCATCGCGGCCCGGACGGATTCGGGATTCGCGTTGTAGCAGTCCTCGACGATGCGGATGCCCTTCCAGTCGATCATCTTCTGGCGCATGCCGGTCGCCTGAAACTCCGCGAGCGCCTCTGCCGCCCGCTCCGGCTCAACGCCGACGGCGACTCCGGCCGCCCATCCCGCCAGCGCATTGCTGACGTTGTGGATGCCGATGCACGGGATCACCGCGTGCCAGCGGCCCTCCTTCGTCACGATGGTGAAAGAGGTGCTGTCCTCAGAGGAGACGATTTCTTCCGCAAAAATATCGGCGGCGGGGTCCTCCGTGGAATAGAAAAGCGTATGGAACTGCGGGAAGCAGAGCCCCCGCAGCAGGTCGTTGTCGCGGTTCAGCAAGAGCGTCCCGCCGGGACGGAGCCCTTCCAGAATCTCAAGCTTCGCCTTGAGGATATTCTCCCGGGAACCGAGATTTTCGATGTGGCAGGTACCGATGCAGGTGATGATTGCGACGTCCGGTTTTGCCGGGACCGTCAGCTCGCGGATTTCCCCCGGCCAAACCATGCCGAATTCGAGCACCATGGCCTCGTAGCTCTCATCGAGCTCCAGCAGGGTTTTCGGCACGCCGACCTCGTTGTTGAGGTTGTTTTCGGTTTTGAGCGTCTTATAGGTGCTTTTGACGACTGCGGAAACCATTTCGCGCGTCGTGGTCTTGCCGACGCTGCCGGTCACGGCGATGACTCTGGGATGAAAACGGCTCCGGTGCAGCCCGGCGATATCGAGAAACGCCTGCCGGGTCGTTTTGACAAATAGAAGCCGGTCGGTGCCGTAATCGCCCTCCTGCTGCACAACGGCAAAGGCGGCCCCGTTCTCCATGGCTTTTTTCACGAAGGCGTGGCCGTCGAATTGTTTACCGCAGAGCGCGACAAACAGGGAACCGGGCTGCACATCCCGGGAATCGGTGCAGATATCGGTGATCTCGATATCCGGGATCTCCGTTTTGCACGCCGCATGCGCTGCGGCGGCGATCTCTCTGAGTTTCAGCGGAAGCATACCGCTCTCCCCTTTCTCATTCAGCGGAGGTTTCGGGGTCCGGCGACGGATCGGAGCCGGCAGGTTCCTCGGAGGATACCGGTGCCGCAAATCCTGCGGATCCGGAATCCATCTTTGCCAGAAGATCCTTCACGATCACCCGTTCGTCGAAATAGACGGTGCCGTAGTCGAGCACCTGATAATCCTCGTGCCCTTTCCCAGCCAATAATAGGATATCACCCGGACGCGAATTTTCCAAGGCCCATTTGATGGCTTTGTAGCGGTCCGGCTCCACAAAGTGCGGCGTTTGAGTATCTTTGATGCCCTCGAGCGCCTCGTCGATGATCTCCTGAGGCTGCTCGTTGCGCGGATTATCGCTCGTCAGGATGAAGAAATCCGAGTGGTCGGCGACGATCTTCGCCATTTTAGGCCGTTTTGTCTTGTCCCGCTGGCCCGCGCAGCCGAAGAGGGTGACGAGACGGCTCTCCCCTTTGTAGGCGCAGATGGATTCCAGAATCTTTTCGAGCGCGTCCGGGTCGTGGGCGTAGTCGCAGATCACGGTGAAATCCCGGCCGGTGGGAATCACTTCCGCGCGGCCGCTGACACCCGCGCTGCCGTTGAGCGCCTCCACCGTCTGATCGAAGGGAATCCCGGCGTTCAGCGCGGCGCAGGCCGCCAGCATCGAATTCATCACGGAAAAATCGCCCGGCATGGCGAAGTTGATCCGGCCGATGAGACCGTTCCCGACCAGCATATACTTGCAGCCGGAGGCGGAGAGACGAATCTCATGGGCGGTGAAATCCGCCTCGTCGTTCTCAATGGAGACGGTCGTGACGGGGCACGGCACGGAGGCGGCAAGCCTTCTGCCGTATTCGTCGTCGATGCAGACGACGGCTTTGTCGCAGAGGCCGAACAGCAGGCTCTTGGCGGCAAAATAATTTTCCATCGTGCCGTGGTAATCCAGATGATCCTGCGTCAGATTGGTGAAAACGGCCGTTTCAAAGCGGCAGCCCTCCACCCGGTGCTGGTCGAGCGCGTGTGAGGAGACCTCCATCACGCAATACTCGCAGCCCGCATCCACCATGCGGCGAAACAGAATGTGCAGCTCGGCGGGATCCGGCGTGGTGTGTTTCGCCGGCAGCTCCATGTCGCCGATCTCGTTGTGGATCGTGCCGATAAGGCCGGTCTTTTTTCCGGCGGATTCGAGGATATGTTTAATCAGATACGTGATCGTCGTCTTGCCGTTGGTGCCGGTGACGCCGATGAGCCGGAGCTTATCCGCCGGCCGGCCGTTGATGTTGGCGCAGAGAACCGCATAGGCCGCGCGGGCATCCTCCACCAGCACCTGATTCGCAAGGCCGGTGTCCCGCTCGGCGACGATCCAGCTGGCGCCAAGGCGTTTCGCGGCGCGGGCATACTCGTGCCCGTCCACGGCACCGCCCTTGATGCAGACAAAAACGGAACCCGGCTCCACCAGTCTGGAATCACAGGTGACCGCTTTGATCTCCATATCCTGGATCGTTCCCGTATAGTTTACGTCCCTCAGCAATTCGGATAACAGCAAGGGATCACCTCCAACGATCTCGATTAATCTGCTTCGGAGTTTTCTTCGCCGGCTGTGCCGACGGTGAACGCCACCTCCACGACGCTATCCGGATAGACCATGGTGCCGGCCTCCGGGAACTGGGAGTAGGCGGTCTGATTGAGAGCCGTCTCGCTGACGCCGGTAAGCTTCAGCTTGAGGCCCGCGCCGATGATGGCGTTATTTGCATCTGTGACGCTCATCCCGAGGACGTTCGGTACTTCCACCTGGCCCGGGATGACGCTCTCTTCCGTGTAAAGATAGACCGTGCCGCCCGCATCCATCTGCGCTCCGGCCTCCGGAACCTGTTTGACGACCGTGGTCCCCTCGCCGACGACGGAGCAACTGTACCCTTTTTGACGAAGGGTATCCATCGCGTCGTGCACGAGATATTCTTCCACATACGGAACCTTGCCGTCCATCAGCGCGAGCTCTTCCTCCGTATAGACCGGCTCGATGCCCATGTAGGGCAGGATATCCGCGAGCATCGCTCCAACGACCGGGGCCGCCACGACGGAACCGTACGGGTTTTCCATCTGCGCTTCATCCAGAAGCATCAGGATGACGATCTGCGGATCGTCGATCGGCGCGACTGCAAGGAAGGAGGAGACATATCTTTCAACGCCGTTCTCCGTTTGCTGGTCAAGCTTTTCGGAGGTTCCGGTCTTGCCGCCGATGCGGTAGCCGGGGACCTTTGCCGAGCGGCCGGAACCCGATTCGACGACGCCTGCAAGCAGCTCGCGGACGGTTGCCGAGGTCTTTTCGGAGATGACCTGCCGAAGCATCGTCGGCTCGGTCTCGGAGATCACGGTGCCGTCGGAGGAGAGTACCTCCGAAACGACATAGGGCTGATACAGGTAGCCGCCGTTGACCGCCGCGCAGACCGCCGTGACGAGTTGGATCGGCGTGATCTTGAAGGTCTGGCCGAAGGAGCAGGAGGCGAGGTTGATCTCGGTCATGGTATCCGGATCATAAAAGATGCCGGTGCCCTCGCCGGGCAGGTCGACGCCGGTCTCTTCCGTCAGACCGAACGCTTCAAAGTATTTGCAGAAGTTTTCCACGCCGAGGCGCAGGCCGATGGTGATAAACGCCGGGTTGCAGGAATTCCGGACCGCTTCGGCGAGCGTCTGCTGGCCGTGGCCGCCTGCCTTCCAGCAGGAGATCCTGCGGTCCGCCACTTGTATGGATCCGCCGCAGAAGAACGTATCGTTGAGGGTGGTGGTATTGGTATCCAGCGCGGCCGAGAGGGTGATGATCTTGAAAACAGATCCCGGCTCGTAGGCGTCGGAGATTGCCTTGTTTCTCCACTGGGTGAACTGGGCTTCGGCCTTGGCATCCTTTTTGGCTTCGTCCGTGGTCTGGCTGTCGACGTTCGCCTGTGCGTCCGCAGAGATATCCAGCGGGTTGTTCGGGTCGAAATCGCCCTTCGTCGACATGGCAAGAATGGCCCCGGTCTTTGCGTTCATCACGATGCAGGTGCCGCGCTGCTGGACGCTGTGCTCCTTGACCGCGATCTCCAGATTCTTTTCCACAAAGTGCTGGATGCCCTCGTCGATGGTCAGCCGGATACTGTTGCCGTCCTCGGAGGCGTACATCTCTTCGTAATCGTAAGGCATCTCCGTGCCCCATGCATTTTTTGCGGAGACGACCTTACCGGAAACGCCGCTCAGAACCTTGTCGTAGTAGGACTCGATCCCGTAGGCGCCGGAGTTATCCGAGTTGGTAAAGCCGAGCAGGTCGGAGGCGAAGTTGTCGTAGGGATAATAACGCTTGTTGTCCTCCTCGAGATAGATGGCGGTGATGCCGTTGTCCGCGGCAAACTGGGTGACCTGCTCCGCCAGCGGGCGGTCGATGTTTTTCTTGACCGTCTCGTAGTACGTATTGCGCTCGCATTTGGCGCGGACATACTCCGCGCTGACCCCCAGCATGTTGGAAAGGCCGCTGACGATCAGTTCCTTCTCCGTATCATTGGAAATATCCACCGGAGAAATGCAGACCGTCCATGCCGTGGAGCTGATGGCGAGGATATTGCCGCTCGCGTCGTAGATGGTGCCGCGGGTGGCGGAGAGTTCGGTGACCTTGAGCTGCTGCTTCGCCGCCTGCGCTTGGTATTCCTCGGCACTCACGATCTGTAGGCTGAAAAGCCGGAAGATCAGGCTGCCGAAACCGATCAGCGTGACGGCGGCGGCTATGGCAAGGATCCTTTTTCTGGTGACGGCTGTGGGCGCTTTGTTCATGTTTCCTCCCGGTTGATAAGGGAAAACGGAGATCGTATCCGCATCCCTAATTATGAAGACAGCGCCGTCTTCCGCGAAGCGGCCAAAACGGCGCTACTGTTTATCGTATTAAGTCAGAACGGATTGTATTCCTCAAACAGCGCGGTGAAGCTCCCCCAGAGCGTACCGAGCCAGCCGAGCCCCTTCTCGTCGGCAACCACGATATGATCCTCCGAGGTCAAGTTGACATACTGAACCTGACTCGATTCGATCTTGGAGAGGCCGAGGTCGCTTTCGGCGGTCTCCTCAAGCGTCTTGATCGAGGAGGCGGCCTCCAATTCTCCGGACAGCCGGATATATTCGGCGTTGAGCACGGTGAGCTTCTGCTGATAGCCGTTGGCCTCCTCGGTGAGCTCCGTGAGCACCACGCGGCTGTAGATCATCGTGACGCAGGCTGCGAGCACCGCGACGACAAGCATGATCGTCTTGTAGGAGAGAAGCTGCTGGGGCTTGCGGCGGTTCTTTACGAGGCGCAGAGTCCTTCTGCGGAGATCCTGCTCCGTCTCCCCCACGGTTTTTCCCGCAAAGGTATTGAGGTCATACGCTGCTTCTGCTGCCAAGACAAACCCTCCTCTTTTTTCAGAGCTTTTCTATCACGCGGAGCTTTGCGCTCCTGCTGCGCCGGTTCTCCTCCTGCTCGGATTCTCCGGCCTCGACGGGTTTTTTCGTAATTAGTTTTCCCCTTGGAACCCGGCCGCAGACACAGACCGGAAATTCCGGCGGGCAGATGCAGCCTCTGGCATAATCGGCAAAGTGCTGCTTCACCATGCGGTCCTCGAGTGAGTGGAAGGTGATGATGGCGAATCTGCCTCCGGGAGCCAGACGATCGAATGCGCCGTCCAGGGCCTTTTCCAGGCAGTCCAGCTCACCGTTCACCGCGATGCGGATGGCCTGAAACGTCTTGCGGGCAGGATGTCCGTTCTCCCCGCGCCTTGCGGCGGCGGGATAGGCGCCGCTCACGATCTCCGCAAGCTCGGCCGTTGTCTCGATGGGTTTCTGTTCCCTCGCCTTCAGAATGGCGTTTACGATGCGCGGCGTGAACCGTTCCTCGCCGTAGTCGTAGAGAATCTTTGCGAGCTCGGCGCCGGAATAGCCGTTAACCAGCTCCGCCGCCGTCATCCCGCTCTGGCTCATCCGCATATCGAGCGGCGCGTCGGCGTGGTAGGAAAACCCTCTGGCGGCGTCGTCAAACTGGTGGCTGGATACTCCCAAATCCAACAGGATGCCGTCCACGCAGTCGATGCCGAGGCGATCCAGCACCTCCGGAATGTCTGCAAAATCGGCCTGTACAACCTGTGCGCCCGGATACGGGGCGAGGCGTCCGGAGGCGGCCTTGACGGCGTCGGGGTCCTTGTCGAGGCCGATCAGCCGGCCGGTGGAGAGACGCTTTGCGATCTCGGAGGCGTGGCCTGCGCCGCCGACCGTTCCGTCGACGTAGATGCCGTCCTCCCGGATATTTAAAAGCTCCAATACTTCGTTTAAAAGAACCGGAACGTGGCCGAACGCTTCCTCCGCCATCAGAAGCCCACCTCATCCATCGCGTCTGCGATGTAGTCGGAGGTCAATGCGTCGCGGCGGCCTTCCCATTTGTCACGGTCCCAGATCTCGACGTGATCGTTCGCACCGATGACGGAGACGTCCTTTTCGAGTTCCGCATAGCTGCGGAGCGGGGCGGAGACGAGAACGCGGCCCTGCTTGTCCGGCGTGACCTGTGTGGCGCTTGCAAACATGAACCGCTTGAGATCCCTTGCCTTCGCGGTGGGGAGCGCGGCGATCTTGGCGGAGAGCGATTCCCATGCCTCCAGCGAATAGGCCGCTACACAACCGTCGAGCCCGCGGGTCAGGATGAAATCGGCGCCGAGCGCATCCCGGAGTTTGGTGGGGATGCTGACGCGGCCTTTTTCGTCGAGGCTGTATGTGTATTCTCCGATGAACACCGGCATCCCTCCCCTTTCCGATTTTTGTGAAAATTTTGGGGAAAGCTACCCACGATTCCCCACCATTTCCCATTACAAGTTATATTATAATGACTTTGCCTGAAATTGCAAGCCTTTTGGGAAAAAAGTGGGCGCAAAAAACCGGCTTTTTCGGGCTAAACGCTCTCTCCCTCCGCCGGGGGCCGAAAAACGAGCCGGCACCGCTGTGGAAGGCAAAAAACAGGCCCCGAAAACGGGGCCTGAGGCTGGCGGCGGCGTGGGCAAAAGCTATCGAACGCAGGAAATGCAGATTGCCCGGGCGGCCGGCTTTGCTTCTCTTCAAAACCGGCCGTTTGCCCGGAACGGGCGAAAAAACAAGTTCCGTTTCCCGGATCAGAAAGTGATTTTCGGCGCGGACAGGGGCTCCGAGCCCAGCGGAGTATGGGAACCGGCAGGCTCTCCGGCAAAACAAAAAAGCACCGCAGGCGGAGAGATTCCGCTGCGGTGCTTAATTCTATGGATATTCCGATTCCGGATGCTGCCGGAGAAGCGGCCCTTCCGCGCCGAAGGTGCAGACGGCGCTTCCGTGCTCAAAGAGGGCACGGTTTTGGAAACGGCGGTTCCGGAGACGGATCAGCCCTGCGGGGACTGCGGTTTCTGCTGTGCCTGGCGGAAGGCGGCGCGGGTATTCCTGACCTCCACGACGGCGCCGTTCAGGGTCTCCTCGGTGTTCTTGAGGATATTGTCGACGAAATCCTTGGCGGCCTGGCGCATCTCGCGGCTCTGCTGCTGCGCCTGCTGGGAGATCTCCTGCGCCTTGGATTTGCTGAGGCGGACGATCTCCTCCTCCTCGACCATGCTCGCGGCGCGTTTCTCGGCGCGGCCGATGATGGCCTCGGCTTCCTTTTTGGCGGCATTGACGATCTCGGTGCGGTCCGCGACGATGGACTGCGCCTGGCGGATCTCCGTCGGCATATTGAGACGGATCTCGTCCAAAAGTTCGCGCACTTTATCGGCGTCGACCACACATCTGCCGCCGGTCAACGGGAGCGACCAGGAACGGTCTATCAGTTCATCCAGCTGGTCCAAAGTTTCCTCGATACTCATAAAACGACCTCCATCCGTTATTCTTCCTGAATTTGCTTCCCCTGCAGACGGACGCGAATCTCCTCCCGGATCTTCTCCGGAACGAACGGGGAGATATCCCCGCCGAGCGAGGCGATCTGCCGCACAAGGCTCGAGCTCAGATACATGTTCTCCGCATTCGTGGTCAGAAACAAGGTGTCCGCATCCGGCAAAAGCTTTTTATTGGCAAGCGCCATCTGGAATTCGTACTCGAAATCCGAAACGGCGCGCAGGCCCTTTACGATGGCGGCGGCGCCGTGCTCACGGCAGTAATCCACGAGCAGTCCGCCGTAGCTGTCGACCTTTACATTCGGGAGGTCCTCAACCACCCGGCGGATCATGTCGCAGCGCTCCTCCGCAGTGAATACGCAGCGCTTGTCCGGATTGGTCACCACCAGAATGATGACCTCGTCGAACAGGGCCGCGGCCCGGTGAACAATATCCAGATGTCCATAGGTGACCGGGTCAAAGCTGCCCGGGCAGACGGCAATTTTCATACGATACCTCGCTGTGGAAGCGCTTTTCCCCCGCGTCTCCGGTTCCTTTTTTGGGTATCCGTCCCGCATTCCGCGTTTCGAGATCTTCGGGGCTCCCGTCGGGAGATCTTCTCCTCCGCTTCGGGAATCCCTCAAAAGTCTTCCCAACCGGCGGCCGGCCGGTCAGATCCCGGGCTCCCTGCGGAACTGGACGACCTTCGTCCGGCCGTAGCGGTATTCCTTATAAAAATGCAGGCTGCCGGCAGATTCCGGCAGATCGCTGCGCTTGGAAATCTCACAGAAGACAATGCCGCCCGGCTTCACCAGCGGCTCCACCTTCGGTAGCAGCGCCGGGACGGCCTCATCCGCATAGGGCGGATCGAGAAAGACGATGTCGAACGTCTCCTTCGCGCCGGCCAGATAGCTCTGCACATCCGTCTGATGGACGTAGGATTTCCCGGAAAGGCCGCAGTTCGCAAGATTCTCTTTGATGCAGGCGACGGCCTCTTTTGCGTTATCGACAAAGACGGCCTTCTTCGCGCCCCGGGAAAGCGCCTCGATGCCGAGCTGACCGGAGCCGGCAAACAGATCGAGCACCTCCGCCTCTTCCAGCAAAAACTGAATGGCGGAAAATACGCCCTCCTTGACTTTTTCGGCCGTCGGCCGGGTGGTATCCTGTCCTTCCGGTGCGGTCAGGCGTTTGCCTTTCGCAAGTCCGGTAATTACTCTCATATTCTCACGCTCCGTATTCCCTATTATCGTTTGTTTTCCGGGGAATGTCAAGATCAGGAACCGCTCCCGGTAAAATCCGGTCAGGCTTCCTCATTCAGGAAGCGGCGCAGTTCCTCCGCGGCGGGCTTCGTCATACCCTCCACCCCGGCAAGCTCCTCCACGGAAGCCTCCCGCATCGCCTTGATGGTCTTAAAATGCTGCATCAGGGCCCGCGCGCGCTTCTCGCCGATGCCCTTTACCTTCGTCAGAGACAGGGCGAAGGAGGTCTTGCTGTGCTTCGCGCGGCTGTACCCGACGGAGTAGCGGTGCACCTCGTCCTGGACGGCGGTGACGAACGCAAACACGCTGCGCACCGCAGAGATCGCAATTTCGCCGCCGTCCTCCGCAATCGCGCGGGTGCGGTGGCGGTCGTCCTTGACCATGCCGAAGACCGGCACCTCGATGCCCATGCCGCGGAGCAGCGGTTTGATCGCCCCGACGTGGCCCTTGCCTCCGTCGAGCAGGATCAGATCCGGCAGCCGGCCGAAACCTGTGCCGCTCTCCTTCTCCGCAAAATACCGCTCGAACCGCCGCCGAAGCATCTCAGCCATGCAGGCGTAGTCATCCGGTGCCTGTGCCTCTTTGATTGCGAATTTGCGGTAGCCGCTGCGCTTCGGGCGGGCATTCTCATAGACGACCATGCCGCCGACGACCGTCTCCGCGCCGAAGTTGGAGATATCGTAGGCCTCGATGACCTCCGGGGCCTTCTCCATGCCGAGCAGGCGCGCCAGCTCGTCGAGGACGGCGACATCCTTCCCGGTGACCGCGCTTTCGTGGGAGAGCTGCTCCGCCGCGTTGTTGTAGGCCATATCGGCGGTCTTCTTCTGATCGCCCTTCTGCGGCACGGTGATCGTCACTTTTTTGCCGCGCTTTTCGGAGAGCCACCTCGCCAGCAGCTCCCGGTCCTCGCAGTCCTCGTGGAGGGCAATCTGCGGCGGGATATCCTCTTTTTCGAGATAGTAGCTCCGGAGGAATTCGGCGACGGAAGCCGGGTCTGTGCCCAACTCCTTCATCGTGTAAATGTCCCTGTCCACCAGACGGCCGCCGCGGAATTTGAGCACGACGGCGCAGGTATCCTCCCCGCTTTTGGCGAGTGCGGCGACATCCTGCTCCTCCACCTTGGAGAAAACGACCTTCTGCCGCTCGGTGATGCGCTCGATGGCGTGGATTCTGTCGCGCAGAACGGCTGCGCGCTCATATTCCTCGTTTTCCGCGCAGGCCTCCATGCGCTCGGTCAGCTTTGCAATCGAGGAAGCGCTGCCGCCCTTAATGAAATCCAGCGCCTGATCCAGCACCTCGGCGTACTCTTCCTCCGATATTCTGCCCCGGCAGACGCCCATGCATTGCTTGATATAATAATTTAAGCAGGGTCGGCTTTTGCGGAACTCCTGCGGAAATTTCTTGCTGCAGGTCGGCAACATGAAGGCCTTGTTCGCCTCGGCAACCGTCTGCCGCACGACGAAGGAGCTCATGTACGGCCCGAGGTAGGTGGCGCCGTCGTCCGCCTTCTGCAGAACGCCGGTCAGCCGGCTGTACGGCCCGGGGGAGATCCGGACATAGCTGTAGCCCTTGTCGTCCTTGAGCAGGATGTTGTATTTCGGCGCATACTGCTTGATCAGGGAGCACTCAAGGACCAGCGCCTCGAATTCGCTGTCCGTGACGATATAGTCGAAATCCCAGACGTGCTCGACCATCTTGTAGACTTTCGGCAGGTGTTTCTCCACGTTGCGGAAATAGCTGGTGACGCGGTTTTTCAGCTTCTTCGCCTTGCCTACATAAATCACCTTGCCGCTCTTTTCATGCATGATATAGACGCCCGGTTCCAGCGGCAGGGTATGCGTTTTTTCCCGCAGATACGGCAGACGCGGGTTATCCATCGGCCGGACGCCTCCTTTCGTTTCTATAAGAAAAAACGCCGCAAATATTGCTATCTGCGGCGCTGATTTTCATGATCGGTCAGTCAGAGAAACCGGATTGAACAAGTTTGACAAGGCCCTCCACTGCGGCCTGCTCATCAGCGCCGTCGGCAATAATCTTGATCTCGGTGCCACCGACAATCCCAAGGGACAATACGCCCAGCAGGGATTTCGCGTTGACTCTGCGCTCTTCTTTTTCGACCCATATGGAGGATTTATACTCGTTGGCTTTCTGAATGAAGAAAGTCGCGGGGCGGGCGTGAAGGCCGACCTGATTCTGAACTTTTACTTCGCTCGAAAACATAATAATTCTCCTTATATCGCATAAAAAGTTTCTTTTAGATATTATAGCATTCCGGGGAAAAGATGCAACGGATTGCAGGAATTTTTCCCAAAATCCCCTATGCGGAGCGGTCCCGGACGACGGAGTTTGTGCATTATCGCAACAAACCTTTCACCACAATCAACAGGTTATACAGTACCGGTACGAAAATGGAAGGGATCAGATTTGCGGTTTTGATCTTCGGCCCGAAGAGGAAATTGATTCCGATGCACAGCACGATGGTGTAGCCGACCATCGAAATCTGCGGCAGCAGCTCCGGGAAGCGGTCGAAAAAGCCTGAGAGCGACGATGCAAACAGCGAGACCGCACCCTGATAGATCAGCACCGGAACCGCCGCGCCCAGCACGCCCGCCCCCATCGTGGAGGCGAGGATCAGGGCGGTGATGCCATCCAGCACACTCTTGACATACAGGACGCTGCTGTCGCCGGAGAGACCGTCGTTGAGCGCGCCGATGATCGCCATCGAGCCGACGCAGAAGATGATGGAGGCGTTGACGAATCCTCCGGCGAATCCCTCCGCCTTCACGCGGTGCTCAACCCAGACGCCGAGTGCGTTCATCCGGTCGTCGATCCGCAGCAATTCCCCGCAGAAGGTGCCTAAAACGAGCGAGATGAGCAACAGCATACCGCCGGAATCGGAGAGCGAGCCGTCCTCCGCGGCGGTGAACATATTCGCGATCACGCCGTTGAGCCCTATGATGAGCACGGCGATGCCCTCCACCTTGAAAATGGAGTCCTTGAGCGATTCACGAATCCCCTTATGAAACAAGAGGCCGGCCAGCCCTCCCAAAACGACTGCCAGCGCGTTGACGATAGTTCCCGTCACAGCATTCCCGTCCCTTTACTTTTTATGTGTTTCCTCCAGCAGATCGGGTCTTCTCTCGGCGGTGATCTCAAGCGATCTCCGATGTCGCCAAGCCGCAATCTCCTCGTGATTCCCGGAAAGCAGTACCTCAGGAACCGCTTTGTTGTGCCATTCCTGCGGCCTCGTGTATTGCGGGTATTCGAGCAGGCCGGCGTAGTGGCTCTCCTCTTCAAAGCAGGTGTCCTCGGAGAGCACGCCGTCGCAGAGCCTTGCCACCGCATCGGTGAGCACGAGCGCCGCAAGCTCTCCGCCGGTGATCACGAAGTCGCCGATCGAGATCTCCTCGTCGACAATCTCCTCCAAAATGCGCTCGTCCACGCCCTCATAATGGCCGCAGAGCAGCAGAAGATTGTCGTAATCGCGGGAGAGCGCAATCGCTTTTTGCTGCGTGAGCACTGCCCCTTTCGGGGAGAGATAGATGGTGTGCGGCTTTGAGCACAGCTCTCCGCAGACATGCTCATAGCACCGGAAAATCGGATCGGCGCGCAGGATCATGCCGCTTCCGCCGCCGTAGGGCGCGTCGTCCACCTTCTGATGCTTTTCCTCCGAATACTCCCGGATGTTGTGGCAGTACGCTTCAAAAAATCCGGCGCGCCTCGCACGGCCAAGGATACTGGAATCCAGTACCGCCTCGCACATCTCCGGAAACAGCGTCATGATGTCAATCCGCATCGTCGAATAGTCCTTTCATCGGAAAAATCCGAAGCACGCCGTTTGTAAGATCCACCTCGCCGATGATCTCCGGGATCGCCGGAATCCAGGTCTCGGTGCCGTCCGGCGCCTTTACGCAGTAGACGTCGTTTGCGCCGGTCCGGGCGACCTCCTTGAGAATTCCAAAGCAATGCCCGGGGTCGTCCTGATCCACGACGGAGAGGCCCTCCAGATCCTGGATGAAATAGTCGCCCTCCCCCATCGGGATGTCGTCCCGGTGCATATAGACAACCTGCCCGCGGAGCCTGACGGCCTCCTCGGGCGTGTCGATCCCTTTCCACTTGATCAGGTAAATGTTCTTATGCGGCTTGACGTCCTCAACTTCGTACTTCACGTTTCCATGGTCGAGATACATGAATTTCGCATCGTCAAGGTCACCGTCGTCGCACCACGGGTAGAGGCGGAAATAGCCCCGGACGCCGTGAATCGTGACGATCTCTCCGACTTCAAGAAATTCCTTTCGCATAGCTTCCGAATCCTTTTCTTCTTTGCAGAATGCCCTCATCCTGAAGATGGGGGCATTCCGATTGGTTTATTCAATCGTTACGACGGCCTTTTTGCCGCAGCGGTTTGCGGCAGTGCGCATCAGCGTGCGGATGGCGCGGGCGATTTTGCCCTGGCGGCCGATCACTCTGCCCATATCGGAGGCGGCAACATGGAGGTGAAAGACCTCGTTGCCTTCCTCATCCGGCTGTTCGTCGACACTGACGCTGACGGCGTCCTTATCCTCGACCAGCCCGCGGGCAATCGTCGCAAGCAATTCTTCCATATTGATTTCGGACATCAGAGAACTCCTTCAATCTTCAGGAGAGCTTTGACCGTGTCGGTCGGCTGGGCGCCGCTGGAAATCCACTGACGGATCTTCTCTTCGTCGACCTTGATGACGGACGGCTCTTTGGTAGGATCATAATAGCCAAGCTCTTCGATAAAGCGGCCGTCGCGCGGATAACGGGAATCTGCGACAACGATGCGGTAGAAAGGACTCTTCTTGGCGCCCATACGGCGCAGTCTGATTTTGACGGACATTTGTTTTTCCTCCTATAACTGACATTGCATGCATCATTTTATTCAAGGCACCATGGCCTATGAAACAAGTTAAAAGGGCATTCCGCCACCCACCGGCGGCATTCCTCCGCCCATCGGGGGCATTCCGCCGCCGCCCTGCATCTGCGAAAGCATCTGGCGCATCTTCCGGCCCTGTTTGCCGCTACCGGAAAGCTGCTTCATCATCTTCTGCATCTGCTCGAACTGCCGGAGAAGCCGGTTGACATCCTCCACCTTCGTGCCGCTGCCCGCCGCGATACGCTTTTTGCGCGAGGCGTTGATGACGGACGGCTTCCGGCGCTCGCGGTACGTCATGGAATTGATGATGGCCTCCGTCCGGACGATCTGTTTTTCGCCCTCGGCGGCCTCCTCGTCGGTCATTTTTTTCTTTGCGCCGGGGAACATCGAGAGCAGCTGCTCAAAGGAACCCATCTTGCGAACCTGCTTCATCTGCTCAAGCAGGTCGTCGAGACCGAAGCTGTTTTCGCCGAGCTTTTTCGCAAGCTGCTCGGCCTGCTTCGCGTCGTACTGCTCCTCGGCCTTTTCAATCAGCGTCAGCACATCGCCCATGCCGAGGATCCTCGAGGCCATCCGGTCCGGATGGAACGGTTCAAGATCCGTGAGCTTCTCGCCGGTGCCGGTGAATTTGATCGGCCTGCCGGTGACCGCGCGGACCGAGAGCGCCGCGCCGCCTCTGGTGTCGCCGTCGAGCTTGGTCAGGATGGTACCGGTGATGCCGAGTTTCTCGTCGAAGGTGGACGCCACGTTAACGGCGTCCTGGCCGGTCATGGCATCGACGACGAGCAGAATCTCCTCCGGGTGCAGCTCCTGCTTGAGGCGGAGCAGCTCGTCCATCAGCTTTTCGTCGATATGGAGGCGGCCGGCCGTATCGAGGATCACGACGTCGTTGCCGTAATCCTTCGCGTGGGCAACGGCCTTTTTCGCAATCTCAATCGGATCACCCTGCCCCATCTCAAAGACCGGGACATCCGCCTGCCTGCCCACCACCTGCAGCTGCTCGATCGCGGCCGGGCGGTAGACGTCGCAGGCGACGAGCAGCGGCCTTCTGCCGCCTTTTTTAAAATAGACGGCCAGTTTGCCGGAATGGGTGGTTTTACCGGAACCCTGAAGTCCGACCATCATGATGACGGTCGGGATCCTGCTCGAAAAATTGATTCTCGCGCCATTTTGGTCTCCCATCAGGGAGATCAGTTCCTCATGGACGATCTTGATGACGTGCTGGGCGGGCGTCAGGCTCTCGAGCACTTCGGCGCCGACCGCGCGCTCCGTCACCTTCGCGACGAAATCCTTCGCGACCTTATAGTTGACATCGGCCTCGAGCAGCGCAAGCCGGACTTCCCGCATCGCTGCCTTGACGTCGGCCTCGCTGAGTTTGCCTTTATTCTTCAGCTTTTTGAATACCGCGCTGAGCTTTTCGGATAATCCTTCAAATGCCATTCGCTGCCTCCGTCAGTCGTTGAGATGTTCCGCGACCTCGACGATTTTCGCGGTGTGCTTGTTGATCTCCCGGATCGTGGCGCCGCGGAGGCTCTCGCTGTCGATCTGCCTCGCTTCGCCGATGATCTGATCGAGACCGCTCTGGATCACGCGAAAGCGCTTGACCAGGCCGAGCCGTTCCTCCATATCAAGCAGGATCGCTTCCGCGCGCTTGATCGAATCGCGGACGCCCTGGCGGGTGATGCCAAGGTGCTCGGAAATTTCCGCCAAAGAAAGGTCGTCATTATAATAGTAATCAATGACCTCCTGCTGCTTTTCCGTCAGAATATCCCCGTAAAAATCGAAAAGCACCGTGATATTCATATCCTTCGCCATGGCCCGCGCCTCCTTTTGTAAAGCATTTTACTTTACAATTTGAAACCTTGTTAATTATATAAGAAAAACGCCCGTGTGTCAAGCGTTTCACGGACGTTTTTATCGGCTTTTTCCGTAGATTTTCGGCTTATTCCAATCCAAAGTACCGGATGAAGTTGTCGCTGAGGATCATGCGGTTCTCCTCCTCCGAAAGGCCGAGGGCAAAGAAGCGCGTGAGCTCCTCCCGGTGGTCCCACATCGGGAAGTCGGTGCCCCAAAAGAAGCTTTCAATCCCGTAGCGGTCAAAAAACTGATAGGCCGTCTTCCGGTCGAGCAAAAACAGGGAACTGGAAATGTCGAAGACGATGCTGCCCGGACGGTAAGTCTCGAGGTTGTCCCACCAGACGCCGTAGCTGCCGAAATGCGCGCCGATGACTTTGAGCCCGGGCACCCGGTCGATTACGAAAGCCATGCGTTTCGGGTCGGAATAGGGCCGCTTGTCGTCGCCGAGATGGATCAGCAGAAACAGGCCGTTGTCGCGGACGGCCTCAAACATCGGCAAGGCCGCATCGTCGTCGATATAAAACTGCTGGAAATCCGGATGTAGCTTAATCCCGCGGAGCCCCAGCGCCTTGATCCGCCGGAGCTCGCCGCCGATATCTCCATACGCCGGGTGCATCGTGCCGAAGCCGAGAAACTCCGGATGTTTTGCGCACTCGCCGAGGATAAAGTCGTTGATGGTCGGCACCTGCTGCGGGACCGTGGCCGCGGAGCAGACCAGATATTTTTCGACGCCGATCTGCCTTCCGGATTCGAGCAGCGCTTCACTGCTGCCGGCATGGCACATCGGGATCTGATAGAAGTCGCTGATGGCGCCGGTGGCCTTTTCCGCGATTCTGTCCGGATAGATATGGGTATGCGCGTCGATGATGCGGTAATCTGGCATGGCTTCATCTCCTTGGTGGATATATACCGTTATTTTATCACCCGTCTTCTCCAATTGCAAGCAACTGCTTCCTTTTCATAACAGCGGGCATAGAAAAAAGCCGTTCGGCAGACATAGAAAAAAGCCGTTCGGTAAACATAGAAAAAAGCCGTTCGGTAAACATAGAAAAA
>Ga0208826_1001006_pt1 | contig 25589 bp, 33 predicted proteins | sample AD_UKC115_MetaG_FD_184451 | JGI IMG/M metagenome (GOLD analysis project Ga0208826, IMG submission 184451) | Active sludge microbial communities of municipal wastewater-treating anaerobic digesters from Hong Kong - AD_UKC115_MetaG (SPAdes)... | ecosystem: Engineered > Bioreactor > Anaerobic >...
CCATCCGACAGAGAAAAGTTATCAAAAATGCTGGCTATATCAGATACACATCTAACCTATGTAAAAAACCCGGCCGAGGGTCAGGGGCTTATGTGTATTAATGGGGTTATGATACCGTTTGAGGACAAATTCCCAAAGGATAATATTCTTTATGAGAAAATGACAACGAAGGTTACAGACCTATTTGATAAAGATAAAGAAAAAGGGGTGATATAATGAATAAGCGGAAATTACTTGTAATAATTGCTATTGTAGCAATTATTACTATCTTTGGAGTAGCAACATGTTACGCATCAGGAGCAGCAACACCAACACCGACACCCACGCCCACACAAAGTGAGGATAATGGATTATTAAATGACATTAGTAATGGTTTAGATAATCTATTTGGTGGAATAGGAAATGTTGCAAATACCGTTATAAACCTTCCACAAGAGCTTTTAAAGTACCTCGTTGAAGGTTTTGCCTCTACTACTGTACTTCAATTAGTAGCTTTTATGACAGGCTTTTTAGATATTATTTCAAACATGATGTCTAAAGGTGATGTGGTTTTCTCTTCGACTGTAGTTGGTGGAATTGCGTTATTATTACGTCCATTCGCCTATGATATCATGTGCCTGCTTTTTATGGCAGGAATAACAAAGAAAGCTGCATACATGGAGGCTATGAGTATGTATGTATTCTTTGAATCATTAGGACTTATGTTAGTTTCAAAATTTATGGTTGATAATTCAGTAAAACTTCTGGGGTATATTTCGGAGATAAATACAAGTGCAACCAATATTGTTTTGAATTATCCTCAAACTGCTTTAAATAGTCTTTGGGATGTAAAAAATATAGTTGAGACAGTTGAAAAAACCGTAAGTAATCCTTTTGACCTGATAGGGGTTAATATTATTGTAGGACTCTCTATGATAATATTATCCATATGTATGATAATAATTTTTGTTGTTTTGGTATCACGTCAGATTGAATTAGGGGTATTGGCTATTGTTTCCCCTTTATTCATGGCAACAGTAACATCCAGTATATCTAATGATGTTTTTAAAGCTTTTTTGAAACACTTTATAGGAGTTGTGTTTCAGACCTTATTTATGGCGGTTGCTATAGTTATATTTACATCGAGCGTTTTTGCTTACATACAGGGTACAGGAACGGGGATTTTTGGCGGTTTTATTGAAATGCTTATAGGTTTAGTTGGTTTATCTTTTTACATTGTCCGAATGCCTAATAGTATTAAGCATATGTTAGGTATGTCTGGTGGTGGTGGTTCTGGGTTAAGTGTTGCTTCATTTGCAGCATTGTTATTATAAAATATATAAGGGAGGCGGTTTAGATGAATAAGAAAATAAGGCGTATAGTTATTATTGTTGGTTCTTTATGTTTTTTACTTATTGTTTTCTCTATGTATAAAGTGGGTTCTTCTAATGGGAGGAAGGAGCAGGAAAAGGAAATTCAAGAGGTTGTTACTAATAAAATTAATAAAGAAGTAGAAAAACAAAATGACAATATGGAAAGAATAAAACTTCAAAAGGAAACAGAAGTTTATGTGTGCCAATTTAAAGACCCTAATACATTACTATATGATATTTACCCTATAATACATAAAAGTGATAGTTGTCCTAAACTTGAAAGTAAAGATGTTTCTAAAAGAACCTATTGGAATTTAGTACATTCATACTCTGATGATAAACACAAATTTACCTTATGTCCTGAATGTTGGACAAAGGAAGAAATTGAGGCATTGGAGGATAAAGAACAATGAAACCTACAGGCAAGATCAAAAGGATTCTAACTATTATATGGTTCTCTGTACTTGCTATAATCCTTTTTCTTCTTCTTGAACAATACACTAAGACACGGGACAATAAATTAATTGTTGCGGTTTGGTTTTATTCAGTTCTGTTTATCTCAATATATTTGCTTGTATTTCTTGTTACATTTGCAATCAAATATTATACACAATCATTCAAGGGATTTATAGCAACTATAAAAATGTACCAAATCAAAGGAAAGGAAAGGCCAATAGAAAGTCATGTTGTTTTTAAACCGCCAGTAACTAGGTTTAAGATAGTTAATAAATTTTTTAATTGGCTTTATGATAAGTTAAGGGGTGTTTTTAAATTGGCTTATAGGAAAAAATCTTTTGAAAGTTTTTGGAAGTGGTTCACAAGTCCGAGTCTAAATAAAAAAACGTATATTATTATGTATATTGTGGTTTTCAGTTTATTTGCTCTATGGTGCTTCTATCCTCAGCTTATAAGACTTTTACAAAGATAATTTGTAACTCATTCTATTTTGTGGCGGAAGTAGCTCTGTATTGATCAGCAAATTGGGTATTGGTATATGAGTTAGGAAAGGGGTGTTATTATGCAGCAAGAACAAGGCGAAAGGAAAAGGAATCTTGATGAAACTATAAAGACAGCGAAGGAACAGAATGTTGAGGAAAGAAAAAGGGCTTTGAAAAAACGCAGTATTAAACGCAAGATAACAGATGATCTGATTAATGAAAGGGGGAAATCTATATGAGTGAACAAATAGAACACGAAATTTACAGTTTAGCAAAAACTATTATGGACGTGGCAGAAAAGATTGACCGAAAGGCTAGAGAGGCTAAAAGTGCAGACATACAAGAGTCCTTGAAAGAGCTTCTAAAAAACTTTCAACAGGAATTAAGTAAGGGTATTACAGAAAGAGAAAAGGTTCTCGAAACGCTACAGGGGCAAAAAGCTGATATTGATAAACTTGACAATATTGCTACCCAGGCAATGGAATTGAATGCAGAGCAGACAAAAAAGCTTGACCGTAAGGAGGTTCTGAAAGAAGCCAAGGCAGAAATGGTAAAGGCCGGATTCTCTCAGGATGCAATAGATAAAACCCAAAGTACAATAAACAAGACCTTTGACGAGTTATCCAAAGCTTTAAATATAAATGATGTACTGAAAGAAACTAGGAAAGATATGCAGGCCAAAGGGTTTGATAAGGAAGTTATTGAAAAAACCGAGCAGACAATTAAAAACACTTTTGGTGAAGAACAATCAAAGGTAAATGATGTGCTAAAAGAAACTATGAAGGATATGCAGAATAAAGGAATTGATAAGGACGTTATTAAAAAAACTGAACAGGTTATGAAAAATGTTTTTAGCATTACTGATGAGTTAGAAAGAGAAAAATACTTTGAAAATGCAAGAATAGATATCTTACAAGAATCTGAAGATGTTATGAGAAGTAAAGGGTATTCAGATGCGGATATAAGAGCAACAAAGATATCTATTAATGAAACTTATAAAAACTTGCATAAATCTATTGTGGATAGTGATTCTCAAAGTTTTAAACCTCCTTTAACAGATGAAGAAGTGAAAGACCATGCTAATAATAGGATTGCAGACATATTTGGTTTTGATGACCCCAATAATCCACTTTTTCAGAATAAAAATGAGGTTGTAAAGCCTGTACAGGAACATGTCAAAAATACTGAAATTGCTTCATCGGTTGAAATGGATAGCTTTTTGGTACAAGAGCAGTTTGTTGAACAAGTACAAGAACATAAGGAAGACCATAAAAATGTAACTCACGAAAACACTCTTCAGCCAGAAACGTCCAAAGAAAATGAGTTACAACAAGAAAAAGGATTGACAAAGGTTGAATTTATGGAGAATTTCAAAGAACAATTGAAAAGCTCCCAGGATTTTGATAAAGATATGAAAGCGCAGCTTGAAAGCATTCTCGATAATGTTACAACAAAGGTTATAAGCCCAGACTATGGAAAACCTGCCGAATGGGCGGTTGCTAAAACTGCAAAGAAGAATGAAAGCCTGGAGCAGTTCAAGGATTACATGAACAACCGCAAGGAGTTAAATGGTAAAAGCAAGCTTGACCAAACTATAAAAGAGGCAAAGGAAAAGACTATTGAGAAGCAAAAAGAGACTTTAGAAAAGAGACAGAACAAAGAGCAGACACGTAGTAAGTCACAACAACAAATTAAATCAAGGTAGCAATAGTACGGGGGGAAACCCCCGTTTATTGTAACTCGTTTTGTTTTGGTGCTGCCGGCGCAAAAGTTTGTTTTTGAGTTACATTATAGTTTGGAGGTTTGAAATGCTTAAACTTATAGCATGTTTATTAATGCTGATAGACCACATAGGAATTGTATTTTTCCCAGAGATTATTATTTTTAGGGTTATTGGGCGTTTGTCATTCCCAATTTTTGCACACCAAGTTGCAGTCAGCTTTGATAAAACCTCAAATCAAAAAAAATACTTGAAAAGGCTTTTTGTCTGGGGCTTGATTTCTCAAATTCCTTTTTCCCTAATTTTCGGTGATCGCCTAAATGTCCTATTTTCGTTTTTTATAGCAGCAGTAATATTATTTGCTATTAAAGACAAATTGACAGGGTTAAGGGCTTTTTTATGCATTTCGGTTGGTTTGATAGTTGCAGAATCACTAAAAGTTGACTATGGATTCTTTGGCGTTTCAATGGTTCTGATTTTTTACTACTTTGAACATTTCAAAAATCACAGAGCTTTAAAATATGCGGTTCTATCAATTTTTTCAATTCTTTATGGTCTTGCAAATTCATTTCTTATTGAGATTTTTGGTGTTCTTTCAGCCGTTTTCATGGACTTTGCAAAACTTCCAGAGTTTAAAAGAAATAAATTCAACAAATACTTTTTCTATGTTTTTTATCCTGTGCATTTGCTTGTTTTGTGGACTTTGCACAGATTGTAGAAATGTAGATAGAAATGAAATATTACTCTATAGTTAAATTATACCACTTTTTAAGTTGATACTAAAGTCCTAATGTTTAAAAAGAATACTGGACAGCAAAAAAAGAGGTGTGTAACTCAAATTAGGAGTTGCAGCCAGGTCAATACTTTTAAAATTGAGTTACAATATTTTTTAAACCCCTTGATTTTGTAGGCGTTTTAGTATATAATATATTTATTGAATGTTAACATTCAATAAAATCTAGTATAACGAGGTGTTGAAAAGATGGCAAAAAACAATATGAGGTCAGTAAGATATTCAGACGAGATAAAAGACATTGTGGAAGGTATAAAGCTACCAGATGGAGGCGAAAGCTTCAATGAAAAGTTTGAAAAGCTTTGCCTGGACTATAAAAATACAATCCCAGAAAGGGAAAAGGCATTAAAGGAACTTAATAAAAAAATTGATGAAAGAGAAAAGCAGCTTCAAACACTTAATAACAAAATACATCAAATGACAGAGCTAGAATGGGGAATAGAATCATTGAAAGAGAAAATAAAAACGGTAAATAAGCAAGTAGAATCAATTGTCAAGAATGGATAATGTAACTCAAAAAGTTGGTTTTCTTCAGGAAATCGATGGCTAAAACGAGTTACATTATAAAAAAAGTTTTTAATTGAATGATAACATTCAAAAATGGAGGTTTTGAAATGGCTAGTATAAAGCTTACTATAGACGAATTACACAGGGCTTTTAAACTTATTAATCAATATTTATTTGAAAACTCTTTACCCGAACCCGCTATTTTAATACAGAACAACGGCAAAAGGAAAGGCGTAATGGGATGGTGTACTACTAAGCCTATATGGAGCGATAAGGAAAATAAAATAAAAAAATATGAAATAACTATATGTGCCGAGTTTTTGAATTACCCTATTAATGACATTCTGGGTACTATGCTACATGAAATGGTACACCTGGACAATGCTATAAAGGGAATACAGGATTGCAGCAGGGGAGGACACTACCACAACAAAAAATTCAAGGAAACCGGAGAGGCTAAAGGTTTAATAGTTGAGTTTGAAGACAAAGCAGGGGGATGGACGAAAGACAGGCCAAGTGATAAAACGTTAGAACTTTTCAAGTCTTTTAATATAAATCAGGAGGCTTTTAAAATTGCAAGAGGTAGAACAATAGAAGCAGATGAAGGAGAGAATGAGGAAGGCCAAGAAGGAGAAGAGGACGGCGGGAAAAAATCACATATACGTAAATATGTTTGTCCTAATCCGGATTGTCCAGAAAAAACTCTTATAAGAGCAAGTAAAGAGGTAAATGTAATGTGTGGGGAATGTATGTTGACTTTGATAGAGGCAGATTAAAAAAAGGCTAATTTAAGCCTTTTTGAACTTCTTTGTAACTCATCCATCAATCAGGATGAGACCAGCTCACCTCAGATCAGGAATGTTTATGAGTTACAAAGTAGTTTCCTTTTTGGCTTTTTCTTTTCTAGCTTTTACAATTTTTCGTTTAACCGATTTTACATAGTTGTTTAAAACATGATTTATGAGATTGCTTGAACTTCTGTTCATGCTCTTTGCAATTTTGTCTATGTCGCTTTTTACGTCCTTTTCAAGAATTATATTATAAACTTTTTTGCTGTCACCTAACATTATATTATCACCCAGTATTATTGTAACTTGTCAAGATGGTTAAATATAGGTTGTGTAACTGTTGCACAACCTATACAATGTTAGTTATTAGAAAAATTATGGTTGATTTTGTTGGAAATGAAATATATAATATAAAACAAGTTATGTTTAACTTAAAGACAGTTTAATTGAACCTTTAAAAACTTTTATATAAAATCAGACAAATGAGAAAACGGGCTTTCAATCCTCCAACCGCCAAGCCGTTGATTGAATAACCCGCCACATTTGTACAATCTCAAATAATTTTGTATTTATTATATTATACGTGTTCTAGATTTGCAAGAGGAAAACACTAAAAATATATAAGTATAAAATTGTTTGAGATGTACAAAAAAACCTTTCTCATTTGCCTAAATAAAGTTAGACAATTGAGAAAGGTTTTTTTATATGAATTTAATCTTTTGTGAAAGGGGTGGTTTTACTTGTAGGGCTTACAATCGTTATCTTTGGCGAGGTACATTGTAAAGCTCCTGAGAACATAAAACCTTAATAATTAATTCGGCACAGGCTGGCTCAAGGTCAGCAAGGGTATAGAACATTTTTTGAAAAAGTGCTTTTTATACCCCCGGTTAAAGTTTGCCTTTTTCCCTATAGTAGCCGATAAATAAAACCCGAAACCAAGATTTTTGAAAATCTATGTTATGCGGGCTTATTAAATGCAGCCATTTTGTAAATTAAATTATATCACTTTAAATTTTAATCTGCAAGTAGCAATTTTATACAGCTTGAAATAAGCACTTTTTAAAATATATTGTAACTCAAAAATTGCAGCTGCAACCAACGGCCAAAAGTAGTATTGAGTTACAGGGTCTGAATGAAAGGGGTGTTAAAACATGCCGGAGAGTGTTACAAAGGATGAAATAAAACAGGCGAGACAGGCCAATATTGGGGAGTACCTAAAGTCAAAGGGTGTTGAATTAGATAAAGTCGGGAGACGTTTCAAATCTAAAGAGCATGATAGCCTTGTATTTACGGACAACGCATATTTTTGGAACTCCAGGCAAGAGCATGGCAACGCGTTGGACTACATGACTAAACATATGGGGCTTGACTTTACGCAGGCAGTTAAAGAGCTTTCAAGCTTTAACAAAGCAGCTACCAGGACAGAACCACAGGAATTTAAAATCAATGACATTAAGCTAAACCCCAATATTGAACGGGCTATTGCTTACCTTAACAAGACAAGGAACATAGATTATAAGGTTATCCAGAGCCTTATAAAAAATAAGCTGCTGTACCAGAGCGAGCAGAACGCTAATATTGTATTCCCCATCAAAGACGAGAAGGGAAACGTAGTAGGGGCAGAATTAAACGGTACGTTATCAGATAGACGGTTTAAGGGTATAGCTGAAAATTCAGCCTATGGATATGGGGTTAGTATGCTAACGTCAGAGCCTAAAAACCTAAAGAATTATATGTTTTTTGAAAGTACCATTGATATGTTGAGCTATATAAACATTCAAGATATTAACGGCACTATGGGGGATTATAAAGACACTATGTTTGTTTCTATGGGCGGTTTAAAAACAAATGTTGTATTACATACGTTAGAGGCTTTTAAAAGCAATTTTGAGCCTCACATATTCTTATGTGTTGATAATATCAATGTTGATAATGCAGCAAAAGCCTTTTGTGATACAGCTTGCAAAGAGCTTAAAGACTTTAAGATATCATCAATGATGTGTTCAATTTACCCTAGAGAAGCAAATAGATTTCCTGTTGCACCATCTAACGGTAAAGACTGGAATGACCAACTTAAAAGCATGAAAAGAAAATCTATTGATCAGATATTAAGTGAGGCAAAGCAAGTCCAAAAAAAATATAACGGTCGAGAGGAAAGAAGGCAAACCGGGCATAGTCCAGGAAGGTAGTTTTCAATTTGTAACTCATTAGAGGTAGGGGCATGAAGAAGTTCCAAGCAGATCACCAAATTATATGAGTTACAAGCATTTAGAAAAATGGAGTGGTGTACATGGCTAAAGGTGCTACAGGGGTTAACACTGGTACAGTAATACGGACAAAAACAAAAAAAGCTAGAGTTATTGAGTATAACAAACAAAGAAAAAAGATAAAGAGAGCCAAAAAGTGTATTAGCTGTACTTATAACAAAGAAGGCTTTTGTACCACTCAAAAAGAGTGGTGTTCCTTGGTGAATAAAGAAAAGTGTGAATTTAGGTCAATTATATAGATTTTTTATTTTAAAAGGTTCAGCGTGGTTAAAGGAATAACACGTTAAAAAACTGTCCCAATACATAAACTGGTTGGGAATCGTTCGCCAGAGATAGAATGGTAAAGCGTATTTCGTTGCCTCGTACCCGTTTGCGCGGGATACTTGCAATAGGCAACGTAAAAATAAAACATATATGTCATACCAAACCCGCAGCACATCCGGGGACATATATAGCGAGATACGGCGTGTAACAGTATTGGAGGTTGCCTGGAGGCTTCGGCCTGGAGGCTTGCAGCAGACACTATTTATAAATAGGCGCATATAGGACAGGCTTTATATGTAGAAAGCTGCAAGGGCGCAAGTCGTAGCGGTGTGCAGCTAATGGGGCGAAACGGCCTAAACGGTCATGCTAACAAATGCAGCTACTCTTGTAACTTTGCAGGAAGATAGCTGCATCCAAAAGCTCACCGCACCTGCCAGTCATCCTAAGCCCCTTCAAGTACAAAGTCAAGTAAATATTAAAATTTCTTAAAAAATACAGGACAGCAAAAAAAGATAGTAAGTTACTTAGTAACTATAGTAATTGTTAATAAGTTATGCGTTTTGTCAAATAATATAAATAGCTTGATTTACTAGATTTTATACCTTATAATACATAACATAAGATAAAAAAGGAGATTAATAAATGAATAATATGCTAATTAATGGATTTATAAGAGAAAACCGACTAGCTTCTGGTAAAGTAGTAGACCTTCAGGTTTTACTTGGACATCGTATGTGGAGTAATTTTTCAGACACAGAAAAACGCACTTTGGGAAAGGAATTTTTTAAATCAGTATCTAATGGAGAAATTAATTGTGTTGCTTTTGACCATATTAACTCAGCTCGCCATGCATATTACATAATAAAGTAGTTCTTTAAACGGCTATAGCTGTAAAATTTACACGCTTATAGCCGTTTTCTGTTCCATTACTACTTACTAAGTAAGTAACTTACTCACTTAGTAAGTTATCTCAGTATTTAATGGATTATTGTACTCCTGCTCCAAAAGGAACATGATCAGCTGACTAACTTTCATATTTCTATTCTTTGCCATCTCATCAATAACTGCCTTCTGCTCTGATGTGACCTTAAAATTTATCAAAACGTTTTTAATCTCCTTTTTATCTGTGAACATCATACCACCCTTTCATCGTTCGCCCTTTAAGTAAATGCAGAGCTCCAATTTATACATTCCACCGCCTATGATGTTGAAATGGTCTACTTGCTTATTGGCTATTTCCTTGAACCGTTCAGATTGAAGAATATCCTCTTGACCTACTTCCTCGAAGTAGGTCTTTTCATATCTGTTCTTCTCATAGTCGTATGGTTCTTGCTGGATAGATACGCAATTTTGAACGCAACCGCCCTCGTGCATTTTGAGAAAATTTTGTAATGTCATTTAGTCCTCCTTAAAAAGTTCCTCTAAATATTTTTCATTTCTAGTATTGCAGTAAGCATTTATCTTGTTGAACTCTGCCATGTTGTCTATAGTGAACTCAACATCAGCTTTATTAATAAATTTTACTGCCTTGATTAAATCCTTTTGCATTAAATACTTTAAAAGCTTTTGTTTGTACTCAAGCCCCTCGATGTAATTAGAAACGTCCCTACACTCAACCCACAATTCGTTATATTGCCAAAGTAAACTATATACTTTTTCTATCTCCATCAAAACCGCTCCTTTCAATGTTTTAGCATATATTTATTATATCATGTAAAGATAAAAAAGTAAAGACTTTCTAGTAAAGATTAACGAAATATAACTTACTCAGTTACTAACTAACTAACTTACTTACTAACTAACTTATTTATTGACATGAAGTTTAAGAAACATTATAATAAATATAAGTAAGTTACTAACTAACTTACTAACTAACTTATTTTAAGGAGGATTTTATATGAATGTAATTGTAGTTGCAAGTCAAAAGGGAGGCGTTGGGAAAAGTACGATTGCTTGTAATTTAGCTGTTAGGTCTGCCAAAGATAGTAAAAAAACTTTATTAGTAGATGGTGATCCACAAGGTAGCTCTATAGGATTTAGAGCAATACGAGAAATAGATGATATAAAGTCAGTGCAAATTACGCAACCAACCATTCATAAAGATATTAATGAATTTGTAAATTTTGATTTAGTCATAATTGATGCTGGAGGACGTGATAATGCATTATTACGATCTTCTATAATGGCAGCAACGAATGGTATTCTTATAATACCTGTATTACCTTCGGCTTATGATATATGGGCAACAGAAGATACTTTTAAAATACTTGAAGAAGCAAGGGTATATACTAAAATTAAGGCTTATGCAGTGTTTAATAGAACAATTCAAAATACTGTTGTTTCTAAAGAAGCAAATGAGGAATTACAAAAATTGTTAGTCAAGTATGATGTTAAAATGCTTAATACGATTTTATATAATAGAGTAGATTATAGTAAAGCTATTGGTGAAGGGTTGGGAGTTATAGAATATAAGGCAGATGCTAAAGCGGCAGAAGAAATTAATAGTTTATATGGTGAAATTATAGATTTATTTTAATAGGAGGAAATAAGAATGAAACAAAGACCTGATGCTGGAACTGGAATAGATAATTTTATTAAGGGTTCTAAGGATGAACAAATAAATGATATTACAGAAAAGAGTAAAAGAAGTGAAGATAAGATTGATTTGGGGGTTATGTTATCAGAGAAACCTAAGACCTTTCCTTTGATTATGCCTCCTGCTCTTCATAAACTTGCAACAGAAATAGCAGCAAAGCAATTTCCTAAAGTAAGCCTGCATGATTATATACTTATAGCCATAAAGGAGAAAATTGAGAGAGAAAGTTGAAATCTTAGTTCAATGTGTAAAGGAGGATTTTTTTTGGATAACTTATTTTGTGAATATAATTTTGATTGCAAAAATTATATCTGGCATGATGATATGTTTTTAAAAACTTATTATTTATATGATGATGAAGGAGAACTTGACCAAGTCGAAGGTTATTGTATTGATTTTGCTTTAGATGTTTTTAGAGATAATTACAATGGCAAATATAAAATTATTTGTGAAGGAGAAGAATGGGAAGTAATATTGTAACTCATTTTAAAAGTTGCAGCCAGGTTACCGGTTGAAGGTTTGAGTTACAAAGATTATTAAATGAAGGAGTGGAGTTTATGGAAAAAGAAAAAAACTCTCAAAATTTAATTGATTTGTTTGGTGCTGTACGAGGAATGAATTTATCTAAAAAAGAAACAAGATTTTTAGAATGGCTATCAGGATGGGAACAGGATTCTGTATATAGTTTTATTTCATTAATTGAAAAAGCAAGAGCCGAAGGGTACTTTGACCGAAATACGAACCCATAAAATTGAAGAAAGAAAGGTTTAATATGAGTTTTACTAATATTATTTGTACGTATACTAATTATCTTTAAACCAAAAAAGAAGTATGTAAAAATAGAGCGTTGCAAAAATGGTAAGATTCCCAAAAACTTATTATAGGGGGTACTGGTGAATAAATGAAAATATTAGTATGTGGGAGTCGCTATTATAGCGATTGCAAAAAAATATTTGACGTAATAAATTCCCTGAAAGAAAAATATAAAGATATAACTATTATTGAGGGTGGCGCGCCTGGTGCTGATGAATTAGCAAAAAAAGCTTGTATGGAAATAGGTATAGAGGTTAAGGAATATAAAGCAGATTGGAAACGGTATGGGAGAGCAGCAGGACCGAAACGCAATCAATTGATGTTAGATTCTGAAAACCCCGGATTAGTAATAGCTTTCCATGAAAATATCGAATCCAGCAAGGGAACAAAAGATATGGTACGGAGAGCAACAGGGGCTAATATTGAGACTATAATTTATACTTGACGGGTGGTTAAGATGGCAAATACCGATTATCAAGAAACATTTCCAAATGTGATGACTCATAGGAGGGTCGACACTATAAAACAGCATCCTGATTACCAAGCTGCAAAAAATGGGGATGATGAGGCAGCTTATAGGTTAGTCAAAGGACTTGTTGATGTTAATAAATTACGGGAATTAAAAGAATCTTTTCCCAATTCAATTATAGCTCCAATACATGCTATTGATGATGGAAGTAATTTAAATAAAATACCTATAGCATACGCCGAGATAATAGGAAGAATTACAGGCTTTGAGGTAGACACAAATATAATACAGTCAAATGATGTAGGCAGGACACATAAGAATGCAATTGAAAGACTTGTCTCACGTGCACAGTTCGAAGGGGAAGTTGAAAGAGGACGGAATTATATTATTGTGGATGATGTTGTTACCCAGGGAGGAACTTTGAGCGAATTTAGAAGTTATATAGAGAGCAATGGCGGAAAGGTTGTTGCTGCTTCTACTCTTGGATATACTCAATATTCTACTGTATTGGCTATACGGAAAGATACAGTACAGGAAATTGAAAGGAGGTTCGGAAGAAATGAAACAGAATCATTCCTCAAAGAATGCAAAATTGCCGGAAGAATTGAACAGCTCACCAATGCAGAAGGAAAATACATGCTCAGTTATAAATCCCTTAACGAAGTTAGAGAAAGAGCGTTTGAAGTTATCAGTAAAGGAATCTCACCAAAGAATAAAAGAGATGATAGAGAAAGACCAGGAATTGACCAAATAATTAAAGAGGCTAGAGAAAAAACACTTGAGAAACAAAAACAAGCATTGCTTAAGCATTCGGAAAATAAGAATCAGGGAATGAAAAGATAAAAACTTAAAAGTGAGAAAAACCGAGTTTTTGAAAGTTGTATATTTATGCAAAATTAGTTATGAGAAGTCTAAATTCTATATTTTTAAAAAAGGCTATTTTGAAATAATTAACTTAAATAAAACTTGAAATTTTTGTTTAAATATGCGGGGTCAAAAGTAATTATACGAAAGGTTAATTTTGTTTAATCTTAAAATATGGAAGGTGAATATATGGACGAAAATAATAAAAAGGAATTCCAAAGTAAAGAGCTTAAAAATTTGAAAGACTTCACTTTTGACGATGTTTACAGGTGCGATAAATGTAAAAGTATATTTGCTGTACTTAATGAGTTTGGTAAAAAACCTACATATTGCCCTTATTGCAACAGTATAAAAATTTTATAAAAGGACGTGAAACCATGACAAACAGCCAAGCGATAGGTTACATGATACTAGCAGCTAGGACATTAGATTTAGATAGAGAGGTTATAAAGCAGCTTGAAGCAGAAATGAAGTATCAAATGGACATGAAAACAGAGCAGGAGGCCGAGAGTGTTTATAATTCTTTTTAATGTGTAACTCATAGGTGGGCGTGCATCCGCACAGGCCGGGGAAGAACCGGACAAAGTTTGAGTTACATTTTGTAACTCAATAAACTTCCTGCAGCCAGGAATCCTGATTGAAATATGAGTTACAAAGGAAGGAGGCTTTATATGTTGAAGGTTTTGAAAGAGTTATTCAGTTTAATAGTAGGTGTAATTGGTTCAATGAGTTTTACAGCCGTTAAATTAGCTTTGAAGCTTGTTAGAATCCTTTTGATACTTATAGCAATACAAGGGTTATTTTTTGTCTTAATGTCAAAGTTGCTTCATAATGGGAGCCAATTAGAACGGTCTTTTGTTGTCATATGGCATATAAAGCCGTTATGGTTTGTTTTTATCTGCATAGCTTTACGTTATATACTCAAGGAAGTTGAAAAAAGATACTTATATCGTGCGCCTGCGAGAAAGGGGGATAGCTGTACAGTAGCTTATTCAAGAATGTAACTCAAAGAGTCGGTTTTCTTCCGGAGATCCGCAGTAAATATGAGTTACAGAAAGGAGATTGTGGCTTGAATGATGGTAAAAGAGAAAGCAGCCTATTTGATAAGCTGCTTACCCAGGAATCCCACCCCGCCAGGAATGAGGAAACCCGATTTAATTATAACCTCTTTTACCAGGAATGACAAGGAAGGTTGTACAACCCAACAATCAAGGTAAAAGGAGGCTTTTTTTATGGTTGAACTTGTATTGACAGTTAATGAGCTTGTCAAATTGGCTTTTGCTGTATCGGTTAGGAGGATAACCAGAGGCATAGGCATATTGAAACTGTTGGAAATGAAATTAGCTAATTCAGTAGAAATGCAAGACGTTGTTTTAAATAAGGATAAAGCAGTAACTTTGTTCCTGTTTGATTATGAGGCAGAAATGCTTCTGGAATTTATTAATAATCAACTACAGTTAGAGCATGTTTCAAAAGATAAGATTGAAAGTAAAATGTATACCAGGTTGAAGGACGATTTAGAGTGTTGCAAGTGTACGGAAACAAAAACCCTCAAGGAGATAATTACATTAATGCAAGAGGAACTTGTAAAAATGGTTGAGGAATATGGAACTGAAAAAGCTTTGCAATTATCCCAGGAAGTTGATAAGCTTATAATGAAATATTATAACAGTAAAGAGAGCAAGGCCGATTAATTCGGCCTTTTCAAAAATAATGTAACTCATTAGAGGTAGGGGCATGAAGAAGCTCCAGGCCGATCGCCAAATTGGGTGAGTTACAAATGAAAAAGGAGTTGTTACAATGTCGGCATTCTGGAACTACTTACCCTTTATTATGGTAGGTACAGTTATAACGGTAGCTTTAACTTACTTGGCAGTTTACTATTCAAGGTTTTTTAAAAGCCGGAAACGTTTATTATTTCTATCAAAATTTTTCTATTCGCATTCCTTTAAAACTTCGGAAAACCTTTCTTTGAGTAAGCCGTTTCTGTTAGATGTTGCTTTTGATTTGAAGCATATGTTTTTTGACAGCTTGAAGCATTCGGGGTATATAGTCAATTTTAACAGGGAAAGAATTTTAAGAGATTTGAAAATGGATGAAATGAATTACAGTTCATCATTGGAATTTGCCATCAAAGAAGGCAAGCAACATAACATTACAAAGTACCAATATATTTTAGAAGATATTTTTCATGCCTGCGAAGATTTAAGAATGAATATGCCATTGTCTGAATTCATTATGAAATACGAACCATATATAAGTAAAAAGTATTCTTGTAAGGTTTTACACCATACAGAACATGCAATTAAAAAGAAGTATTTTATATTTCCGTTATCGTATAAAAAACACTTGATTTTTGCGGATATAGTGGAGAAATATATTTATAATGAAACAAACTTTTCAATGTCATATGGCAGTGCAAAAGAACGTGAAAAGTATATGGAATGGTTTAATGATTGCTTGCAACATGCCGGAGCAAATTTCCTTTATAAGTACCTATATGATTTGAATGTAAAAAAGAAAATTAGGCTTGAAAGATTAGAGTATATACAACGGTCTTTAGAATGTGAATTGCCTGCTAATGAGGATGTAATTATTTCAGACGTAAACGAAGGGGATTATAGTATAAAGCATATTGCTACAAAACTTGATAGTGACATATTTTATAGGTTTGAATTAAGTGTTAATAACAGCTACTTAATGGAAAGAATACAATCTAAAACGCTTATGCAATTCATAGAAGAATCAATTTTGAAGATGGTTAATATAGAATCATTTAGGTTTGAGCATGGAATAAAGAAAGATACTGAAAGCGATATTGTTAAAAGCCCATTTGTAATTTTAAATAACCCATATGACGCGTACCTATTAGCAGGCTATATTAATGAAACTTTTAACCAATTTTGCAACTCTCAACAAACTGTTATTCGTGAGTATATAAGCGAGAATGTTAAAAGGGATTTGAGAAGCCCAGAGGACGAAACAAATATATTCCGCAAGGGAAAACAAAAAATAGGAGGCTAACGCCTCCTATTTAATTTCCCAGAGTATTTTTTATTGTATCATCAAGTTTGCGAGGTCTACGGTGCTAGAATCAAATGAGCCGTTCTTTATAAATTTTATATCCAGTTTGACAACTCCTTTTAAATCAATATTGAATTCCTGGGGGAGAGAACCAGGGGCTAAATTATATGAGGTAATCAATTTATCATCATTGTAAAATTCAATAGAAGAACCTTTTTGATTTTCTTTATCATCAAGGCCGATAGTACCCTTTAGAGCGGTATACTTTGAAGCAAGATTGAAAGAGTATGTACCACTATTAACATATGAATATAATTGAATACCTTTATTGTATTGCTGTCCACCCATCGTCATTGTTTTATTAGCGTTATAATATGCGCTGTTGTCTGTATAAAAGGGTAAAATTGTATCAAGCATATAGCTCCATGTTTTCCCGTTGTCTGGAACTTTACCGACATATATTGTATTGTTCTTATAATCTACTGGTTGCCCTATTGATTCAGAAAAGAATCTCAACGGAACGTATGTTGTACCATTGTAAATTAAAGCAGTGGGAACATAATATTTCCCGTTCCAGTACATATTTTCTTTATCACTACCCTTTTTTTCCTCACCGTTAAAAATGAGCTTTACCCCGAATAATTCAAGATTATAATTTGTTGCTGCAAATGCAATACTTGAAAAGAATATTGAGCCAATAACCAAACCTATAAGAAGGTACTTTAATTTGCAAAACTTATTCATTAGTATTATCCCCCGTTCCTCCTGGTGTATTTGTTGGACTTGCTTGTTGTGATGTTGAATTTTCGGCCTCTGCGCTTTCTTTCATCAACTTATCAAACCAATCTTTTTTATCGCTTGTGAGGGCATTTTTAAAAGCCATAGCCTGCTTTACTGATAACATACCAACGCTGTCCATAATTGCGCCTACCTCTATTAATCTTTTTGTCCTCTTTCGCCTTTCTTCCTCCTTAACTTTATTAAGCAACTGTTGTTTTTGTGCTTGTAGCTGCTTTATTTTCTCGTCTAGGTCTTTTACTTTATCGTTAGATTCTTTCGGCATATATAAAGCCTCCTTTCTTATTAGTGTTAATTTTATCAAATTACTACTATGTTTTCAATATGCCGAGCAAACAAGAGGTCTTTTTTTGCTGTCCTGTATTCTTTGATTTTTGATTGAATGTTATCATTCATTTATTATATTTTACATTGTACAGTAATTGAATGTTAACTTTCAATGAAATTTTGTTTTTGAATGTTAACATTCAATTTGCTTTTAACTTCTTTTTATTTCTCACTATTTGTACCCCAGAGAGAAACCCCCCTTTCATGTGAAAGGGGGGCAGGGGGGATAGAGGCATTTTTTACTTTGGATATTGCAAGTATTTCCCTGGAGTGATATACTAGAAGCAGGCAGCAGATTCCGAAAGGCGCACTTATACATCGCAAGCGATGTGTGCGACAATGGGCAAGCCCATTGTAACCCCACGTTAAGGGGTAGTTGCGTTGCAGTACGAATATTTCAGCGAGTAGAGAGGGGACGTGTGCAGTGGCTATATTTCATTATAGTGGTCAAGTGTTCAGCAGGTCAGATGGTGTTAGCTCTGTTGCTAAAGCTGCGTATCGTTCCGCTTCACATCTTATTGATGAACGTACAGGCCAAGAGTATGATTACACACGTAGAAACGAAAAAATACAGACAGAAATATTTGCGCCGGGAAATTCTCCGGCTTGGGTTTACGATAGGTCGAAGTTATGGAATGAAGTTGAAAAGATAGAAAAGAGGAAGGACGCACAAGTTGCCAGAGAATTAAATATTGCTTTGCCGAAAGAATTAACTAAAGAGCAACAAATGGAATTGACTAGAGAGCATGTTAAAGAAATGTTTGTTGATAAAGGTATGATTGCTGATGTTTGCTATCACTTTAACGAAAATAATCCGCATGTTCATATAATGTTAACTATGAGAGATATTTCCCCAGAAAGTTTTAAAAATAAAAACCGTAGTTGGAATGACCTTTCATTAATGGAGACATGGCGTGAGGGTTGGGCTAAATCTACAAATAAATATTTGGAACTTGCAAAAAAAAATGAAAGAATTGACCATAGAAGTTATGAAAGGCAAGGAATAAATAAATTACCTACTGCACATATGGGGGTTAAATATCACCATATGGAGAAGAAGGGAAAACAAACAAGAATAGGGGAATTGAATAGACAAGTGAAGGAATTCAATTCTCAAAAGGTTGTTGAGCTAGAAGAATATAAGAGGTTGTTACAGGAGATTCAACAAGAGAAACAAAAGTTATCTCCAAAGAGATATAAGGCAAAGAGTGAAAATATTAAAATTCATATGAACATATATAGAATATATAAGTACGAATTTCCTGCTGTAAGGTATTTTAAATTTAATCAATCAAAAGCTTTGTTTAATGTAAATAGTAACTATGGAAAAACTGTAACTATAAAGAGTATTTACGAAGCATATAATATGCTAATTAAGTTTAGGGAATTGAATTATAAAATCATGCAGGAATTAAGTAAGTTACAAGAAGCAAATGAGATTATAAAACAAATAAATTTAATGAAATCTGAAAGAACAGAACTAATTAAAAATCCATTGACCAGATTTGCTAATAAATCAAAAATAAACGCTCTGGACAATGAAATTGAAAAGCTAGATAATAAATTATATAGTATGGGTGTAAAACAAGAAACCTTTGCACAGGTTAAAGCGAATATTGAGAAAAGCAAACAGGATATTGAACCAAGAATTAAAGAATTAAATTTAATAGATAATGCAAGACAGGTAGTTGATAAAGCGCAAAAAGATTTTGATAGAGTGAAAGCACGTAATAAAAATAAGGGGCAATCTCAAAATGATAGTAGACGAGCGAAAGGTAGATAATGTAACTCATTTAAGGTAAGGGGTGAAAACGGCTCCTAGTTGATCAGAAAAGTGAGTGAGTTACAAATTAAAAAAGTGAGGAGGAAAGTAAATGAAAAATGTAATTGGAAAACAGAAACGGCATAAGTGGGGTAATTTAATTTTCGTTGTTCTTTTTATAATCTTGTCAACTTACATAGTGTTACATGCTTCATATGTAATAAACCATGATAAAACATTTAGCGGAAATTTTAAAGCTATTCAATTTTTGGATTTATCTGGTAAAATAGCTGACCATATTTCAAACAAACCTTTTGAGCTAGGTTTAAATGAAAGTAAGGTAAGAGACACATTTATAAATTCTCAAAAATATATGTTAATACTTTATATCTTTGTTGCCCTTATGATGTGGGCATATATGGGAGCAAATAAAGGTGAGTTTGAAGGAATTGAACAAGGTTCGGCAGAGTGGGCAAATGAAAAAGAATTAAAGCCACTAAGGGATAAAGACGGTTGGTATGTAATTGGTGACAATCTCTTTTTAAATCCCAATAGTAAAAATGAAACAGTAAAGGAATTAAACCCACATCAATTTATAGTAGGAAGGCCAAAATGCGGAAAGTCTTTCCGTAAAATTATAGCAGACATTTTAAGAGCATCCTGTAATTTTGTTGTTGTTGACATCAAAGGCGATATATATAGGAATACAAGTAATTTTGCGAAGGCTCAAGGGTATAATGTTAAGGTTTTAAATCTTATAGAGCCAAAGTATAGTATGAAATTTAACAGCTTTAAATATGTTCAGTCTGATACAGATATACTTGTTCAGTCAGAAACATTTTTGAGAAACACAGAGGGAGAAACGGCAGAAGTAAAAAAGGACTTTTGGTATAAAGCTGAAGCAGCCTTATTAAATGCCCTGATGTTTTATATATATAAGGAAATGCCCCAAGAGGATTGGAATTATCCAAATGTATTAAAACTCTTGTTAAGTGCAATAAACATTGAAGCCGGAATGGACAGCGAGCAAATAGAGATATCTCAGGAAATTACTATATTAGATACAATATTAGGAGAACTAGAAAAGAAAAATCCAGAGCATGTGGCATTATCGGCTTGGAAAACGTTCAAGCTTAATGCAAGAAGTCCAGAAACCGCTGCTGGTGTTATGGAAGGTTTGGCAGTACGTTTTAATGTATTCTCTACTGAGGATATAAAAAATCTTTCTAGTAATGACGAAATAGATATTGATAGTATAAATGATCAAAAAACAATTGTATATGTAATGATACCTGATACACATAGAACCTTTGATGTTATTTCAGCCCTGTTTTTTAGTACTTTATTTCAAAGACTTATATACATAGCGGATTTTAGGGAAAGAGGAAAATTAAAAATTCATTGTCAATGCTTGATGGACGAATTTGTAAACTGCGGAGTTATACCAGATTTTGATACACTTTTAGCAACAATGCGTTCTAGGGAGTTAGGAGCTTCTATCATTATACAGGATTTAAGTCAATTAAAGAAAAAGTACCCTAAAAACTGGAATTCAATTATAGGGTGTTGTGATACTGTAATCTATATGGGAACACAAGAGCAAGAGACAAGAGAATATTTTTCTAAAATGCTTGGCACAACAACTATAAAAATAGTTGGTGACAGCTACCAATATAACAGGGGTAAAGGTGGTAGAACTGAAAACGTGCAATATCAAAAGCGTGAATTGATGACAGCAGATGAATTGAGAACCATACCAAATGAAAAACAGATTGTTTTTTGTGGCTCATTTAAAGCAATATATGTAGATAAGTACAGAACGGAAAAAACACCAAATTATAAATGGTTATCAGACCAAGCCGATTATAGAGATATTAAAAGAGAAGATAAAACAATCGCAGAAGCTTTACAAAAAGTTTGTCAGGAATACTCGTCATTTGTAGAAAATGCTAGTATAATTTAATACCAATAATGGCTATGAAGATACTAGTAGAGGCAACTACTAGTATCCTGAAGCAGTAAGTGCACCCTTACAACTCGAGACGTAGTTTATGTCTCCATAGCGCAAAATTATTATACTGTTATTAGACATGATATTCAAGGGTTAAACAACCATAAAAGCAGTATTATGATTGGCAGCGGGTGCGATTTACAAAATAAATCTACCTGTTTTTTATTTTAAGCATGAATCGAGGTGATAATTTGAACATAGGAAAAGAAATAGTAAATTTGAAGAAAAATAAAACCAAAATAAGAGGGGGACTAAAAATTATGAAAAAAGTTATTAATGCAGTAAGCAAAATGTACAAAAGGGTAATATGTAATCAAAGGCTCCTAGACAGTTTAACAGTTATAGTATTTGTGTCAATTTTTATATTTTCCTTTTCACAATCAGTTATGGCAAGCGGAACAACTGGAACAACTGGCGGAACTGCAAAAGGTGTAGGAGCAGATCCTTTCACAAAAATAATGGATATAATATGTGGACTTCTACAAAAGATCGGCGGTGTTGTTGCTTTTGTAGGTGCATTTATGATTATTTGGGGTATTAAAGATCACAATCCTGATACTAAAATGAATGGGATAACGACGGCAGCCGTTGGCGGTGGATTATTTACACTTGCATCTATGGGAAATTCATTTTTAAATTAATATTACATATAAAGCCTGCCTTAATGGTGGGCTTTATTGAAATATCCCGAGAGGAGGCCGAAAATTGATAGAAGTAAAGGTAGATAAAGACGTAAGAGAGTATCAAGAAAAAACCCTTTTAAATCTAACAGCAAGACAATTAGTTTGTAGTATTATTGCTTTAGTAGTAAGCGGTTATTTATTTTATACCATAGTTTTTGAACCACAGTTTTTTCAAAAAACAGACACTACTAACAATATTTCAATAGAGGAGCAAGTAAAACAACAAGAAGATAGAACAGAAATGATCTCATGGGTTGTTATATTGGTTGTTCTTCCTATAATCGGTATAGGTTTTTTAAGACCTAATGGTATGACTGTTGAAAAGTTTGTTTTTTGTTTTGTAACTGACAAGGTACTTCCTAAAAGACGTGTTTACAAGCCAAAAAACAAAGTTCACATTATATTAAAAAAAGGGGGGAAATAGGGTGTTTGGTAAAAAGATAAAAGAGATTAAAAAGAGGGGTTATTCAGCGATACCCTATAATAGATTCTTCCCATTCCGCATTGTTTATGAAAATGGCTTACTCCAAAACATTAGAGATTATTCAATAGTCTATAGAACGGAAAATATGGATATACCAAAGTTTGGTGAAATACTCAAAAATGATTTTAGCAGTTTACAAATAGTAATTGATTCAGATGGCTATTTTATTATTCCTACTATCCAAGATAATAGAAAAAACAAAAAAGGTGAGATTTTTAGTGTAATAGAAAACTTAAAAAACGATATACCTGGTACCCAATTAGACAGAACAAAGTACTTAAAACAAATTCAACAATATCTAAATAAAGAAGGCGGTACGGTAAATTCTGTTAATGATATAGTTAATCCTAAAATTAGAGCGAATATAAACCATGTAGTATGCTGTAATTCTTATTACAGAACGTTATATTTAAGGTTCATACCTGAAAAAGTTGATTCAGGATTTTTGAAAAAAGTATTAAATATGCCGGAAAGTCTAGTAAGCATACATATAAAACACGCAAATATAGAAGTGAGTGAATTACAAGAACTGCATAATATTGAATACAAGCGAGCTGCTTCATCCATGAAAATTATTGAAAAAAATCTTCAAGAAGGCGTACTTTATTTTTATGTTGGTGTTTATATCATGCTTTCATCTGGCGATTTTGAGAAATTAGACAAAAAAACAAATGAGCTTTTAAGGGGTTGTCCTTCTATAATTGATACTGCGACACATAATCAGGAGGAAGGTATTATATCAGTATTACCATTTGGAACTGATAAATTACAAATATTAACCTTAATATCTGAAAAGGAGTTATACAGTTTATTACCTAATCTGAAAGGAGGATGCATAAATGAACTTGAGCATATTTACTAATTATATAAAAACTGAATTAAACAAGTTTCTAAAAAGTATGTCTTACAGTGTACAAGATAGCATACCTATTGAGTTTATGTATGATGATGGTACTATTTTCAGCAATGGACTATATACAAAAATGTACAGAATAGAGAATATTAATTACTTTTTATTAAAAGATGAAGAACGGAATAATGTTTACCTTGACTATAGCAAGCTTTTAAATTCATTAGATCAAAATTGTAAATTACAATGGTACTTCATTAATAACAAACTCAATCAACTCCAGGTTGAAGAAATTGTTTTAATACCAGATAAAAATGATAGCTATAGCGAACATAGACAAGTTTATAACGGTATTTTAAAAAATAAGATAAAAGAGTGCAGACGTAAAACAGCAGATAAAAGACTTTATGTTCTATTGACGGTTGATGATTATAAGTATGAAACTGCCTTAGATCATTTAAACAGATGTTTTTCAGATATACAAAGTCAATTAAGGAAAATAGGTTCACATGCATATGAATTAAGTGATTTTGATGTTGTTCAAGTGATTCATGAATATTATAACCCGGACAGAAGAGAAGAAAAGTCACTTTATAAGACAGTAGATTATTTTTTAAGGGGGCTTGATGCAAAAGACTTAATAGCCCCTCCTAGTACTTCAAGATCAAAGAACTACTTACAGGTTGGAAGAACGTTTTCAAGAACATTAATAGTAAATAAGTTTGCCACCTCATTAACAGATAACTTCCTGGGGGAACTTTTAAGCCACCCTTTCAGTTATTCTGTTAGTGTACATGTAGAGCCGACAGACTCTACAAAAGCAATAGAATTGATAAAGCGTAAGTTAACAAGTATGAATATGAATAAAATGCAGTATACCCGAAAAGGTGGCTTAACTTTGCAACCTTATATACCTTACGAATTGAAAGAAAGCATGGAAGAAGCAGAAAATATATTAGAGGCACTTTCAAAGAAAAATAAAAAACTATTTTTGATGTCCATATATATAAATGTTGTTGCTTATAGTATGAAAGAGCTTAACGAAAGAACCGCAGATGTAAAAGCTAGTTGCAGAAAAGCGCTTTGTTTTGCAAATAATTTAAATCATCAGCAAGAACAAGGATTTATCTCTGCTGCACCGTTAGGACACAACACAGTAAATATGAAACGTGCATTTTTGACAGATGCAGCTGCTATTTTTATTCCATTCAGTACAAGAGAGATATTCCAGCCTGGAGGTTTTTATTACGGTATCAACCAGGAAAGCAAAAACATGATTATTTTGAACCGTAAACTAATGGTTAATCCCGCGGGTATAATTCTGGGAATGCCTCGTTGTGGTAAATCCTTTGCAACAAAGAGGGAAATTGTAAATGTATTAATTTCTACTAATGATGATGTTATTATCATTGACCCAGAAAATGAGTATTTACCGTTAACTATGGAATTTGGCGGAGAGGTTATAGAAATATCACCAACTTCAACAAATTTCTTGAATGCAATGGATATAGACCCCGATTATGGAGCAGGAGAAAAAGACCCTATCAATGCAAAGATAGACTTTTTAATTTCTTTTTGTGAATGTATTTCTGGTATGTTGTCAGCAGGTGAAATGACCGTTATAGACAGGTGCGCAAGGAAGATATACACGAAGTTTATGGCTAATTTCAATTATGATGAAATGCCATTGCTTGAAGAATTTATGACTACATTGAGGGAGCAGCCGGAACCGGAGGCAAAGAAAATAGCTCTTGACCTTGAATTGTATGTTTCGGGTTGCTATAACACGTTTTCCAAAAAAACTAATGTTAATGTAAATAAGAGGATAACTACATATAACATTTTAAACTTAGGGAATAATCTCAAAAAGCTTGCTATGTTAGTTATACTAAACAATGTATGGAATAGAGTGCTATACAATTACTCCATAGGAAAAAGAACATGGGTGTATGTTGACGAGTTTTCAATTTTCTTCTCTAAAGATGGAAAATCTGAAAATACAACAGCTTTTTTCAATAACTTTTTTAAACGTTCTCAGAAACGTGGTTGTATTCCTACAGCAATAACCCAGAATCTTGAGGAAATACTTGATCACATAGTTGCAAAAACAATGATTTCAAATAGTGATTTACTACTTCTGTTTAAACAAGCTCCATCCGACAGAGAAAAGTTATCAAAAATGCTGGCTATATCAGATACACATCTAACCTATGTAAAAAACCCGGCCGAGGGTCAGGGGCTTATGTGTATTAATGGGGTTATGATACCGTTTGAGGACA